>Ga0102592_1000187_pt1 | contig 151560 bp, 140 predicted proteins | sample AraplaCol_mMF_r2_FD_76861 | JGI IMG/M metagenome (GOLD analysis project Ga0102592, IMG submission 76861) | Arabidopsis root microbial communities from North Carolina, USA - plate scrape MF_Col_mMF_r2 (SPADES assembly) (version 2) | ecosystem: Host-associated > Plants > Roots > Endosphere...
GAACAAAAAATGGAAAGCTCGGCTGATTGGGTTCTCTCAGTTGCTTTTCTGCCCGATGCTTTGGTCACGCTGCCGGGTGCAGCGAGACCTTTGTTCCAGAACGATACGGAGCGTTCGATTGACGGGGTTTGTTCTCTCAGCGGCATTTATTCGGGCAGCCCTATTGTTTGGCGCCTTGCTTGCGTTCGCCGCACAGACCGTTGCGGCCGAGACGGTTCCGCCTGCCGCCGATCCGCTGATCGCGATTCATGACGGGTTCGTGGCCGAGACGACATGTTCGTCCTGCCACGCCGATGAGGCGGCCGCATTCGCCACGTCGCATCACGCCAAGGCGATGGCCCTTGCCGACGACAAAACCGTGCGTGCCGATTTCAACAACACCCGGTTCGAGCGCGATGGCATTGCGGCAGAGTTCTTCCGCCGCGACGGTCGCTTCTTCGTCCGCACGGAAGGACCGGACGGCCGGCAAGCGGACTTCGAGGTTAAATACACTTTTGCCTACGAACCCTTGCAGCAATATCTGATCGATCTCGGTCACGGGCGATTGCAGGCTTTCGACGTCGCCTGGGACACAGACAAGCAGGCGTGGTTCTGGCTCGGCGAAAGCAAACCGGCACGGCCAGCATCCACCTATCATTGGACAGGGCCTTTCTATCGCTGGAACCGCACCTGCATCGACTGCCATTCCACCAACCCTCAGGTCAATTTTCGGCCGGAGACGAACGAATACAAGTCGTCCTACGTCGCGACCAGCATCGGCTGCCAGTCCTGTCACGGCGGCGGTGCGAAGCATGTCGAGTGGGCCAAGGCCAAATCCAAAGATGCCCCGACGGCGGCGCCCGGTCTGGGCCTGTCGAAGGTCGATGCAGGCACCTGTTTTGCCTGTCACGCGCGGCGGACCAAGCTTGTCGATGGCTATCGACCCGGAAACGCCTTCCTCGACCATTTTTCGCCGGCACTGCTCCGCCGGGACCTCTATTTTCCGGACGGACAGATTCTCGACGAGGTGTTCGAGTACGGCTCCTTCCAGCAGAGCAAGATGGCGAGAGCGGGCGTCACCTGCTTTGATTGCCACAAGCCACATGAAGGTACGGTCAAGGCCGTCGGCAACGCCCTATGCACGCAATGCCACACTGAAACGGCACCGGAGCGTTTTGAAAAATACGATCCCAGCGGAGTGTTCGACACGACGGCACATACCCATCACCCGACGGGGTCGCCCGGCGCGCAATGCGCCAACTGCCACATGCCCCAGCGCACCTACATGAAGGCGGATCCGCGACGCGACCACTCCTTCGTGATCCCGCGCCCAGACCTTTCCGAAGCCTACGGCGTCCCGAATGCCTGCACCTCGTGTCATGAAGGCAGGACAAACGCATGGTCAGCGGAGACCATGGACAAATGGTACGGCAAGCACTGGCGCAATCGCCCGACGATAGCGCACGCCTTCGCGGCAGCGGCGCAGGACGATCGTGCAGCGATCGATGATCTGCGCAGGTTTTTGGCCGACCGCGAACAACCAGGCATCGTCAGGGGCAGTGCGATTGCCGAAATGACGAGGCTCGACGGAGTAGCCACGGCCGCAGACGTCGAAGTTGCAGCGAAAGACTCCGATCCGCTCGTCCGACTGGGGGCAGCAGAAGCGGCTGCCAGCTTGCCGGCTGAACTTCGATTGGCCGCGATCGGCGTTCTTCTTGGCGACGAAACCCGAGCAGTCCGGGTGGCCGCAGCCAGGGCTCTTGGCAGCACCCCGTCACTGGACCTTCTCGGCGACCAACGCCGGGTCTTCGATGCGGCCGTCGACGATTTGCGCGCCTATGTCGAGGCCAACGCGGACGTCGCCGAGGTACAGAACAACCATGGGACCTTCCTGTTCGAACAGGGGCGCACGGACGACGCGGAAAAGGCGTTCCGCCAGGCGATTATTCTCGATCCGACGCTTTCGGGTGCGCGCATCAATCTCGCCGAGCTCTATCGAGCCAGCGGTGACAATGAGAAATCCGAACAGACCTACGCCGAGGCGGTCGCGGCCAACCCGGATCGGCCCGAGCTCCGCTACGGGCATGGTTTGTCGCTCGTTCGTCAAAAGGCAATGCCGGACGCGATCCGGGAACTGGAGGCTGCCGTGCGCCTGGCCCCTGCCAACTCCCGATACAGGACGACGGCGGCGATCGCGCTCGATGCGGTTGGCCGGACGGATGCCGCTTTCGCGTTATTCGATCCGGCTGTCGCAGGTGGTGCAACAGACGCCAATCTGCTCGGCACTGCCATTCAGTTTGGCCTCAAACTTGGCCGCCATGCCGAGACGCTCGAGTTTGCGGAGGCACTCGCTCGTCTCCAGCCGAACGATCCACGGACCGCAGAACTCGTCAGGCAATTACAGGATGCAGTTCAACATGGCAGGTAAGCGCGCCTGTCGGACGAAGTGACCTATCCAGCAGTCAGAATTTTTGTGGGATCAATATCACCGGACCCAACGGGCTCACGTCGGCAGGCCAAAAATTGTGGCCGGGGAGCGACCGCAGTTTTCCCATCATCTCCATTACGAGGTACGGAGAACCGGGAGAATTGGGATATTTGGGGTTGCCCACAATCCGGATGAAGCCATTTTCGGTCATTGGGCAGGTCGCCTCGGCGAGCTGGCCAATCGCTGCGAACCATTCGTGCGCATCGTCATGGGTTACATGGCTTGGATCAAACAAAGCAATCAAAATATTGCTGTAAAACAATAATATAACGGCAATTCATCACACAAGACATTAATAACTTCGAGCGTTATTGGCGGCGCATCCAGCCGAGGTGACAGGAGAGGAACGCCATTGCGCTCGCCGCCACTGCGCGGCCGGCGCAGAGGCGTGGCTGCAACCTAAGCGCTCTATCTCGGCTGGGTTGACGGTAAGCGTTCAACGCTGAAAAACGTTTCTCCGTTCGACGAAAGCGGTTTTCAGACCAACCAGCAACGAAAATTGTGAGCCACTACGTGATGGGGAGGTCGGAAATCAGGCGCGCTGACACCTTCCGAGCAGAAGTCCGCCGTGCCGTGCCAGGAAGTTCAACGACGGACATAATCCCTGAGGAAACGGAGCCAGGCGTGGATTTTCTGCGGGACCATCTGCATGGGCAGGTGCATCGCGTAAATCTGGTGATCGGGGAAGCGATAGGACGGCAGGGCGTCGGCCAACTTGCCCTCGGCGAGTTCTGGCGCCACGAACCAGTCAGGCAGAAGTGCTACGCCTGCGCCGGCAACCGCCAGCGCCTTGACGACCGACGCGTTGTTGGCAAGCAGCCGGGACTGACGAGGCACCTCGAATGTGCATTCGCGGCCGTCTTCGTCGTACATTTTCCAGCTTTTCACACGGTCGACGGTGGCATTGCTGATGTACGGCAACGCGCTCAGCATCTCCGGCGTACCAATAGCAGTTTCTTCGACGCCGGCGATGATGTCCGGCGACGCGACCAGCCTGATCTGATACGTCCCCAAATGCACACCGGCATATGGCGAGGTCTGGAATTGCTCGTTGCGCCCCAGCCGGATGGCGACGTCGAAGCGATCGCGCACGAGGTCGACATTCGTCGGATAGGCCTCGAACTGGATGTCGAGGTCTGGATGCAGCGCGGCGAATTCCTGAAGGGCCGGAGCAATCACCGCGACGCCATATTCAACGGTCGATGTCAGCCGCAAGCTGCCGCTCAGCACCGTTTGCTCCATGCGCGCTTCGGCAATCGCCTCATCGGCTTCCGTGAGAATGCGCAGGCAGCGCGCATAAAACCGTTCGCCGGCATCGGTCAGACCAAGGCTGCGCGTGGTGCGATGAAGGAGTGTGACGCCCAATTCGCTTTCGAGCTGCTTGAGGTTGAAACTGATGGCGGCTCTGGCCTGATTGAGTTGCTTGGCAGCCGCTGTGAACGATCCTGTTTCCACGACGGCTCGGAAAACAGTCAGGCGATCCAGACTCACCGCCATGCAGCACTCCAATTGGTAAAAATATACGACAGGTGATGTCTAATTGTATCGACTTATTCGACGGCATGAAAGGGAATATCCCTGCGGACGTCATTCCCATCGAAGGTTTTCCCGTTGTCCGCCCGCTCCCGAATTGCCACCCTCTACCTTCTCGGATTCGCCGTCGATCTCGCGAATATGTTCATCTTCAACGCCGCCCTGCCGGCGTTGCAACGCGAGTTGAGCGCATCGGTCGTGCAGCTCGCCTGGGTCGGCACGATCTACATGCTTGGCCTGACTGTCGCCATTCCGCTGGGGAGTTGGCTTGCGCGCCGGATCGGCGAACGCCGCGTGTTCATTGCCTCCCTGCTCATTGTTGCGGTGGGCGGTATCGGCGGAGGCAGCGCCACTGGGATTGAGACGCTTCTTGCCTGGCGCCTCGTTCAAGGTCTCGGCGGAGGACTGCTCGTGCCGGTCGGCCAGAGCATGGCCTATCGCGCCTATCTTCCGGAAGACCGCGCCCATCTGACGGCCGTGGTCATGACGGTCGCGCTGTTGGTGCCGGCACTTTCACCCGCCATCGGCGGGCTCGCGGCCGATCATGTGTCCTGGCGCTGGGTATTTATCGGCGTTGCGCCACTGGCAGCGGCGATAGCTGCGTTGGCCCTTGCCTGGGCTCCCGTCGATCGATTGGCGGAAGCGAAGCCGGCGCTCGACATTCCCGGCTTCCTGCTGAGCGCCATCACCCTGTTTTGCCTTCCCCTTGGTCTGACGCTCATTAGTCAGACGGGAAACGGCGTTCATGCCGCAATTGTCCTTGCCTTGGCGATCGTCGCGGGCGCTGCCTATGTCCGCCATGCGTTGCGCTCGCGCAATCCGCTGCTTGATCTGCATCTGCTTTCCGATCCGATGCTCAGGACTGGCAGCATCATCTACCTGTGTGTGCCGGGCGTTTTCACGGGCGTAAACCTGGTCGCCTCCCTGTACTTGCAGGACCGCCTTGGTCTGACGGCCACACAGACCGGCATGCTCATGCTTCCATGGGCAGCAGCATCCTTCGTCGCCATCATGTCGACGCGGCGGCTGTTCGCGTCCCGCGGCCCGCGCCCGCTCTTTCTCGTCGGCATGACGGTCACCTGCGCCGGCGTGCTGCTGCTGGCCACGCCATTCGCCGGAAAGTTCATCATCGCGTCCTTTGCTGCAATGGGCTTCGGGGCAAGCCTTTGCACGTCCACCGCCCAGACGGCAGCCTTTACGTCGGTTCGGACGGAACGGATGGCAGAGGCAAGTGCGCTGTGGAACATCAACCGTCAGCTCAGTTTCTCGCTCGGTGCGAGTGTGCTGGGAGGCCTGCTGGGGCTTTTCCTGGCGACCAGCGGCGGCGTGGCCGACGTCCTGCCCTACCGCTACTGCTTTGTGATCGCTGCCGTTCTGATTTTGTTGCCGCTGCCCTTCGTTCTGCGGCTGCCGCGAGCCAGTCAGCGCGCGTAACCCATTCTTTCAAGCTGTCCGACAAGGAGCCGAACATGACCGACATTGAAAAATTCTTCCGTGAAATTGTCGATCTCCACATTGAGATCGAGCGCTGGTTCACCGGGACAGCCCACCCCAACGATCTGGTGCAACTGCTCGAACGCTTCTCGCCTGAGTTTCGCATGATTTCCGTGCAAGGGACGGCTCTCGGAAAAGAGGGCGTGGGTGAATTGTTCGCACGTCTGCACGGGAAGCGCCCGGAGCTGCGGATCACGGTCGACGAGATGCAGATCAGTCAGGAATGGTCGGGCGGAGCCTGCGTCACTTATCGCGAGACGCACGCGGATGCGGGCGGGGTTGAAACAGCAAGACGCTCGACCGTCGTTTTGGAAGCTTCAGCGGATGGCTCGCTCCGGTGGCGGCATCTGCATGAAACGCCGATTGCGGCTTAGGCACGTCTACGATGCCCTGTGCGCACTATCCTCGCTGTACAGGAAGTGTGCTTCAACGATCGCATAAGTACGCGGTTCAAACCTGGTCAAGAGCAAGGGAATTTTTAGTCGCGGGGCGTGCAAGTCTCAGCTGGATCATAGACAAGTGAAACGACAGCGCTTATATTTAGCGCCTGGTATTACCTTTAACTAAGGAGGGTTGCCATGGCATCCCCGACCTCGCTCAAGCTCGATGATGAGCTCAAGGGCCGCGTTCAACACTTGGCCGAAATCCGCCGCCGGTCTTCTCACTGGATCATGCGTGAAGCGATTGCACAATACGTGGAGCGAGAAGAGAAGCGAGAGGCATTGCGACACGCCACGCTCAGAGCGTGGGAGGAGTATCAAGCGACCGGCCTACATGCCACTGAGGACGAGGTCGAAAAATGGCTATCCACGTGGGGAACGGACGACGAGAGCGCCGCACCTGAATGCCACAAATAGTCTTCTCGCCAGCAGCTGTTCGTGATCTTGAACGCCTTCGCAAATTCTTGCAGGCCAAAAGCCCATTGGCAGCCAAGCGAGCAGGTGAAGCCATTCTGAAGGGTGTGCAAGCCCTTGGCGCACATCCTAAAATGCGGCGCCTCATTGATGATCTGCCTGACCAATATCGAGAGTGGCTCATTGATTTTGGAGATAGCGGATACATCATGCGCTACCGTATTGATGGGGACATTTTGACAATCCTCGCCGTGCGCCATCAGAAAGAAGCTGGCTTCTGAGAGTGCCGGCGGTGTCGTCTTTGAGCGATTGCTCGTCCTATGTGACTGTCCTCAATGCTGGACTGAAACGGGCTTCGCCGGTTTAGGCGGAAGTTTCACTTATTGAATGGGCCGATCACCAGCGGATGCACACGGGCTATACTGCATCCTTCCGCAAACCAAAGGTCAGCGATGGCTGGAACCTCAAGCGTTAAGCCAGGCAAGGCGCTCGACGAATACAGCTTTGGGGGCATGCGGCGGCCCGATAGAATTGCTGCTCCTACGCGAACGCCGCTCGCTTATGCTATATATTCCTAATCCATCATACATGCGAGCGGTGGGGGTGGCGGATGCTCGAAAGTCGGGTCAACAACCCACGACAACCGACGAAACCTTCGGGACGCAAGGGACGCCTCTCCGAATTTGGAGGTGAGCGGCGGATCGTCACCGCCATCTGCTATGATCTCGTCGGGTCGACGAGACTTCTCCACCTGCTCGACATAGAAGACTATCAGGAACTGATCGTTGCGTTTCAGAATGCAGCGAAACACGCGATAATCTCTCATTCCGGCGTCATGCAGCTTGAGGCTGGAGATGGCGGCGTGGCGCTCTTTCCGATCGAGTTGGGTGCGAAGGATGCGGCTTCGCTCGCCATTCGCGCGGGTCTCGCGATCGTCGAGGGCTGCGCGGGCGTTGCCCGAGAAGCCGGGCGCAACGACTTGCACGTTCGAGTCGGGATCGCGACATCCGTTGCGCTCATTCAAGAGACGCAGGAGGAGAAGGGGGAACCGGTTACGGGTGCTGCACTGGCCATAGCCACCCGTCTGGAAGAGATTGCCGACCCAGACAGCGTTTTCGTTTCGGAGGACACGCGCGACCTGGCCGGTAGGTCGCATGCTTTCGTGTTCGAAGGCGCCAGGACGCTCAAGGGCTTCACTGTGCCCGAGAAGGTATGGCGCGCACTCGGTCACAAGATTGATGTCGACAGGTTCTACGCTTTCGGGAGCCTTGGCGGCCCCTTCATTGGCCGCGAAAGCGAGTTGAACACGATCGCCGCCTGTTGGGAAAAGGTCACCGCGCAAGGTGGCGAAATCCTCCTGCTCGAAGGAGATGCAGGCATCGGAAAATCGCGGCTTCTGCGGGAAGTCCGCAAGATGACGCGCGACCGGCGATCAGGGCTGTACTTCTTTCAGTGCCTGCCAGGCGGGCATCGCTCGACGCTGCATCCCCTGTTGAACAGTCTTATGGGCGCAACGTCGGGACAAGACGATCAACTGGGCCTGTCCGCCTCCGCTGTAGCAAACCCCTTTGAACGAAACGGCATTCGCGACGCAGAAACGATTGAAACATTCGCGTATTTGCTGGGTGCGCTGGGACGAAATCAACGGCTCGCCGACAACGACCCAAAAGCCATCCGGGAAAAGGCTCATCGCGCCGTGTTTCGCGCACTCGCGGCGTTGTGCGCGAACGGCCCGATCGTCCTGGCTGTCGAAGACATCCACTGGATCGATCCAACCTCCCGGGATTTGCTGGCGGAGGCCGCTCGGGTTGCACACCAACTTCCGATTTTCCTCGTCGCGACCTCACGTCTCGGGTTTGCGTCGGATTGGCTGGACGCGGCCAACCCCACGCGGCTGACGCTGCTCCCGCTTGATCGTGACGAAACACGACGGGCGATAGAGGCAAGATGGCCGGAGCAGAGGCAGGGCATGCTTCCTGAGCTCTATGACGTTATCGAGAGGATATCCGGCGGCGTCCCACTCTTCATCGAGCAGATCTGCCAATGGGTCTCGGAGAACGTTGCTGCAGACACTATGAGCCTGTCGGAAAACGTCAAACCCAGCCATGTGTCGGCATTCGAGGAAATACTGGACGCACGCCTCAACCACCTGGGCACGGCCAGAGACGTGGCGCGAGCGGGAGCAGTTGCGGGCAGCCGGTTCACGCTATCGTTGCTTCGCGAACTGCTGCCAGGGCTGGGCAAAAAGTCTTTGGTCAAGGCCGCCGATACCCTGAGTGATTCAGGGTTCCTGATGCGGATCAGGACGCGAGGGCATATCGCCTACGGCTTCCGGCACGTTTTGATTCAGGAAACGATCTACAATGGGCTCTTGCGCAGGCAGCGGCAGGCATTGCATCGGCGGCTGTTCATTGCTGTCAGTCAAAACCGCCAAATGGCCGCTTGGATGGACACCGGAACGCTCGCCGAACATGCGGAACGAGCGGGCTTCATCGAAAACGCAATCGAATTGTACACTGCGGCAGGGAAGGAAAGCTCGAGCCGATCGGCGATGGTAGAGGCGCGCAACTACCTGGAGCACGCCGTGGAGATTTGCGACCGGTTCGGCGCGGGACATGCGATCGAAACACTGCAGCTATCCGCGCTGATTTCGCTCGGCCCAGTTTTGACCGGTCTTGTCGGACTGAACTCACCTCCGGCTCGCAAGTTATATGAGGATGGCGTAGCCATCGCCCGCCGGCAACCGATGGAAGAGCAATCCAGATGGTTTCCGATCTATTGGGGGTGGTGGCTCACGGGAACAGACTTTCGCGTTATGCGCGAACGCGCTCTGCAAGTGCGGGCCATGCAGGCTGGGACGGAAGATCCGGAGATCAAGCTCCAGGTTAACCATTGCATCTGGGCCATTGCTTTTAACCTTGGCCACCATCGAGAGGCCCAGGATGCGATTAAGGCCGGACTGGCGCTTTATGACGAGCAATCGGCGAAAACCAACCGAACGTTATTTGGCGGCCATGACGCCAAGGTGTGCGGTCTAGGGCAACTGGCCCTTTCGCTGTGGCTGACAGGACAATCGAAAGCATCGGATTCGGCTCTTTCGAAGATGGTCGCGTTCGTTGACCGGATATCACACGCGCCCAGCAAGGCGCATTCGCTTGATACGGAAGCGGTGTCTGCGTTCTATCGGGACGACTATGGGCGTCTCACCGAAATTTCCAAGAGAATGGCAGACTTCGCGAGATCGCATGAAATGCAGTCGCTGTCCGGCCTGTCGCTGCTGTTTGCTGGATGGGCTCTAGCGCATGGGGAAAGCCTCACGAGGGGACATGCGATGTTTCGCGAAGGGCTGTCGCTCTTGAGAAGCCTCGGTGTCGTCGCAGATCTCCCGATTTATCTCTACATGCACGCCACGCTGCTCGGGCAAGCTGGCAACTATGAGTCAGCGCTCGAGGTCACGAATGACGCGATCGAAAAGGCGAAGGAAACCGGTCATGCCTATTGGCTCGCGGAGCTCTACCGTCTCCGCGCCGTTCTTCAGGCGCGGGGCAACACCACCAAGGATCCCATCATCCTCGACCTGCGCTCAGCCGTAGATATCGCCGAACGTCAAGGAGCAAAGGCACTTCTGCGACGGGCGAGACATTCAATGCAGGAGCTTGGCGTTGCCGGTCAACATTGAACGAACGAGGCAGAAAACCGACGATCCGTCAAACCTTGAGGGGATGCTTGCGCGTTTTCGCGACGCCATACTTGCCGGCTTAAGCAACCCGCTCTCTCCTCCCGCGGACCTAGAAGCCGAGCAATGCTTGCGCGCGATTTTACGGCTCTGTCGTCGTGCGGGCATAACCCGGCTTGGTGATCTGACCGGACTTGACCGGATCGGCCTGCCGGTGGCTCAAGCCGTTCGACCCGCCGCTCTTTCTGAAGTCACGTCGCTCGGGCGCGGCCTTTCCATGGCGGGAGCGGCGGTGGGGGCGATCATGGAATCGCTTGAGCGGTTTTACGCCGAAGCCATTCCCTCGGGGCGGGTATTTTCCACCACGGCGGATGAACTCAAGATCGCCGACGGCCTGTTTGAAAATCTTCTGGCACCTGATCGCCAGGGGAACTGGCGGATACGGGCGATACCCTGGATCACCGGCGTCGACATCACGGCTGGTTTCCCACAATCGGTCCCCCTGGAACTTGTTCACACCTGCTACACGGACCCGCCGCCCGCTCATGATGGCCTGTTCATGCGCACGACCACGGGTCTCGCCTGTCATATGACCGTCTTCGGTGCATTTGCGCATGGATTGTTCGAATGTATCGAGCGCGACGCCCTCGCGCGCGCCTTCGCCACCCACGGCTTCTTCGATCGAATGCGCATTTCCCCGTTCGGGCTGGGTGACGGAGTTGATCACATACTGTCCGTTGTGGGCGAGCATCATATTTCCTTCGGCCTTTGGCTAGCTCCTTCGCCGGCAGATGTCCCAGTGGTCTGGTGCCAGACGATCGAGACAGGCCCCGGCGAACCGATCCTTGCTCTTCCGACCGAGGGCTACGCGGCAGGACCGAGCATCGCCGCGGCAGCGGAGAGCGCGATGCTCGAAGCGCTGTCAGCGCGGGCCGGGGCGATATCGGGGGCGCGCGACGATCAAACCCGGGAGCATTACAGACGTAGCACCGACTCGGTCGTCGCCAAGGCCCGCCAGCTTATTCTTATGGGTACGTCCGGGTTGCCGCGTCAGGCAATCGAAGCACGCGCCGTTTCGGATCTCGGCGCGCTGATCGACAGGGTCCTATCCGCCGGCATGGGGCCCATATTGGCCGTGCCGGTGGGAACGGACGTCGAAACAGGCGTTCAGTGCGTGAGAACCATCCTTCCCGGAGCCATTCCCTTTTCCATCCTGCGGTGAGTGTTCACATGGTCGATGCGAGCGAGAAAGGTCCGATCCTGGTGTTTCTTGGTCCGACGCTTCGGTTGACCGAGGCGGAGCCGGTTCTCGACGCCACCTACCTGCAGCCCGCCGCGCAAGGCGACATTCTGCTTGCCGCCCACGCATTCCGCCCGCGGGCGATGGTCCTGATCGACGGGCAATTCGAGGACAGGCCGGCTGTCCGACACAAGGAAATCCTCTGGGCAATGGCACAGGGGATCGTCGTGATCGGCGCGGCAAGCATGGGCGCGCTCAGGGCGGCGGAACTCAGTGAGTTCGGCATGATCGGTGTCGGCCTGATCTACAGGTGGTATCGGCGCTGGCGGCTTGCTCCCGATGATGCGGTCGCCGTTCTTTCGGGGCCGCCGGAGCTTGGCTTTCTTCCTTTGACAGACGCCTTGGTCGATCTCCAGCGGACGTTCGCCAGCCTGACACGCCGGGATTTCATAACGGCAGCCGATCGCGACTTGCTCACAACAACTGCGCGAAACATGAACTTTCGAGAGCGCCGGTTCGAAGCGATTTTACGGGATGCAGGATGGCAGGAGGAGGGGCTCAAGCAATTGCAGAAGGAGATGGTGTGGCAAAAAAAACGGGACGCTCTGCTTGCGCTGCGAAACGCGCGGTCCCTCGTGATGCAGGAAAATACGGGGCCTGTGAGCTGTGCGTGGGTTGCAACGAACACCTTTGTCCGGGATCTTGAGGCGGGCGGCATTGACTCAACATTAGCAAACACTTATAAATTGAATCCTTAATCCCAGATTTTTCAATCGAGGGGGGCAATTGTGCGATGCGTCTGCTTCGGGACGATGCCCTCGACTCTGGAAATGCGCGTGTCGGCACGCGGTTTTGGATTTATCCGCAGCCCCCCTTCATTCCCGGATACGAACAGCCCGATCGTGTGTGGCTATCGATACCACGCGACGAATTAGGCGAGGGCCCCAGTGACCTCTCCATGTATGTCGCGGATCCGCTCTATGACAAGCAGCCCTATGGCCTCGCGAGCTTGCCGCCATTCGGCGGGGCGAAGCGCGCGCCGGTGAGGCCGGGTCCGGATCGTCACTTCGACAACATCGATCCGACCTCCCGGCCATTTCTTGCTGTTCACGCCTACGCCTGCGTGCGTTTCGTTCTCGACATTTGGCAGAGCTATTTGGGGCGGCGGGTCCACTGGTTCTTCGATCAGACCTTTCCAAGGCTAGAAATCGTTCCATTTGTCGATTGGGACAATGCTCAAGCGGGCTACGGTTTTCTGGAACTGGGTTGGTCCGACGTCGACGGCATCCTGAGACCTTACGCGTTGAATTTCGACACGATCGCGCACGAGGTCGGGCATCTGATCATGCTCTCGGAGACGGGTGTACCGACTGTGACATCGCCTGATGGCGACTTCTTTTCGTTCTCCGAAGCCTTTTCGGACTGTGTTTCACTGATCTCGTTCTTGCACTTCGATTCCGCGATTGACCGGCTTTTGCGGCGAACGAGAGGCAATCTGCTGCTCTACAACGAACTGAACCGCTTTGCGGAGACGAGCCCCGAAACGCAGATTCGCTTGGCCACCAATTTCCGGCGAATGTCCGCAACTACCCGCGAGGTGCACGACCGCGCGCTGCCGTTCGTTGGCGCCATCTTTGACAGCATCGTTGCACTTTATCATCGCGATCTGGTCGCGAACGGTTGCGCCGACAGGCGGCTTCTGGATGTCGATATCCGGGAACTGGCGCGGGACGAATTTGATACTTTTCGGCAGGCGACGGCGGAGGCCTTCGGCACCAAGCCATTATATTTCAAGCTGGCATTGACCGCCGCGCGAGACGCGGTGGGTGCGGCACTCGCGACGTCATTGAGCACACTCGATCTGAACACACTGCGCCTTGAGCAGGCGGCAGAGGCCATCGTCGCCTCGGCGGACGGGCCGGCCGCCGAATTGCTCGAAGAGAATTTCGCTTGGCGCGAAATCATCGCTTCAAGGTAAGTCAAGGGAGGAAAAAATGAGTGGTTGTTGCGCGAATCCTGTTGTTGGATATCCACTAGATCCAAAGGATCTAGAAGATGTAATTGAATATAAGTCGTATCGACCAGGAGATATTAGATTATATGGACGGCCGACAAGGTTTTATGAAAGGAAGAATAAAGATAAAAATATTAGAGAAGCTCTCGATGGGATTGAGAAGAAGCTAAGAGCCATTGGAGAAACGGGGATAATTGATGATATAAACAGGATGATAGAGGAGATTTTGGATTACATAAAGAAAAGCTCTGGAATTGTTGGCGATGGAGTAACGATCGCATTATTTGATGGAAAATACTATAGCTTCCTTCCCGTTAGTTTTGGGGGTGAAGTAGAGTATCTAAAGAGCATTGGCGTGATTTATGGTTATGCCTATGAGGGGCACTGCTACAAGCTGCCAAAACCGCAGATCATGTGTCTATCTGAAAGGCCGACGGCAATCGCCGACGGCGATTGCGGCTGCGATTGTGGATTTGACGCGAAATTCGGCTACGCTGTTTGGTCGATCGACAAACTCGAGCGGGCCATATCTCTCGACATCCGCGCCGACAACCTCAAGACGTTGGTGCTGGACGAAAACCTGCCAGGCAACCGGTCGCCGCTCGCCTATGCGCAGACGATGGCGTTGGCCCCACAGCGGCAACGCGACTGACGGGCGCGCCCTTTTATCCTCGGGAGCTCACGGCCTGCACCAGTGAGTTGCCAACCTTTCAGGTTGGCAACTGCGCGATTTTCGCCGGACCGCACAGACTTTGCAATGAACCACGCTACCATTCTTCGGCGAGTTCAGACCGGCCGGCAAAACAACACTCGCCTCCAACTGTTCGAAAGCTTCGGACCGCAGCGAGAGACGACATTATCGACATTACCCGGTCGCTGGCGCGGCCGGGCAGGTGAGGGGCGGGGATTTATCGGTCCGCCTCGCATGTTGAGCGGGAGCCCGAACGCCTTGCCGTTCCAGCTCCGCGCGAGGGTTACTCCGCGAAATGAGTCAGCCAGTGGCGTGGCTTGTTGTCCGCCAGCTGAGCGACCCGGTCGATCCTGTTGCTCATCACCCAGGCCATGGGCTGCTGGTGCAACGGCAACATGATCATTTCGTCCTTGACCATCTGGAGTGCCTTGGTCTGCAGCTCGAGCCGTTTCGTCCGATCCATTTCGGTCGATGCCTGGATGACGAGCTTGTCAATCTCCGGATAGCTCCAGCCACCCCAGTTGAACACGCCCGCCTTGTCGCTCTTCGTCTCGATCATCTGGAGCAGGATCGAGTAGCTGTCGAGCATCGGCTCGTTCGCCCAGCCGATGATGTAGACGTCGGAGAGACCACCCGTGCGCTTGGGCGCCTGTGCGGCCGTCGGGCCGATGTCGAGTTGCGGCTTGAAGCCGGCGCGGCTCAGCATGTTGACGATGCTCTGGCAAAGCTCCTCCTCGTTGACATAGGCCTCGTTCGTGCAGACGAGTGTGAAGGGGAGGTCGGTTGCGCCGGCTTCTGCCAGCAGCTTCTTCGACAGGTCGGGATTGAACGGCACCACCTTGTCCAGTGCTTCGCTATATCCGGGAATCTCCGGCGCAATGATCGCGCCCGCCGTCCTCGACTTGCCGCGCATGACCCGTTTCTGGATGAGCTCCTTGTCGAGCGCGTGAGCGACGGCCTGGCGAACACGCAGGTCGTTGAACTTGTTGTCGACGCCGTCGGCCAGTTTCGGCTTGCGGTTGAAGCCCATCATGATGGTGCGCAGGTCGGTGCGCTCCATGACCTTCAGATCCGGCTGCGCGAGAAGGCGCGGTAGATCCTGCGCAGGCGCATTCTCGGTGAAGTTGATCTCACCCGACAGCAGTGCGGCGACGCGCGTCGCGGCCGAGACGATCGGTGTAAACTCGATACGATCTATGTTGGATTGCGACTTGTCCCACCACTTGTCATTCTTGACGAGAACGGTCTTGCTGTCGGGCGCGCGGCTCTCGAGCTTGAACGGACCCGTGCCGTTGGTGTGGTAGGTGGCGTAGCCTTCGATCTTCTTGCCGACGTCGGTCGGCTTCAGCGAGTTGTTGTCGGTGAGCCAGGTAGCGTCGAAAATGTGGATGTTCGTCAAGTCGTTCAGCAGCAGCGGATAGGGTCCGACCAGTTCGATATCGACAGTGTGGTCGTCCACCTTCTTCGCCGACTTGTAGGCGGGAAGGTTGCCGCGGAGTGGAGACACCGGATCGCTGACCCGAGTGAGAGAGGCGATCACGTCGTCCGCGGTGAAATCGGCGCCATCGTGGAACTTGACGCCCTCGCGCAGATGAAACCGCCAGACCGTGTCTGATACCGCCTCCCAGGACGTTGCCAGCGCCGGCTCGATCTTCAATTCGGCGTCAAAACGGACAAGCCCCTCATAGACGTGGTTGAGGAAGGACAGCGTGTAGCTGTCGCCATAAGAATAGGGGTCGAGCGAATAGATGTCGCGCGAGGCGCCCCATTTGAGCGTTTCCGCATGGCCCGGCGCGGAAAGCGCAGCCGACATGACGGCTGCGAGAATCAATTTCTTGAGCATTCTGCTGTTCTCCTTTGTTAAGGTCACCGGTCCCCTTGAACGGGAATCTTCTTCTTGAGAGGCAAGGACGGCTCACAGGCTGTCCGTCTCGCCGCCCGGTAGGGGGCGGCTAGTGGCGTGGTCCGTTGTTGGCGCGGGCATGGCCTGCTCGGTTGTGTCGATCACCGCAAAGGCCGTCGACGGCCCCCTGGGGATCTTGATTAACTGGCGTCCCTGGGCAGCGAGGCATTCAAGCGAAAGCCTCCCGGCGATGCTGAAGCGCCAAGTCCTGTCGTCGATATGGCTGTCATTCGATGGCCAGCGCCAAACGTCACCTCGAACAGGGGTAATCTCCGCACCGCTTTATAGATGCGGCACAGAAACCCAAGGTTCAGTGTTAGAAGCTGGAATGGCGATCGAATGAGGGGATGTCAGGCGAGCCGGCCGGGCGGTGCGGGCTCGTATGTGCGGCGCCGCCAAAAGTTGCATGAACTCGCTATCGCGGCGGTCTTCTGAAGCCCTTGCATCAACCTGCTCCTCCCTAGCTCGTTGCTGCTGATCGGCACCATCGCACGCCAAAAGTTTTTGTCAACGACTTTGTCGACAATATTGAATACGATCGCAGCGACAATCCAAAGCGACAACAAGATGGCGGTTGCGGCGAGCCCGCAGCGTTCGAAGCAAAGGAAAAAGCTGCGTTAGGTCGTCGCGCGCACCAGCCCGCTCGACGGGAAATGGCCGACAGTGGTCCAGCCCCTCTACTTCGCAGTGGAGGTCTTGTCGTTGCTGCTGCAAGCAAGGGCGTCGATGCGGGCGCGAACGCGGGCGACGCCCTCGGCAATACTGGTGCCTGGAATGGACGAATATCCCATGCGGAAAAAGCGGCAGGGCCGGTCGCTTCTAGGGAAGAAGGGCGAGCCGGATTCGACCAGAACGCCATCCTGGCGCAACTCGCTGACCAGACGGTCGGCGTCGAGCCCTTCCGGCCCCTCCATCCAGAAGGACGTGCCGCCGAAGGTCGAGGACCCGGCGACGGTCAAATTCTCCCGACGCAGCGCCTCGGCCATCAGCACGTGGCGCTTGTGATACTCGGTCCGCATGCGGTGCAGTACGGCGTCATAATGCCCAAGCGCCAGGAAATAGGCAGCGGTGCGCTGCAGGTGGCCGGGCGGGTGACGCAGCATCAGCGAGCGAAGCGCGCGCGCCTCGCGAATGAAGGGTGCAGGCGCCACGAGATAGCCGAGCCGAAGCCCGGGAAACAGGGATTTTGAGAAGCTGCCGATGTAGAGCACCCGGCCCGTCGGATCGAGCGCTTTCAGCGCCGGCGAGGGCGGAGCGAGGTAGCTGATCTCGAACTCGTAGTCGTCCTCGACAATGACGAAGTCTTTCTCCTCCGCAGCTACAAGCAGTTGCGTTCGCCGGTCGACCGGCATCGTCGCGCCTGTCGGCGAATGGTGGCTCGGGGTCACGAAGACGGCGTCGACTTTCTCCGGTAGCGCATCCGGCGACAGGCCCTCGCGATCGACATCGACGGTCGTGACGTCAGCACCGCTGAGCAGGAGCGAGGCGCTGATATCCGGGTGGCAGGGGTTTTCGCAGACGGCGGCTGAGCCCTTTTCCAGGATCAGTCGGGTGACGATCCAGAGCGCATTCTGCGCGCCGACGGTAACGAGGATTTCGTCCGGAGTGGCGTGAATGCCGCGCCGCGGCAGCGTGCGCGAGCAGATGTAGTTGACGAGCCGCACGTCGTCGGCAGCGGCAAAGTCGCTCGCCATCAGCACGAAGTCCTCGCGCGCAAGCGCCCGGCGGGCGCAATCACGCCAGGCGTTAAGGTCAAACAGCGTGGGGTCCATCTGGCCGTAGAGGAAGGGGAAAGGGTAGCGTCGCCAGTCCAGCGGTTTGTGGACTTGGCGCACGACATCGAAGCTCATCTTGATCTTGCGGCTCCAATCGACCGGATCGGCGCCGCCCGATGGGCGTTCCCCTTCCACATCCATGCCTGGCGGATTGCCGGCGATACGATAGGAACTGCGGTTGACGGCCTCGACATAGCCTTGGCTGATCAGTTCCTGATAGGCGAGCGTTACCGTGATGCGCGAGATCCGGAGATAGTCCGCGAGTTTGCGCGTGGAAGGCAGGTGCGCGTGCGGCTGCACCCGCCCGGCAAGCACGGCCGAAACGATCGTTTCGCGCAGCTGTGCCTGCAGGCCAATCCCGCTGTCGCGATCGATGAAGAAGATGGTTTCGGAAACATTCGTCCGCACGACGCCGGCCTCCAATGACGTTAATCTGGATCTATTCAACTTCCATACTGGATATAACGCAAGCCGGATCTCGGCCGTATCGTCATGAGCAAGATCGGAAAAACCGGTCAGTGAATAAACAAAGAGGAGGACGAAGCATGCTGCATGGACATTTCAGACGACTGGCTGCAGCAGCCAGCATTGTGGCGAGCCTGGCCGCATCCGGCGTGGCTTATGCCGAGACGAAGCTCGTCGTCGGCTATCAGCAGATCGTCGGCCCGTTTGTGGCTGCGATCGCCGACGGGCGCTTCGACGCCGCCGCCAAAGAGGCCGGCTACTCGATCGACTGGCGCCAATTCAGCTCGGCCGGCGACATCACGACGGCGCTCGCCTCGGGCGACGTGCCGATCGGCGTTCTCGGTTCGACTGGCACCGCGGCTGCCGCCACGCGCGGTGTCGAACTGCAACTCTTCTGGATCCTCGACAATATCGGTCAATCGGAGGCGCTGGTCGCCCGCGACGGTTCCGGCATCGAAACGCCCGCGGACCTCAAGGGCAAGAAGGTCGCCGTGCCCTTCGTCTCGACCTCGCATTTCCATCTTTTGGTCGGCATGAACAAGGTCTGGAACGTCGACCCGCGCGAAGTGGAAATCCTCAATCTGAAGCCGCCGCAGATCGTCGCCGCCTGGCAGCGCGGCGATATCGATGCCGCCTATGTCTGGCCGCCGGCGCTTTCTGAAATTCAGAAGACTGGCAAGACGATTTCCGATTCCGAAGTGATCGGTGCTGCGAGCGTGCCGACCTTCGACGGGCTGGTGGTTGATAAGGCCTGGGCCGCGGAAAATCCGAAGCTCATGGAGGCCTTCACCAAGGTTCTGGCGAAAGCTTATGCCGACTACAATGCCGACAAGGCGGCGTGGACGGAGGAGTCTGAGCAAGTCCAGGGCATCGTCAAGCTGATCGGCGGCGATGGCCCGAGCACGGTCGAAGCCTTGCGTCTTCTTTCCTTCCCGAATGCGGATGAGCAGGCCTCCGAGGTTTGGCTCGGCGGTGGCGCCACGCGCGCGCTCACCGAAAGCGCCAAGTTCCTCGTCGAGCAAAAGCAGATCGGCAATTCGCTCGACGATTACGCGCCCTATGTGAACGCCGACTTTGCCAAGGTGGCCGCGCAATAATTTGATCTGCTGATTGCGCCGGTCCTGAGGAGCGGCCGGCGCGTCCATCTTCAAGACCGTGACCGAGGTGCAGGGAGGCATTTCTCATGGAAACATTGAGCGTCAGGAACATCAGTCTGACCTATCCGGGCCTGTACTCGGACCAGGCGATCATCGCCCTGAAAGGTGTCAACCTTACCATCAACAGCGGCGACTTCGTCGTCGCCCTCGGGGCTTCGGGCTGCGGGAAAACCACCTTGCTCAACCTGATGGCGGGCTTCATGGCCCCCTCAGAGGGCGACATCACGCTTGGCAATCACCAGGTCAACGGACCGGGCGCCGAGCGCGGCGTGGTCTTCCAGAAGCACGCATTGCTGCCGTGGCTGAACGTCATCGAGAACACCGAATTCGGCCTCAAGCTGCGCGGCGTCGACAAGGCGACCAGGCGGGATCTCGCCACCAAGAACCTAGCCTTGGTCGGCCTGCAGGACTTCCACCGGCATATGATCTACCACCTGTCGGGTGGGATGCAGCAGCGCGTCGGCATCGCACGGGCGCTGACCTGCGATCCCGCCATGCTCTTGATGGACGAGCCGATGGCGGCACTCGACGCGCTGACGCGCGAGACGATCCAGGAGTTGCTTCTGAAAGTCTGGCAGCTCACCAACAAGATGTTCTTCTTCATCACCCATAGCGTCGAGGAGGCGCTGTTCCTCGGCTCGCGGCTGATCGTCATGTCGCCGCGCCCAGGCCGCATCACCCACACCTACGAACTCAACTTCAACAAGCGTTTCCTCGCCGAGGGCAATGCCCGGGCGATCAAATCCAGCCCGGAATTCATCCGCATGCGCGAGGAGGTGCTCGGCATCATCTATGGCGACGAACGTGCGTCCGGCAACCCGGAGGTGGCCCATGCTTGACAGAGTGACACGCGCCAAGCCCGTAAAGGCCGGCAAGATCTTCGGCGCTCCGGGTGACGGAAGCAGCGGTCTCATCAGTTTTTCAACGACACTCGTGCTCGTCGCCCTCTGGTTCTTCGTAACCGAATCCGGTTGGGTCAAGCCGCTGTTCCTGCCGTCGCCGCTGGCGGTCTGGGACAAGTTCATGCTGGCGCTGACGGACGGTGTTTCGAACTCGACCCTGATCGAGCACACGCTCGCCAGCATCAGTCGCGTCTTCGGTGCCTTTCTGCTGGCGCTGGTGACGGCGGTTCCGATCGGCATCCTGATGGGCGTCAACCGCTTCGTGCGCGGTCTGTTCGACCCCATCATCGAATTCTATCGGCCGCTGCCGCCACTTGCCTACCTGCCGCTTGTCATCATCTGGCTCGGCATCGGTGAGTTCCCGAAGGTGTTCCTCATCTATCTGGCAATCTTCGCGCCGATGGCGATTGCCGCCAGAGCAGGGGTGCGTTCGGTCTCTACCGAACAGATCCACGCGGCCTATGCGATGGGGGCCACCCGCGGGCAGGTCATCAGCCAGGTCATCATGAAGGCCGCCTTGCCCGAGATCTTCACCGGCATGCGCATCGGCATCGGTGTCGGCTGGACGACCCTGGTGGCGGCGGAAATGGTGGCTGCCAACCGAGGGCTCGGCTTCATGGTTCTGAATGCAGCTGAAAACCTCGAAAGCGACACGGTGATCATGGGCATCTTCATCATCGGCATCTTCGCCTTCGCCTTCGATCTTCTGATCCGCTACCTAGAAAAGGTGCTGATCCCCTGGAAGGGCCACCTTTAACCAGAGAATCCCGCTCTCAAGTCGAATCACTGGAGACGGAAAGATTGCCTAGAATCAAAGTGCTAGAGCGTTCCTTTGCGCGTTCAATTGAACGCACGGCGCTCTAGGCGACAGCTTCGATAAATCATTCGTACCCGGCCTGGCGGCCTTTGAAGACGGCGTCTCCCGTCTCCGGCGAAGCCATGCCTGACGACTAAGCCAAAGGACAGGACGATGACACTGACTGCAACCGATCTCAAAACCTTGTTCGATGCCTTCAACCGGCACGACATCGATGGGGTCATGCGCTTCTTTGCCGAGGACTGCGTTTTTAACGCGGTCGGCGGACCCGAGGTCTACGGCGCCCGCTTCACGGGTAGAGCGGCGATTGCTGACGCCTTCAGCGGCGTCTGGACATCGATGCCGGATGCCGAATGGGGCAATCACAGCCATTTCGTCGAAGGCGACCGCGGCGTGTCCGAATGGACCTTCTCCGGCACGGCCGCCGATGGCAGCCGCACTGAGGCCGAGGGCTGCGACCTCTTCACCTTCCGCAACGGCAAGATCGTGCGCAAGCAGGCGTTCCGCAAGAACCGCCCGGTCCTGCAACCCCGCTACTGACGGCTGGAGCGAAAGCAATGCAACTGCGCGCCACTCCCTTGAAGCCTGCAAGAGAGCCGTTCGATCCGGCCTATGACCCCAACCATGCCCGCAGCCCCGGCAGAGGCAAGGACTACGCGCCGACCTATTGGATCGGCACTGCCGGGCCTGAACCGGAGGATGACGGCCCAGTCACAAGCGACATCGACGTCGAAGTCGCCATCATCGGCTCGGGCTATACGGGCCTCTCCTGCGCCATTCATCTGGCGCGTGAGCACGGCATCAAGGCGACGGTGCTGGAGGCAAACGGCGTTGCCTGGGGCTGCAGCACCCGCAATGGCGGGCAGGCGCAGATTTCGGCTGGCCGTCTTAAGCGCTCGCAGTGGATTGCCCGCTGGGGCGTCGACGTCGCCCGCAAGATGCACGCGGAGATTTCCGAGGGATTCGACCTCTTTCGCACTCTCGTCCGCGAGCCCGAAATCGACTGCGATCCGCAGGATGGCGGCCATCTCTATATCGCCCACCGCGACAAGATGCTGCCGGCGCTGCAAAGCGAGGTCCGTGTTCTCAACGATACGTTCGGCTATCGCGCCCGCATGGTCTCGCGCGACGAGATCCACCGCGATTTCGTTCGCGACGAGGAAGCACGCGGGGCGATGTATGAGCCCGATGGCATGGGCATCCATGCCGCCAAGCTAGCCTTCGGCTACCTCAGGCTTGCCCGCAAGCTGGGGGCAAAGGTGCATACGTCGAGCCCGGTGCTTGATTGCACTGCCAAGGGCGGCATGCATTACCTGACGACGCCTGGCGGAACGGTGCGGGCGCGTGCCGTCTGCATCGCGACGGCCGGTTACACGTCACCCGGCATGAACGCGCTCACCCGCCACCGACTGATGCCGATCCTGTCGAACTCGATCGTCACTCGACCGCTGACGGAAAGCGAGCAGAAGGCGCTGAACTTTAAGGCGCGCATCCCGCTCACCGATACGCGGACGCTGCGTCACTACTATCGCATGCTGCCGGATGGCCGGGTGCAGATCGGCAGCCGCAGCGCCATCACCGGACGCGACGCGAGCAATCCGAAGCATCTCGAGATCCTGCTTGCCGGCCTCTACCGCAAGTTCCCGGCGCTTCGCGGCATCGACATCGACTACTCCTGGTGGGGTTGGGTGGATGTCAGCCACGACATGATGCCGCGCATCTTCCAGCCGGATCCGGGGCAGAGGCTGTTCTACGCCATGGGCTATGGCGGCAACGGCGTGATGTATTCCGCCCAGGCCGGCCGTCGCATGGCCCAGATGGTCGCCGGCAAAGGCGGCGGCCTCGACCTCCCCATCTTCACTTCGCCTCTGCCGGGCCACGGGCTTCTGACGCCGTTCCGACGGCTCGGCCAATGGGGAATGTACCGCTGGTACTACCTCCGTGACGAGATCCTCTAACTCTTTGAAATAATACCAGGAAAGGAACCACCCCATGAAAATGACCACCGAGGAAGCCTTCGTCAAAGTTCTTCAGATGCATGGCCTCGAACATGCCTTCGGCATCATCGGCTCGGCCATGATGCCGGTGTCGGACCTTTTCCCGAAGGCCGGCATCAAGTTCTGGGACTGCGCCCATGAGACCAATGCCGGCATGATGGCGGATGGCTTCAGCCGCGCGACGGGCACGATGTCGGTTGCGATCGGCCAGAACGGCCCTGGCGTCACCGGGTTCATCACCGCGATCAAGACGGCCTACTGGAACCACACGCCGCTCCTGATGGTGACGCCCCAGGCGGCCAACAAGACGATCGGTCAGGGCGGCTTCCAGGAAGTCGACCAGATGGCGATGTTCGAGGAAATGGTGTGCTACCAGGAAGAGGTACGCGATCCCTCGCGTATACCTGAAGTCCTGAACCGCGTCATCGAAAAGGCCTGGCGCGGTTGTGCGCCTGCGCAGATCAACATCCCGCGCGACTACTGGACCCAGGTGATCGACGTCGACCTGCCGGCGATCGTCCGCTTCGAGCGTCCGGCCGGCGGACCGCAGGCGATTGCGGAAGCCGCAAAGCTGCTGTCGGAGGCGAAATTCCCTGTTATCCTCAATGGTGCCGGCGTCGTCATCGGCAATGCCATTTCCGATTCCATGAAGCTTGCCGAACGCCTCGACGCGCCGGTCTGCTGCGGCTACCAGCACAATGATGCCTTCCCCGGCAGCCATCGCCTCTCGGTCGGCCCGCTCGGCTATAACGGCTCGAAGGCAGCGATGGAGCTGATCTCCAAAGCCGACGTCGTGCTGGCACTCGGCACCCGGCTCAATCCCTTCTCGACGCTTCCGGGTTATGGCATCGACTACTGGCCGAAGAACGCTTCGATCATCCAGGTCGATATTAACGCCGACCGGATCGGGCTGACCAAGAAGGTGTCGGTCGGCATCTGTGGCGATGCCAAGCAGGTCGCCCGCCAGATCCTCGAGCAGCTCTCGCCCTCGGCCGGCGATGCCGGCCGTGAGGAGCGCAAGGCGGCGATCCACCAGACCCGTTCGGCCTGGCAGCAGCAGCTCTCCTCGATGGATCATGAGGACGACGATCCGGGCACGGAATGGAACGAGAGCGCACGCTCGCGCGAGCCGAACCGCATGTCGCCGCGCCAGGCCTGGCGGGCGATCCAGGCGGCTCTGCCGAAAGAGGCGATCATCTCCACCGACATCGGCAACAATTGCGCGATCGGCAACGCCTATCCAACCTTCGAGGCTGGCCGGAAATATCTGGCACCGGGCATGTTCGGCCCCTGCGGCTACGGTTTCCCGTCGATCGTCGGCGCCAAGATCGGTTGCCCGGATGTGCCGGTGGTCGGCTTTGCCGGCGACGGCGCCTTCGGCATCTCGATGAACGAGATGGGCTCGATCGGCCGTGAGGGCTGGCCGGCGATCACCATGGTGATCTTCCGCAACTACCAATGGGGTGCTGAAAAGCGCAACACGACGCTCTGGTACGCCAACAATTTCGTCGGCACCGAGCTCAACCCCAACCTCTCTTACGCCAAGGTGGCCGAAGGCTGCGGGCTGAGGGGCGTGACCGTCAATACGACGGCAGCACTCACCGAGGCGCTGTCCAACGCGATCGCCGACCAGAAGAGGGGTGTCACCACCTTCGTCGAAGTCATCCTCAACCAGGAGCTCGGCGAGCCTTTCCGGCGCGACGCGATGAAGAAGCCGGTGCCGGTTGCCGGCATTGATCGTGCCGACATGCGTCCGCAGAAGCGGGCCTGAGCCGACCCGATTGCACGATGCCCGCCCGGCTTTTCCGGGCGGGCGCAGCGTCCCGCGAGCGACCGGAATGACATCATGACCTTTACCGCATCTGTCCACGAACGTTTCCGCAGCGTGCCCTCCGGCTTTGCGACCTACTGGCCGGGCTTCGCCGTCACAGCGGCCGTCGCCGTCGCCGCCCAGTTCCTCTCCGATCACTACGGCGCGCCGGCCATGCTGATGGCGCTTTTGCTCGGCATCGCCTTCCACTTTCTGTCCGAGGAGGGGCGTTGTGTCGCCGGGATTGATTTCTGCGCCAAGAAGGTGCTGCGCATCGGTGTGGCGCTGCTCGGCATGCGGATCAGCGTCGACCTCCTGATCGGACTCGGCGCCGGCACCATCCTGCTGCTCGTCTCGGCGATCGCGGCCACCATCGGCTTTGGCCTGCTCGCCGCGAAATTGCTCGGCCGCGGCTGGCGGCTGGCGCTCATCACCAGCGGTTCGGTCGCCATCTGTGGCGCGTCGGCGGCGATGGCGATCGCCGCCGTCTTGCCGAAGAACGAGTTTTCCGAGCGCAACCTGATCTTCACTGTGCTCTCGGTCACGGTGCTCTCCACCCTTGCCATGATCGCCTATCCGATCATTGCCCAGACCATGGGGCTCGATGCCCGCGCGACTGGCATCTTCTTCGGCGGCACCATCCACGATGTCGCGCAGGTCGTCGGCGCCGGCTTCTCGGTCTCGCCGGAGGCGGGGGAGACGGCGACGCTCGTCAAGCTGATCCGCGTCACCATGCTGGCGCCGGTCGTGCTTATCTTCTCGCTGTCGCTGCGCAAGGTGCCGCAGCCCGAGGGCGAGACCGGCAAGCGTCCGCCGCTTTTGCCGGGTTTCGTCGTCGCCTTTCTAATCTTTGCGGCGTTCAACTCCTTCGGCCTCGTGCCCGAACTGGTGGCCAAGGCCGGCATGGAAACCTCCCGTTGGGCGCTGATTGCCGGCATCGTCGCCGTCGGCATGCGCACCTCGCTCAGGCGCGTTCTCGACGTCGGCGGAGATGCGGTCGCGCTTATCGTCGCCGAAACCGTCTTCATCGCCCTCTTCATTCTCGTCGGCATTCACTATTTGGGACACGCCTGATGAAACCACTCGATCGCATTCTCGAAGCCGCGAAAGCCGCGCCGCGCCATATCGTGCTTGCCGAAGGGGAAGACCCACGCATCGTCGAGGGGGCCTTGCGCGCCGTGCGCGAGGGCGTTGCCGAGACAACCCTCGTCGGCAGCCGGAACATCGTCGAGGAACGGTTGGCGACCGCCGGCGCGCGCCCGGGCGAAATCCGCATCGAGGATCCGGCGTTGTCGCCGCTCACCCCGCGCCTTGCTGCGGCCTACCATGAATTGCGCCGCAACAAGGGCGTCGACGCGGCGGCGGCAGCCGAGGCTGTGCGTTCGCCGCTCGTCTTTGCCGCGATGATGGTGCGCGAGGATGCCGCCGACGGCACGGTTGGCGGGGCGGTTGCGACCACCGCCGATACGGTGCGCGCCGCGCTCCAGACCATCGGTCGCGCGCCGGACGTTGGCCTGGTGTCGAGCTTCTTTCTGATGATGCTGTGCGCGCCGCATCACGCAAAGAAGGGCGCTTTCGTCTTTGCCGATTGCGGCCTCGTGGTGGATCCCGATGCTGCAGGTCTCGCCGACATCGCGGTGACGTCGGCGCGCTCCTTCGAGCAGCTTGCCGGCAAACCCGCGAAGGTGGCGATGCTTTCCTTCTCGACCGCCGGCAGCGCTGCGCATGAGCGCGTTTCCAAGGTGGTGGAGGCGACCAGGCTCGCCCATGCCGCAGCACCCGGTCTGGTCATCGACGGCGAGCTGCAGTTCGACAGCGCCTTCGTCGAGGCCGTCAGTGCCGCCAAGGCCCCCAACTCGGCGCTCAACGGCGAGGCCAATGTCTTCGTCTTCCCGAACCTTGATGCGGCGAATATCGGCTACAAGATCGCGCAGCGGATCGGCGGTGCGACGGCGATCGGCCCGATCCTGCAAGGGCTCGCAAAACCGGCCAACGATCTTTCGCGCGGCTGCAATGTCGAGGATGTCTTCCACATGATCGCCGTCACCGTCGTTCAGGCCTCAGGCGGGAAATCGAGTGGGTAGGCGGATGAAAGCCGACAGCTCACGCTACCGCTTTTGAAAGACTGCGCGCGATGTCGAAGAAGGCGCTGACAAGCTTGCCGTTGCTACGTTCGCGCAAGCAGATCAGTGCTTCATCCATCAGCATTTCCGGCGCCTCGATCCGGATCGGAACGAGGCGATTGTCCTGGCCGAACTCGGCCGAGGAGACGAAGCCAACGCCGCCGCCCGCAGCAACGATCTCGCGCACGGCCTCGCGGCCCTCGGCTTCGATGAGCGGCGTCAGAGGCACGCCGCATTGTTCGGCCATCGCTTCCAGTTTCTGCCGGGTCTTGGAGCCCTGTTCGCGCATGACGAGCGGGTGTTTGGCAAGGTCGGAGAAGGTGACGGTCTTTTGACCGGCGAGGGGATAGTCGCTGCTGGCAAAAGCGATGATCGGCGTCGAGTTCAGTTTCAGGATGTCGAAATCGCTCGATTGCGGGATCTCGCCGAGTACGCCGATATCCGCCTCGTAGGCGTGCAGGCTGGTGATGACCGTCTCGGTGTTGCCGGAATCGATCGAGACCTGCACCGTCGGATAGGTGCGCCGGAAGGCGGCGAGAATGTGCAGCAGGTGGTGGGCGGCGTCCGCCACGATGCGCAGCTTTCCAGCCCTCAGTGCCCGCGATTCCGAAAGAAGATCCAGCGCCTGCTGTTCGACATCGAACATCCGGCGCGTGACTTCGAGAAGCTGCTGGCCCGACTGGGTCAGCGTCACCTGCTTCTTGTTTCGGTTGAAGAGCAGGACGTCGTACTCCTCCTCGAGCTTGCGCACCTGATCGGATACCGCAGGCTGGGTGAGGAACAGCGCTTCCGCCGCGCGTGAGAAGCCGCCGTGGATGGCCACGTTGTGGAAGGCGCGAAGCTGGACATAGCGCATGCGTGCGACGCCTTTCAGGATAGATTTGATCTATGGATTCATTAAAACGAACGATTTGATTTATGTAAAGCGGCAAAGGATAGTTTTCGGATTCCATCCTCTTTCCGGAGCGCGCCCATGAACCTCCCGGCTGTCGCCCTCGAACTTGCTGCCGCCACCGTCCTGTTGCTCTATGCCGTCAGTCTCGTGAAAAAAGGCGTCGAAGCAGCTGCCGGCGACATCGTCGCGCGAACGGTCGGCGGTGCTGGCGGCCGGCCGCGCGCCGCCGTCTGCGGCTGCGTGGTGGCGATTGCTCTACAGAGTTCGACAGCCGTCGCCATGCTTGCCGCCGGCTTTGCCGTCAGCGGCGCGCTGGGGCTCGATACCGGTCTCGCGGTGCTGCTTGGCGCCGATCTCGGCTCGGCGCTCGTCGTTAAGATCCTGTCCTTCGATCTGCATTGGCTGGCGCCGCTCCTGGTCGCGGCCGGTGGCCTCGTGCATCTGAAGGCATCAAGCCGCAAGGCGGTCGAAGCCGGACGCGCCGTGCTTGGCATCGGCCTGTTGCTTCTGTCGCTGCAGATGATCGGCCATGCGACGCAGCCGCTCGCCCAAAGCCCGGTCCTGCCCTCCGTCGTCGCCTTCGTCGGCAAGGATGCGCTGACGGTTATGATCCTCGCTGCGTTTTTCACCTGGGCGCTGCATTCGAGCGTGGCGGCGATCCTGCTGATCCTGACTTTCGCCGCGAAGGACATCGTGCCTGTTGATGTCGGCATTCCGCTGGTTCTCGGGGTCAATATCGGTGGTGGGCTGATCGCGCTCTGGCTGACGCGCGGCCTGCCGGTCGAGGGGAGACGGCTGCCGCTCGGCAACCTTCTCTTTCGCGCCCTGTTCGGCGCAACCGTCTTCGGCGCATTCTCGTTGCATGCCCCCTTCGACTGGCTTCCGGGAGAGACGGCGGCCGCAAAGCTCGTCAACCTGCATGTGCATTTCAATGCCGCCCTCGTTCTCGTCGGGATGGCCTCCTGCGGTCTGATGGCGCGTCTTGTCCAGTTGTTCATGCCGGATGCCGCCGGCGCCGGCGACCGATCGGTCCATGTCAGCGCACTCGACCGCACGCTGATCGACAAGCCGCCGCAGGCGCTTGCCGCTGCGGCGCGCGAGGTATTGCATATGGGCAATCTCATCGCCCGAATGCTGGAGCCGGTGATGACGGTCATCCACGCGCCAACGCCGGAGGCCGTAAAGACGCTGCGAAGCATCGACGGGGAGATCCATCGGGCGCATAGCGAGAACAAACTTTACATCGCCGCCGTCAACCGAGGTTTCCTCACCCAAGACCAATCCAGGCGCGGCATCGAACTCACCGAGGCGGCAATCCATCTCGAATATGCCGGCGACGTGGTCGCAAAAAGCCTGCTGCAAATGGCCGAGGAGCGGCTGGAGGGGGCGGGTGCGTTCTCGCACGACGGGTGGCGCGAACTCACCCTGCTACACGCGGCCGTGTCGTCCAACGTCAGGCGTGCGGCCAGTCTTCTCGTTTCGCCCGGCCCGGTGATCGCCCGCGAGATGGTCCGGCAAAAGGAAAATGTGCGCCGCCTCGTCGAGGAAAGCAGCAAGAGCCACCTGGAGCGGCTTCGCCAAGGTATGGCGGCCAGCATCCTGTCGAGCGACATGCACCTGGAGATCGTTCGGGCCCTGAAGGAGGTCAATTCGCTGGTGACCACCATGGCCTATCCGCGCCTGCGCGAGAGCGGTGACCTGCTGGAAAGCCGGTTGGTTCCCGCCCTATAGGAAGTATAAATCAGATCGATAGATTGATACACAAGAACGATTTTACAAATAGATGTTTCCGCCCATTGTCGTTCTCGAACACGCCAACCGCGAGGACGGACAATGCCAAACACAGCTTCTGACAGAACCATCGCGCCCCTGGAAACGCCGAGGCTCGGCGAGCCCTATCTGCTCACGCCCGGCCCACTGACGACGGCCTACGAGATCAAGGAAGCCATGCTGAGGGACTGGGGCTCCTGGGATGGCGACTTCCGGGCAATGACCGCCAGGCTGCGCCGCGAACTGCTCGACATTGCCGGTGATAACAAGGGCGAGTTCGATTGCGTGCCGATGCAGGGCAGCGGCTCGTTTTCGGTGGAGGCGATGCTTGGCAGCTTCGTTCCGAAGGACGGCAAGGTGCTGGTGCTGATGAACGGCGCCTATGGCAAGCGCATCGCCCAGACGCTCTCCTATCTCGGTCGCGACCATGTGACGATCGACAAGGGCGATTACATGCCGCCGCGCGGTCCGGAAGTCGCAGCCGTTCTCGATGCCGACCCTGCCATCACCCATGTCGTCGTCGTCCATTGCGAGACCAGCTCCGGACGCTGTCCAGGCCTATTCGGATGTTGAAGCACCTCTGAAGTCGTAATCGCAACTTAGGCCCGCCCAAAGCAATCTGTTTGCTTTAGGCCCGCAACGGCAAATCGGAAGTTATCTGCGAGCGGCGACTTCGTGTTCTAAAGCCGTCGTATTGGAGGAAGCCGCGTTCATTTGTGGCCCGCTTGTCGAAATAGCGGGCGCCCAGGCGGTTGCGTGACGTGGGGTGTTCGCGGGTCTTATTTCGGAGATTGCCTTGGCATCTCGATTAGCCACTGCGCCAGAAGTGTCAGTGCCTCGGTCAGATCTTCGAACGATGCGCCGCCTAGGCAAAGCCGAATTCCGCTCTCCCGATCCTCTCCGTCCACCATCATGGAATCCGGTGGGGTCAGTTTGATACCGGTCGCCGCAGCGACGGATACGAAACGGTTGGCAGCCTCGCGCGGCATCGGCAGCCACGCGTTATAGGCATCGGGATCAGAGACAAGTTCGGCCGTACCGAGAAGAGAGACAGCCAGACTGGATCGACGCCGCGCCTCATGGCGCAGGTCCCGCTGGATCGAAGGGATGACGCCGGTGATCAGCCATTCCTCGACCACTGCACAGGAGAGTGGCGAGGGGGCCAGAGGCATGTCTTGCAAGGCGTCTTCCGCTGCTTCGTTAAAACCAGTCGGCAGCGCGAGCACGCCGATCTGCAATCCGGGGCCAAGCGACTTGGACAGCCCGTTCACATGAAAGGCGATCTCGGGCGCCAATGTCGTCAGCGGAGGCAAAGTCGGCTCGGCCGGCGCATAGACGCCGTCCTCGATGATCCATGCGCCCGCCCGACGGCAAATTTCCGCGATGGCCTGCCTTCGCTCCCCGCCCATCGTGGCGGTGGTCGGATTGTGAAGCGTCGGGGTGAGGTAAACTGCCTTTCCGCCGGTCGATGCGGCCCTGTCGAGCGCCTCTGCCAGTGCCTCTGGCACCATCCCTTCTGCGTCGATCCTGACGCCCTGCATCCGATATCCCTTGCGCCGGGCCAGCGCGATCGCGCCGGGATAGGTGATCCGTTCGGTCAGAAGCAGTCCCTGCGGACCGCAGGCGAGGTCAAAGGCCAGTGAGAGCGCCTGGCGGGCGCCGCTCGTCAGCACCAGATGCGACGGATCGACGATGAGACCCCGTGTTTCGAGCCAGCGGGCCAGGACACGGCGGTGCTCCAGATGTCCGGCGGGTGGGGCGTAGAGATTGAGATGATCCGCATCGATCTTGCGCGCGATCCCGGTCAATGTCCGCGCCAGCAGGCGTGCGTTGAGCGTTGCTGGCGGGGCGTTGGATGAGAGATCGATCTGCCGATCCTTGTGTGCGTGGCGGATCGCCACGAACGTTCCCCGGCCCTTGACGCTACGCGTCAGACCTCGACGTTCCAGAGCGGCATAGGCTTTCGTCACCGTGCCGAGGCCAATCCCCAGTTTCCATGCGACATCGCGATGCGCCGGCAGGCGGTCGCCTCCCGTCAGCCGCCCTTCGATGATGTCGTCGGCGAGAGCGAGGACCAGCCGCTCGGCGGCATTCGCCTCTATGTCGGCGAGACGTGGTGCCCATGGCGATTGAAGGAGCATGTTCGCCACCTCGATAAAAGTGTCACATGACACTATTCAGATAAACAGCAAGTGTAACATACGCTATGACGACGCTGAACGAAATACACACTTGCAGGAGGCGCCTGACCGCGATGACGGGCGCATGGAGAGCCAGATGTTCAGTCATGTTACCGTCGGGGCGCGCGATCTTGAGCGGGCGGGTCGTTTCTATGACGCCGTGCTCGCTCCGCTCGGCCTGAAACGCCGCGTCGTTGCCTCCGATGGCGGGCCTCCGGCGCTTTGCTGGGTGGCTATTCAAGCGCCACTGCCGCGCTTCTATGTCTACATCCCCTTCGATGGCGAGCTGGCGACGGCCGGCAATGGCTGCATGGCCGCCTTTCTGTCCCCCTCGCAGGAGGCCGTGAGGACGGCCTACACGGAGGGTCTCACGCACGGCGGGACGGACGAAGGCGCCCCAGGCCCGCGCCCACACTACGGCGACGGTTACTTCGGTGCGTATCTGCGCGACCCCGATGGAAACAAGGTCCACATCGTTCACCGCGGAGACCTCCAGCATTAGTGCTGGAGAAGCCTCCTGTTTCTGGAGAATTTCGAATGATCGGCAGTCAGATAGCACTCGTCTACGGCACCTATCTCGTCGCCACCGCCAGTCCTGGGCCGAGCAACATGGCGATCATGGGAACGGCGATGCGCGACGGTCGCCTGCCCGCGCTCGTCTTGGCGGCGGGCGTTATCACGGGCTCACTCTTCTGGGCAGTACTGGCGGCGACGGGCATTTCCGCCGCGTTGGCCGCCTATGCAGAGGCGCTTTTCGTCATCAAGATCGTTGGCGGTGTCTATTTGCTCTATCTGGCTTTTCGTGCGGGCAAGTCGGCTCTGAAGCCGATCTTCGACATCACGAAGAAGGACGCAAGGCCTGCCACGCCTTGTTATCGATCGCTCTATCGGCAGGGCATTCTCATGCATATCGGAAACCCGAAGGCGATTCTGGCCTGGATAGCGATCATGTCGTTGGGGTTCCGTCAGGATGCTCCCGCAGGCACGCTACCGGTGATCATTGGCGGTTGCGCCATCCTCGGCGTCCTGGTGTTCGGTGGTTACGCCATCGTCTTTTCGACGGCCTCCATGATTGCCCTATACGCCAGATTGCGGCGCTGGATTGAAGGTGTGCTCTCGGCGGTGTTCGCGGTTGCGGGACTTAAACTGCTTGTTTCGCAGAGCTGATATCCGGTCCGTCGATGCCCCAATGAAGTGACCCAAATTGAAAGCGCGATGTCATGACCCTTGCCGTCCATATGGTCGATGTGTTTGGCGCCGGGCCGTTTTCTGGTAACCCGCTGGCGGTCGTCATCGGCGCAGATGCCATGTCGACGGATGAAATGCAGCAGTTGACGCGGTGGTTCAATTTGTCGGAGACCGCCTTCCTCTTATCGCCCACGCATCCAGATGCTGACTACCGGGTCAGGATATTCACGCTGGACAGGGAGATGCCTTTTGCCGGGCACCCGACGCTTGGAAGCTGTCATGTCTGGCTCTCGACGGGTCGGGTGCCGAAGAAGGCGACGGAAATCATTCAGGAATGCCGCGCCGGTCTGGTCACGATCCGGCGTGCGCATGGGCGGATTTCGTTTGCCGCCCCGCCGCTGATCCGTTCCGGCGCGCCAACACAGGGTGAATTGGATGGGGCCCGTCAACTGTTGGGCATTGAACCTTGCGATATCCTTGATGCCGCCTGGATCGACAATGGGCCTGGATGGTTGGGGATCAGATTGGCATCGGCGGAGAAAGTGCTTTCGCTCAATCCGCTCCGAAACTGGGCCGGTCGGATCGACGTTGGTGTGGTTGGTCCGCGTGCAAAGGGTGGCGATGCAGCCTTCGAGGTTCGTGCGTTCTTCAGCGACCATCTGGGTGCAATCGTCGAAGACCCCGTCACCGGAAGCCTCAATGCCTCGATCGCACAGTGGTTGTTCGCTGGAAGTGTGGTTGAGGAGGACTATGTCGCCGCCCAGGGGACCCGTCTTGGGCGCCATGGCCGAATTCATGTGGGCCGCGATGATGTTGGCCGAATTTGGGTAGGTGGCGAAACGCGCACGCATGTCGAAGGCCGGCTACACGGCCTTTGAAAAGGGAAAGAAGAGGTGTTTCATTGGGTACAATCGATAGGGCAGAAATTGAGCTCCCCGTCCAAAGACAGCTCGAAGCCTACAACGCCCGAGACATTGAGGCATTCATGCCCTGGTGGGCTGATGATTGCCAGTACTACGCATTTCCCTCCACGCTTCTGGCAGGGGGTGCTGTCGAAATTCGAGAGCGACATATCGAGCGGTTCAAAGAGCCTGATCTACACGGAACGGTGCTGACACGTATCGTGGTCGGCAATGTCGTCATCGACCACGAAACGGTTGCGCGAACTTTTCCGGAAGGGAAGGGCGAGGTCGATGTCGTTTGTATCTACGAAGTTGAAAACGGCAAGTTCAAGATCAGCGAGCAGAGGCATTTGTAGCCTTAGGCAGACTGTATGAGGCCAATTGCATGGCCATTGAAGCGGCAAACAAGAGAGTGGTGACTTGATGGACGAGAGTGTTTTCCGGCCGATCGCGGAGCGTGTATTGGCGGATGATTGGGGACGGCTGACCAAGTACGAATTTGAACTTCGGCTCAGGGATGGAGGTTGGCAGCGGCAGACCCGAGAGACTTACGATCGTGGCAACGGGGCGACATGTCTGTTGTACAATCCCGGAAGTGGCCGTGTTCTGCTGACCCGTCAGTTTCGTTTGCCGGTTTTCTTGAATGGCGGTCTGGAGTCACTGATCGAAACCCCGGCGGGACTGCTTGATGGTGCCGAGCCGGCAACGCGGATGCGTGCAGAACTGATTGAAGAAACTGGTTATGATGTCTCCGAGCTGACGCATCTTTTCGACATCTACATGAGCCCCGGATCGGTCACGGAATACCTGGCATTTTTCTACGGCGAATATACCGAGAAACACAGGGTGGGAACTGGCGGCGGCGCTCCTGACGAGGGAGAAGACATAGACGTACTGGAAATTTCGTTGTCCGACGCGATCCAGATGATCGACCGTGGTGAGATTCGCGACGCCAAAACGATCATTCTGCTTCAGCACCTGACGATCCGGCTCTTTCAGGAACACGACGTGAAGCGCTGATCCGGATCTCCGGGCCATATCGATCTCGGACAGATGATGATCCTGCTAAGATTGCCGTCCCCGACATGGGAACCTCGAGATGGATCAGTTTGCCCCGAATGTCCTTTCCGACTTCGACATCGACATCGACATCGACATCGAAGTCATCCCGCCAGCGCGCGACGGAGGCCAGTCCGGAAACGCGATGATAGGCCTCTGTTGTCAAAAGAAGCGGTCGGCCTCGCGAATGGACGCCGACGGTCGCTGCAATTGTAACGAGTGCCTCGCGCCATGACGCCGTCGGTGCCAGAGCTATCGTCTGAGGTGCTGGTCAAGTTTGAGAAGGCGCTTGCGCAGCTTCCCGACGGCTATGGACAGGGAAGCTTCGCAGGTCGCCCATGGGGCGTGACCGTCAGGCGCTCGGCCGATGGCAGGCGGATCTGGTTATATGGCGAGGAACTGGGCGGAGCGGATGTCGTCAGCTTCAACTTTTATGTGCTTTCTGGTGCGAGCACCACGCTCAAGCCCTGCGAAATGTCCTCGTCGAAGGTCGTCGATTTCGTGCTTGGCTTTAAACCAACCTAGAGCGGTGATCTGCTTTCCGCTTTGATGGCTCAGCTTGCCATTACCGAGATCGCCCGACCAAAAGAAGTCCGGTAGGTCGAGACGTTCAAGCTGGCCTGACGTTTTCGGCTTTCGATTTTCCTGTCTTGCGGTCCTGGCCAAGTTCGTAGCTGACCTTTTGACCCTCTCGAAGTGGGCTTCCGCCTTCCACCGCTGACACATGGACAAAGACGTCCGCTCCACCGTTGTCCGGTGTGATGAAGCCAAAGCCCTTGTCCTGATTGAAAAACTTAACGGTACCGATTGCCATGATTATCCTCGTCAGCTGAGTGGCCTGCAAATTGCCACTGCAGCTTATTCAAGGCTGCCCCCTCCCGCAACCGCGCATTCACGCGATTCGCGGCTCGGACGGCGCGCGGTCGAGCTCTTTCGTGTCGTGTTGGCGAAGGCCGCCTGCGGCCACTGCCGTGCCCGTCGTAGACGGTGCCTAATGATTGAAGGCGAACGCTGCGACTTTTCGCGCACGATATCGCGCGGCGGGGCAGTGAACTCTCACACAAGCGGAGGTGCGCTCGGGGGCCTCATGCCATCCGACCTGACGATCATACATTGCGCCCCGATTGCGCTATGAGCTCATCGGTATTGGCTAGAAGTCGCCGCACGGCATTGCGAGCCGCGTTCGGGCGTCCGAGGCGGATGCTTTTCTCGATGTTCTCGTGGAGCTTCAGCGCGTGGACGGAGCTGCTGTCCTCCCGGGTCACCAGCAGGAAAAGGTGGTTGAGTGCAGATTCGATCAGCGCGCCCAGCGGCACCAGGAGATCGTTTCCCGACGCGCGCAGGATTGCAAGGTGGAAGCGTGTGTCGGCCTGGATGCGGGTCTGCAGCGTTGTCGCCTGTTGCATGTCTTCCAATGCGGCGCTGATTTCGGTCATCTGCTTTTCGTTCCGGCGGGTGGCGGCGAGCGCCGTCGCCTCCGGCTCCAGGATGTGGCGAAATTCCTGCACGGTCTTGAGGAACTGGAGATGGTCCGGTGAGACCGCATACCAGCTCAGAACGTCGCGATCGAGCAGGTTCCAACGCTCCCTCGGCTCCACCCAGCTGCCGACTTTCGGGCGCGAGGCGAGCAAGCCCTTGGCCATCAATATCTTGATCGCCTCTCTCACCGCAGTGCGACTGACGTTGAAGATTTCCGTCCATTGCGTCTCGTTCGGCAGGATCGTTCCGGGCGGATAGTCGCCACGCACGATACTGAGCCCGATGTCATCGGCAAGCGACATGTGGACGCTGGGTCCCGACATACGCGGCGCATCGAGGCGTCGGCTCGCACGCTTCGCCTCTGCCGTGGTCGAACCGGCGGAGACTTTTTCTGATTGTCGTTCAGCCATTTTCGTCTTTTCTCGCGTCTGTAACGCTCAGCCGCGCAGAGCGTCACCCGACGTCAACATATTTCCGCCAGCTGTGTTGCGGCTCAAAGTCGAGCATCGCGCGGGCTTTGCGGTTTGATAAGAGCGTCTCGTATTCGCCGATCTGCCCTTTGACAGGAACGCCTTGGTAGAACCGGTCGATCAGTTCGCGGGTTGGAATGTCGGAGGACGTATCGTCGCTTGCTGCGTTGAAGACCTGGAACCCAAGACCGTCCGTCTCCACGGCCCTCAGTGTGATCTGGCCGAGGTCGCGCGCATCGACATAGCTCCAGGCAATGCGCTTGCGAAAGCCCGGATCGGCAAACCAGCCGGGGAAGAGATGGTATTCGTTGGGCTCGATCACATTGCCAATGCGCAGGGCATAGATGTCGGCGCCGCTTCTGAGTGCAAAGGCGCGCGCGGTCTTTTCATTGACGACTTTGGAGAGTGCGTAGCTATCCATCGGGTCGACGTCATAGTCCTCGTCGAGCGGGAAATAGCGTGGGTTTCGCGGCTCGTTGGCGAAGACGAGGCCGTAGGTCGTCTCACTCGATGCGATGACGATCTTGCGGATGCCAAGCTTCACCGCCGCCTCGATGACATTGTAGGTGCCGATCGCATTGACGCGAAAGAGCTCGTTGTCGGGGGCGATCAGGATGCGCGGGATCGCGGCAAAGTGGACAACGGCATCGATCGGCTGCGGCGCGAGCGAAGGGTCGAATTCGTGCAGGCCCGTGTAGCTTGACAGTGCATTGAACACTTGGCCGCTGTCCGTGATGTCGGTGATCAGCGTGCGCACTTTCGGGTTGTCGAGGGGCTTCGTGTCGAGGTTGAGCACCTGGTGGCCCTGTTCGACGAGGTATTGCACGACATGGCGGCCGGCCTTGCCGCTCCCTCCGGTGAAGATGATCCGCTTGGTCATTGTGTTCTCCATGTCCTGCAAGATTGGGGGATGATCCCTATCGATGATAGTTCGTAAGGGAGATCTTCCAAGCGGGGTCGTTGCAGGTTGCCGCGGCCAGCCGGCAAGAGTGCGCGCTGACCCCGGTTGTCGCGGATAGGGCGAAGGCCGGGACGCTCGGTAAAGGGCGCCCCGGCGGCGGTTTTACTTCTGAATGCAGGTATCCGCCGTGTCCTTGGTGCATTCGTCGAGACCCGTGAATACCGGATCCTCCACCGGCTTGCCGGCAATCAGGTCCAGCATGACCGACGGCGCCTTGTAGCCCATTTCGAACGGGCGCTGGCCGACGAGCGCAGTTACGAGACCTTCCTTGGCAATCGCCACCTCGTCGCCGATCGTGTCCGCCGCGCCGATGACGAATTCATTTTTCGCGATCTTGTCCGCCATCGGCTTGAACAGGTCGCGATAGGGTTGCGGCGCGCCGAAAAGCGGCCAACCGCCCATGATGCCGAAGGCGTCGAGGTCGGGATTGGCAGCGAGGATATCCGTCATCGCCTGTACGCCCTTGGCGCCGTCGTCATTGGTAAAGACCGGGCAACCTGCGACCTCCGTCCACCCGCCTTCACCCTTCAGTTCGGCAAGCCCGTCTTTCCCGGTGAGCACGTCACGCATGCCCTGGGCCCGCCGCAGGATGTTGTCGGCACCAGGGTTGCCCTCGATCGTGCAGATCTTGCCACCGTTCGGCTTGGCCTTCTTGATGTAATCGGCGATCCGCGCCCCCATCGTGTAGTTGTCGGTGCCGAGATAGGTCTTGCGCAGACCCGCGTCTTCCTTGGCGAGATCGGCGTCGAGCGTCATGACCGGAACCGTCGGATTGGCGGTTTTCAGTGTCTGGGCAATCAGCTTGGCGTTGGATGGCGAAATGGCGATCGCAGCCGTGCTGGGCTTGCCGAGCATGTCCTGGACGATCTGCGCCTCGCCGGCTTCGTCGGAGGTCGACGCCGGGCCGGTATAGAAGCACTCATATTCCGAGCTTGTGTTTTCCTTGTTCCACTTCTGGCATCCCTGGTTGATTGCCTCGAAGAACGGATTGTCGAGGCCTTTGACGACAATGACGAGCTGCTTCTTCGTCTGGGCGCCGGCGGAGCCGGCGGCCAGCGCGAGCGCTGCAACTGCAAGCACCAATGCTTTCCTCATTCTATCCTCCCGTTGAACAAGCGGACACTATCTGTCCGCGGCACAAATCAACCCGGATACCAGACGATGCGAGGGTCGCTTGACGGACGCTCGTATTGCCAGGCCTGGTCGATAAGCTTTTTAAGATCGTATTCCGGCTGCCAGCCCAGCAGGTACTTCGCCTTGCTGTTGTCCAACCAGTTCGAGTGGAAGTGGCTTGGAACGTCGACGGACGGCAGACCGCGCGTGCGCCTGAGGTAGCTTGCGACCTCGCCGTAGTCGACCGGGCGATCCATGGCGACGTTGAAGCGCTGGCGTTCTGCGCGCGGATTGTCGATCGTGTTGAGTATTGCCGAGACGAGGTCGCTGACGTGAACGAAGTTGCGCTTGAGCGGCCTTCCGTCGGCATCGCGCAGCAACGGAACCGTTCCGGCCTCTGCGTAGCGCCTGGCTTCGTCGGGCGCAAAAAGCGTTTTCCAGTCGGGTCCACCGAACACGTCGTCACCGAAGGAAAGCGAATATTTGAAGTCGTCCTTCTCCATGATCCACGGAGCCCGGAGGCAACAGACGTTCAACCCGTATTGGATCGCGTACTGCTCGACGACCACTTCCTCGAGCACTTTCGAGAGCGCGTAGCAGCCGGGATAGGCGCGGTGCGGTGTCGACTCCGTTATCGGTCCGTCATGAGAATAGAAGAAATGCCCGACCGCGGCGTCGCCGCCGATCAGGATGAACTGCCGTGCCGTGGGGCTCGTTCTGAACGCTTCGAGCAGCCAGAAGAGGCCCTTGACTGTCACGTCCATGACGTCGGCCGGTGTTTCCTTGCAAGTCGCCAGATGCACGACGTGGCTGACACCGGCAATCGCGTCTTCCGCGACCGCACGATCGGCGATAGAGCCGCGGATGATATCAAGCCGCTCGGCTGGATCGAGCACACGGTTATGGCAGAGCGCGCGAACGCGCGCTTGCGAAAAACGTGGCCGATCAAGCAGCGTTGCTATGAGGTGCCGCCCGACCTTGCCAGTTGCCCCGGTGACAAGGATAAGCATGCTTATCTCCCAAGAATTAGCTAATATATGATCGCTTCGCCTCAATGTCTATTTGTCATACAAAACAGGTTTATCGGGTGAGAGATCATTGACGCGTTCATGACGATTTGCGTAAATAAGCAGTCGCTGGATCGCGAGGGGGCGGACATGCGGCGAGGCGTCCTGGCGGATTGGCGCGTGTTGGCGAGTCTGGAAGGCTGATCGTGCTGCTAGAGCTCAGCAATATTTCCAAGCATTTCGGGGCCATACAGGCAGTGAATGACATTTCGCTGTCGTTAGAGGCCGGTCAGGTTGTCGGCCTGATGGGCGACAACGGCGCCGGCAAATCGACGCTTGTCAAAATGATCGCAGGCAATTTCCGTCCGAGCCACGGAACCATTCGCCTTAACGGCAGCGATATCGTGCTGCATCGCCCCATCGAGGCAAGGCAGTTCGGCATCGAGATTGTTCACCAGGATCTGGCCCTTTGTGACAACCTCTCCGCGGCCGCGAATGTCTTCCTCGGCCGCGAACTGAGGCGCGGTATCGGCCCCCTGCGCGTGCTAGACTACAAGGCTATGTACCGCCGCGCCGGGGAGATCTTCAAAGAACTCCGCTCGGAGACCAGGCCACGCGACCTCGTGCGGCAGATGTCGGGTGGCCAACGGCAAGCGGTGGCGATTGCGCGTACGATGATCTCGCAGGCGAAGATCGTCTTGATGGACGAGCCGACGGCGGCAATTTCCGTGCGCCAGGTGGCCGAAGTGCTGCATCTGATCCGGCAGTTGCGCGATCGCGGCATCCTGGTTGTGCTCATCAGCCATCGTATGCCCGATGTCTTCGATGTCGCCGATCGCGTCGTCGTCATGCGCCGGGGCCGCAAGGTGGCGGACAAGCCGATCTCGGAGACCTCGCCGGAGGAGGTGACGGGGCTGATTACTGGCGCCATCGAGGTTGGATGAGGGACAAGCGAGCTCGATCTTCTGCACCGGAGGAATGGGAGGAACGATGGCAACGACGCTGGACCAGACGATCGAGCGCAGGCAGCGCACGCTCGGAGGAACGATCCTCGGCAACCAGACCTTCTGGGTTCTGATCGCTGTCATCCTTGCCTGCATCTTTCTGTCCTTTGCCACCGACAGCTTCGCGACCGCAAAGAATCTTTACAACATCACCCGCAACGTCACCTTCGTCGCAATCATCGCCCTCGGCATGACGCTCGTCATCATCACCGGCGGGATCGACCTCTCGGTGGGCTCGGTGCTGTGCCTGTGCAGCATGGTGCTCGCCGTCACGATGCACGCGGGATACAGCATCGAGACAGGTATTGCCATCTCGATCGCGACTGCGTTGGTGATCGGTGCGTTCAATGGCATCCTCATTGCCTATCTCGGCTTTCCGCCCTTTGTCGTGACCCTCGGCATGCTCTCGATTGCCCGAAGCCTGGCCATGGTCGCGTCCAACAATACGGTGGTTTTCGAGTTCGGCCCGGACCACGACAAGCTGCTGTCGCTCGGCGGCGGATCCGTCTTCGGTATCGCCAACCCGGTGATCTACATGATCATGTTGGCACTGCTCACCGGTTTCGTGCTGCGCTGGACCCGGATTGGCCGCTACATTTACGCCATCGGCGGCAACGAGAAGGCGGCCACGGCCACGGGCCTCCCCGTGCGGCCGATCAAGGTCTGTGTCTACATGATCTCGGCGCTCTCGGCCGGCGTCGCCGGCATCATCCAAACCGGCTGGCTCGGTGCGGTGACGACCAATATCGGCGCCGGCATGGAACTGCAGGTCATCGCCGCGGCCGTGATCGGGGGCGCGAATCTCGCTGGCGGCGTCGGCACTGCCTTCGGCGCGCTCGTCGGCGCAGCACTGATCGAGGTGATCCGCAATAGCCTCGGGCTTCTCGGCATCAATGCCTTCTGGCAGGGTACGTTCATCGGCAGCGCGACTATCCTCGCAGTTCTTTTCGATCGTATCCGCAATTTCCGCCAGAGCGAGTAGCATTCAGTCTTCCTCTACACTGGTGCGTGAATTCTCACGAGGACTGCAGAAGGGGATGGGATTGCGACGCAAGCCAGCCGTTACGCGGTGAGTGGTGTCCCGCCGAAGCATCCCAGTTCTTCAATGAATCTACTGACATTGCTCGCTTTAAAGCCGGCGACGGGGCCGCAAGTTTGTTTGCGGGCTCATGAAATCATCTGTTCCGGAATGTGCGCAGACTGCCAAGAAGGGAGCCACCCTGAGGGTCGCGCACTGGCAAGTCGCCCATACGAAGCCGGTTTGGGCTCCGCGCGGCCTCATTCGATTATGTTGCCGACAATATTCTTGTGAAAAATCCTTCCCTCAGGCACAATTTATGAACGCAACCGAAGTGCGGCGCTATCTGAATTCCGGCTGTCACGCGCCGCGGAACGGTTCGCGCGGGAGAGGCTGCGTCAATGGGCCAGGGGTTCTTCCTTCTGTTTGCTGCGGGGGCCGTGATCACCGCCCTGACAGTCGTCCTGGCGCGCAACCCTGTTCACAGCGCATTGGCGCTGATGGCATGTTTCCTGCAGATTTCGGCAATCTTCGTCCTGCTCGAGGCGCCGCTGCTCGCGGTCGTGCAGATCTTCGTCTATGTCGGCGCCATCATGGTCCTCTTCCTGTTCGTGATCATGATGATCGACGTGCGCGAGGCGGCGCTGCAGCGGTTTATGCCGGGGCGAAATCTGCCTGCTTTGACCCTGCTCGTCCTGCTTGGGGTCGAGATGCTGGCACTGGTGCTCTGGAGCGGCCGCTTCTCGGCGGTTGAGCCGATAGCACGGCGCGCCGGTGATCAAGTCAGGCAGCTCAGCACGACACTTTTCGCCGACTATCTCCTGCCGTTTGAAGTCGCTTCGATCATCCTTCTCGCGGCACTTGTCGGCGCCATTGTGCTGGCACGAAAGGAGTCCGGGTGATGGTTCCGCTCTGGTGGTACATTTCACTCGCAGTGGTCCTGTTCGTGATCGGAGCCGCGGGTGTGCTGCTCAGGCGCAATATCCTGGTCGTGCTGATGTCGCTCGAACTGCTGCTCAACTCGGTCAACATCAATTTCATCGCGTTCGGACGTTACTACGATGATTTTCGCGGGCAGATCTTCGCGATCTTCGTCATCGCCATCACCGCGGCGGAGGTTGCCGTCGCCCTCGGCATTCTGGTCGCCCTCGTGAGGAACAAGTCCACCCTCAAGATCGACGACGTGACGGCGATGAAAGGATAGCGGCTTGGAACCGGTGCTATCAGTCCGGCCGCTACTTGCCGTCGCCATCGCCGGCCTGGCGGCACTTGCAGTTCTCCTCCTGAACAAGCACGAGAAAATCCGGGATGCCGTCTCGCCTCTGGCTGCGGTCGCCATGTTCGCGATCGTCATCTCGATGGCGCCCATCGTGCTGGCGGGCGGCACCGTCGAACTGCGCCTGTTCGAGATCCTGCCGGGGATCGACTTCGTTTTCCGGGTCGACGCGCTCGGCATGGTGTTTGCCACCGTCTCGTCGCTGTTGTGGATCGTCGCAGCGGTCTATTCGATCGGCTACATGCGGCACCTGAACGAGCACGCGCAGACCCGCTTCTTCGCCTGCTTTGCCACTAGTCTCGCCGCCGCCGTCGGTGGTGCTTTTGCTGCCAATCTGTTCACGCTGGTGATCTTCTACGAGGTGCTGAGCCTCGTGACCTATCCGCTCGTCTACCACCATGAGGACGAAGAGGCCTGGGCGGGCAGCCGCAAGTACCTCGTCTACCTGATGGGCGCGTCGAAAAGCGTGCTTCTCGCCGCGCTGGCGCTGACCTATCAAATTGCCGGGTCCCTCGACTTTGTACCCGGAGGGTTGCTGGCGAGGGTCGATGCCTCGGCGCCGCTGCTGACGGTTATCTATTTCTGCTACCTGTTCGGCTTCGCCAAGGCCGCAGTGATGCCGATGCATGCCTGGCTGCCTGCTGCAATGGTTGCACCGACGCCGGTCAGCGCGCTCTTGCATGCCGTGGCGGTGGTCAAGATGGGCGTATTCTGTGTGTTGCGGGTGGTGTTCCATGTCTTCGGCGTGGAACTGGTGGGCAGGCTGGGTCTCGGCATTGCGACGGCCTACCTCGTCTCCTTCACCATCCTGATGGCGTCGATCTATGCCCTGACCCGGGACGACCTCAAGGCGCGGCTCGCCTATTCGACGGTCAGCCAGCTCTCCTACGTGGTGCTGGGCGCGGCGCTTTTGTCTCCCGTGGCGATGATTGGCGGCATCCTTCATATCGCAGTGCACGCCTTCTCCAAGATCACGCTGTTCTTCTGCGCCGGGTCGATCTACTGCGCCTCGGGAAAACGAAACATCAGCGACATGGCCGGCATCGGGCGCCGGCTGCCCTGGACGATGGGGGCATTCTTCGTCGCTTCACTCAGCATGATCGGCGTGCCGCCAACCGCCGGTTTCATCAGCAAGTGGTATCTGACGCTCGGCTCGGTCGAAGCAGGCGAGATGGCGTTCCTGGCCGTCCTCTTGGCGAGCTCGGTCCTCAACGCCGCCTACTTCCTGCCCGTCAGCTATATCGCCTTTTTCAAAGCGGAGGCGCCGAGAGCGGCGGAACCTGTCCGTGAGATTCCGCTGGTGACGATCCCGCTGGTCGCCACCGCTGCCTTGTCGGTGTTGATGGGCATCTTCCCCGGTTATTTCCTCGCCTTGGCGGAAGGAGTGGTCAGATGATCAAGCGTGTCGTCGATTTCTTTGGTGACGAGGGCCATGCGCGGTCGCGCCGCCGGTTGTTCTATATGGTGCTCGCTCTCATCGTCGTCGCCGATTTTCTGGTTCCGCGCGAACACGCCGAATATCTCTGGGACCGTTTGCCTGGCTGGTCTGCCGTCTATGGCTTCGGCTCCTGCCTGCTGCTCATCTTCGTTTCCAAGTTCCTCGGCCATCAGGGCGGGCTCATGCGGCGCGAGGACTATTATGATTGAGTTCGTCCATCCCGCCCTTCTGTTCATTCTCGGTGCCGTGCCGATCCCGTTCCTGAAGGGATCGATCCGCAAGACCTACCTGGTGCTAATCCCGGCTCTGGCGATCGCCGCGGTCCTCGCGATGGAGCCGGGCAGCTATGGCGCGGGGCGCTTCATCGGACAGGAAATCCTGTTTGCAAAGGTCGACAAGCTCAGCATCGTTTTCGCCACCGTTTTCACCATCATGGCGCTGATCGGCATGGTCTACGCGCTGCATCTGTCGCAAGCCGGCCAGCATGTGGCCGCCTTCGTCTATGTCGGCAGCGCGCTCGGCGTTGTATTCGCCGGCGACTACCTCACCCTTTACCTCTTCTGGGAGGGCATGGCGTTTGCGTCGGCCTATCTGGTCTTCGCGCAAGGGGGTGAACGGGCAATCCGTGCGGCGTTCCGCTATCTGATGGTGCATGTCACGGGTGGCGTCGCTCTGCTCGGCGGTATCGTGCTTCACGGGCTCGCGACCGGCTCGCTGCTCTTTGGCCCGATCGCGGGCGGCGCTCTCGGGGGAACAATGGACGTCGGCGGCTATCTGATCCTGGCAGGGTTCCTGCTCAATGCCGCGGTGCCGCCGCTCAACGCCTGGCTGACCGATGCCTACCCCGAGGCGACCGTCACGGGGGCGGTGTTCATGAGCGCCTTCACCACCAAGACGGCCGTCTACGTGCTGGCGCGCGCATTTCCTGGAACCGAGCTTCTCGTCTGGCTCGGCGCTGTGATGGCGCTCTACGGCGTCATCTACGCGGTGCTTGAGAACGACTGTCGGCGGCTGCTTGCCTATCACATCGTCAGCCAGGTGGGTTACATGGTGGCGGGTATCGGCATCGGCACCGAGATGGCCGTGAACGGAGCCACCAGCCACGCGTTTGCCCATATCCTCTACAAGGCGCTTCTCTTCATGGGCGCGGGGGCGGTGATTGAGGTCACCGGGCGGCGTAAGCTCACCGAGTTGGGCGGCCTCTATAAAACCATGCCGCTGACGGTTGCCCTCTACATGGTCGGCGCTTTCGCGATCTCGGCCTTTCCGTTCTTCTCGGGTTTCGTCACCAAGTCGATGGTGATAGCCGCCGCCGGGCAGGACCACCGGGCGCTCGTGGTTCTGGCGCTCACGATGGCATCGTCAGGGACGTTCCTGCACACCGGACTCAAGCTGCCCTACTACATGTTTTTCGGCACGGACCGAAAGCTGGAGGCGCGGGAGCCGCCCCGCAACATGCTGGTTGCCATGGGGATAGCGGCGGTGTTTTGCATCGTGATCGGCATGTTCCCGGAACCGCTTTACGCGCTGCTTCCCTATCCGGTCGCTTTTGAGCCCTATACGGGCGTCCATGTCACCGAGAGCCTGGGCTTGCTGATGTTTACCGCGCTGGGCTTCGTCCTGTTCTTGAAAGCGCTCGATCCGGAAAACACAATCAGCATCGACACGGACTGGTTCTACCGCAAGGGTGCGCGTGCCTTCCTGTGGCTCGCAGAGAAGCCGCTGGCGCGCTATGAAAAGGCGGTGAGCAACGTGTCCGACACCTTAGCGCTGCCGCTTCTGCACGGGACGGCGCGCGCCGGGCTGCGGGTCGACCTCAACGGCGTCGATGCCGCCGTGAATGGCTTCGCGCGTGCCATCCTTGTTGGCGGCGGTGCGCTGCGGCGTCTGCAGACCGGTGTCGTCACTCACTACGCGCTGGCGATGATCGCCGGTGTGATCGCGGCGATCGCCGTTTTTGCCGTCGTGTGGCAGTAGAGGAGGAGTGATGGCGTTCCCGCTGCTCAGCCTCATCGTCTTCGTACCTGCCGCCGGGGCAGCGGTCGTGATGTTCTTGCGCAGCGACGATCTCGTGCGGTGGGTGGCGCTCGGCTTCACCGTGCTCGACTTAACGCTCGCCATCGCGATGCTCGCCGGTTTTGACACCGGGACCTCCGAGATGCAGTTCGTGGAGAAGCGCCCGTGGGTGCCGGCGCTCGGCATTACCTTTGCGCTCGGTGTCGACGGAATCAGTGCGCTCTTCGTGTTCCTGACTGCGCTGTTGGGCTGGATCTCGGTGCTCGCCTCATGGATCGCCATCGACCGCAAAGTGAAGCAGTTCATGGTCAGCCTGCTCACCATGCAGGCGCTGATGTTGGGTGTGTTCTCGGCGCTCGACCTGTTTCTGTTCTATGTCTGCTGGGAGGCGATGTTGATCCCGATGTATCTGATCATCGGTATCTGGGGCGGCGACGGCCGGGTCTATGCGGCGTTCAAGTTCTTCCTCTACACCCTGGCGGGCAGCCTCCTGTTCCTGATCGGCATCATCGTGCTGTATTTCGAGGGCGGCAGGACCTTCGACATCCTCGTCTTGATGGAGCTCGACCTACCATTCGAGGTTCAGTCCTGGCTGTTCTTTGCCTTCCTTGTCGCATTCGCGGTCAAGGTGCCGATGGTCCCGCTCCATACCTGGCTGCCGGACGCCCATGTGCAGGCTCCAACGGCAGGCAGCATCATCCTTGCCGGCGTGCTCCTGAAGATGGGCGCCTACGGGTTCCTGAGGTTCTCGCTGCCGATGCTGCCGGAGGCCTCGGTCCATTATTCGACCCTGATGATGGCGCTTTCGGCGCTCGCGATCGTCTATGGCGGCCTGCTGGCGCTGGCGCAGGACGACCTGAAGAAGCTCGTCGCCTATTCCAGCATCAGCCATATGGGATTCGTGACGCTTGGGATTTTTGCCCTCAACCCGCTCGGGCTCCAGGGCAGCATCCTGCAGATGTTCAATCATGGCGTGACGACCGGCGCCCTGTTTCTGTTCGTCGGCCTGATCTACGAGCGCACCCACACCCGCAGCATCGCCGACTATGGCGGCTTGATGAAGGTCGCGCCTGTCTACACCGGGTTTCTGGCGCTGTTCGTGCTGTCCTCGATGGCGCTACCGGGAACGAACGCGTTCGTGGGTGAGTTGCTGGTGCTGTCGGGCGGGTTTGCGGCCAACCTTGCCCTCGGCGCGGTCGCGGTTTTGGGCGCATTGCTGGGCGCAGCCTATCTGCTCGGCATGTACCGGAAGGTCGCGCTTGGTCCGGCGAGCGTCGGTGCGCGCTTCAAGGTCCGCGATGTCAACGGCCGCGAGATGGTGGCGATCCTGCCGCTCGCCGTCTTCGTGTTTTGGGTCGGGCTCTACCCAAAACCCTTTCTCGCCATCATCGATAGCTCGGTCACGCATCTCTTGCAGCAGGTCTACGACAAGGGGAACGGCCCATGACAGCCGTAGCGCTCCTTCCGTCGATCCTCGCGAGCCTGCCCGAAATCATCGTGGTTACGGGGGCCTGCATCCTGCTGATCGCCGGACAGTTCGTACCGAAGGGGCGGGACGCGGTCCTTGTCTGGTCCTCGGTCGCAATCGTGCTGCTTGCCGCCCTGGGGACATTCACACTGTCGGGTGGGGCGCAGCCGGCCTATGCGGGCATGTTCGTCGCCGACCCGTTCTCTGTCTTCTTCAAGTCCGTGTTCTACCTGGCGATCGTCCTGACGTTCCTGCTCTCGCGAAACTATGCCGACATTGAAGGGATTGGCGGCAGTGAATATTACGTCCTGCTGCTCCTTGCGCTTTCCGGCATGATGATCATGGCCTCGGCGACCGATCTCCTGTCGATCTATGTCGGTCTCGAACTGATGGTGCTCTGCACCTACGTGCTGACCGGCTTCCTGCGGCGTGAGCAACGGTCAAACGAGGCGGCGCTGAAATATGTGATCCTCGGCGCAGTCTCGACCGGGATATTCCTTTATGGCGTCTCGCTGGTCTACGGCCTCACCGGCACGACGCAACTGGACCGGATGGCGGCAGCAGTCACCGGTGATCCGCTCGATCCGGGCTTGCTTTTGGCGGTGGTCTTCATCGTCGCCGGACTGGTCTTCAAGATTGGCGCGGTGCCGTTCCACATGTGGGTGCCGGATGTCTACGAGGGTGCACCGACGACGATTACCGCCTTCATGTCCGTCGGGCCGAAGGCGGCGGGCTTCGCGGTGATCCTCAGGGTGTTTCTCAACCCGCTGGTCGCCGGCTCCAACGTCTGGATCATATTGGCCGTCATCGCGGTGGTGACGATGGCGCTCGGCAGTTTCGTGGCGCTGGTGCAGGACAATTTCAAGCGTCTGCTCGCCTATTCCAGCATCGCCCATGCCGGCTTTGCCATTTTCGGCATTGTGGCCGGCGGTGCCGACGGGGTCGCCAGCGTGATGCTCTACCTCTTGATCTACACCTTCATGAATCTCGGCATCTTCGGCGCCGTCATCATGATGCGAAACGGCAATTTCTCGGGCGAGGTTATCGAGGACTATGCCGGTTTCGCCAAGCTGCATCCGGGGCTGGCTTTACTGATGTTGCTCTATCTGTTCTCGCTCGCGGGTATTCCGCCAACGGCCGGCTTTTTTGCCAAGTTCTACGTGCTGGTCGCGCTCGTCGAGCGTGGTTTTGTCCTGCTCGCCGTGATCGCAGTACTCTTGAGCGCTGTCGCCGCCTATTTCTACATCCGCATCGTCATGGTGATGTTCATGCGCGAGCCGGAACGGGTGTTCGAGCCGGCGCTGACGCCTCTGGTCGGCGCCGCTCTCGCCGTCACTGCCGCCGGCACGGTCGGCATCGGTCTGTTTCCAGCGTGGTTTCTGAAGCTCGCTCAGCAGTCGGCCTTCGGCGGCTGAGCGATCGCATTTGCATTGGCCTATGCGACGGAATAAACTAGCGGTTTAGGAAAGGAATGCCCTTAGTCGCTTCCCGGGGCGACCGCGTTACCGGCCCGAAGGAGCCGATCGCGGCTTGAGCAACGTCCCCGATGGGTGACCGGGCTGCGCAATATGTCTGCAGCGGAATTCCTCCCGGTTCTTTTCATGATCGCCGGAATTGTTCTGGTGGTGGGGGCGACGCTTTTTGTTTCCTCGCTCTTGCGGCCGTCCAATCCTTATCCCGAAAAGAACATGCCCTATGAATGCGGCATGGACCCGGCAGGCGAAGCCGCCGGGGGGCGCTTCAGGGTGCAGTTCTTCATCCTCGCGATCCTCCTGGTCGTCTTCGATGTCGAGGCGATGTTTCTCTTTCCCTGGGCGGTCGTCCTCAAAGAGATCGGTATCGTCGGCTATCTTGAGATGTTCGTCTTCATCGTCCTGCTTCTCGTGGGCTTCGCCTACGCCTGGCTGAAGGGAGCGCTGGAATGGGAGGAGTAGGAAACACGATCCAGGACAGCGTGCTGTTCACCACGGCCGAGAGCGTCATCAATTGGAGCCGAAGCTCGGCCTTGTGGCCCGAGACCTTCGGTATCGCCTGTTGTGCCATCGAAATGATCTCGGCCGGTTGCGCGCGCTACGACCTCGACCGGTTCGGTGTGGTGTTCCGCCCTTCGCCGCGGCAGTCCGATGTGATGATCATCGCCGGCACCGTGACCCGGAAGTTCGCGCCCGTCGTTCGCCGGCTTTACGACCAGATGCCGGAACCGCGCTGGGTGATCGCCATGGGTACCTGCGCCATATCGGGCGGCGTCTACAACACCTATGCCGTGGTGCAAGGGTCTGAAACCTTCGTTCCGGTTGACGTGCACGTCCCCGGATGCCCACCGCGCCCCGAGGCGCTGATGCATGGCTTCCTGCTGCTGCAAGAAAAGATCAAGAGGTCCCGCGCGCTGGCCGGAACGCCTCTCGATCGGGCTGCGGCATCATGAGTGTCGAACCGTCTCTCAATCGCGCTCCGATCCTGGAGCGCTTCGGGGAAACGATCGAGGATCTCGGCACTGCGCATGGCATCGATGTCTTTGTGGTTCCGCCCGAAAAGATCGTCGAGTTCTGCCGGTTCCTGAAAGACGATCCGGAGCTCAGGTTCAATTTCCTTTCCGACATCTGCGGCGTCGACCACTATCCCGAAACGCCGCGCTTCGAGGCGGTCTATCATCTCTATTCGCTGCCCAACCGCTGGCGGGTCCGCATCAAGTGTCGGCTTGGCGATCCGCCCGAGGTCCCATCGGTCACCCCGGTCTGGCGCACCGCCAACTGGCATGAGCGCGAGGCCTGGGACATGTATGGCATCCGGTTCCAGGGGCATCCCGATTTGCGCCGGATCTATATGTGGGAGGGCTTTGAGGGCTTTCCTCAGCGCAAGGATTTCCCGCTCAGGGGTTACAAGGACAAGCTGAACCCGTTTGGTGCCGAAGGCCCGCCGCCGACACAGCCAGACCTCGCCACGCGGGAGATTCCATAGGGAGGGAGGAAAGGTGCGGGCGGATTTCCGCTGGGACCGATCCGAAATCATCATGAACTACGGACCGATCGACGCTGGAGAGTTGAGATGACCGAAGTCACCGAGCTCACGAGGCCGGAAGGAGAAGCGCTCAACAGCAAGGAAGTGCTTCTCAATCTCGGGCCCCAGCACCCCAGCACCCATGGGGTCCTCCGGCTCGTCCTCGAACTGGACGGCGAATATGTCAAGCGTGTGGACCCCCACATCGGGTACCTGCATCGCGGCACCGAAAAACTGGCGGAAAGCTTCACCTATACGCAGATCTTCCCGCTGACCGACCGGCTCGACTATCTCTGCCCACCTTCGAACAACCTGGCCTTCGCGCTTGCGGTTGAGAAGCTCCTTGGCATCGAGGCCCCGATCCGGGCGCAATATATCCGCGTGATGATGGCGGAACTCGCGCGCATATCCGGTCATCTGCTGATCACCGGCGCACTGCCGATGGATCTTGGCGCCATGACCGCGCTGCTTTACGTGATGCGCGAACGCGAAATGATCATGGATCTCATGGAAATGATCACCGGTGCGCGTATGCACACTTCCTTCTGCCGGGTTGGTGGCGTGCGCGAGGACCTTCCTGACGAATTCTTCCCGAAGATCCGGGAGTTTTGCGAGATCTTCCCGAACCGGATCCGCGACTATGAGCGGCTGCTCGAAGACAACCGGGTGTTCCTCAAACGCACTCAGGGGATTGGCGTGATCTCTGCCGAAGACGCCATTGATCTGGGCCTCAGCGGTCCGAACCTGCGGGCCTCCGGCGTCGACTGGGACATCCGCCGTGACGAGCCTTACGAGATCTACGACCGGCTCGATTTCAATGTCATCACCCGCACCGAGGGCGATTGTTATGCGCGTTGGCGGTGCCGGGTCGACGAGATGCGCGAAAGCATGCGGATCATCGAACAATGCATCGACCAGATGCCCGAGGGGCCGTTCCAGGTCGACATGCCGACGATCGCCTTCCCCGTCGACAAGGAGCGCGTGCATTGCTCGATGGAGGCGTTGATCCAGCATTTCGACCTGTCGGCCTATGGCTTCAACGTGCCGAAGGGGGAGGTCTATTCGGCAATCGAGGCACCCAAGGGTGAGCTGGGGTTCTACATCATCAGCGACGGGTCGCCGAAACCGTTTCGCATGAAGGTCAGGGCACCCTCGTTCGTCAACCTCCAGGCGGTCTTCGGAGTGACGAACGCTCGCTATCTGGCGGACATGATCGCCGTGCTCGGCAGCCTCGATCCTGTGATGGCGGAGGTGGACAAGTAGCAGGGATTTGGACGTGATGACGATGCGCGAAAAGATCGAACAGGCGGCAGCGCGGTACCCCGACCAGCGCTCGGCGATCATGCCCGCGCTTCTGATCGCGCAGCGGGAACATGGCCATCTGCCCGGGCCGGTGCTGGAAGAGGTCGCCGACATCCTCGGCGTCGAGCGGATCTGGGTCTACGAGCTGGCGACCTTCTATACGCTTTTCCATACCGAGCCGGTGGGGAGGTTCCATCTACAGCTCTGCGACAACGTATCCTGCATGCTGCGGCGATCCGAGGAGCTGCTGACGCATCTGGAGAAGGTCCTTAGGATCAAGAAGGGCGGCACGACCCCCGATGGGCTGTTCACGCTCTCGACCGTCGAATGCCTCGGTGCCTGCGAGATGGCCCCGGTGATGCAGGTCGGCGACGAGTATCACGGCAATCTCGACATCGAGCGGATCGATGCGCTCCTCGCCCGGCTGTGCGCGACGGTGCCCGAGACGAACGGCGCCGATCTTGCTGCCGCCGAACCACCGGGGGAATAGCGCCATGTACGAACCGGTTCTTTTGAAGAACGTGCACGTGCCGGATGGACATCTCCTCTCCACCTATAAGGCCGGCGGTGGCTACCGAGGGCTTGCCAAAGCCCTCAAGGAATACACGCCCGACGAGATCATCGAGCTCATAAAAAGATCGAACCTGCGCGGCCGCGGCGGAGCCGGGTTTCCGACCGGCATGAAGTGGAGCTTCGTGCCGAAGCGGGCCGACAAGCCGAAATATCTCTGCTGCAATGCCGACGAAGGGGAGCCTGGCACCTTCAAGGACCGTATCGTTATGGAGCGGGACCCGCACCAACTGATCGAAGGCATGGCGATTAGCGCCTACGCGATCGGGGCCGAGGTCGCCTATGTCTATATTCGCGGAGAGTATGTGCTGGCGATCCGACGGCTGGAACAGGCGATCGCGGAGGCCAACGCCAAGGGCTATCTCGGCGCGAGGATACTGGGCTCGGATTTCAATTTCGTCGTGCATGTTCATTGCGGCGCCGGCGCTTATATCTGCGGCGAGGAGACCGCGATGCTCGACTCGCTCGAGGGCAAGAGGGCGCAGCCGCGCCTGAAGCCGCCATTCCCGGCGGTTGCCGGGCTCTATGCCAGCCCGACCGTCATCAACAATGTCGAGACGCTGGTCTGCGTGCCGCATATCGTGGCGCGGGGCGCCGATTGGTTCCGCAGCATCGGACCGGAGAAGAGCCCCGGACCGAAGCTCTATTGCGTCAGCGGGCAGGTGCGCAAACCCGGGCTTTACGAACTGCCGATGGGAATTCCGCTTCGCGAACTCGTCGAGGACCATGCCGGCGGGCCGCCGGCCGGTCGCAAGATCAAGGCGGTGATCCCAGGTGGTGTTTCCGCGCCGGTGATCCCTGAGCCGGGCCTGGACATCGGAATGGACTTTGACTCGCTTGCTGCCGCCGGCACGATGCTGGGCTCGGCCGGGGTGATCGTCGTCGACGACACGACCTGCATGGTCAAGGTCGCCACCCGCATCATCGAGTTCTTTCACCACGAGTCCTGTGGCAAGTGCACACCCTGCCGCGAGGGGCTGAACTGGGTGGTGAAAGTGCTGCGCCGGATCGAAGCGGGCGAGGGCGCCCCCGGCGACATGGAGCAGCTGGATATGCTCTGCAAGGGCATTTTCGGCAATACGTTTTGTGCTTTGGGTGACGGTGCGGCGATGGGATTGCGGGCCTCGCTTGCGCATTTCCGCGAGGAGTTCGTCGCCCATATCGAGGAGCGGAAGTGTCCGTTCCACTGAGGAGCGCTCTAGCGCGGGCGAGTAGGCCATGGTTAGCGTTACGATCAATGGGCAAACACTGGAAGTCGAGGCCGGCTCGACTGTGTTGCAGGCCGCCCAGCGATTGGGCATCGAAATTCCGACCTTCTGCTACCTGAAGCGCCTGCCGCCGCTTGCCTCCTGCCGCATGTGTCTCATCGAGATCGAGGGGCTGCGGCGGCTACAGCCGTCCTGCGCCACGGCCGTCACTGAAGGCATGGTCGTGCGAACAGACACGCCGCTGATTGATGAAACGCGTTCTTCCATGCTGGACATGCTGCTCGCCAACCACCCGCTCGACTGTCCGATCTGCGACAAGGGTGGCGAATGCGAGCTTCAGGACATGGTGATGGCCTATGGTCCGGGGAGAAGCCGCTTTCATGATCCCAAGCGCGTCTTCCATTCTCGCGATATTCGCCTCAGCCCCGTCGTCATCATGAACGTCAACCGCTGTATCCAGTGCCAGCGCTGCGTGCGGATGTGTGAGGAGGTCGTCGGCGCGGTCGCCCTCGGCACCGTCGAGAAGGGCATGGATACGGCCGTCACCGGCTTTGAGGGCAGTCTCGCCAGTTGCGACCAATGCGGCAACTGCATCGAAGTCTGCCCGGTCGGCGCGCTGATGAGCTTTCCCTATCGCTACAAGGCGCGGCCCTGGGATCTCGCCGAGGTCGACACGATCTGCCCGCATTGCGGCACCGGATGTCAGCTGACGGTCGGCGCGCGCAAGGGCGAGTTCATGCGGGTTCGCTCCAAGGAGGAGCACGGCGTCAACCGCGAAACGCTATGCGCACGCGGCCGGTTCGGCCTTGACTTCATCGAAGGCCACGACCGGATCAAACGGCCAATGATCCGCCGCGATGGCGCGCTGGTTCCGGTTTCCTGGGACGAAGCAGGAGACTATCTGCGCCGGCGGCTGGCGGCGGTCGAAAGCAAGGCTTCTGGCGGAGTTGTCTCGCCGCGCCTGCCCAATGAGGTGCTCTATCAGTTCCAGAAGCTCATGCGTACGGTCTTCCGGACCAACAACATCGACTGCTCGTCGCGCTGGTCTACGCCCTTCGATGCACTCGCCCCTCTGATGGCGAGCTACACGCGTGCGCCGCTGCAGGAGGTGATCGGTGTCGACCGCGTGCTTGTCATCGGTGGCAACGTGACCGAGGAGAACCCGGTCACAGAATATCTGCTGCGGGATGCCGCCCGGCGGCGCGGCACCCGATTGCTCATCCTCACAACGCGACCGTCCCGCCTCGACGCCGATGCCGAGGCTGTGGTTCGCGTACCGCCCGGTGGCGAGGCGACGAGCCTTGCGTCCGTTGTCGCCGCACTGGCGGTGGCAGCCGGCGAGAAACTGTCGGGTGACGTTCTTGCAGAGATCGGGGCAACGATCGGCGGCCCGGCAGCTCGCATTGGCAGCGGACCAGATCGCCTGGCCGCCGCGCTCAACGAAGGCGACACCGTCACCGTGCTCGTCGGTGTCGACCTCCTGAGATCGTCCGAAGCGCGGGTGGTGTTGCACCAGCTCAACAACCTCTTGCAACTGCTCCGCCTCCTCGGCAAGACCCCAGCATTGCAGATCCTTTTCGACCGCGCCAACCAGATGGGCGCGTGGGATATGGGGGCTTTGGCGGGCGCCTTCCCGGGCCTGCAGGCAGTCGCCGACGATACGGTGCGCAGCGCTCTTGCCCGGAACTGGGGCACCGAAATCCCTCACGAGCCGGGTTCTGATCTCGACGCGATGCTGGATCTGTGCGTCGCTGGGCAGATGGGCGCCCTCTACCTTGTCGGAACCGACCCGCTGATCGCCTATCCGGACAGGGAGTTCGTGGCACGGGCCCTTGGGGCTGCTGATCTGCTGATCGTGCAGGACAGTTTCCTTACGGAGACGGCCGCACTGGCCGAGGTCGTTTTGCCAGCGGCGGGCTACGGTGAAGAGCACGGCAGCTTTACCAACAACGAGGGTCGCATCCAGCAGGTCCGCAAGTTCCGGGAACCGGTCTTCGAGGCGCGGGGCAATCTCGCTATCTTCGATTTTGTCGCAGCACTGCGCGGCCAAACATTGCAGCATTCGACACACGTCGAGATTTTCGATGAGATCGCCCGGCTGCTTCCGGCCTATCAGGCGTTGACTTGGGCCGGGCTTGGCGCCGACGGTGCCTTCACCAAGGCGAGCCCGACGCCACCCTTGGGCGCCTTCTATGCACCGCCGGCTGTTTCCCGGGCGAGCGACGGGCTCATGCTCGTCACTGGCAACTGTTTGTTCCACAATGGCTATCTTTCGGAGCGCTCGGAGATTCTGAATACGGTCGCCAACGACCCCTATGTCGCGATGAGCGCTGAGGATGCTGCGCAGCTTGGCCTTGCGGATGGTGATCAGGTTGTCGTTCGTTCAACCCGTGGCGAACTGAGCGCGCAGCTCAAGGTCGAGAAACCGTTTCCCAAGAGTCTCGTCTTTATTCCAGAAAACTATCGGTCTCTTCGCCTCAACAGCTTGATGAGGAGGGGTGAATACCCGTGTCCGGTAGAGGTTCAAAAGGTGCAAGCCGCCCACGAAATCAAGGGCACGAACCGGATCTGGCGTGGAGCGTGAGGTTGGGCGCGAAGCACTGTTCCCTCCATTCTCGCCATTCGGCCGGCACGAAACCTCATCAGTGGTAACCAGCCCCGGCAATGTATTCGTGCAGGTGCCGCTCCGTGCGCTGCGCTTCGTCAAGCCGATGCTTGACCACATCGCCGATGCTGACGACGCCCACAATGGCCTCCTCCTCGATGACCAGCACGTGACGTGTCCGTCTCTGGGTCATGATCGACATCACCAGGGGTAGCCCGTCGACAGCCGAGCAAATCGCCACGTTGCGGTTCATAATATCGGCGACCGGCATCAGCGCCGCCTCGGGCCCGTATTCCGCAAGTGCGTTGCAGCAGTCCCGTTCCGACAGCGTGCCCAGATACCTTCCGGGCGCGTGGCTGACGACCACGAAGCCGATATTGTTGTCACGAAAGAGCCGCAGGATCTCCACCATCGTCTGGTCGGGAGCGACCGCGATCACTCCAGCGCCCTTGTCTTTCACGATTTCACCGACAAGCATCTGAGCCTCCTATCTGCGCGCGCCGGTTTGATCGTTGCTCCTCACGTTCGCCGGATGTTGCGCCACCAGTTATAGCCATGCGGCTCGCTCGTCTCGACCAGCACGTCCTGTTCCGTGTTCAGGCGTGCGGCGACGACGCCACCGCCGGTCATTGCCTTTCCAGGTTTGCCAAGCAGATCGTCACGTCCGATCACCAGGTCACGTGACGAGAAACTCGAGAACTCGTACTGCTGGCCAAGTGCGATGGCGTCCGCAGGGCAGGCGTCCTCGCACAGGCCGCAGAACAGGCACCGGGCCGTGTCGATCTCGAATTTTGCTGGGTGGCGGTTGCCCTTCTCGTCCTCATAAGGAACGACTTCGATGCAATCGCAGGGGCAGATGCGAGCGCAGAGTTCGCACGCGACGCATTTGATTTCGCCCTCTTCGTCCCGTTTCAGGAAGTGATGCCCGCGATAGCGCGAGTAGGGGAGCCATTTCTCCTTGTCCGGATACTGCATGGTCACCGGCTTGGAGAACATATAGCCAAAGGTCAGCGTGAAGGCGCTTAGCAGATCCGCAAAAAGCGCCCAGCCGATCCATGTTCCAGCTCTGTCGACTACGCGTGACATCGTCGCGCCATTCTACAGCGGCGTGCGTTTATTCCGACGCAGGAGGGTCGCTGTAGTCCCTTCGATCGCTGTACGTACCTTCCTCGGATCGACACCCATCCAGGAACGCACGCGGAGGAGCCGCCATGGCCCCTAAGTGAAAGCAATACCAGTGATAATTATGTTCGCCATCGACAAAGGAAGCAAGACCTTCCATCCGATCGCCATCAGTTGGTCATAGCGATAGCGAGGCAAAGTGAAGCGGAACCACATAAAAACATAAATGAAGAATGCCACCTTGAGCGCAAACCAGAGAAGCGGTGGCAGCGGAATCAGAATACCGTTCCAGCCGCCGAAAAACAGGATGACGGAGAGAACCGATACCAAGAGCACGATGACGTATTCGCTGACCATGAAGAGCGCGAAACGGATACCGCTGTACTCGGTGTGGAACCCGGCGCCGAGATCCCCTTCCGCCTCGGCCAGGTCGAAGGGAATGCGCTGCGCTTCGGCCAAGCCCGCGACGAAGAACACGAAGAACCCGATCGGCTGATAGACGATGTTCCAGAGATCGCTCTGGGCGCGCACGATGTCCACGAGGCTCATCGACTGTGCCAGCATGACGACGCCGATGACCGCGAAACCCATGGGGATTTCGTAGCTGATCATCTGCGCGCAGGTCCTGAGACTGCCTAGAACCGCGTATTTGCTGTTGGCGGCCCAGCCGCCGAAGATGACGCCATAGACCTCCAACCCGATCACCGCGAAGACGAAAAGCAGTGCCACGTTCAGGTTGGAAACGTAGAGCGTGATCTCGGCATTGAGCACTGAAACTGTCTCCCCGAAGGGGATCGCGACGAATACGACAAAGGGCGGAGCGAGCGCCAGGATCGGCGCCAGCTTAAACAGAAAGCGGTCAGCCTCTGCAGGGATGTGGTCTTCTTTCGTCAGAAGCTTGATACCGTCCGCCACGGGCTGCAACAACCCGTGCCACCCCACGCGCATGGGACCCATCCGTTGCTGCATATGGCCGGCAATCTTGCGTTCCAGCCAGGTCAGCGGCAAAGGCAAAAGAAGCAGCATTGCGATCAGCAACGCGATCTTGATGGCGATCAGGCCAAGAGCGAAGAGAAGTTCCATGTTCCGCGGCCAACTAGTCAACGGGCTGAAACACGACTGCACTTGGCCGAGCTTACCCGTTGAGCGCTTCGGTACTTCCGATTTCTCGATTCTCTCACGAAACGGCGGCTGTGGACAAGCTACTGCTTCCAGCTCTGTGCTTGACGGCGAATGCCGAGATCATCGCAGGATCCTTGGCCTATGACCAACACCCAGACGAAGCCGGAACCCACCTGTTAAGGGTGAATGGCCTTATTGGCGGCATCGCGGAATGAGACGAGTCTCTTGCGTCCGTCATCCCACAAGACGAGCCTAACGCAGCGCAAGCTTTCCCAAAAAGTGATGCGGCCGATATCCGCGAGTTGGGGGTGGTCGCGCAGAACTTCCGGCAATCTGTAGTAAGGGATCCTGCTCGACAGGTGATGCACGTGATGAATGCCGATATTGCCGGTCAGCCATCTCAGCACCAGCGGCAGGTCATAGTGGGATGCGCCATGGAGGGCTGCCTGGGGAAACTGCCAATCCTCGCCGGCCGACCAGTGCGTCTCCTCAAACTGGTGCTGCACGTAGAAGAGCCAGATGCCGGCGGCGCCGGCCAACAGCACGATCGGCAGGTGGATCACAAGGAAAGGCAGGAGCCCAACCATCCAAGCCACCAAGGCGGCGCACACCAGGATCGCAGCGTTCGTCGCCATGGTGGAGACCCAGGGCAGGGCGCCTCCCTTCATCATCCCGAAAGGCATACGCTGCTTAAGGAGAAAGAGCCAGGCAGGGCCGATGCCGAACATCACAAGCGGGTGCCGGTACAGGCGATAGCCCAGGCGTTTCACGGGTGAAAGTGCACGGTATTCCGAGATCGTGAGCGTGGTGATGTCGCCGGTACCCCGCTCGTCCAGATTGCCAGCCGAGGCGTGATGAGCGGCGTGCGCCCGGCGCCAGTAGTCGTAAGGCGTCAACGTAAGCACACCGATGACACGACCTGTCCAATCGTCGGGGCCGCGACGGGCGAAGAACGAACCGTGGCCGCAATCGTGCTGGATCATGAAAAGGCGCAGGAGGAAGGCTGCGGCGGGAATGATTGCGATCAGCCCGTACCAGAACCCATACGCGAGGGCAAAATAGGCGATGGCCCAGAAGCCGGCGAACGGCACGACTGTGACAAGAAGCTCCAAGGCGCTGCGCCCAATGCGGGGCTGACGGTATTTCGCGAGGATCTTCAACCACGCTCGGGCATCATTTTCCACAAGTGATACCGGTGAGTAGACATGTGTGTTCATCAAAACTGGTCCGTATTTCCTCGCCTCGCAAATAACCTGCCAGGCCTATGGCTTGCGCCGGAGTTTCAAGCGCAATGGTGGAGAGTGTCGGGCCCGACGAGCCATGCGCGCCGCATAACGGCGATCGCGCTCGGCCTCGTCGGTCAAAATGTCGTCATGGGTGCGCTTCTGGTGGCAAGGTGAATGTCGCGGGAGGGTGCCATAGCTTGGCAGCATTGAACCTTCGGGCGCTGCGTGCCGGAACGTATCCTACGAAGTGGATGCGCAATGCAATAGCGTTGACCGCAATTATCTCCTGCAGGGCGGCGTTCGAAAAGCTTGCAAATCCGGGATCGCCACGCACCCCCGCGCGTGCCGGCCGGATCAGGTAGCCAAACGGATGAAAACGGAAGCTCCATAGATGAGCCACCGCCTTAATCAAAGCTGCCCACCGTTCGCCGTCGATAAGCCGATAACCTTGGCGTCATCAGCTGTGGCAGAGGCGGCATGCAAGTCGCCTCTGCTCCACTAGAGCTATTTCTGCTTCTTGCCTACGCTGGGCGCGCTCGTGGCGAACTTGACCTGATTGCCCGGCGCGGCGGCGGCGGCCGGTGCCACGGACTTGTCCTTTTTCGGCTTTCGAACTTCGCGATTGCTTCTTACCTGGCCTTTGGCCATCTGATCCTCCTGGATTTTCGGTTGATTGTGGGTTGCAGTATTTCAATGCTGCGACATGACCGTGCCTTTGTGTCCACTCAGCAAGGACGGAACGTTCCGCCACGAAGGCAGGAAAGCCTGGGGCCTCGTGCTGCCGAACTGAACCGCTTGATACGGAGTGCGGCCGTAGTTTCACCTTTGCATATTTGCTGAAGCCGACCGCGTTCGCGGTATCCAAACCCGCTAACGTTGACGAGATTACGCGCGGTACTGTGAAGGTGAAGCTCGGAAGACACGCGGTCCTCCTTTCGTTGGGGCCAGGACACTAACGCCCCGAAGCAGCAGCGCCCTGAAAATGGCTACTGAAGATGAGAGCATGTGCTATTTGAAGGTCGTACGCAATGGCCCTTGTCCTCTCTTTGAACAGGCGGGTCGGCCCAAGACGCGCCCGCTGACATTGCTCACTTTTTACCATTCGTCTTGGTATTGAGCTCAGCTGAGTTCTTGGGCGAGTCCGATGAGAAGCCCTTCAGGTCCACGGATGTAGCAGAGCCGATACGCATCCTTATACTGGACTACTTCGCCTACCAGCTGCGCGCCGCGCTTGAAGAGCCTTTCAAGCGTCGCGTCGATGTCGTCCACGGCGAACATGACGCGGAGGTAGCCCAGGGCGTTGACCGGGGCGTTCCGGTGATCTGCGACCACAAGTGGCGTGAGGAAGCGGGAGAGCTCGAGCCGGCTGTGGCCGTCCGGTGTGCGCATCATGGCAATCTCGACACGCTGATCACCCAGTCCAGTGACGCGTCCGGCCCATTCTCCTTCGATCGTTGCCTGGCCTTCGAGCTCGAGGCCGAGCTCGCGAAAGAAATCAATCGCCGCTGCCAGGTCTTCGACGACGATTCCTACGTTGTCCATCCGCTTGAGCGCCATGTTTCCAATCTCCAGGGTGGCGTTCCAATCTATAAGGTGTCCCCTCGTCTAACAACGGACGCTTGAGATGCCCTGAACATCGGCAGTCATCCGGGCCCGATCCACGATTGGAGAAAGGCGCCTCTTGGGACGTCAACGAAAGCGGCAACTTTTCTTGTTTTGGGCAGCGAAAGAGAACGTCATTCCTATAATCTATAAAAATTATGTATTTAATGATGTTATGTTGTCCACTGTGCCGGAACTCAGAACCCATGTCCTATCTGCTCAGCCTTCTCGACAAGAGTCCCGTCGATCCCGGAGGCACGCCGACACACGCCCTGCATGCGACGGCCAACCTTGCCGTGAAGGCCGAGGAATGGGGCTACCATCGCTTCTGGGTCGCGGAGCACCATAACATAGCCGGCCTCGCAAGCTCCGCGCCGGAAACCTTGATCGCGTACCTCCTGGCGAAGACGTTGAAGATCCGCATCGGTTCCGGTGGCGTCATGCTGCAGCACTATAGTGCTTACAAGGTCGCCGAGACCTTCAACCTGCTTGCCAGTCTCGCACCATCCCGGGTCGATCTCGGCGTCGGCAAGGCACCTGGTGGTTTTCCGTTCTCCACCAAAGCGTTGCAGGTCGGAGTTGACCCGGCATTGCGGCCGAGTTTCCCGGAGCAATTGAGCGATCTCAACCGTTATTTCCTGGCGGAGGGCGGCGCGGATTCGGAGCTGTTGGCGACGCCGCTGCCGCCCGTCGCACCGGAACGCTTTCTGCTGGGAGCGAGCGTCGACAGCGCGTTGCTGGCTGCCGAAAAAGGCTGGAAGCTTGTCTTTGCCGGCCATCTCAACGGCGATCCGGACAATCTGCAAAGAACCTTCGACGCCTATGATCGCGCAACGAAGGGCGAGCGGCCGCTCCTCGCTCTCGCAGCTTTCGCGGCTGAAAGCGAACAGCGGGCGCGCGAACGCGTTGCCGATCTGAAGATCTTCAAGGTGCTGCTTGCAAACGGCCAGAGCGTCAATGTCGGCAGCGAGGAGCAGGCAGCCGAATACGCCCGCCAGGCCGGCATCACGGACTACCGCGTCGAGAAAAAGACGCCGAGCGTGCTCACCGGCACGCCTCGGCAGGTGCGCCGGGAGCTCGACGACTTGCATCGTCGCTACGGCGTCCAGGAATTCATCATCGATACGCCTTCGGTTGCTGCTTCCGAACGCTTCGCCTCGATCGAACTCATTGCACGAGAACGACTGTCTCTCGCCGCCTAATCATTCCGGGAAGGAACTGTCATGACCAAGAAGAATGTGACTTTCGGTATCATGTTGCAGGGGCCGGGCGGGCACATGAATGCCTGGAAACACCCGAGCGGGCCGGCCGATGCCAGCGTCAATTTCGGCTTCTTCGTCGAAACGGCGCGCAAGGCCGAAGCCGCCGGCATCGCCTTCGCCTTCGTCGCTGACGGCCTCTACATCAACGAGCAGTCGATCCCGCATTTTCTCAATCGCTTTGAACCGCTGACGATCCTATCTGCCCTTGCCGCTTCGACGTCGAAGATCGGTCTCGTTGGCACGGTTTCGACCTCCTACAGCGATCCGTTCACCACTGCCCGCCAGTTCGCTTCACTCGACCTGATCAGTGGTGGCCGCGCCGGCTGGAATGCCGTGACATCGCCGCTTGAAGGTTCCGGCCGCAACTACGGGCGCGAACATCCGGAGCACGAGCTGCGCTACGAGATTGCCGACGAATATCTCGACGCCATCAAGGGGCTCTGGGACAGTTGGGACGACGACGCCTTCGTGCGTGACCGCGCGTCCGGCGTGTATGCCGACAAGTCGAAGCTGCGCCGGCTCAACCACAAGGGACGGTTCTTCCGGATCGAGGGGCCGCTCAATATCGAACGCTCCAGACAGGGACAGCCGGTGGTGTTCCAGGCGGGAGCCTCCGATTCCGGTATTCGGCTTGCCGGCAAGCACGCCGATGCGGTGTTCACCAACGGCGGCCCGATCGAGGATGCGAAAGCGTTCTACAAGCAGGTCAAGCAAAGTGCGGTGGCTCAAGGGCGCCGCGCCGCCGAGATCGGCATCTTCCCCGGCATCGGCCCAATCGTAGGCGCGACTGCCGAGGAAGCCGAGGCGAAGTACCGTGCCATTCGCGATCTGGTGACGATCGAAGAGGCGCTTCTCTATCTCGGCCGCTTCTTCGACCACCACGACTTCAGCGCCTATCCGCTGGACGCGCCGTTCCCCGATATCGGCGACACCGGCAAGAACAGTTTCCGGGCAACGACCGACCGCATCAAGAAGACGGCGCGCGAAACCGGGGCGACCCTGCGCGAGATCGCGCTCGATGTCGCAACGCCAAGGACCGCCTTCATCGGCACGGCCGGGCATATCGCCGACGAGATCATCCGCTGGACCGAAGAGGATGCGGCCGACGGCTTCATTCTCGGCTTCCCGGTGATCGCCGAAGGGCTCGCCGATTTCGCCGAACATGTCCTGCCGCTGCTTGAGCGCCGCGGCTACTTCAAGCGCGAGCTCGAAGGCGAAACGCTGCGCGACCACCTCGGGCTCTCCTACCGCGAGAGCCGCTACGCCGCGCCGGCAGCGGATGTCGAACGAGGAAGGGCCGTCGGGGCCTGATGGCATCGGCGGAGCTGCGCACATGAACCTCATTCTCACCGACACCCAGAGGTCCGCCGCCGTGGAGCGAGGCCTTGCCGCCTTTCTCGATGAGATCGTCGCCATTCGCCACCACCTGCATCAGCATCCGGAGCTAGCCTTTCAGGAGAAGCGGACGAGCGGTCTCGTCGGCGATCTGCTCGCCGCCTGGGGCTATGAGGTGAGCCGCGGCATCGCCGGCACGGGTATCGTCGCAACACTTCGGCGCGGAAGCGGCGAGAAGGTGATCGGCCTTCGCGCCGACATGGATGCGCTGCCGATCGAGGAGGCGACCGGGCTTGCCTATGCCAGCCGCCACAAGGGCGTCATGCACGCCTGCGGTCATGACGGGCACACGGCGATCCTGCTCGCCGCCGCGCACTTTCTGGCGGTCGAGGGCCGTTTCGACGGCACGCTGCGGCTGATCTTCCAGCCCGCCGAGGAAATCGGTGCCGGCGCACGCAAGATGCTGTCGGAGGGCTTGTTCGAGCGCTTCCCCGTGGACGCCGTCTTCGGCCTGCACAATTGGCCGGGCGTGCCCGCCGGACGCTTCGGCTTCGTCGCCGGTCCAGCCATGGCCTCGGTCGATCAGGCCAACATCACGGTCGTCGGCAAGGGCGGGCATGGGGCTGAGCCGCATCTGACCGTCGATCCGGTGCTGGCGACGGCGTCGCTGATCACCGCGTTGCAGAGCCTGGTTTCGCGCAATGTCGACCCGCAGGACATGGCCGTCGTTACGGTCGGCTCCATCCACGGCGGCCAGGCGTCGAACGTCATTCCCGAGAGCGTCTCGCTGAAGCTGACCTTGCGTGCCTTCAATGGCGAGGTCCGTCGCCTGCTCGGCGAACGTGTCCAGGCGCTGGCCCGGGCGCAGGCCGAAAGTTTTGGCGCGAGGGCCGAGGTCGACTACAGGCTCGGCTTCCCGGCGCTGGTCAACCACCGGCGTGAAACGGATTTCGCCCGCAATGTCGCGCTTAGGGCCTTTGGCCCCGAAGCGGTCGTTGCCGACTTCAAGCCGCGCACCGCCAGCGAGGACTTCGCATTCTTCCTGGAGGAGAAGGCGGGCAACTACGCCTTCGTCGGCAACGGCGACAGCGCGCCTCTTCACAGCGCCGAATACGATTTCAACGACGCGATCATCGCACCGGCCGCCCGCTACTGGATCCGGCTGGTGGAAACCTTTCTCGCATGACGACCATGGGATGGCGAAAGACATGAGCGACACGTTTCTCTACACCACGCCCCTCGACCCGCGCGCCAAGCCGCTGATCGACGAACTGATCGTGGAATACGACAGCCGCTACGGCAACTACTTCAGCGAAGAAGGGGCGGCGGCGGAGATGAACCGCTATCCGGCAGAGGCCTTTGCGCCGCCGCACGGCAATTTCGTGCTCCTGATCCGCAACGGCGAAACCATCGGCGGCGGCGCCTTCAAGTACTATGACGACCACACCGCCGAGTTCAAGCGCATCTGGACCCGCTCCGATCTGCGGCGCCAAGGCTTGGCGCGCAAGGTGCTGTTCGAGCTCGAGGCGCAGGCGGCGCGGCAAGGCTATTCGCGCATCTATCTGACCACCGGCTTCCGTCAACCGGAAGCGGTCGGCCTCTATCTCGCCAACGGCTATACCGCGCTCTTCGACGTCGAGGCCGACCCGGAGGTCTACAAGACGCTGCCCTTCGAGAAGGACGTCACCCACCTCGTCACGACGCTTGCGTTTCTCGGCGAAGTGCCGCCTTCCCATCCCCAGACCGCAAGCCACGCCTGACCCCGAGCGATCGCGCCGGTCGCGAGTCCGGCCGCCAACCGACTTTCAAGAGAGGATCCAACATGGCAGTTCTGAGCGATCTCGCCGGCGCGCCCGGTGTCAGCCGGACCAGCGAGCCCAATCCGGCCTATGCGCACTACCGCATCGTACCGGCTCGCCATCCGGGCCGCGCGCTCGGCACGCTGTTTGCGGCGCTCGTGATTGCCAGCGTGCTCTATTCGGTGCTGACCAACCCGCGTTGGGGCTGGCCGGTTTTTGCCGAATGGTTCTTCGCAGAACCGGTGATCGCGGGCCTCGGTCGAACCTTGCTATTGACGGCGCTTGCCACCGTCTCGGGTTCACTTCTCGGTACCGCGCTGGCGCTTGCCCGCGTGTCGAAGTCGCCGCTGCTTGCCAGCCTCTCCTTCGGCTATATCTGGCTGCTGCGCTCGATCCCGCTGATTGTTCTGCTATTGGTGCTCAACAATCTCGGCTACCTCTACGAGACGATCGCGATCGGCGTGCCCTTCACCGACACCGTCTGGCTGAACTATCCGACGACCCAGCTGCTGACGCCCTTTGCCGCCGCCTTCCTTGGCCTTACGCTCAATCAGTCGGCCTTCTTCGCCGAGATCGTGCGTGGCGGCATTCTCGCCGTCGATCAGGGGCAACACGAGGCGGCCGCGGCGCTGGGCCTGCCGCGCCGCCGCCAAGCCTTCCGCATCGTGCTGCCACAGGCCATGCGCTCGATCCTGCCCACCGGCTTCAACGAGATCATCGGTCTCGCCAAGGGCACCTCGATGGTCTACGTGCTGGCGCTGCCCGAGCTCTTCTACACGGTTCAGGTCATCTATCGCCGCAATCTCGAGGTCATCCCACTCCTGATGGTCGCGACCGTCTGGTATCTGGTGATCATGACCGGGCTCTCGATCGCCCAGCACTACATCGAGCGCTACTATTCGAGAGGCGCGGTGCGCAATCCGGTGCCGCTGCCGTTTCAGGCACTCGTCGCGCGCTTCCACCGGCCCTTGCCCGCGGTCGCTGGCCCTTCTGGTGCAGCCGCAAGAGTGGGCTTTCGCGACGCCCAGGTCCTGCGCTCCGGCGGCGCGGTGCATGTGCACGGCATTTCCAAGAACTTCGGGCCGCTGAAGGTGCTCGATCGGGTCGAGCTGAACCTGCCGGCCGGCAGCGTCACGGCGATCCTCGGGCCGTCCGGTTCGGGCAAGTCCACGCTCCTGCGCGCCATCAATCATCTCGAGCGCGTCGACGATGGTTTCATCGCGATCGATGACGAGCTTGTCGGCTACAGCCAGAAGGGCGACACGCTCTACGAACTGAAGGAAAAGGAAATCCTGAAACGGCGTGCCGACATCGGCATGGTGTTCCAGAACTTCAATCTTTTCCCGCACCTGACCGTGCTTGAAAACCTGATTGAGGCGCCCATCCACGTGCGTGGTCTCAGCCGGGATGACGCGGTGCGCCTCGCTCGGGATCTGCTGGACCGCGTCGGCTTGAGCGACAAGATCAACGCCTATCCGCGTCAGCTCTCCGGCGGACAGCAGCAGCGCGTCGCGATTGCCCGTGCGCTGGCGCTACGCCCGAAGGTGCTGCTCTTCGATGAGCCGACGTCGGCTCTCGATCCGGAGCTCGTCGGCGAAGTGCTCGACGTCATCAAGGAATTGGCCCGCACCGGCACGACGCTTGTCATCGTCACCCACGAAGTCGGCTTTGCCCGCGAGGTCGCCGACACCGTGATCTTCATGGAGGCGGGGCGCGTGCTCGAGGCCGGACCGCCGGCGCAGATCTTCGCCGAAGCAAGCCATCCGCGCACCCGCGAATTCCTCGCGCGCGTTCTCTGAAAGAGCTGTCCGCCTTTCCCGATGGGGAAGCTTTGCCATCATCAACAATCAATGATTGAAAAGGAGAGCACTATGACAATATTCGACACTGCAAAGTTGCTTCTCGCCGGTGCCGTCACAGCCGTGACCCTCGGCTTGGGTCCCGTCCAGGCCGAGGAGAAATTCGATCTCAGCCCCGACACCTCCAACCGCATCCGCGCGGAAAAGAACGAAGCGGCGATCAAGGCGATCGCTGCTGACTTCAAGTTCGTCAATCCGGGCAAGTTTACCGTTGCCGTCAACCCGTGGGACCCGCCGATTGCCACTTACGCATCGGACTCCAAGACCGTTGTCGGCGCCGATCCGGATATCGCTTCGCTGCTCGCCGACAGCTTCGGCCTTGAGCTTGAACTCGTGCCCGTCGCCTGGGCGGATTGGCCGCTCGGCGTCAGCTCCGGCAAGTACGACGCCGTGATCAGCAACGTGACGGTGACCGAGGAGCGTAAGGAGAAGTTCGATTTCTCCACCTATCGCAAGGATGTGCTCGGCTTCTTCGTCAAGTCCGACAGCAAGATCAATGAGATCAAGGAACCGAAGGACGTCGCCGGATTGAAGGTGATCACCGGTGCCGGCACCAACCAGGAGAAGATCATTCTGGAATGGGACCGGCAGAACGTCGCCGCCGGGCTAAAGCCAATCGAGGTGCAATATTACGACGACCGCGCCGCCGGCGATCTGGCGCTGCAGTCGGGCCGCGCCGACGTCGAGTTCAACCCGAATGCCACCAGAGCCTATGCCGCGTCGATCAAGAATGACACCAAGGTGGTCGGCATCGCCAGCGGCGGCTGGCCGCTGACGGCCGAGATCGCCGTCACGACGCGCAAGGGCGGCGGTCTCGCCGATGCCGTCACTGTCGCGCTCAACGATCTGATCAAGAGCGGCAAATATGGCGAGGTGCTGAAGCGCTGGAGCCTGGGTGCCGAGGCGGTCGACAAGGCCCAGACCAACCCGCCCGGCCTGCCTAAGAGTGGTTCCTGATCTGGCCTCGCTGGATCGGCGGCGCCGCCGCCGGTTCAGCTCCTGCATTTCACCCGGAGACTAACAGCATGAACGGCACGACCCGATTTCGCACTCTTCTTGCCGCCGCGGCCCTTCTTCATGTCGGCTCGGCGCAGGCCGACACTGCCTTTGATCTCAGCCCCGAACAGCCCGGCCGCGTCCAAGCCGTTCGCAACGAAACCGCAATTGCGGCCATCCCAGCGGACTTCAAATTCGTCACGCCAGGCAAGTTCACGGTCGCCGTCAGTCCGGGCGGGCCGCCGCTTGCCACCTACGCTACCGACGCGCGTACGGTCATTGGGGCCGATCCGGAATATGCCGGTGCGATCGCCAACAGCTTGGGGCTCGAGCTTGAGCTCGTGCCCACTGCTTGGATCGACTGGCCACTGGGGCTGACGTCCGGCAAGTACGATGCCGTGATCTCCAATGTCGGGGTCACCGAGCAGCGCAAGGAGAAGTTCGACTTCTCGACCTATCGGCAGGGGCTGCACGGCTTCTTCGTCAAATCCGATAGCGGCATAACTTCGATCAAGGAACCGAAGGATGCGGCGGGCTTGAGGATCATCGTCGGCGCCGGCACCAACCAGGAGCGCATCCTCCTGAAATGGAGCGACGAGGATGTCGCCGCCGGCCTGAAGCCGCTGGAGCTGCAATATTACGACGACGAGGCGACGAGCCTCGTGGCGCTCGCTTCCGGGCGGGCCGACGTCATCGTACAGCCGCATGCGCAGCTCGTCTTCATTGCCGCCCGAGACAACAACATCAAGCGTGTCGGTACGCTGAGCGCCGGCTGGCCGGAGCGTTCGGACGTGGCGATCACAACGCGCAAGGGCAGTGGGCTCGCCAACGCTCTGACGATCGCCACCAACGGTCTGATTGCGGATGGCACCTATGGCAAGGTTCTGGAACGCTGGCACCTCCGGGAGGAGGCGTTACCGAAGTCCGAGACCAACCCACCCGGTCTTCCGAAATTCTAAGGAGCCTTGGCGTGACGCGGAACAAGATATCGATCAGCCATATCGGCTTCCTGAGCCCAGGCAACTACCCGGCGGACGACCCGTTGGATGGGCTGGAGAAGACCTTGGCGTTGCTGCAATATGGCGAGGCGCTCGGTTTTGCCAGCGCCTGGGTTCGCCAGCGACACCTCGAACCCGGGATATCGTCGGCCGCCGCCTTTCTTGCGGCGGCGACCCAAAGGACAAGCCGCATCGAACTCGGCACTGCGGTTATTCCAATTGGCTACGAAAGCCCGTACCGGCTAGCAGAGGATCTCTCGACCGTCGATGTACTCTCGCGGGGTCGTCTGAACATCGGCCTCAGCGCCGGACGTCCACTGCATGCCGATCTGATCGGCCGGCTTGTCTTCGACGATGGCTGGGAAGGTTTCGACTTCACGCACGCACGTGTGCTGCGCTTTGTCGAAAATCTACGCAGTCGCCCGATCGGCGATGAAAACACCTTCATCAAGACGCCGTTTGGCCCGCAGCGCCCCCGGCTCCAGCCCCATGCCAAGGGACTGACAGACCGGATCTGGTACGGCGGCGGCTCGTTGAAATCTGCCGGATGGGCAGGGCGCAGTGATCTCAATCTCCTGATCGGCAATGTTACGACCGGGGAAGGCACCGACGATTTCTTCCTCGCGCAGCAGCGCCAGCTCGAGACCTATCGCGCGGCGGGCGGTACGGAGAGGAGGGTCGCGCTTGGCCGGGTCATTGTTCCGCTGGATGGTGCGGACGCAAGAACGCGCAAGCGCTATCTCGACTACGCGGCCGGACGCACCGAGCGAACGCTGGCGCCGCAGGGCGATCGGCGCACGCTTTACGCCCGCGACCTCGTCGGTAGTTCGGATGAAATCCTTGAACGGTTGTTTGCAGACCCGATCCTGCCGCATGTCCGCGAACTCAGGCTCGAGCTCCCTTACGAATTCGAGGACGAGGACTACCGCCAGATCGTCCATGACTTTGTTGCTCGCATTGCTCCGCAGCTCGGGTGGCAGCCCGCCGACCAGAAAGCGGCCTAGAAACGAGGGTCCTCCGAGATGAGGCCTCGCAAACAGGAACATATGAGTGCCAAAGACGATCGACTACTTCTTCTCCAATGGCTCGTTGTGGTCGTATATCGGATTCGACACCTCGTCGGCCACGCAAGGACTATAGCCGCGAAATCGTAATGGCGCGAAATACAAAGGCCTCAGTCACGATAACCTCCGGGCGCTTGCCGCGCTCTTCGACGTTCCTGCGGCGCTGTCGTCAGCGGCTCCGGGAACCGTTCAACTTGCCGAGGTCCATCCGGAGTCGCGTTTTGACTTTTGGCCTGTTGCAACGGCGTGCGGGCAGCTCCGTGATTGGGCTCGCGTTCGATCCCGACCGGCGCCCGACATACCGGAGACATTGATCGATCAGTAGCATCTTGGCGTTGGCACTCGATCGCCAACAGACTTCCTAAAGCCAGCCAGACCTTTTGAAACGCCAGTACAGGATGGCGCAAAGCGTGACGATAACGCCGAGGACGGCAAAGTAGCCGTAGCGCGTCGCAAGCTCGGGCATGTTTTCGAAGTTCATCCCGTAGATGCCGGCGATGGCTGTCGGCACGGCGAGGATTGCCGCCCAGGCCGCAAGCTGCCGAGTAATGGTGCCCTGGCGCTGCTGCTCCAAGAGATTGGAGGCCTCGAACACGGACGTCATCACCTCGCGAAGGCCGCCGACCGACCCCTCAACGCGCCTCACATGGTCATACACATCTTTGAAGAAGGGTTTCGCATTGTCGTCGATGCAGGGGAGTTCGAGGTGGCTGAGCTTTCCCGCCACTTCCCCCATGGGTCCGAGAACTCGCTGAAAGCGGATCACTTGGCGACGCATGCGGAAGATGCGCCGGATTTGCTCGGGCTGCAGCAGCGACACGAGCACGTGTTTCTCGAGCTCCAAAACTTTGTCCTCGAGTGTCTCGACCACCGGCAAGTAGCCGTCGACAACGAAGTCAATGATGCCGTGAAGGACGTAGTCGGGACCGTGTTCAAGTAGCCGTGGGGACTGCTCGAGTTGCAGGCGCAGTTCCTTGTGGGAGCGGGCTGAACCATGGCGAACGGAAATCAGGTGGTGCTTCCCGACAAAGATGCAGGTTTCGCCGTAGGCAATCTTGTCACCCTCCAGATGCGCCGTCTTGGCGACGACGAACAACTGGTCTCCGTAGACGTCCACCTTCGGCACTTGATTGCCATTGAGGGCGTCCTCAATCGCCAAAGGATGAAGGCCGAACATTGCCTGAAGGCTCGCCATTTCGTCTATGGAGGGATCCGTCAGCCCAATCCACGCAAATTCGCCGTCTGGCGCTTCGAATGGCTGGGCAGCAAGGGGCACTTCTTCGGCGCGCTTGCCCAAACGATACAGATAGGAGGCGACGACTGTCATTTGAGCTTTCCGAAATTGCGTTGGTCGCGCGTTCAGCGTCTGAGCGGAGACGACTAAATCGTGACCTGCTCGCCGATCTCGACGACGCGATTGGCGGGCAGCTTGAAGTATGACGACGGATCAATGCCGAGCCCCGCGAGCGCGATGTAGAGCTTGTCCTGCCAGCCCGGCAGACCGGAGTTTGGATCACTGATAAGGGTCCTGCGCCCCAGATAGAACGACGTCTGCATGATCTCGAACTTGAACCCTGCCTTCTTGCAGAGCGAGAGCGATTTCGAGACGTTCGGCTCGTCCATGAAGCCAAAGCAAAGTTCGAGCCTTGCAAACCGGTCCGAAAGTTCCGTCAACGTAACGCGCTCTTTCTCCGCGACATACGGGTGCTCGGACGTCCGAACGGTCAGAATGACGTTTTGCTCATGAAGGACGTGATTGTGCTTGATGTTGTGAAGGAGGACGGCCGGAGTCTTGTCGCCCACGCTTGTCAGAAAGACGGCGGTTCCTCGAACCGTCTGGGGCGCATGGGTCGATTTCTCGATGGAACGGATAAATGTCTCCAGTGGGATGTCGTTTCGCGCGGTCTTCTCGCGCAGCATTTGTGACCCGCGCGTCCAGGTCCACATCACGATCATGATGGACAATGCCAGCGCCACCGGTACCCAGCCACCATCATGGATCTTCAGCAAGTTGGCAAGCAGGAAGACGGTCTCGATGACAAGCAAGGGCGCAAGCAGCAATGCTGCGACAACCGTGGAGTAGCCCCAGACGGAGCGAAGGAACTGGAATGCCATCAACGTGGTGACGACCATCGCGCCGGTGACCGAGATCCCGTAGGCGGTGGCAAGGGACTCCGAGTCGCCGAACGAGAAGATGAGCACGATGACGCCAACAAACAGGAGCACGTTTACGGCAGGCACATAAATCTGCCCGGTGTTGGTCTCGGAGGTGAACTTGATCAGCAGCCGAGGGAGGAAGCCCAAATGAACCGCCTGCCGTGCGAGCGAGAACGCCCCCGTGATGACCGCCTGGCTGGCAATGATTGTGGCCATGGTGGCGAGGATGACCATCGGCAGCAGAGCCCAGTCCGGATAGAGAAGGTAAAAAGGATTGTGCACCGCCTCGGGGTGACTGAGCACGAGCGCGCCCTGTCCGAGGTAGTTCACCGCCAATGCGGGGAACACAAGCGCAAACCATGCGGTGCTGATCGGCTTGCGCCCGAAGTGACCGAGATCCGCGTATAGGGCTTCTGCTCCCGTGACCGTCAGGAAGACGGCGCCGAGCACGATCAGGCCTGCCCAGCCCGCGTGGGTGATGAACCAAAAGGCATTGATCGGGTTGAGAGCCTGCAGGATCGTCCAGTCATCGCCGATGTGGATGAGACCGCCCCAGGCCATCGCGAGGAACCATACCACCGTGATCGGCCCGAAGAACTTTGCGACCGCTTGAGTACCCTTTGACTGGACCGCGAAGAGCGCGACCATGACGGCCGCGGCCAGAGGGAGTACGTAGTCGTCAAAGGTGGGCGTGACGAGCTTCATACCCTCAAGCGCCGACATGACCGAAAGGGCAGGGGTAATCATGGCGTCGCCAATGAAAAGTGCGGCCCCGATCAAGCCGGCGAAGAACAAAACCGGCATGAAGCTGCCCGTCTTCTTCATCAGAAGCGCGAGAAGCGACAAGGTTCCGCCTTCCCCGTCGTTGTCGGCGCGAAGCAGGAAGAGCACGTATTTGAATGTGACGATAATTGTCAGCGTCCAGACCATCAGTGAAATGAGGCCGATAACCTTGTCTGCTTGCACGCCTTCATTCAAAAAGGGACGAAGTGCCTCCCGAAAGGCGTAGAGCGGGCTCGTACCGATGTCGCCATAGACCACGCCAACGCAGCCAATAAGGAGAACAAGAAAGCTTCGCATCTCCGTTTGAGGTTCGAAAGCTTCGCTATGCGAGGTGGGCATGAGGTCTCCTGGATCGAACCGCTAAAAAACGGCCCCACTATATGGTGCATTGCGAAAGGTGAGGCAAATACGGATTTGCGGGTTTCCCGCCTGATACGCCTCAGGTCGTCACCCAGATCCGTCTCATGCGCGGGAATTTGCGTCTCGGGAAGACGAGCGCCGCTACTCGCGGTGTGGAACGAGTGGAGTGGTCCGATGCTTCCGGGTGCCATAGCGACATGCCGAGAGCGGCGATCGCAAGATCCCGGACCCCGTTCGGCAAACGCAACAGCACGGCCAATCCGGCGACTATCGCTTCCTCCGGCCGCAGGGATTTCAGCAAGGCTTCGCGTTGGCCGGCGTAGACCCGCTTCGTCCGCCTGGTAATTGCCGATCTTGCTGGAAACCGGATGGCTCATGCCAAGGGCGTAGGACTTGTTTTGGTCATAAGGCGTTCGCGTCTGAAACGCTGGACGTGGTCGACCAGGGCGCGCAACTTGGGCGCCATATTGTGCCGGCTGGGGAAATAGAGAAAGAAGCCGGGGAAGGGCGGCAGATAGTCTTCCAGGAATGAAACCAACTCGCCTCGTTCGAGATAGGGGCGAAAGGTCTCCTCTAGCGCGAATGTAATGCCGCCGCCGGCCAGCGCCGTCCGTATCATAAGGCGCAGGTCATTCGTGGTGATCTGGGGTTCGACTGAAACGTCGAAGGCTTCCCCTTCCTGGGCGAATTCCCACCGGTAGGGTGCCGTGTCCGGTGACGGACGCCATCCGATGCAGCGGTGATGGATCAGGTCCCTCGGATGTGTCGGAAACCCGTGGGCTTCGAAATAGGCGGGGCTCGCCACGACGACTTCCTTTTGTTCGCCCGACAGCGGAACGGCCACCATATCCTGCTCGATGACATCCCCCAGCCGCACCCCTGCATCGAAGCCCCCGGCGACGATATCGAACGTATCGTCCGTCACCGTCACGTCGACGATGATATTGGGGTAGGCCTCGGCAAAGGAGGCGACAAGCGGCCCGGAGAGAAAATCTTCGGCAATCGAGGTCACCGCGATGCGAAGCACACCGTGGGGGTTGGCGTTGCCGCCGACATCTTCGAGCGCAGACAGTACGTCGGCCATTGGACGCGAAAGCGTGTCGCGCAGGCGCTCACCCGCTTCGGTGAGTCGGACGCTGCGCGTGGTGCGGGTGACGAGCGCTATCCCGCAGCCGTCTTCCAGCCGCCGGATGCCCTGGCTGACGGCCGAGCGCGTGACGCCGAGGCGGGCGGCGGCGGCCGCGAAATTCGCCTCCTCGGCCACCGCGAGGAAAAGCGGCAGCAGGTTCAGATCCAGATTCATTGTCGCACCATGCTAACCAATCTGATTAGTTATAGCGGAGTACCGACGACAATCAACCGCATCTATTCTTCCTTCATCCCACGGCTCAGACGGCGAATGGGGATCGAAACGGCACCCGCGATGAAAGGAAGTACGATGACCTCTTTGAAGATCATGTTTGCCACCGGGGCAATCGTCGGCGCACTTGCCGGCCAGGTTGCCGCTCAGGATGCCGCTTGCCCGCAGGATGGCCACAAAGCGTCCCTTGGGGCTTCCCGGAAAGAAATCGTCGAAACGCTTTTCCAACGTCATTCGCCATGCCGGTTATCCGCTGGAGGAAAAAGCTCTGCTGGTCGCGCAGGAGCGCATGTCGCTGTTCGTTGCCAGACAGGCGCCTGCGGCATAGCCAGAGAAGCGCCTTGCGCAAGATCCCGACGGCTCGCGCAAGCCGGCAAGAGAGTTCTGCCGGTGACGGCCTAGGTTCAGTCGACCCATCCGGATTGGATGAGGCCGGAGCAAACAGGAGCCACCCATGTCAGCCTACCTCGTTGTCGATCTCCACATTCAAGACCATGACGCGATTGCCGATTACCGTTCCAAGGCCCTGCCGCTCGTCGCCGAAGCCGGCGGCCGGCTCATTGCCCTTGATGATGCCCCGCTCCAGCTCGAAGGCTGGGAGGCGAGCAACATGCTGATCATCGAATTCCCCGACATGCAGGCGATCCGCGATCTTTTCGCGTCGCCGGCCTATGCGCCTCTCGCAAGACAAAGACAGTCTGCGGCGGGCTCGCGGATCATCGCCCTGCGCGGCTTCGAGCCGGCGTGACGATCGTTGGTGCGAAGCCGCAACATGACCATCACACCTCAAGAAAGGACATTCCTATGAGCAACATCACAAACAAGATCGTTCTCGTCACCGGTGCCAGCAGCGGCATCGGCGAGGCGACGGCGCGTGCCCTTGCCAAGGCCGGCGCCGTGGTCGTGCTTGGGGCACGACGCATCGATCGCCTCGAAACCCTGGCCGCCGAGATCACTGCCACAGGCGGCAAGGCACTCTACCGGAGCCTCGACGTCACATCCCGCGCGGATGTCCAGGCCTTCGCCGATACCGCGCTCGATGCCTTTGGGCGCATCGACGTGATCGTCAACAATGCCGGCGTCATGCCGCTTTCGCCGATGGCTTCGCTGAAAGTGGATGAATGGGACCGGATGGTCGACGTCAACATCAAGGGCGTGCTTTACGGCATCGCCTCCGTGCTGCCCGCCATGAACCGGCAGGGCGCCGGGCAGGTGATCAACGTCTCGTCCGTCGGAGGCCTTTCGGTATCGCCGACGGCCGCCGTCTACTGCGCCACCAAATATGCCGTGCGGGCCATTTCCGACGGGTTGCGGCAGGAGAACGATCGGATCCGCGTGACCTGCGTCTATCCGGGCGTCGTGGAATCGGAACTCGCCGATAGCATCACTGATCCGACTGCCGCCGAAGCGATGGTCGCCTATCGCCAGATAGCCCTGAAGCCGGAGGCCATCGCTGACGCGATCGTGCATGTGATCGGCCAACCCGCGGACGTCGATACCAGCGACATCGTCATTCGGCCCACTGCAAGCATGTGATCGGAGGACGGGATGTCGAACCGATCTGGACTTGCAACGGCGGGCCTTGCCGCGATGCTGTTCTGCATGGCCTCCGCCCAGGAAGGATATTCCCAGATGAAAATGATCCGGAACCCAACTCCACCAGACCAGACGCATCCCTATGTCGGTATGTGGATCACCGCGGATGGCCGTATTCGTCACAACCTGATGCCGAGTGGCCGCTACGACGAGGCGCGCGGCCGTCGGGAGAGCGCCTATCAGGGACGATACGAAGTCCGCGGCAATCACATCGACTACTGGGACGATACCGGATTTACCGCCGATGGCGACTTCATCGACGGAATGCTGCACCATGCCGGCATGATCCTCTATCGCGACGGAAAGAAACCGGACTAAGCGGCGAAGTCTTCGTTCTTCCCTTTTCCCTGGCGCCGGATATCCTTGATCCCGGCGCCACATTTGCTTGAGCGATCCATGGGGAGGGAGACGATCATGGCTTTGGACGAACCATCCGCGTGTCTGCCCATCCCTGAGCGAACCTCCCCGGTCGGTCTTGAAAGTTACATCAGCGGAAACACGCTGGTCAGCGGCGACGGTCCGGCGTGGAGAGATGTCTTCGTGCAGGTGCTTTCGCGCCATCGCGCTCAACATCCCTTCCTGGTGCCCGCCGTCGCCGAGCCTCTTATCGTCTGGATCATGTCTGGGAGTGCCGTTGTCGAGGAACGGGATCTCGGCGGAAAATGGATGGCAAACCGCGTCGAGGTCGGCGATTTTTTCCTGACCTGTTCGCCGGTGCCCTATGAAATGCGCTGGCAGGCCGAGGGCAACCAGCCCTTCCGCGTCATGCACCTTTACGTTTCCGTGCCCCTGTTCGAGCGGGTGGTCGAGGCGATATTCGGCAAGGACGGCGGAAACGTGACGCTGAAGGACGTCTCCGGCGGCCGCGACGCGACGCTCTCGCATATCCTCACTCTCCTTAACGAGGAACTGGCAGCGGATGGCGGTGGCAGCCCGCTTTATGTCGAAGGGTTGGCGCAAAGCCTTGCCGTCCATCTCGTGCGCCGCTATGCGGTCGCCAATGCCGAGATGCGTGCGCAGAACGCCTTGCCCGGCGCAAAGCTCAGGAGAGCGATCGCCTTCATGGAGAAACATCTCGAGGAACCGTTCGATCTCGGCCGCCTGGCACAGGAGGTCGGCATCAGCGAATTCCATTTCAGCCGGCTGTTCAAGAAGGCGACGGGTCTTCCTCCCTCGCATTATTTCATCCGGCAGCGGGTGGCCAAGGCCCAGCAGCTGCTGCAGGAAACCGACACCAGCATCATCGAGATCGGCCTCATGGTCGGCTATTCCAGTCCCAGCCACTTCGCCCAGATTTTCCGCCGTGAAACGGGGCTTACGCCGAGCGACTATCGCAGGGGCTAGGCTCATTCGGCACACAGAATGGAGCAAAATCCCAATAGCCTAGGCAAGCCACCGGGAGAGGAAAAATCCCGGATTTCATAGGGTTCTCCTTGCCGAAAGCAAACACCTCTCCGCTTCCGGAGCGGGTTTGCAAGCAACAAGGAGATATCATCATGACGAATATCAACGGCAAAGTCGCACTGGTCACCGGTGCTTCTAGCGGCATTGGTGCAGCAACGGCGCTTGCGCTTGCCGGAGCCGGCGTAAAGGTTGGCATCGCGGCACGGCGCACCGATCGTCTGGAAGAGCTGAAGGCCGAAATCACTGAGAAGGGTGGTGAAGCCCTGGTCATCGAGATGGACGTGGTCGATCCGGCTTCCGTCGAAGCCGGTGTGAAGAAGCTGATCGATGCCTATGGTGCGATCGACATTCTCTTCAACAATGCCGGCCTGATGCCGCTTTCCGACATCGACCAGTTCAAGACGGCCGAATGGCTTCGCATGGTCGACGTCAACGTGAAGGGCCTCTTGAACACGACGGCGACCGTGCTGCCGCAGATGATCAAGCAGCATTCCGGCCATATCTTCAACACCTCCTCGATCGCCGGCCGCAAGGTCTTCAAGGGACTGTCGGTCTATTGCGCCACGAAGCATGCCGTGACCGCCTTCTCCGACGGTCTGCGCATGGAGGTCGGCCAGAAGCACAACATCCGCGTCACCTGTATTCAGCCCGGCGCGGTCGCGACCGAACTTTATGACCAGATCACGGATCCGGGCTACCGCCAGCAGATGGACGATCTCGCCAAGCAGATGACCTTCCTGCAAAGCGCCGACGTGGCCGACACGATCGTGTTTGCGGCCCAGGCACCCGCGCACGTCAATGTGGCCGAGCTCTTCGTCCTGCCGGTTGAACAGGGCTGGTAGTCGTGAACCATCGGCCTTCCCGTCCGGGATGGGGAGGCCGACGATCAAGGAGATTTCCTATGAAGGAAGTACCGGCCTCTGGGGCCTTTCGTCAGCTCGAACCGGGTCCGATCGTGCTGGTGACGACCAGCTATGAAGGAACGCCCAACGTCATGACGATGGGTTTCCACATGATGATCCAGCATGCGCCGCCGCTGATCGGCTGTGTCATCGGTCCCTGGGATCATAGCTACCGCGCTCTGAGGGGGACCGGCGAATGCGTCATCGCCATCCCGACCATCGATCTTACAAGGGCGGTCGTCGATATCGGCAATTGCTCGGGCGACACCGTCGACAAGTTCAAGCGTTTCGGCCTGACGCCGCAGCCGGCACGCAGTGTCGCGGCGCCACTGATCGGCGAGTGCCTTGCCAACATCGAATGCAGGGTGGTCGATACCGTCGAGGCCTATAGCCTCTTCATCCTGCAGGCCGAACGGCTGTGGATCGACTCGGACCGCAAGGAGCGGCGGACCCTGCATCATCGCGGCGACGGTCATTTTGCCGCCGATGGCGATGTGCTCGATCTCAGCGAGCATATGGTGAAATGGCGTCACCTTCCAAGGTGACGCCATCGCCGTCTTAGCAGTCGCCGGGCTGGAAAGCCCCTCGGCAATGGTCGAGTTCCGGCCCGGTCTCGTCGAAAGCGGCTAGCGCCGAGGGCGCTAGGGCATTGGCATTGCCCGTCCACCGATCGAAGTTGACCGCAAACACGAGCAGCAGGACGACCGCTGCGGCGCGAGCCCGGACATGACGGTTTCCTTCTAAGCCGATCAGGGGACGAGCACCGTGGGGCCGTCGCCGCGGCGTTCGAGAATGTCGGCATGCGCGAGCTGCGCTTCCGGCAGAGGATATTTCCGGGCGCTGACCGTGCCGAACACTCCGTTCCGCCAGGCATCGAACACTTCGTCTGCGGCGGCCTGAAGGTTGTCCTTCGTCACATGCTGGCCGGTGCTGCCACGCACCAGGCGGATGCCGCGGCGGCTGAGTCCCGTCTCATCGATGGCGGCGCCACCCGATGCCGCGCCGATCACAGCAATCGTTCCGCCATCGCGGATCACGCCGAGCGTCGTGGCGAAGGTCGTTGCGCCGACCAGTTCATAGACGATATCGACGCCATTGGGGGCGAGGGTGCGGATGTGCTCGTCGAGCGCGACGGTCTCATATGCAAATGCGTGGTCGACCGCCTGTTCCAGATCGGCGAGCTTACGTTGCGACCCGGTTCCGATCACCGTGATCCCCGCGCCCGCAGCCAGCGGGCAAGCAGGTTTCCGACGCCGCCGCTCGCACCCTGAACGAGCGCGTGGTCGCCTTCGCCGGGTTTCGCCATGGCGTTGATCGCCATCCAGGCGGTCAGGCCCTTGGTGAGGATGGTCGCAAAAATGCGTTTGCTGGTATTTCGGCTTACAGCGTCAGCGCTTGTACGCACCGAGCTGGGTGAGACCGGACATCCAATCCTCGGTGTGCCAGGTCTTTTGGATCCTGCCGCATTCGACAAGGTGAATATCGACGGACTGGATGAGCAGTTTCCGCCCGCATGCCGGGAGCCCGGCAAATGATCCCTTGTGGGTACCCGAGATTGTCGATCGGACGACGACCTTGTTTCCGTCGGAGATGATGTCCTCGACCGTGATCTGAAAGTCCGGGAAGGCGGTGTGAAGCATTTTCAGGACGGCCTTCGCGGCTTGCGCTCCCCGAGGGGCGTCGGGTGCATCGGGAATGTCACGCCAACCGTCGGCGAGAATGGCTTCAAGGATCTCCGGCTTGCTCTTGTCGAAGGCTTCGTACCATTTGACGGCGATTGCCGTTTCATCGTTCTGCGGTGCTGCCATTGCCCAGCCGCCGGCAAGCAGCGAAGCGACCAACGGAAGGATCTTCAGGACGCGCATGGGATCTGCCTTTCTTGCTTGGAGTGGAAGCTGCCAAAGGAGCGCCGGCTCGAAAGCCGGCGCGGTCCTCCCGCCTAGCGGCGCCAGCCATCGATGCTGAACTTGCCGCCGCCGAAAGCGACGACATGCAGGAGCCCGCCGGCCATGGCGACGTTCTTGAAGAAGTGGCCGAACTGGTTCAGGTCTGCGAGATCGTTGTGGAAGCTGACTGCTGTGGCGACGGAGAACACGGCAAGACCCGCTGCGACGAGGCGCGTCTGGTAGCCGAGGACAAGGGCGGCGCCGCCGATGAGTTCCACGGCGAGTGCTGCGCCATAGGCCAGCGTCGGGAACGGCAGGCCCACAGATTCGATATAGCCGATCGTCATCGCCGGGGCGGTGAGCTTGCTGAAGCCTGACAGCAGAAAGATCAGGCTGATGAGGACGCGGCCGACGGCCGGCAGAACGGCCTGAACGGCGGCGGAGGACGTCAGGTCTTCGTTCTGACGAGCGGTTGCGATATGCGACATACTGGTTTCGTTTGAAATCGGCAGCCACCATGTCCGCTCTGTGGAAACAACTATGCCGAGATCGAACTCATCGCAAAAGCCGAATAAAATAGACGATAACGCTCTATAATTTCGAACATTTTGGGCTGCGTTCCAGCCACGGATTCCCATGCGCCCCCCCATCGCTCGCACGATGAGGGCGTTGACGCAAAGTATGGCCGGCCGTGAAAGGGCTCCGTCAGCCCTTCTTGATCAGATTGACCGCCACCAGAGGACCGCCGAACTGTTGCATGGGCGCGGCGGCCTTGAGGTCACCGAGATCGAGCGCTGCAAAGCCCAGGTTCTCAATAAGACCTGCGACGCTGGCATTGGCGCCCTCATCGTTGCCGGACAGCAGCACCACCCTGCGCCCCGACGCCTCGGCGGGGTCGGCCGCGAGCAAGGCGGCCGGAAGCGAATTGAAGGCCTTGACCACTTTTGCGCCTGGAAGCGTCTCGGCGACGATGTCGCTCGAAAGCCTGCCGCCGAGGTCGGCGGGGCGGAATTCGGGGAAGGTGATCGCATTGGTGGCGTCGATGACGATCGTCCCCGTCCAGTCCTTGCGAACCTTCGCCAGGTCGGGCACCGCCGTGAACGGCAGGGCGAGGATGACGATATCCTGCGCCACGGCTTCGTCGATCTCGACGGGGATTGTCGTGTCGCCTGACTTCCTGGCGGCGGCAAGCGATGCGGGTCCTCGGCTGTTGGCCACTTTGACAGGTATGCCCTTTGACGCGAAATGTGCGATGAGCGCCGAGCCGATGGCACCGGATCCGATGATTGCGTAGGTCATTTCGATTTCCTTCAGTTTCCTTGTTTGGGATGGGGCTAGGTGATGTTTCTGGGCCCATGGGGCAGCGGCGTAAACTCCGTTTCTCCCGGCACCCCGGGGAATGAGCGGTTCTGCCAGTCGAGGGCCGCCTGCTCGATGCGGTCGCGGCGGCTCGACACGAAGTTCCAGAAAATGTGCCGTTCTCGGCGAGCGGTTCGCCGCCCAGCACCATGAGCCGCGCTGGGCCAATCGCCTTGAGGACGATTTCGAAGCCGGGTTTGAAGACAACCAGTTGATCCTGCCTGAACCGCTCTTGCTGTCCAGTGACTTCGATCGTTCCACTGATGACGAAGACGGCCCGCTCGATGTGCTCACCGTCGAGGCGGAAGCGCGCGCCGGCCGCCAGGGCCACGTAGGCATTGAACATGTCGGAGAACATTCTTGCCGGCGCGCGCTCGCCATGAAGCGAGCCTGCGATCAGGCGCATGTCGACGCCTTCCTCCTCGATGCGCGGCAGCGCATCCGCCGCAATATGCTGGAAGCCAGGGTCCGTTTCCTGGTGCATGGTCGGTTTCTCTTCGAGCTCCGCGTTTTCGAGTGCGTTCTTTGGTTATGTCGGAAAGACACCCTCAGTTTACGCAAAGGCCTTTAGCCGGCGTCAGAGATCGAGTGCTGAATGAAGGCCAGGGAGTCGCGGCCGCCTCTCGGGGAGGCTTGAGCGGGCGTAGCCCACCCGGGTTTTCCAACTTCGATCGTCAACGGGTGGAGAGGGGCGGGGGAGGCGGTGGCGTCGTCGCGCCGGTGCCGAGCGAGCGTTGGACCATGACGCTGTCCGCCCAGCGCCCGTAGCGATAGGCTACCCCCTGCAGGACGCCAACGCGAACGAAGTTGAACCGTTCGTGCAGCGACAGCGAGGCAACATTCTCGGCATCGATATAGCCGATCATCTGCCGGAAGCCGGCTGCAGCACAAGCGTCGATCAGGCCGCGCATGAGCAGACCTCCGATGCCTTGGCCGAGATGCTCATGATGAACATAAATCGAGTGCTTGACGGTATAGCGGTAGGCAGGTCGCTTGCGAAACAGTACGACATAGGCGTAGCCGACCACTGCGCCCTCCTTGATCGCGACAAGGTGCGGGAAGCGGCGGCTCTTCAAGTTCTTCCGCCGCTCGCGCAGATCGTCCGGCTGCGGCGTGTCGCCCTCGTCCACACCCTCCTCGATGCCGCGGCGAATGTGGCGGCGATAGATCGCCAGCATCGCGTCCACGTCGCCGTCCCGCGACGGGCGAATGACGATTGACTTGTCCTGCTGCATGAGGGATCCGAAATTCCTAAATCCTATTCGGCGACGACGTAGGTATGAAGTCGTACGCGGCCCGATGCGTCCGTTTCACGGTAGAGACCTTGGATCTCGACGTCAAAGCCGGGAAACGCGTTGAAACAGGCTTCGAACATCTTGAGATAGTCGATCATCGGCTGCGCTCGCTCGGTCAACCGCTCGCCCGGCACGATGGTGGCGATCCCCGGCGGATAGACGACGAAAGGCGTCGTTGCGATCCGCCCGGCGATGGCGTCGATCGGAAGATAGTCCACATCGTTGCGCACGAGGCAGCGCGCCGCGTCGTGGGGCGAAAGGGCGATATCAGGCAGGTGCGCTTCGGAAAATTGCTTCGCCTGCAGCGCGCTGACATTGGCGTCGCGGAAGAAGCGATGCATATCGCCGCACAGGTCGCGCAACCGCACGCCAGCGTAACGACCGGGTCGGCGGCGATAAAATTCCGGGATTGCCTCTTCCAGAGGCGCATTGTCATCATGAAGCCGCTTGAATGCTACGAGACCACTGATCAACGTGCCCGCTTTGCTTGCCTCGACGCCGGGTGTGAGCAGGAACAGCAGGGAATTCAGGTCGTTCTTTTCCGCGACGATCCGGTTCTCACGCAGATATTGCGCGACAATCGGCGCCGGAATGCCGTGCTCGGCATATGCGCCGGTCGCCCTGTCGAATCCGGGCGTGAGCAGCGTGAGTTTGTTGGGATCGGTCATTGCGAAGCCCGGCGCCATATCGGAAAAGCCGTGCCACGCAGCACCTGGGGCGAGGTGCCAGAAGGCCGGGTTGGTGGCGAGTTGATCGGTGGCAACACTCTCCCAGGGCACGTCGTGCACCGCTCCAGGGGTTGCCACATCCGGCATCGCCACACGGTCCGGCACGAAGGGCTCGAAAAACCAGCGGCGCTCGGGCCGACGCTCCTTCTCCTCGAACTCCCGGCGCACAGCCCGTATCTTCTTGCGCAGTTCGATGCCGAGGCGGATCGTATCGTCCCACAGCACTTCGCCAGAGCGGCCCTTCATCATCTGCGCGCCGACGTCCAGGGAGGCGAAGAGCGGATAGAAGGGTGAGGTCGAAGCGTGCTGCATGAAGCTCTCGTTGAAGCGCCGGTGCTCGACCCGGCGCTTCTGGCCGGTGATGTGCCGATCCCTCATGTGGATCTGCGAAGCCTGTGAAAAGCTCGCAAGCTGCTTGTGAGTGGATTGCGTGGCGATGATGCCCGGCGCATCGGGTCCGAGTTCGGCAAGGCCCATGGCAAAACGTCCGGCATAGAGCGGATGAAACTTCATGAAGCCCGCCCAGGCCTCGTCGAACAGGATGTAGTCGCACAGATGCCCGATGGCCTTCAGGATCATCTCCGCATTGTGGATCGTGCCGTCATAGGTGCACTGTTCCACCACCGCCACCCGAAACGGGCGCGGTTTCTGCCAGGCGTTAGGGTCTTTGACCAATGGGTGGGTGCGGATGCGTTCCCGCAGCGCCTCCTCGTTCAGGGAGCCAAAATCCATGGGGCCTATCAGACCATGGGCGTTTCGCGCGGTCGGCACATAGACCGGGATACCGCCGGAGATCATCAGCGCGCCGTGATGCGCCGCTTTGTGATTGTTGCGGTCGAACAGAACCAGGTCGCCATCGGTGACGAGGGCGGAGAGCGCGACCTTGTTGGAGGTCGAGGTGCCGTTGAGGACGAAATAGGTCTTCTCCGCGCCAAAAATCTTGGCGGCCTCCTTCTGCGCCGCGAGCGCCGGGCCCTCATGGGTCAGGAGATCGCCAAGGTCGAGCACCGAATTGTCGAGATCGTCGCGGAACACCGCTTCGCCCAGATGCTCCATAAACACGCGGCCGACCGGGCTGCGGCTATAGAACACGCCGCCATTATGGCCGGGACATGTCCAGAGCTGGTTGCCTTCCTCGGCGTAATCCACCAGCGCGCCGAAGAAAGGTGTCTTCATCGTCTCGGCATACTGCTTGAGGCGGCTGATGAGGTTCTTTGCGATGAAGGCGGGGGTCTCCTCGGACAGGAAGACATAACCGTCGATGAAGTCGAGCACTTCTACCGGCACATCCTCGAAGCGCTTGCGGCGGATCAAGAGAATGATGGGGAATTCGAGGCCGCGACGGCGCATCAGATTGATAAGGGAGGCTGTCTTGCCCTCCATGCCCTTCTTGCCCCAATCGACCATCATGCAACCGATGGCCGCGTCCGTCTGGACGGCGATTTCGGCGTCTTCAAGATTGCGCGCGCGCACCACCTCGAAACCGGATCGTTCGATCTCCTCGACGATTTGGTTATAGCGGGCCCCCTCCAGGTCCTCGCTGTTGAAGGCGGGTGTCGCGAATAAAAAGGTGAAGCGCCTGAAGTAGTCCATCTGAGCCTCCGCCATCTATACGCAGCGAGTTGTTCGTGTGTTTCGTGACGATGTTGTGACAGCGGCCCGGATTATCTGTGATGTTCGAGACCAACTCGTGCCGGCCATTCGTCCAAGAGTCCTCGTGGAGCAGCGGGAGAGGGGGCGGTGGTTCTCTCTATTCAAAGTTTGTCTGCCCCCATCAAACGGGATGCTGTGTAAGATTTCCCCAACTGCACCGGACAGATCAAGGCTCTCAGGGCCGCACCCCGGTGATCTTCGTTCCGTGGGGAAAACAATGGATCTGCAAAAGATCAAGACGCTTCTCGACTTTGTCGGGCGTTCGCGTGTCTCGGAGCTGATAGTCAGCGATGCGGACACGACTGTCGTCATTCGCAATCCGGCTCGTGTAGCCAACCTGGAAATCCCAACCACAGTGCAGGCAACGCCATCGACGGTCGAGCCGCCAAGGTTGGACGACCAGCCGCAAACGCAGCTTGTTCGTGCTTCGACCTCAGGCATCGTACATCAGTCAAACAGCCCGGGATCCGCTCCAATCGTGGCGGAAGGCGATCCGGTAGAGGTGGGTCAGGCTCTCTGCATCGTGGAGGCGATGAAGGTCTTCACGACTATATCGGCTCCGTTCGGCGGCATCGTCAAGCGCATCTTCTTTGCGGACGGCCAGGAGGTCGCCTTCGGCGACCCGCTCGTGGAGATCGGGTGATGGATGCGTCTTTCGAGCCCGGCCGGAAAACCGGTCATCCATTCTGTCCGTCCTCATCGCCAATCGAGGAGAAATCGCCGTCCGGATCGAACGGGCCTGCAAGGAACTCGGCCTTCGCGCGATCCGTGTTGCATCCGAGGCGGATAGGGCCGGCGCGGCAGCACCGGGCGAAGGTGGTCCACTCTCGATCGGACCGTCGGCACCAACAAGGAGCTACCTCAACCAGGCGGCGATCCTGCTTGCTGCGCGTGTGACCGGCGCGGAGGCGATCCATCCGGGTTATGGGTTTCTCTCGGAGAATGCGGAATTCGCCGAAGCGGTCGAAAGGGCCGGACTGGTTTTCGTTGGCCCGCCGGCCTCGGCAATCCGCATCATGGGCGACAAGATCGCTGCCAAGCGCGCGATGATGGCGGCCGGCGTCCCTTGCGTGCCGGGACCGGGCGAGCCGCTACCTGATAACATAGATGCCGTGCGCGCCACCGCTGAGGCCATTGGTTACCCGGTCATCGTCAAGGCGGCCGGCGGCGGCGGCGGGCGGGGCATGCGCGTTGTGCGCGATGGCGCCGATATAGCCGATGCGGTCGTGATCACGCGCGAGGAGGCGCGCCGCGCCTTCGGCAAGCCTGAGCTCTACGTGGAAAAGTTTCTGGAGCACCCCCGCCATGTCGAATTCCAGGTGCTCTGCGACAATCACGGCAATGCAGTCTGGGTTGGTCATCGCGATTGCTCCGTTCAGCGACGGCACCAGAAGGTCGTCGAGGAGGCGCCGGCGCCCGGTATCGCACCGGAACTCGCAGAGAGGATCGGCGCGCGCTGCGCAGAGGCCTGCCGGCAGATCGGTTATCGTGGGGTTGGGACCTTCGAGTTCCTTTACGAGCACGGCGAGTTCTACTTCATCGAAATGAACACCCGGCTGCAGGTCGAACATCCCGTGACGGAGGCGACAGCGGGCGTCGATCTCGTGCACGAGCAGCTGCGTTCGGCCCAGGGCGACGTGCTCGACACGCGCCGTTTCCGCGGAGAGGCGCAAGGACACGCCTTCGAATGCCGTATCAATGCAGAGGACCCGACCACTTTCGTGGCCGCTCCCGGCCGCATTTCAGCGGTTCGTTTTCCAAGCGGACCGGGCATTCGCGTCGATACCCATATCTCGGCCGGTTACCGGGTTTCCCCATACCATGATTCCCTGATTGCCAAGCTGATCGTCCACGCCCCGACCCGCGACGAGGCGATCCGGCGCATGCAGGTCGCGCTTTCGGAAACCAGGATCGAAGGCATCTCCACCAACCTCCCGCTGCACGAAAGGATCTTGGCAGATCCGGATTTCATGCAGGGCTGCGTCGATATCCATCATCTTGAAAAACGTTTGAGGGAGGAAGCCGGTGTCAAGGCGTGACCGCTCGTCAGGCAGATCCGGGATCGGTGACTTCTCCGATCCGGCCCTCATCTCCACTCTGACCACCTGGCTTGGCGCTTCCGGCGCGAGCGAGTTGGAGATCAGCACGAAGGACGGCCACGCATTGAAGATCGTGCTGGCCCCCGACGCCAGCCCGGTCGAGCGTCGTGAAGAGGCTCAGGATGTGACCTCGTTGGTGCCCGAAGGCCGGGCCGTCAAGGCGCCGCTTGCCGGGGTTTTTCGCGACCGGCATCCCGCTGGATCGGACGCTTCACCGCTTGCCGGTGAAGGCCGAGCGCTCGAAGCCGGCGATATCGCTGGTTTTGTCGAGGTCGGGCCCATCCTCGTCCCGGTGGTAGCGCCGGCAACCGCGATCGTCGCAGGCGTTCATGCCCGTGCCGGAGAGTTGATCGGCTACGGAGATCCCGTTTTGACCATGGAACACGCCCAATGAGCCTCCTGCGACAGGCCCCGTTCCCGTCGCCTGCCTCAATCGTCCCGAATACCGAGGCGCTGGCGAAGATTTCCTTCATCGGCACGCGTGCCTTTCTGCTCGAAGCACCCGGGGCCTTCGACCTGCCGAACCAGAGGCGCATCTGGGCGCTCTCCCGCGCGTTCGAGACGCACGAAGACGTCGCCGAAATCGTTCCTGGCATGACCAACCTGTTGGTCCTCTTGAAGGAGACCCCGGACGATCCGCAAGCTGTCGTCCGGCACCTGCAGGACGAATGGCAGCGTTCGCAGGGCATCGAACTTGCCGGTCGGCAAATTGAAATCTCCGTCACCTATGGCGGCGAACATGCCACCGACCTGCCGGCGCTCTGCGACCTCAGCGGCCTCAGCGACCGGGAGGTCGTGCGCATTCACCACGAAGGCATCTATCGCGTCTTCGCTCTCGGCAGTGCGCCGGGCTTCGGGTACCTGCACGGGCTTGATCCACGCATCCACATGCCGCGAAAGACCGTGCCCTCGCTCAAGATGGCGCGGGGCTGCGTCACGATCGGCGGCATGCAAACCGGTGTTGCCGTGCTGACCGGCCCGAACGGATGGAATTCGATCGGCTTTGCCGAACTTCAGATGTTCGATCCGCTGGCTGCAGTGCCCGCCTTGATGGCGCCTGGCGATACCGTGCGCTTCCGCCCTGAAAGGATCGACTTGTGATCGAAATCCTCGAAACCGGCCCGCTGAACACTGTCCAGGATCGGGGGCGTCCGGGCTATCGAAATATCGGGGTCACGGCCTCAGGAGCAATGGATCCCGTGGCACTGGAGATCGGCACCTTCATCGAAGAGATGCTGCGCGCCGCAACCGCCGCCTCGATGCCGGTTGCCGGCACGCCCATGTTCTGCGCCTCGATCACCGACCACTTGCCGGTGCCCTTCTGGCCGGCCTTGTCGAGGATCAAATCGACGATCGGTTTGCCGGTCAAAGGATCAGCGGCCTTCAGCAAGTCGGCGCCTTCAAGGTGGCCGACAAGGCAGCCTTCATCAGGGATCTCGAAAGCGCGCTGCTGGCCGCCAAGATCGGCGCCTATGCGCAAGGCTTCGCGGTGATGTCGGCGGCATCGAAGGAGTTCAACTGGAACCTGCCGATGCCGACCATCGCCAAGATCTGGCGCGCCGGCTGCATCATCCGCTCGCAGTTCCTCGACGAGATCACCACCGCGTTCACCAAGGCGCCGGATGCCGCCAACCTGATCGTCACCCCGGTCTTCGCCGCCATGGTCAAGCAAACCGACGCAGCCCTGCGCCGCGTCGTTTCGGCTGCCGTTCTCGGCGGCCTGCCGGTGCCGGCGCTTGCCTCGGCGCTCGGCTACTTCGACAGCTACCGCCGCGGCCGCGGTACGGCCAATGTCATCCAGGCGCAGCGCGACTTCTTCGGCGCCCACGGCTTCGACCGCATTGACGGTGCCGACAGCCATCACGGACCTTGGGGCAGTGGCTTTTAGCCGGCACCCAGAAATTGCGACCGTTCGATCCCTTCAGGAGCCAAGAGGCGAGCACTCAATTGACAAAGCGAGGACTAACATTGGTAAGCAAACTCACGACTTTGTCTTCGATCGCCTGACAGTCGTTCTCGTATCGGGCAGTCAGAGGCTCGCCTGAGATCGCGTGTTCTCGGAGTTCATCCCGGGTGATCACCGCGATGCCATAAGCCTCTAACAGGGTACTCAGGGAAAGGAACCTTAGCTCCGCAAGCTGTTGCCGATGCCTCGGCAGCCGCATCATCAGGCGTGCCCGTCCGATCTTCTCAAAATCCATCGTTTCCGCCTTCAGGTAACGCCTGTAGGCCAGTGTCCTCCACAATCCGAGGGGTAGCAACATGAATATGACCGTGCAGGCTCTGTAGCGGCAATTGAGCGCGGCAGGACCGCGAGATGGAAATCCTCAATCCGACCAGTGAGATCAGTAGCGTCAAGAGTGATGTTGCCGAGGTCACTCGCTCGACAGCCGCGTCTCGGCCCTCCAATGACCAAACGCGTTTGTGCCGGAACGAGGAGTGGGGGGATCCCAGAGCGCTTAATCGAATGGGACTGGGGCGAGCGCTCTGGGATCACTAGCGCCAATGACGGAGGGCAGTCCTTGGCTCTTTGGCGCTTAAACAGCATGGCGGGCGGATTCGGAATGAGCAACGCCGCTAGGACCTTTGCCAGAGCGCACCGGACCTAGGTCTGATAAGATCTCAAAGAAATGCCTCCCCGAAAATCGACCACTGCGCCAATCAAGTGCACCCGTTGGGCTCCCCATCGGAATAAGGGACAGACCTCTGAGCTCTGTCGGTCGAACACGAACGTTTCGTAGGGCTATGCGGGAGAATTGAGGTCGGAACGAATATCGGGCAACGACGCGCGTGGCGTGGCTTTCTTGGCAGATGTTGGACCGTGGTGTCGGGCGTCGCATTGCATTTGAGGAGCAAATCTATCCGCGCATCATCCGCTCGGTTGAACGACCAGAGGCTCATCACGTCCCTTCTTGCTCGCCCAAAGCCAAACGAACCCGTTCGTCGCTCTTCTACCGCAACCGGGCTGGCTCCCTATTTTTCCCGTAGCGCCCGGCGGAAGTTCTGCGTGATTGGTTCTGCAAGGTAGGCAAGCACGGTGCGGACACCCGTCCGGATCATTGCCTCGCTCGACATGCCGGGCAACAGTTTGCGACCCTCGAGCTTGGTGAGTTCGTTTCTGTCAATCAACACGGTTGCGGTGAAGTATGGCACCCCGCTGCGTTCCTCTACCATGCGGTCAGCCGATACGATCTCCACGACGCCGTCGAGTGGCGGCAGGTTGTAGCGTGCGAAGGCTGGAAAGCTGACACGCGCCGGCTGTCCGGGGGCGATCGTCTCGACATCCTCCGGCCTGACCATAGCCTCGACCACGAGTTGCTGTCCGAGAGGCACCATGGTCATTAACGTTTCGCCGGGCTTCACGACACCGCCGTCCGTGTGGACCTTCAGGTCCATGATGATACCGTCAACCGGTGCGACGATGTCGGTGCGGGCAAGCACGTCGTTGGCGGAACGCTCCTGCTGTTTGAGGTCGAACAAATCCGCCTCGACCTTGCTCAATTCCTCGACAGCATCTTTCAGCCGCACGGTGTTAAGGTTCAGAATCTGCGCGTCAATTTCGGCCATGGCGCTTCTGGCACGAGCGATCGCCGCGATATTGGTAGCGCGCTCCCCCTCGATCTCGCGCTGTTGTTGTCTGAGCAGCAGGTTCCGTGCGCGGGTGGTGAGTGCTTTCTTGAGCAGAGTTTCAAGATTCTTGGTCTCCCCTTCGAGAGCCTCGATCTGCTTGTCCTCGGTCGCAACGAGTCTCTCCAGTCCGGTTATCTCCTCCTCGGCCTGGTGGCGGCGTTGTCCGAGAATGGTCCGCTCGTCGTTCAAGTTGTGGCGCTTTGCCGCGAACACGTCGCGCTGCGTGGCCACCGCGTCCTTGGCAGCGGTCGCACGGTTTGCGAGCAGCGCCGGATCAAAGTCGATCTCGGCCTTGTCGTCACGCTCCGCCCTGAGCCGCGCGGCCAGCGCCTCGCGCGTTGTGATCCGGTTCTGAACCAGGTCCAGTTGTGCTTTGGCTTGCGTGTCGTCGAGCCGGATCAGAACCTTGCCAGCCTTGACGATGTCACCGTTGGCGGCGTTCAACTCCGCGATGATGCCGCCCTCAAGGTGCTGGATGAGCTTGCGGTCGCCGGCGACCTTGACAACGCCCGGTGCCACTGCGGCGCTGTCCAACGGCGCCAGTGCCGCCCAACCTCCGGCCATCCCGAAGAACAGGAACATGATGGCAAATCCGGCCCACGTCACGCCCGCGATACGCAAGGGTATCGGCTTCGGCATCGGGGACGGTGGCGCGGGTAGCGGCACAACGGTCATATCTTTTTCCATTCGGGTGCTTGTGCCGGGTCTGCATCTCCTCCTGAAATGCTTCCGGCAACAATTTCTGAAATAGGTGACCAATTTCGGACTGTGAATCGACCGGCCGGACCAGCGCCGACGCCTTGGTTCGCGGCTATGGCTGTGATCCGGGTTACCGCGCCGTTGCGCTTGGCAAGTTCGTTGAAGACATGGTCACGCGGACCGAAGAGATCTTGTTGGCCTCGGTTGAGGACCAGTATCTTGTCAACTTTCTGCATGATGCTCGGTCGGTGCGCGATCAGAATAATCGTCGTGCCTGCGGCCTTGATCGCGCTGATGGCTGCGATCAACGCGTCCTCACCTTCGCGGTCGAGATTGGAATTTGGTTCGTCCAGGATAAGGAGTGCCGGATCGCCGTAGAGTGCCCTCGCTAGCCCGATGCGTTGACGCTGCCCGCCCGACAGTGTCGCGCCCGACTCGCCGATCTGTGGGCGTTGGTGTTCGTCGCTGAGAAATGGACCTCGGTGATGTCGATCCCTTCATTCGAATCGACCGACTCGACATGCAGTCGATCCATAAAGCCGCTGGTAGTGATATCGACGGTTGTGGTGTTATCCAGCCCGGTGATGGTGACAGCATTCCCGGTCCCGCTGAGCCCGGTGATGGTGACGTTGCCGCTCGCGGTGGCATAGGTTCCGTCCGCGGTGATGGTGGAAGCAAACCCCGATGCACCGGTCAGCTTGATGCTGGTGATGTCCACGGCGGTGGTCGGGCTGCCGTTGAAGAAGTCCGAGCCTTGCTCGTTGCCCTGAACGTTGAAGGCGCGGATCGCGATGTCCGCCCGCCCAGCCGATTGAGACGGCGTGAGCTGGTTGATTATGAAGCCAGCCTGCGTGATGTTTTCGAGATGGCTGCCGTACGCGATGTCCGCGCCATCACCTGCATCGGGGGTGCCGCCGGTCACAAAATCAATCTGCAGCACTTCGCGTCCGAGTGGTTGATTTTGCCCGTCCGTGTCCGGTTGGATGCTCTGGTTATCGACGCCAAAACCCTGCTGATTCACGTTGCACTCGCTGTTGACCAGCGCGCTGTTCGGGTCGCCCTGGGAGGACCGCACGAGCCCCGTCACCAGCAACTGCTTGGATGCGTCACTGGGTGAACTGAGCAGGTTGAATTCATTGCTGCCGGGATGGGCATTCTCACCGGTAAAACTGACCACCGAGGTCCCCGCGACCGAGGCGAACACGTGATCAGTCAGATCGATCCGGTCGTCCGGGTCGGTCTCATCCGGATGGAGCAGCGGCACGTACTGAACCAGGTAAAGGTCCGCTTTAGTGGCGCTTGTGGGTCCAGCCCAAACGCAAAGGCGAGCGACCCGTCAGCAGCGGGCGGGACGTCCGGGTCGGAGGTTCCGATCACGCCGATCACGACGTTGGGATTCGTTGGGACATAGTTGCCATCGACCGTTTGGATGCCGCTGTTCACGCCGACGGTTTTGGAAAAGGGTGTGCCGGAGGCATCCTGCGCGAGAACGATCCCGGAGATGGTTTCCCCTGCGCTCGCCGAGGCCTGCACGAAATTGGCTTGGTAAGCGACCTCTGGTGAGGTCAGCCCGCCCGTATCGTCGAGAGTTAGGAGATACAACAGGGTGGGGTTGGTATCGTGAGGCGGATCCGACGGGTTAATATCGTCGTCCTGAAGTAGAGTACTCTCGTCGATGATGATGTCTTGAGTCTGGATGTCCAGCGCCATCGAGGTTATCCTCCACGAAAATGAATTGGCCAAAGAAAAGGGATAGGGGCCCTCGAGCGTTATGGCCTCTATCCACTTAGGAAAAGCAGATTTGTTCTGGGAAATCCCCCCCTATGCGTGTTCTCATCACGCCTTGTCAGGTGCTCTACGTTGAGGCACCTGGTTTAGACTGGGACGCTACGCCTCTCGTATGGGCCCTTCAAGTCATCCTTAAGGACTATCTAATATATCGGAAGTTGTGCCGCTTCGCGAAGCCGGATCAGCGTAAGGGCATCGATAGCGTTGCGGCTGAACGGCCGAGCCGTCTGGCATAAATGTCCCAGCGAAAAGCAGAGATGAGATGCGGCAGGTTCGGATTCTTAATTATTATTAATGAACCTGCGAGCAAGTTTGGCGCTGTGATCCAGAGTCGCCCGGAAAGGCGTCACAAGCGACTCTGGAACCACTTTTGCGGCCGTGGCGGTGGATGACGCCATGGTTGTAGTTAGGATATTCTGGGATTGAATTGCGTCACAAGCAGAGTAGGACCTTTGCCGGCGCAAATAGGACTTAGGTCTTATGTGGGACAGGACCCCAGCAGCGAGGCCGACAAGCAATCTAATCCTCAACCGGGCGTCCGCCCGTCTTGGTATACGACGACAGGCCTTTTGGTCGACTGTTGCAACGCCACTGTTCCGATTGAGACGTTGGTTCTTGCGCAGGACGCTGCCTTTGAAATCGCTCATGAGGAATAGATTGTAAGGTGTGCGGCTGCCACGCTCTTAAACCGCTGCCCGACATTTTGTTGTGCAGGCCCCCGGTTATATCTTCGGCTAATCAGGGCTAGTCCCTTTAGGGAAGTTGTCTTTGGGCGGGGCCTCAGTCACCCTTTTCTCATTGCGATTGCCACCCTCGATGCAGTCCCCGCTGCAGAGGCCAATCGCAAGCACCGACTGAGCCTCTTCCTTAGCGGGTAGAGGCTCTTTTTTTCGCGATGACCGCCTGAGCCTCAACGGAAGGGGAGCTGCCCGATAGGCTTTTGTCCTCTGGGATTCCTACCAGGCGAGAGTTTTGCCGTTTCAGAACGAGAATTCCCGGACACCTATCTCACGCCGCGATGAGAGGTTTCGAAAGTACTTCTGACGACCCTCCGGAAGGATCGGGCAGCGGCACCAGAGCCGTCGGGCGGGGACGATAGGACCGCTCCGAAGCCGCTACCCTCCCATGGCGGTACGGGCCGAAGTGCCATGGGCTGAACAGGAAGACTAGGGTGAACGGAACGCGCGACAACGGAACTAAGACCTTTGCCGCGAGGAGTGAGACTGAAGTCCCATGGCGGAACCTTTGGCACCACTCTACCTTTTGGAGAAGTACCATACGCCGGCGCGGGAATCGACGAATATCTAGCCCCGCCCGAACAGCATGCCCTTCAAATGGGGTCAACCAGGAGCCTTCATAGATCGGTGATCCTGACATTTGGCCCCTTCGCTTACCTCATCGGCTCCTCCGGGAGCCGTCTTTTTAACCAGACGGCGGCATCAGGCTAAACCCGGCAACCCTCCAGTCAGAGACCGGCTCAAGCGCGTTTGCCTGGCTGATCCGCCGGATCGCACCAGCGGACCCCGCCCGGTCTTCCGACCATAGTCTGGCTTGGATGGGACGAAGGTCCAGCCGGGGTAAGGGAAAGGTCCTGTGCAGCCAGGATCTTTGCTGGAGCGAGTTGACTGTGCGTCTCGGTCAAGGGCAAAGTCGGTTGGTTACCCGCCGCGCTGAGTGCGCTTGCGCACGAAATGACCTTGGAGACATTATGATCACGCGTCGGATGATCCTGACAGCATTCTTGCCGGCAGTCTGCACCCTCGCCATCTCCTTACCCTACAGCCTCGAAACGTCGAGCGCTGGGCTTACGATCGTCAAGACGGTCGCCTTCGCCAACAGTGGCAATGGTAATGGAGGCGGGGGCGGAAATGGCGGGAACGGTGGCGGCAACGGCGGCGGGAATGGTGGAGGCGGCGGCGGGAACGGTGGTGGGAGTTCAAATGGCAGTGACCGCTCCAATTCCAACAGCGAGCGTTCCAAGAACTCCAATCGTGGGAACGCAAAGGCCAATGGACAGGATGTCGGCGTTCGCCACGAAGGCGGCATTACCGAAGAGATCGCGAATGGCCGCTACATCATGAAGGATGCCCGCGGACGCACCATCATCAACCGCCGCGCGACGGCAAACGACAGAAAACGGATAGATTCATTCTTGCATTAGGTGAGGGTAGGCGCACGAAGCCGGTTGCGCCATCCTTGTTCGACGTGGATCAGACTTCGCGCGCGTCGCGTAGTACCATAGCCGCTTCAGTGCGGTTGCCGACACCCAGCTTTGTCATGATCTGCGTCATATGATGCTTTACGGTCTTTTCCTGCAGGTCCAGTTGGATTGCGACATGCTTGTTGCTCATACCTGCTGCCACCAATTCCAGAACTTCCCTTTCACGAGGCGTTAGACCGGCGATCAGGCCGGACTTGCCGCCTGCCGCTGGTGTCCGGCTGGACAGAAGCTTGGCAGACAAGGTCGGCGCCACATAGCGCTCTCCCGAAGCCACGGTGCGAATGACCTCGGCAAGCGCTCTTGCACCGACGCCCTTCAGCACATAGCCGGTGGCACCTCGATCCAGCGCAGTTGTCACGTCGTCGCCGTCTTCGGAAACGGTGAGCATGATAATCTTCTGTGATGGGGCGATTTTCAGGATCGCCGGTATGGCCTCCAAACCACCACCGGGCATGGAGATATCCATGAGCATGATATCCGGTCCAAGGCGCTCCGCGATCTGGGTGGCATCGTCCTTCGAGCTGCCCTCGGCGACAATTTCAAAGCCCTCGATCTCCGACAGGCTCCGCGTCACACCTTCCCGAAACAAGGGGTGATCGTCCACGATAGCAACGCGAATGGGAAACACCATGATTGTCATATCTCCTTGACGCTGGTCGTCATGCGAACGGTTGTACCGGTCGCTGCCACAACGAGCTCGAACGTTCCTCCGAGACTTTCGATCCGTTCTCGCAAGCCGGCAAGACCAAGACTTGTGGGCAGAACTGTGTCCGGGTCAAAACCGGGTCCACTATCGGTAACCTCGATCGTGACACGGTCGCCATCCGTCCGCTGCGTAACCCGCTGTCCGACACCGCCGGCGTGGTGAAAGCCGTTGTTGAGGGTCTCTTGCACGAACCGGTAGATGCATATTTTCGCCGCCTGCGAGAGGCGTTCGGGAGGCTTCGTCAAGTGCAGCTCGACGGGTGAACCAGTCCGCTGCTGATGCGCCTTTACGCACCGCTGCAGGATTTCGGTCAGACCCGCCGTTTCTATCTGCGGAAGGACCAGGCCGCCGCAGATCGTGCGAATCTCCTGCATCGCTTCGTCCAAGCTCGCCTTTATCGCACCAATTTCGCGGTCGCGCGTGCCGGCCGGCGTTTTGCTGCGCTTCAAGGCTTCACTATCCAACCTGAGCGAGGCGTAGGCGACGAGTTGGGCCGGGCCATCATGCAGGTCCGCTCCGATACGTCTCAGATAACTTTCGTTCAACGCGGTGGCGCGCTGCGAAGCGCGTTGGAGGCGACCCCGCAACTTTTCGTTCTGCGCGAGCGATTCCGAGAGTTCCTCGACCCGTTGCTTGAGGGCATGGCGCTGGCTCTCGATCGTCTTGCTACCGCGAAGCACGATTGCCGACAGCACGACAAAGAAGGCAAGTGTGAAGGCCGCGACCGCCAACCAAGTATGCATGCGCGCCTCATTGAGACTTTGCTGAAACTCATTGGCGACCTCGTGGAATTCCGACACGGCAACCACCTGCCCGGACCAGGGCTGCAGTACGGGATTGTAGATCACAAGCGCCGGTACCCTTGAACCTTTATCAGTCGCTATGTTCCTTTCCCGATCGAAGCGCGCGGCCATCTTGCCGGAAAATGCGGTTTGCAATTCACCGCTGAGCTCAACCTTCGTGCCGTCAGCGGCCCGATCACTCGAATAGAGGAGCGTGCCGTCCGCGCGCCAAAGGCGGAAAGAGAGAAGCCGGTCACCCAGTGCGCCTTGGCCGAGGGTCTCATCCAGCGCGCGTGCCACGGTCCCGTCTAGGACTTCGTTCCTCTGCATGTCGGGCAGCAGCGGCGCAATCACACTATCGACATAGAGTGCAGTCGTCGCGGCCGAGTTCCGGGTGACCGCATCTTCGATCCGGTTCGAAACAAAGGCTCCGATCAACACCATGGCGCATGCGGAGACTGCTCCCCCAATCAGCAGAAACTGCCTGGCGAGCGATTGAGAATTCCAGCGGGTGATAAGTTGATTGAAGCGCACCAGGTCTCTCGGATCGGGCCGCCGGCTCGTGCGGCGCGACGATTGTAGCAAGCCCAGCTCAACCTAACCACTCTCGAAACGCGGTCAATGGCAGGGCGATCGACGCGAGCTTGATCGGACCTTTGATGCTTTGGGCCCGGACCTAAGTCCCAAGCGCGAAGGCAATGGTCTGGGGTCGATGGCGCCGTGTCCGGGGCGCAGATATCGTCCGTGCATCAATGATCGTTCGCCTGAGTCCGCGAAAGGACAGTGAACAGCAAGTTGGAATAAGGAGATTATCATGGCCATGACGAGACTGATCGCGCGAAGCATCATGACACTGACACTGGCAATCGCGCCGGTGGCTGGCGGCAATTTGGGGCTGAACGGTTTCGCCTATGCCAAGGGCGGCAACGGCGGCGACCATGGTGGCGGAAACGGTGGTGACCATGGTGGCGGCCACGGCAGTGATCGTGGTGGCAGTTCCGGCCACGGCAAGTCCGATAATGCGCGCGGAAGCAAGGAGACGAAGGGAAACAAGTCCGGCGAGAAATCGCATAAGAAGACCCACACATCAAGCGGCAAGGAAAAAGCGTCCAAGCCGGCGAAGGCCGAGAAGGTCGTCAAATCGGCGCCGGTGGAGTTGGATCCGGTTGTTGAACCGGTAACGCCGGGGAACGCGCCGGGCTTTGGTTCGCTCAACCGGAATTACCACGCTTACCTCAATTCGAACGATCCCAAGATGGCCGGGGTTCGGGCCTATGCGATCGCCTATGCCGAGTTTGAGGCTGAAAACGGTGAGGATGCCATCCCCACGGACCCGGCGCTGAGTGACGAAGCGCTGCGTGATGCGCTTGCCAGCTTCACCAAGGACGGTGTGGTGACTGACGACATGGTCGATGAAGCCAAGGAGATACTCGGCGTTGGCCCTGCGGTCGGCAAGATCGACGAAATCCGCGAGACGCTGCCGCCATCGACGGTGGATGAGACGGATCCGGAAGTAGAAACGGATCCGGAAGTAGAAAGCGTCCAGTAAAACAAAGACAGGCAGCCGGCTCCGGTGATTGTTGTCGGGCCGGTTGCCAAACAAGGCGGAATTCGAATGTTTGATCGTGTTGCGGAAGCCTTCGACCACGCAATGAAACAGGGACGTGTCGGCTTTTCTCTTCAACACATCAACTCAGTCGCCGACGTCGGCCGCGTCCTTTACTCGGAATGCCTGGGAAGGCTCGTCAAACCCGATGGCGAGATCATGGCAGCCAGCGAGTTCATAGGCTATCTGGAGGCGGCAGGTCGTGTTGCCGCGCTTGACAGGCATATGCTCGCCCTCGCTTTTGACTGGCTCGCGTGCCAGCCATCCGGTGTCCTCGGGTGCAACATTTCAGTCGAAAGTATTTCCGACGAACGCAACAGAGCACTTCTCTTCGATCTGCTGTCTGCAAATACGAGATTTGCATCGCGGCTTGTGCTCGAGTTGACGGAAAGTCTGCCCGTATCGGGACTTCCGATAGCCGGCCGGTTTCTGCAAAGTGTGCAGGCGCTTGGTTACAGGATCGCCGTCGACGACTTTGGCACTGGGTTCTCGACACCTGAGGCGCTTTTGTCGCTGCCCGTCGACATCGTGAAGATCGACGGATTCTTTTTGCGTCTGGGTCGTGACGACGCGGAGCGCTTTCTCTCGCACATGGTGGGTCTCGCATCCTGCGTCGCCCCGGTCGTGGTCATTGAAGGCGTCGAAACCTATGCGCAGTTTGAAGCCGCGCAGGCCGCGGGAGCAACACATGTTCAAGGGTTTCTGCTCTCCGAACCTACCCTCGCTCCGCTATTTGGCGGAGAAGTGCACGATCACTCAAGTGCGATGGTTTGCTGAGAGAAGAGGAGGCCTGCGGACGCCCGCGCCTCTGTCTGAAAATCGGCCGCACACACGGCGGTAGCCCGTCCGAATCTTCCGAAAATGGGACAAACTTCAGCTGCAAAACATACAATTTTGAGGGTTGTTCATCTCGTCATCTCACCGGAAGTTAACCCGGCGGTGGGAGCATGTCGCTAGCCCCGTCGTCGTTGTCAACGGTAGTGAGTGGGATTGCGCATGCAGCTCCTGAACCATCGCGTCACACGCATTGTCGTTGGGATCCTGCTTCTGGCACTTGCCATTGTCGTGCTCTTGCCGGGGCTCACGGGCTTTACCAGCCTTGATGGCACGGTCAACGCTCGCTTTGCAGTGATCAACGCGCCGATCGATGGCGAGATTGAGCAGGCACCACCCCGGATCGGCACCCCGGTAGCCGCAAACGAGACGCTTCTGACGATCCGCAATGATCGGGTCAATCGGGCGATCCTTGCTTCGCTGCAGGCGGAAGGAAAGACCGCGGTTGATCGCGTTGCGGCGCTCGAACGGGAACGGGACGAACTTGTCGCGTTGCGCACCCAACTCGCCGATCGACTCGAGAATTTCAAGAACGCCACCATTGCAAGTCTGGAACGCGAGCTTCGCATCCTGCAGAAGCGGGTCGAGGTATCTCGCGCCCAGGACTTCGTCGCCAAGGTAGACCTCGACCGACGGCAGGAGTTGGAGTCGAAAGGGATTTTTGCGCGCAAAATGGTGGAGTCGGCCGCTGCCGCGGGCGCCGCCACGGGCGGTGAGGTCGAGATCAGCAATCTGTCGCTCGAGCTGCTCGAACAACGACTGACGGCGCTTCGTCAGGGGATATTCATCGTGGGCGATGGTCAAAACGATGTACCCTATTCCCGCCAGCGCCAGGACGAGGTGATCGTTCGCATAAACGATATCAACACCCGCATAGTCGAAAACAGCACGCGCGCCGGCCAGATAGACCATCAATTGGTCGAGGAAGAGAAGCGCGTTCGCAGTCTCGAATTGGCGGCGGTCTCTTCGCCATTCAGCGGCGTGGTGTGGACCCGGAACGTCGTCAACGGTTCCAATGTCATCTTGAACAACGAGCTGCTGCGTATCCTCGATTGCCGCGAGCTTTTCGTCGATATCCTCGTTCCCGAAGTCGATTACGACGAGATCTATCCGGGTCGCGAAGCGGAGGTTCGGCTCCTCGGTCGGAGCGAAGTCTTCAAGGCGAAAGTGCAGGCAGTCAAAGGCTCTTCTGCCGTTGTCGAGAAGGACAATCTAGCTGCCAAGGAGCCGGAGGCCGAGGAGCGCGATGCCAGGATCCGCGTTCAACTCATACCCTCAGCGCTCAACACCGATTTCGGCAATTTTTGCCAGGTGGGGCGGACCGCCCAGGTACGCATCTCCAGGCACAATCTGCAACTGACGCAGTGGATCAAAGGCTTGTGGTTCAACCTCTTTTAGCGCTCGCGCCCACATTGCTGGTTATCGCCTTCTTCCTGCTTGGGCCATCCAACTGGTCACGGCATCAAAGCTGGGCGCGCGCCATCACCTGCGCCGTCGTTGGCGCTGTCGCACTGCGCTATATGGTCTGGCGTCTTTTCGAGACCGTTCTTCCCTATCCAGCCGATGGCGCGAACGCGTGGTGGGTTTGGGTTGTCTTCATCATCGAGCTCCTTGCCTTCACCGAGGTCGTTCTTTTCCTCATTTTGATGAGCCGATACGTTGACCGGAGTTCCGAAGCGGACCGCTTGGGAAAGACGTTCTTCGCTCGCGAACAACAGGATTTGCCTACAGTCGACGTTTTTATTCCGACCTACAATGAACCGCTCGATGTCTTGGAGCGGACGATCGTCGGGGCGTTGGCACTCGACTATCCGAAAGACAAGTTCAAGGTCTATGTCCTCGATGACGGCCGGCGTGATTGGCTGAAGTCCTTCTGCGCAGAGCGAGGCGCGGTCCACTTGACGCGAACGGACAATGCGCACGCGAAAGCCGGAAACATGAACAACGGGCTCCGAGCGAGTTCGGGCGACTTCATTGCCATTTTCGATGCCGACTTCGTCCCCTATCGCCATTTTCTCAAGCGTACCTTGCCGTTCTTCTCGGACGAGGAGATCGGGATCGTCCAGACGCCGCAGCATTTCTTCAATGTCGATCCGGTCCAGTCAAACCTGGGCCTGGAGAACATCTGGCCGGACGAACAGCGCCTCTTTTTCGACGAGATCGCTCCGAGCCGCGACGTCTGGGACGTCAGCTTCTGCTGTGGGTCGTGCTCGATCGCCCGCCGCAAGGCAGTCGACGCGATTGGCGGCTTCCCGACGGAGTCGATCACCGAAGATTTGTTGACGACACTGTCGATGCTGAACAAAGGCTACAAGACCCGTTACTTGAACGAGCGCCTGTCGATGGGGTTGGCAGCCGAGAACCTGACGGGCTATTTCGTCCAGCGAGAGCGCTGGTGCCAGGGCGGCATCCAGACGCTCTATCTCCACAACGGCCCCTTGCGCGGACCGGGCTTGTCGTTGTTCCAGCGGATCATGTTTCTTCCCATGTCCTGGCTCGTGCAGTACGTCGTGCGCCTGATCGTCCTGATGGTGCCAATCGCCTATCTCTGGTTCGGCGCCTTGCCGCTGCACTTCACCGGCGTTGCCGACTATGTCTCTAACCAGCTTCCCGTTCTGGCGGCCTATTTCCTGTTGATGCTGTGGATCACCCCGACGCGCTACCTCCCTGTAGTTTCCAGCGCCGTCGGGACGTTCGCAACCTTTCGCATGCTGCCGACGGTCGTTTCCAGCCTCGTACGGCCCTTCGGCAAGCCGTTCAAGGTGACCCCGAAAGGCACCGGGAACGAGGCCAAAGCCTTCGATGCCTACACGTTCTCTTGGATCGCGGGCTTCATCACTGCCACAGCACTGGGGCTCCTGATCAACATCGTTCCGGAAACGGCGCGGATACACGGCTCGTTTTCGGCGATTGGGGCCGTATGGTCGGGGATCAACATCGTCGTCCTTGTCATCGCTTCTCTCATCTGCTTTGAGAAACCGTGTCGCCTTTTCCAGGCTTTTAGGCTCGATGAGCCCGCCAATGTCGACGGCACGCCGGGGCGCGTGATCAGCCTCTCACTCGACAAGGCGGTGGTCGCCGTTCCGACTGAAGTGCGTTTCCAGTCCACACAGGTGACGCTCAGACTTGATGGCTTCGAGCCGCTACATGCAGATCTCAGGCAAGTGACGCAGCGGCGCGGCGACATCTCGCGCGCCGGAGACAAGAGGCGCTTCTACCTTCACCTTCACTACGAACTCAGCGGCAAAGAGCGCGACCAGATGATCGTCAAGCTCTATACCGGGCGCTACTCCCGAGACGTCCCCGACATCGACAAGATCGCTGTTTCGGTGAACCTGCTACTGCGCGCCTTCGGACGCACGCGCACCGTCTCCCAATAGCAAACTCCAGCCGCCGATTTCGACCGAGTGATCTCCATTAACCTGCGCGGCAGCTTCTTCGTTGGAAGAATGGCGATCGGGCTGATGGAGGGGACAGTGGAGGTGCCGGCCCGTCTGATCATGACCGCGTCCGACATGGCCTATTACCGCCGCGAGACCTTCTCGCCCTATGTCGCCTCCAAGCATGGGGTGCTCGGTGCGCTCCTGGGCGAAGGAATTTGCACCGCGGGTTGGAATGCGATGCCGGCCGCCTGGTGGAGCTGCCCTCGCATTGGGGTCTCGACGACTGGGCGCAATATGTCCAGTCTATGGATCTCGACTACATGATGCCGATCCGCGCGCCCGAGCAGGGCTTTGCCGCCTTCGCGCAGGAGTTCGAGGCCGCCTACCGGCACGGCGCGCTCTGGGTGCCGGTCGTGCATCCATTCGCCACCGGACGCCTTGCGCGCTGGGAAGTAGTGCACCGCTTCCTTGAGCAGGTTCTTCAGCGCGGGGACGTCTGGTTCGCGCCGATGGAGGAGATCGCGGCGCATGTGCGCACGGTCGTCGACAAGGGACTGTGGTCGCCGCGGATCGACCGGCTGCCCTACTACGCCGAGCCCGTTCGGGTTCGGTAGGGCAGGGAGCGGAAAATGCTGCGCGGCATCGGCTACGTGGTTGCAGAGCGGGGCGGTGAGGACGTGAGCAGTGAAACTGCGGTCTGCCTTGCGTTTTCCGGCTGGGCAGGGCGCATGCTGCGCCGCTTTGCACCATGTCTGCCCTCAGCGATGCGGCGGTTGCTACACCTGGACCGGCCCCAGATCATTTCATCGTTTCATCGAAACAGTGAAATGATCCAACTCGTTGAAGCAACGCAATTCCGGACGGAAACCGTTTCACACATTTCCTGAAATTGTCCTAGGACTGAGCCGTCTGGCCCGGTTTCCGGGGCCAGCGGAAAACATCAGCGCGGCTTTCGTACGCTCTCGGTGATCGCCTCTGCCAGGGTTTCGGCCGCGCGTGAAGGCTTGTTGCGGGGATAGGCGATATGGAACATATCCTCGAAGGTCATGCGCTCGGGGGCAAGTATCCTGAGACGGCCGGTGCGCACCCATTCGTCTGCATAGTGATCGGGCAGGAAGCCGATATATGCGCCGGAAAGCAGAAGCAGCAGTGTGCCCTCCATATGCGGCGTTGCGGCGGCCCAAGTGAAGTTCACGCCGCAGATCGTCTCGTTGAGCATATAGGTGCGGCCGGCAAAGGACTGGGATGCCAGCACCGCGTCGGTGAGCTCTTCGTCGGGGCGGGCAAAGAGCTGGTGGCGCTCAGCGCAGTAGAGTTTCTGGACTTCGGAAAACACCGGCTGGCTGCGGACATGCGGCGTGACGCTGCCGACCGATGGCATGAGCACGACCTGGTAGGAGCCGTTCAGTAGCCCCTGGTGCAGCACCTGCGGTGCTGCGACATCAATTTCCAGATGCACGCGCGGCGCTTTCGCATGGAAGCTGGCGAGCGCGCCCTGAAGGTCGAGTTCGCGATTGGTGATCATCGCATCGACGGTGCCGAAGCTGAGATTACCGGAAAGCTCACCCTGCGCCTCGCCGATGCGGCTCTGGAATTTCTCCAGCGAGCCGAAGAGCTCGAGCGCCGCGTCATAGACGAGCCGCCCTTCCTCGGTTAGCTGGAAGCCGCTGCGGCCGCGGGTGCACAGGCGCAAGGCCAGCCGCTGTTCCAGATTGCGCATATGGGTGGAGATTGTCGCCTGCGTCATGCCGAGCGCTGACTGCGCGGCAGAAAAGCCGCCGTGCTGCACGACTGAAGCAAAGACGCGCAGCAGCCGGAGTTCAGCATCGCCCAGCGATAGGTTGAGAACGCGGTGGCGAACCTTGTTGATCATGCATTGATTAAGTCACAACTAAACATCCAATCATAGATATTTTTAAGTGTATCGGCCTTCCGCACACTCCTTCATCTGTGGAGGAGACACATGACCAGCAATTCCTATGAAACCGGGCGTCTGAACTTGCCGTTCGTCGGCATCTGCACCTTCGGCAAATATCCCTACCAGCCGGACTGGGACGCGATCGACGCCGACGTGGCGATCCTCGGCGCTCCGTTCGACTGCGGCACCCAGTGGCGTGCCGGCACCCGCTTCGGACCGCGCTCGATCCGCGAGGCCTCGACCCTCTTTTCCTTCGGCCACGGCGGCGCCTACGATCACGAGGACGACGTCACCTATCTGCCGAGCGGCGCGGTCTCGATCGTCGATATCGGCGATGCCGACATCGTCCACACCGACACGATGAAGAGCCACGCGAACATCGAGTTCGGCGTCCGCAAGATTTTGGCCGCCGGCGCACTGCCGGTGGTGCTCGGCGGTGACCATTCCATCAACATCCCCTGCGTCAATGCCTTTGCCGACGACTGCGAGAAGAACGGGCCGATCCACATCGTGCAGATCGACGCCCATCTCGATTTCGTCGACGAGCGCCATGGCGTGCGCTACGGCCACGGCAACCCGATGCGCCGTGCGGCGGAAAAGCCCTATGTCAGCGGCCTGTCGCAACTCGGCATCCGCAACGTCTCCTCCACCGCCAAGGAAGGTTATGAGAATGCCCGCAAGATGGGCTCCGACATCCTTTCGGTCCGTCAGATCCGGGCACTCGGCACCGACGCCGTGGTGGACCGGGTGCCGGCCGGCGCGCGCTATTACGTCACCATCGATATCGACGGCTTCGATCCGTCGATCGCGCCGGGCACCGGCACGCCGTCGCATGGCGGCTTCATCTACTACGAGGTGCTGGAGATCCTGGCGGCGCTCGCCAAGCGCGGGAACATCGTCGGCATCGATCTCGTCGAGGTGGCGCCAGACTACGACCACACCGGAGGCACCTCGATTCTGGCCGCGCAGGTTCTCATGAACCTCATCGGCCGCGTCATGCATGCGAGAGCCGAAAAACGCTGAGCGAAGACCCTGGGAGGGCCGGCACGCCTGCGGCGGCCGACGAGGAGGAAGAGACATGGACGAATGCGTCCGCAATTATCTGGATCAATACGGCGTCAGCGATGCGACGCGGCGGTTTCTGGCCAAGCCCCAGAAGATGTTCATCGGCGGCGCCTGGGTCGACAGCGGCAATGGCGCGACCTTCGACATTTTCGAGCCCTCCACCGGCGGCCTGATCACCCGCGCCCCCTCGGGCACTACGGACGATCTCGACCGGGCCGTCCGCGCTGCCCGCGCCCAGTTCGATGGCGGCGCGTGGCGTCTCCTCAAGCCGCTCGAACGCGAACGCCTGCTGCACCGCCTCGCCGACCTCATCGAGACCCATGCCGACGAACTGGCGGAAATCGAAGCTATCGACATGGGCAAGTCGGTCACCTTTGCCCGCGAGATCGATATCCAGGGCACGGTTGATACGTTCCGCTATTTCGCCGGCTGGCCGACAAAGCTGCACGGCCGCACCGTCGAACCTTCCATTCCCGGAAATTATCTCGCCTATACCCGCAAGGAACCGCTCGGCGTCGTCGCCGCCATCGTGCCGTGGAACTTTCCGCTGCAGACCATGGCGTGGAAGCTCGCAGCTGCCCTTGCTGTCGGCTGCACCGTCATCGTCAAGCCGGCGGAACTCACCTCGCTATCCACCCTGCGCTTTGCCGAACTGGTGCAGGAGGCCGGCATTCCCGATGGCGTGGTCAATATCGTCACGGGCAAGGGCAGCGTCATCGGCGCGGCCATGTCGACCCATCCGGGCATCGACAAGGTGACCTTCACCGGATCGACGCCCGTTGGGCAGGAGGTCGGCCGCACGGCGGTCGGCAATCTGAAGCACGTCACGCTGGAACTCGGCGGCAAATCACCGGTGCTGGTGCTCGACGATGCCGATCTGGCAAGTGCTGCCCGGGCGGTGGCAAACGGCGTGTTCTTCAATTCCGGCCAGGTCTGCGATGCCGGCACCCGCGTCTATGTCCAGCGGTCGGTCCATGACGCCTTCCTCGAAGAACTGGTCGCTGTCACCCGCACGCTGAAGCTCGCGCCAGGCCTCGACCGTGATTGCTACATCGGCCCCATGGTCTCGGCGCAGCAGAAGAAGGTGGTTTCCAGCTATATCGAGGCCGGCTGCCGCGAAGGCGCGGAGCTGATCCATGGCGGCGGCAGCGCCGACCGACCGGGCCATTTCGTCGAACCCGCCATCTTTGCCTATTGCAAGCCGGAGATGAGCATCGTGCGCGAGGAGATTTTTGGGCCTGTGCTGGTCACCAGCCCTTTCGACACGCTGGAGGACGCAGTTTCGCTGGCGAACGACACGCCGTTCGGCCTCGCCGCCGCGATCTACTCGAACGATCTCGCGCGCGTGCACACGCTCATCCCGCGCCTGCATGCGGGCTCTGTCTACGTCAATGCCCACAGCACGATCGATCCTTCCATGCCCTTCGGCGGCTTCAAGGCCTCGGGCTTCGGCAAGGACCTGGGGCCGGAGCAACTCGACTACCTCATGGAGACCAAGGCGGTGTGGATCACGTTGCCGTAAACCTTGCGGCCGCCGCCCATGGGCGGCCGCTTCGCACCACCGGCGGCTGATGGAGCCGCCTTTCATCGCAGAAAGACGCCGAAGGCGCGACGCGATAGGGGAACCAAAAATGGAAAACGATATCGCCTGGCAGAACGAACTGGGACGCCGCGCCCGCATCTATGAAGACATCGAGGCGGGTCACCGCTTCGAAGGCACGATGACCGTCCTCGACTATGCCGGCATGACCGTGCTGACGCTCGTGCTGGTCCTCGGTTCCTGGTTCTGGGGGGCATGACATGACCGATCACGTCGCCAATGGCGGGCTTGCCGCCGCAGAAATCCAACGGGGGGAAGCCTCCGCCAACCGAGCCGCGGCCGAACGCGGCGATGCACCGCTCCTGCCCGCTGAACGGCTCTGGGGTTTCTGGGAATTCACCTACGCCAATTCGGCGCTCGCCATCGCCACCTGGGCCTTCCTGATCGGCGGCTCCGTAGGCCTCTTCGTCGGACCGAAGGAGGGCATCGCCGCCATCATCATCGGCAACATCGTCGGTGTCATGTTGACGGCACTTGCCACCACGCCGCTTTCCGGCCGCTACGGCATCGAGCAGTTCGTCGCGCTGCGCAGCCAGTTCGGTTATAACGGCAGCCGCGTCGTCTATATGCTGGCCGTCGTGGTGCTCACCATGGGCTGGCTTGCGGTGCTGGCCATGATGTTCGGCCGCTCGATCGACGGGTTGACGGCGCTGAGCTCCGGCGAGGCCACCAACCCGACCGGCATCAAGATGATCGTCGCCGCCGTCGGCGCCATCCTCGTTACCTGGTTCATCGTCGCCAAGGGGCCGACCTCGATCAAGTTCTTCAACATGGTCGTCTCGCCCGCGCTGGTGATCCTGATGATCGTGATGCTCTACCTCATTCTCCAGCACCGCTCCTTCTCCGAGCTGCTGGCGATGCCGGCGCTTTCCCCGCCGTTTGAGGATAATACGCTCAACTTCATTATCGCTATCGAAGTGAACCTTGCCGCCGGCTTCTCCTGGTGGCCCTATATCGGCAATCTCGCCCGCCTCACCCAGAACGAACGCACCGCCTTCTGGCCGAACATCCTCGGCATTTTCGGTGCCGCCGCACTCGGCGAAATTGTCGGCCTGCTCGCCGCCGTCGCACTCGGCGACAGCGACCCGACGATCTGGATGACCAAGATCGCCGGCCCCGTCATCGGCATCATCGCGCTGCTCTTCGTCGCCTTCGCCAACATGACCTCGATGGCCAACATCCTTTACACCTCCATCGTCGGTCTGCGGCAGGTGGGCACGGCCTCGGTGCGGGCCATCTCCTGGGGGGCGATCCTCTTCCTGTTCTGCGTCATCCCGCTCGGCCTCGTGGTCTTCTATCCGCAGATGTATGACGGCTTCTTCATCTTCCTCGTCTGGACCTCGGCGCTCAATTCCGCGCTCGCCGGCATCGGCATTGCCGATTACTTCTTCCTGCGCGGGCAGAAGCTCGACATGCGCAGCCTGCACGGTCCGCAGGAAAACGGTCCCTACCGTTTCTGGGGTGGCTTCAATCCCATCGGCCTCTTTGCGCTTGCCGTCGGTTTCGCGGTCTACGTGCTCGTCTTCAATCCGCAGACACTCGCGAGCCTGCCGGCGTTCAAGTACCTCACCGCCTCCGTGCCTTCCTGCCTTGCAGCCGGCGCGGTCCACTATGTCCTGACCCGACTTTTCGCCCGCGGGCGTGGCTGGGGCCTCTATCCGTAATATCGGGATGACCGCCATGAGCGATACCTACGACTACATCATCATCGGTGCTGGATCGGCCGGCTGCGTGCTCGCCAACCGCCTTTCGGAAGACCCGGCCGTAAAAGTCCTGGTCCTCGAATACGGCGGCAGCGACAAGTCGATCTTCATTCAGATGCCGACGGCGCTGTCCATCCCGATGAACGGCACGAAATACAACTGGAAATACATGACCCTGCCGGAGCCCGGCCTCGACGGCCGCCAGGTCCACTGCCCGCGTGGAAAGGTCATCGGCGGTTCCTCCTCGATCAACGGGCTTGTCTACATGCGCGGCCATGCCCGCGACTTCGACGAGTGGGAGGAGCTTGGGGCGCGCGGCTGGCGCTATGCCAATTGCCTGCCCTATTTCCAGCGCGCCGAAAGCTGGCAGGACGGGGGCGACGCCTATCGCGGCGCCGCCGGCCCGCTCGCCACCAATGCCGGCAACAGGATGCAGAACCCGCTCTACCGGGCCTTCGTCGATGCCGGCCGCGAGGCGGGCTATATCACGACGAAAGACCCGAATGGCCATATGCAGGAGGGCTTCGGGCCGATGCACATGACCGTCAAGGACGGCGTGCGTTGGTCGACGGCCAATGCCTATCTCAAGCCTGCGATGAGCCGGCCGAACCTGACGGTCATCACCCACGCCATGACGCGGCGCGTGCTGCTCGAGGGGAAACGCGCCGTCGGCGTTGAATACGAGCTGGGTGGGGAGCGCGTCGTGGCGAAGGCAAGCCGCGAAGTGCTGATTTCCTCCGGCCCGATCGGCTCGCCGCACCTCCTGCAACGCTCCGGCATCGGCCCGGCTGCCGTGCTGCAAAAGGCGGGCGTCGAGGTGCTGCACGATCTGCCGGGCGTCGGCGAGAATCTGCAGGACCACTCCGAGGTCTACATCCAGTATGCCTGCAAGGAGCCGATCACGCTCAACGGCAAGATGGGGCTTTTGAGCAAAGCCCTGATCGGTGCGGAGTGGCTGCTCTTCAAGAAGGGGCTTTCGGTCTCCAACCATTTCGAGAGCGGCGGCTTCATTCGTTCCGACGCCTCCCTCCAGTGGCCGGATATCCAGTTTCACTTCCTGCCCGCCGCCATGCGCTATGACGGCAAGAAGCCGCTCGACGGTCACGGTTTCATGGTGCTGACGGGGCCGAACAAGCCGAAGAGCCGCGGTTATGTGCGGCTGCGCTCGCCGGAGGCGCACGAGCAGCCGGATATCCTCTTCAACTATCTCGACCGCGAGGAGGACCGCGAAGGTTTTCGGCGCTGCCTGCGGCTCACCCGCGAAATCATCGCCCAACCCGCCTTCGACCGCTTCCGCGGCGAGGAGATCGCGCCCGGCAAGGATGTGCGCAGCAACGACGAGATCGACGCCTGGGTGCGCGAGACCATGGAGAGCACCTACCATCCCTGCGGCTCCTGCCGCATGGGCGAGGACGAGATGGCCGTCGTCGACAGCGAACTCCGGGTGCGCGGCATCGGCGGCCTCCGGGTCATCGACAGCTCCGTCTTCCCGGCAGAGCCGAACGCCAACCTCAACGCGCCGACGATCATGCTCGCCGAGCGTGGCTCAGACATGGTGCGCGGCAAGCCGCTGCTTGCTGCCTCCAATGCGGAGGTCGGCGCGGCTCCCGGCGTCGGCGTCACCCAGCGCAGCGGCAGGCCGCTGCGTGCCGTCCGGCACTGAGACGGCCGCGATGTTGCGGGGGATCGGCTATGTGGTTGCCCGGCGGGATCTGGACGGTCCCGAGGAGCCGCGCGATTGGTCGCTTTTCATAGAGGCGCTTTTTCGCGGGCTCCTGGTCCGCTTTGCCGGCTGGTCCCTTGGGGCTCGACGGCAGCAGCCTCAAGGCCAGGAAAGCGCCTCGGCGAAGCGGCCGAGATAGGACCGCATGCGCTCTGCGGGTACGCCGGCATAGCTCAGGCGGCCCCGGCGGTGCACCGCCATCCGCCTGTGCGAAACAAGGCCCGTGCCGGCCGAGTAGAATCCGCATCAGGTGAACGCCACCGCGTTAGGCATTATCGCGTCTCGTGAAAGTTGTTGGAATCAACCGTCCTTGCCATTTTTTGCCAAGGACGGTATTCTTTTTCACATGAGCACAATGAACATTTCTCTGCCGGACTATTTGAAGAGCTTCGTCGATGAGCAAGTCGCCGGGCGGGGCTATGGGACGAGCAGTGAGTATATCCGGGAGTTGATTCGTCGAGATCAGGACCGGCTCACATTGCGCAGGCTGTTGCTTGACGGTGCTTCCTCTGATCAGACTGAACCGGCCGACGCTGATTATTTCACCAGGTTGCGCGAACGAGTTCGGCAGGCCAAGTGAGTTACAAACGGATTATTCCACGTGAATTGGCTCGCAATGATGCCGAAGCGGCCGTCGACTATTACGCAAGCGAGGCGGGACCTGAAGTTGCCCACGGATTTATCGACGCTCTTCAAACGGCATACGATTTGATCGCGAACCATCCGGAATCTGGATCATTGAGATATTCGTACGAATTGGGATTACCTGATTTGCGGAACGTCTATTTGAAGAGATACCCATATCTCGTCTTCTATCGCGAGCAGGCTGATTATATCGACGTTTGGCGTGTGCTTCATGCCAAACGGGATATACCGCAGTGGATGCAGGGCCCGGAAAGTCACTGATCTCTCGGAGATATCCACTGTTGGTCTACGAGCCCATCGTCGGGTCGGCTTCGAGCCATCGTGGTGCGCGTAAAGACCAGAACGAGGACGGCCCCTGCGGCCGGAAGTTCGGTCCGCTCTATAATCGAATGGCATCGAGAATGGCCTGTATCAGTCGGGCTGATGGCACGTTGCGAGGTCTGAGCAAGCCGATCTCGCGGCACGGTGCGTTGCGCAGCGGAAGCCGGGCAACGCGCAGGTTGTCGAAGAGGGACGAACGCCAGTCGGGCATGAGCGATACGCCTAGTCCAGCTTCAACCATGACCGATATGGCTTCGAGCGAGTCGAGTTCCAGCCACTCGCGAGGAAGAATCCGCTGGGATTGAAGATAGGCATCTGCCAAGCGGCCGCCCCAATTGCTTCTGTCGTATCGGATGAATGGTTGCTCGCGAAGCAAGCGGTCGGCGGTGAAGTTCGCGAGGTCGGGCGGCGCCAGAAGGACGAACGGCTCCGACCGGATCAGTTCCCAATGTAAGGTCTTGGGTATCGGGAAGGGCGGTTTGACGAGGATCGCCGCGTCGATCTTTTCCTCCAGCACGCTGTTATAGAGCTCTGCCGACGTTCCCGGCAGCAGGAAGATGTCGACGCCCGGCGTCGTGTCGAACACTTTTCGTAGCGCATTCGGAAGCAGGCCCGTCAGTGCCGTCGAGATGGCACCAAGCCGCAGTTCTCCGAATGCCTGGTCGTCGTGTGCCAGTCCTTTCAACTGTCTGACTTCCGATAGAACGCGTCGGCTCTTTTCAAGGATCGCGACGCCCGCTTCGGTTGGCTTCACCCGCCGGCCTGATCGCGCCAGAAGGGGCAGCCCGATCTCGTCTTCCAACGCCTGGATACGTTGCGCGACCGCGGCCGGCGTCACACCCAGGCGGCGCGACGCTTCAGCCAGAGAGCCGTGTTGAACGACGGCCAGGAAGGTTTCGAGAAAGCGGGTTTCCATCGATACTTTTACTATCGTCTGAAGGAATAAAAAGGAAGGTTTTTCTCTTGTTTGAGCGTTGCCATAGTGCCCCGGAAACAAAGGAGGAAGAGGTGGATCTACATTTGAACGGCAAGACGGCGCTTGTCTTCGGCGCCGGCGGTGGACTTGGCGGCGCAATCGCAAGGTCGCTTGCGGCCGAAGATGTTTCCGTCGTCGTCGCCGACATCCACGAGGAAAGCGCCAAGGCGACCGCGGATGCAATCAAGGCCGAGGGTGGCAAGGCCATTCCGCTCACCTGGGATATTGGCGACCTGTCCCTGGTTGGTCGGAAGCTCGACGCCATAAACAATGCGTTTGGCCCGGTCGACATCCTGGTCAACAACACCGGCGGCCCGCCGCCGACGCCGGCCGCAGGCCAGTCGCCCGACGATTGGTCGAAGTACTTCGACCTCATGGTTCGCTCGGTGATCGCGGTCACCGATGCCGTTCTGCCGACGATGCGCGAGCGCAAATGGGGACGCATCATCACCTCCACGTCTTCAGGCGTCGTCGCACCGATTGCAAATCTCGGGATTTCGAACAGCCTGCGCCTGGCGCTTGTGGGCTGGTCAAAAACCTTGGCGCGCGAGGTCGGGCGCGATGGCATCACCGCAAACATCGTGTTGCCGGGACGGATCGCCACCGGGCGGATCGTGTTCCTGGACGAGCAGAAGGCGAAGCGTGAAAACCGGCCGGTCGCCGACGTCACCGCCGAAAGTACCGGGTCCATTCCAGTCGGGCGCTACGGCGACCCGAAGGAATACGGCGACACCGTCACCTTCCTTGCCAGCCCCCGCGCATCCTACATCACCGGCTCCGTCATCCGCGTCGATGGCGGTCTGATCAACAGCATCTGATTTGGGCGAGATCGATCATGACACTTGAGCCTCACGTCGTTGAAACCCTGAAGGGCGTATCCACTGCGACGCTAACGACGGTTCTGCTCAAAAGAGGGCTTCGCAATGTCTGGATGCGTGGCACCAAGCCGCTGAAGCCTGGCCAGGGGCGGGTTGTCGGCAAGGCATTTACCCTGCGCTTCATCCCTGCCCGGGAGGACCTCGCCACGCCTGCGAGCTGGGCATCGCCGATCTCCACCCGGGCGGCGATCGAGGCGATGCCCGAGGGCTGTGTCGCGGTCGTCGACGCGATGGGCATCGGCGATGCCGGCATCTTCGGCGACATCCTGTGTGCCCGGATGGCGAAACGCAACGTTGTCGGCCTCGTCACCGACGGCGTGATGCGCGACGCCGAGGGAGTGTTGGCGAGCGGCATGAAGGTGTGGTGCAATGGCATCGCAGCACCGCCGTCGGTCGCAGGGCTGACCTTTGTCGGATGGCAGGAGCCGATCAATTGCGGCGGCGTTGCCGTGCTTCCGGACGACATTGTCGTGGTCGATGACGACGGTGCAGTCCTCATCCCGGCAGCGCTTCTCGACGAGGTGCTCGCCGAAGCGCCTGAACAGGAGCGCATGGAGGCCTGGATCATGAGTGAAGTCGATCGGGGCGTGCCGCTTCCCGGTCTTTACCCAATGAATGCAGAAACGAAGGCCCGGTATGAGGCCTGGAAGGACAGCCAGAAATGACGTTCAGCACGCAATCCAAGGGCGTCTACGCCATCGCAACCACCCCGTTCTTCGAGGACGGCTCGATTGATTTCAATTCGATCGACAAGCTGACGGACTTTTATGAGGAGAGCGGCTGCACCGGCGTCACGATCCTCGGCATCATGGGCGAGGCCCCGAAGCTCGAACCGGAGGAAAGCCGTGCCATCGTCAAGCGCGTGGTCTCCCGGTCCAAAATTCCGGTGATCGTCGGCGTCTCCGCTCCAGGTTTTGCCACCATGGGCTCGTTGGCGCGTGACTCGATGGAAATGGGTGCCGCTGGCGTGATGATCGCTCCGCCTCCCGCCCTGCGCACCGATGACCAGATCGTCAACTACTTCGCCGGCGCGGTGGAAGCTGTCGGCGAGGATGTACCGTGGGTTCTCCAGGACTATCCGCTGACCCTCACGGTCGTCATGACATCAGGCGTCATCGCGAAGATCATGTCCAACCACACGTCCTGCCTGATGCTGAAGCACGAGGACTGGCCCGGCCTTGAAAAGATATCGAAGCTGCGCGCCATGCAGAAGGCGGGAGAACTTCGCGACTTTTCGGTGCTCTGCGGCAATGGCGGCATGTTCCTCGACTTCGAGCCGGAACGAGGCGCGGACGGAGCGATGACCGGCTACGGCTTCCCGGACATGCTCACCGAGCTGATGGGGCTGTTTGCGGCCGGAAAGAGGGATGAGGCGCACGACCTCTTCGATGCGCACCTGCCCTTGATCCGCTACGAGCAACAACTTGGCGTCGGCCTTGCCGTTCGCAAGCACGTTCTGAAACGCCGTGGCGTCATCGCCTCCGACGCCCAGCGCAAGCCGGCCCAGATGCTAACCCCGACAGCGCGAGCAGAAGTCGACTATCTGCTTGCTCGCGTTGCAAGGCATGACAAGCGCCTGCCCTCTAGTCAGTTCGACCTCCCTGAGCCCGTTCGTAGCTGATCAAGAGCCGCGGACGGGCCTACAAAGTCATCCGTCCTATCTGCGCCTCTTCATCGCGATCTGTGCTGAGGTTCGCGAGGGTGGTACCTTGGCTTTGGCGATTGTCGAACACACCGGTTGAAGAACGAGGTGACGATGCAGGGCCAAGAAACCTTCCTTGATAGGATTTTGCGTATCGGCATGATCGTCGCGGTCGCGCTCCTGCTTGCGGCGATCCAGTATGTGGTGTCGTCGCGCTCCCTCTATGCCGTCCTCTGAGAGCGGATTTAATCCCCATACTTGATGACCCGCGTGTTTGCGGTTGCTGCGTCTGTTCGGATCATTGGAATTGCCCCGCCGTTCAACACGTTAATCGCCAGTCGAACGGCGGGGCTCATGCTCACATCTACGCGGACGTGTAGGCCGTCTTGACGGTGGTGTAGAACTCGGCGGCGTAGCGGCCCTGCTCGCGCGAGCCATGGGACGAGCCCTTGCGGCCGCCGAACGGCACGTGGAAATCGACGCCGGCCGTCGGCAGGTTGACCATCACCATGCCGGCCTCGGCATTGCGCTTGAAATGGGTCGCATGCTTGAGGCTGGTGGTGGCGATGCCCGAGGACAGGCCGAAGGGGGTGTCGTTGGCCACCGTGAGCGCCTCGTCGTAATCGCGGACGCGGATGACGGACGCCACCGGCCCGAAGATCTCTTCCCGCGAAATCCGCATCGCGTTCGTCGCCTCGGTGAACAGCGCCGGCTGCAGGTAGAAGCCGGGCGTGTCGCGCTTCAGCAGCTCGCCACCGAAGGCGAGTTTGGCGCCCTCCTGTTTGCCGATGGCGATGTAGTCGATGTCCTGGTTGAGCTGGCTCTCATCGACCACCGGGCCGATATGGGTGCCGGCCTTCAGCGCGTCGTCGATCGTCAGCCCCTTCATCCGTTCGCCCATCGCCGCCACGAAACGATCGTGGATGCCCTCGGTGACGATGATGCGCGACGACGCGGTGCAGCGCTGGCCGGTGGAGAAAAAGGCGGAGTTGACGGCCGCCTCGACCCCCACCGACAGATCGGCATCGTCAAGCACGACGAAGGGGTTCTTGCCGCCCATCTCCAGCTGGTATTTGCGATTGTGCTCGACGGAGGCGAGCGCCACGCGTTTGCCGGTGCCGGTCGAGCCGGTGAAGGTGATGGCGTGCACATCGGGGCTGTCGAGCATCGCCTGGCCGACCACCGAGCCCTTGCCCATGACGAGGTTCAACACACCCTTCGGCAGGCCGGCGCGGTGGAGAATGTCGACGATGGCCCAGGAACTGCCGGGCACCAGCTCGGCCGGCTTGAAGACGACGGTGTTGCCGTAACAAAGCGCCGGCGCAATCTTCCAGGCAGGAATGGCGATCGGGAAGTTCCAGGGCGTGATGATGCCGACGACGCCGACCGGCTCGCGGGTGATCTCGACGCCGATATTGGGCCGGGCCGACGGGAGCACCTCGCCCGCCAACCGCAGGCACTCGCCGGCGAAGAAGTCGAAGATCTGGCCGGCACGCACCGTCTCGCCGATACCTTCGGCGAGCGTCTTGCCTTCCTCGCGCGACAACAGCTTTCCGAGCTCGTCCTTGCGGGCGAGGATCTCGTCGGCGGCCTTCCTCAGGATCGCGTGGCGTTCGAGGATGCCGGAGCGCGACCAGGCCGGGAACGCCGCCTTGGCAGCGGCGATCGCAGCACGCGCATCGTCGGCAGACGCACGGGCGTATTCGCCGACCACGTCATTGGTGTTCGAGGGATTGATGTTGCGGGACACTTCGCTACTGGCGATCCATTCCCCATCGATCAGGTTTTTCTGCACCATATCTATACCTCCGCGGCGTTCAGACTTTGATCGTGTCTTCGCTTATCGGACAGGATCGAACTCGCACAAAGCACAATCTTTAGAGCCCGCCATTGCCGAAACGGCAAACCTGAATGGCCCTTGAGCGTTGCCATATCGGCAATACCAACCGCTAAAAATTGTGCTTTATGAGATGCCGAATTCCATCATCATCGATCCCATAACAAGCAAGGGGAACGATATGTCTCGTTTTATGATGAACCGCCGAGGTTTCCTTTCGAATGCGGCCGCAATGGGCGCGATTGCTGCGACCCATAGTCTTATCAATGTTTCACCCGGTCTAGCCGCCGATTCCACGACGATTCGGATGCAGCTCGGTTGGCTGCCTTCCAACGGGCTTCTCGGAGAACTCGTTGCCCGCAAGAAGGGTTATTATGCCGAGAAGGGCATCGAGCTCGAAATCGTGCCTGGCGGACCGAATGTCGACGGCGTTGCTGGCGTCGCCGTCGGCCAGTCGACGATTGGCCAGATCTCCTCCAGCCCATCGGTGATGCTGGCACGTTCGGCCGGTGCGCCGATCAAGGCATTCGCAGCCGGCTACCAGAAACATCCCTTCGCGTACTTCTCCCGCAAGGCAAACCCGATTGCCAAGCCTCAGGACATGATCGGCAAGACGATCGCAGCGATCCCGACTTCGGTCATTCTGCTTCGCGCGCTCCTCGCCAAGAACGGGATATCGGAAGACCAGGTCAAGATCGTCAACATGGGTTCGGACATGAACCAGCTCGTGACCGGCCAGGCCGATGCGGTCTGTGGCTGGCTGACGAACGTCAACGCCTTGAAGGTTCTGGGTGATGACCGGGTCGACCTGACCCTATGGGACGGCGGTATCCGCCTCTATGCCAACGTCTACTATACCACCGACGACCAGCTGCAAAATCACGCGGACCATCTTGCTGCATTCGTGTCGGGTTCGGCGCGGGGATGGGGCTATGCGCGCGATCACCAGGAAGAGGCCGTCGACATCCTGCTCGAATCCTATCCGAACCTGGACAAGGCAAGCGAACTGGAGGCCATCGGGCCGCTGATGAAATTCGTGTTCAACGAAACGACAGCTGCCGTCGGCTGGGGTGGCATGGAACGTGCGAACTGGGAAGAGCAGATCAAGACCTATGCGGACCTCGGCCAGTTCAAGGGCCCGGTCCCGAATGCTGACGACGTCTACACGATGGCAATCCTGGATGCGACAGCCGATGTCCGCAAGAGCGTAGGTTAAGGCGATGCTGGAAACGCGTAGCAGACCCAACCAGACAGCAGTCGGTAGCTCCGCCGTGTCGGTGAAGAATCTTCATATCCGCTTCGGCGCAGATGACTCCGGCTTCACCGCACTCTCCGACGTCTCGGTCGAGATACCTGCCGGCTCGCTCGTGACCATGCTCGGCCCGTCCGGCTGCGGCAAGTCCACCCTGTTGCGCACGGTCGCGGATCTCGTGCACATCACCGATGGCTCCGTGTCCGTGCATGGCCAGACGCCGCGCAAGGCGCGCGAGGGCCGCGATTTCGCCTTCGTCTTCCAGGAGGCGACGTTGCTGCCATGGCGCAATGTGATCGACAATGTGCGCCTCCCGCTGCTGGTGGGAAAACGCGAAGCGGGCGCGACCTATGCCGATCCGGAAGAATTGCTCGCCCTCGTCGGGCTGAAGGGGCGCGAAAAGGCGATGCCGCACGAACTGTCGGGCGGCCAGCGCCAACGCGTGGCGATCGCCCGCGCGCTGGTGACCCGGCCCCGCATCCTGTTGATGGATGAGCCCTTCGGCGCGCTCGACGAGATTACGCGCGACAAGTTGAACGAAGAGTTGCTGCGCCTCTGGCAGGAAACCGGGACCACCATCCTCTTTGTTACCCATTCGATCCCCGAGGCGGTCTTTCTCGGTCAACATGTGCTGATGCTCGCGGCCCATCCGGGCCGAGTGAAGGAGTTCATGAAGGTCGACTTACCCTATCCGCGATCTCTCGCGATGCGCGACACGGTCGAGTTCATTCAGGTTACCGCCTATCTGCGCAAACTTTTGGGAGAATGCTGATGGCAAATGCCCTTCCATCACAAGCGGATGGCCGCGACTTGACCGACGGCAACAGGTTCAGAGCGATCGACGCTGCCGTCAGCGCTGCCCTGCGACATCTGCCGGCGACGCTTGCGATCCTTGGTTGCATCCTGCTTTGGCAGCTCGTCGTCTGGGGCTTTTCGGTGCCAACGTTCATGGCGCCCGGGCCAGTCGACGTCATCAAGGCCTTCGGCGAAAACGCCGGCATCCTGTGGACGAACTTCTGGCCGACGCTCATGGAAGCGGTTCTCGGCTTCATATTCGGCAATGTCATTGCCGTTCTTCTGGCGGTCTGGTTCGTCCACAGCCCGCTCGCCGAGCGAGCCTTCTATCCGATCGCCGTGATCGTCAAGTCGATCCCGATCATCGCGCTGGCGCCGATCCTGGTGCTGCTCGTCGGCAACGGCATCGCACCGAAGATCATCATTGCAGGCCTGATCTGTTTCTTCCCGACCCTCGTCAACATGGTGCAGGGACTGAAGTCGGCGAGCCCCGCAATGCTCGATCTGATGCGCATCCTTTCTGCCAGCAACTCCGAAATCTTCTGGAAGGTTCGGCTGCCAGGCTCGCTGCCTTTCCTTTTCGCCGCGCTGAAGATTGCGGCAACCAGCAGCGTGATGGGCGCTATCGTCGCCGAGTGGATCGGCTCCAGCTACGGCCTCGGCGCCCTGATCATCGAGGCGACCTACAATTTCCGTTCGCCTCTGCTCTATGCGACGGTGGTGATTGCGGCCTCGCTTGCCGTGGTTCTCTTCTTCGCTGTTTCGTTCGCGGAATCGAAGATCGTCCGCTGGAAACCGACGACGGACCACTGACCCACAAACCCTTTGCTGCTCGACCTGGATATATCCGGGTCCGGTCAACCGACGAAGTCACTGGCTGTGAGCTCCTCACATTTCGCCGGACAGGTCCCCTATGGAGGAACGATTATGGAAACAATCAGAGAACCCTTGCGCAATGCCAGGATCGTCGACCGCTCCGACGTGGTCGTCGTCGGCGGCGGACCGGCTGGCATCTCCGCCGCGGTGTCGGCGGCGCGCACGGGAGCCAGCGTCACGCTGCTCGAACGCTACCCCTATGTCGGCGGCCTTGCCGCTGGCGGCATGGTTCTGGTGCTCGATGATATGGTCAACGGGCTTGAAATCACCGTGCGCGGCATCTGCATGGAGATGATCGAACGGATGAAGACACTCGGTCTCTGCGTCACCCCGACGGACGGCGACCGCCAGCTCGACTTTCGCGACACGCCGGAAGCGTGGCAAAAGTGGGCGCGCTGGGGCTTGTTCGACTTCCATACGCCATCCGCGCCACATCCGATTTGCTATGCGGCCGCCTTTGATCCGGACGCTTTCAAACGGGTCTCCTATGACATCCTTCGCGAATCCGGAGTGAAGCTCAGGACGCACAGCTGGTTCTCCTCGGCAATCGTCGAGAACGGCACGATCAAGGGCGTGGTCTGCCAGACGAAATCCGGCCGCGAAGCCATCATGGGGGATGTCGTGATCGACGCATCGGGCGACCTCGACGTTGCTGCCGACGCCGGCGCCCAGCATACGGACGGCAATTTCATCCTGACGACCGTTTCCCGCTGGGGCGGGATCGACACCGCCGCAGCAGAGCGCTTCGAATTCGAAGAACCGGAAAAGTTCAAGGCGATCGATCATGAGGCCAAGCGTCTGATCGGCGGATGCTGGTCGTTTTGGTGGTTGAAGACGCCGCTGCCGGGCGTCATCTGGCTGAACTGCCCGCACATGCCGAAGCTCTCCGGGCTCAGTGTCGAAGACCTGACCTACGCGGAACTCGAAGGGCGGTCCCGCATTGCTCGCCTGCTCGATTTCGCAAGGGCCAACTTGCCGGGCTTCGAAAATGCCCATGTGATCGATTTTGCACCACAGACGGGCGTGCGCCAGTCGCGGCTGCTGCAGGGCGAATATGTCGTTACCAAGGACGACGTGATGAACCGCCAGCACTTCGCCGATACCGTGTGCCGCGGCCGCGACTACTACACGCCCTACAGGGCCATGCTGCCGAAGGAAGTCGACCAGCTGATCGTTGCGGGCAGGCACTATTCGGCGACGATCCAGGCGCAGAAGTCGAGCCGTGAGATCCCGCCGTGCATGGCGATGGGCGAGGCTGCCGGCGTTGCCGCCACCGTCGCGCTCAATGCCGGCGTGAAGGTGCGCGATGCCGATGTCAAGGCAATCCAGAAGCAACTGCGGGCCCAGGGCGCCGATCCCGGCGACCTACCATCCGAAAATGCAACCTATCTGGAGGCCGCAGAATGACATCTCTTCCCCTCGACGGTATCCGCGTCGTCGATTTCACCCAGGTCATGCTCGGCCCGTGCTGCACGCAGATGCTGGCCGACTATGGCGCCGAGGTCATCAAGGTCGAAAAGGCCAAGATCGGCGACCTCTCGCGCTGGTCGCTGGGGTCGGATCCGGACGGGCTCAACAATCCGGTCTTCTCGTCGCTCAACCGCAACAAGAAGAGCCTGGCGCTCGACCTCAAGCAGGATGAGGCGCGTGCCGCGGTACGCGCTCTGATCGACACGGCCGACGTAGTCGTCAACAATTTTCGCCCCGATGTCATGGAGCGCATGGGCTTCGGTTATGAAGAACTCAGGAAGACCAATCCGCGGCTGATCTACGCCGTCGGTACGGGCTTTGGCCTGGAGGGCCCCTATCGGCACAAGGGCGGACAGGACATCCTCGCGCAGGCACTTTCGGGCGTCATGCGCCGGAAGTCGGACGCGAGCCATCCGCTGTCGATCTACGCGACGCCGCTTGCCGACTATTCGGCCGGCATGCACCTCGTCCAGGGCATTCTGCTTGCCTTGCTGCACCGTGAAAAGACCGGCCACGGCCAGCAGGTTGCGGTCAGTCTCTACAGCTCGATGCTCGCCATGCAGATGCAGGAAGGCACCACGCACATGATGCGGGAGAAGGACCTGAACTGGGGCGCTTTCCCTCTGACAGGCGTGTTCGAGACCACCGACGGCGCCATCGTCATGGTCGGCGCGTTCAAGCAGAACCCGCTGCGCGACATTTGCACGGCATTGGAGATCGAGGATCTGTCCCTACGGCCGCAATTTGCCGATTTCGACGCACAGATGCAGCGCCGGCCGGAATTGCAGCAGGTCTTCCGCGAGGCGTTCGCGAAGAACAGCAGCGCCCATTGGCTCGGCCGGCTGGAGCAGGTGGACATTCTCTGCGCGCCAGTACGCTCGCTTCCCGAAGCGCTCGATGACGAGCAGACGGTGATCAACGGCATGATCCTTCATGCCGGCGAAACGAAAGCCGGTCCGATCCGGCTGGTCGGTTCGCCGATCGACATGTCAGCGGCAACCGTGACGGTGCGCATCGCCCCGCCGAAGCTCGGCGAGCACAACGACGAGATCCTCTCGGGGCTTTCCGTTCGCCGGGGAGATGCGGCATGAGCGTCACGTTCGTCGTCGAAGACCGCGTAGCAAGCGTCACGTTAAACCGTCCGGAGCGGATGAATGCAGTGGACGCAGCGACCGAACGCGAACTGGAGGCGATCTGGGGGGAGATCGAAGCGCGCGACGACATAAGCTGCGTCGTGCTGACGGGCGCAGGCGAACGGGCATTTTGCGCCGGAGCGGATCTTAAAGGGGCCGAAAAGACCGGCCTCGACTACTGGAGCGAGAGCCGGCCGAACGGTTTCGGCGGGCTCGCCTTTCGCCGCTCGCTGGATGTTCCTGTTATCGCCAAGGTCAACGGCTATGCGCTGGGCGGCGGATTCGAGATGGTTCTCGGTTGCGATATCGTCGTTGCCTCGACGAAGGCCGCGTTCGGTCTGCCCGAGGCCCGCGTCGGACGCCTGCCGCTTGATGGCGGCATGGTGCTTCTCCAGCGCAGGATCCCTCACAATCTCGCGATGGGCGTGTTGTTGACCGGCCGGCGGTTTTCCGCAGCCGAGATGCAAAGCTTCGGCATCGTAAACGAGGTGGCTGAACCAGAGGAGCTCGATGCCGCCGTTGCCCGCTGGGTGGCCGAAATTGTCGCCTGCGCGCCGCTTTCGCTTCGCGCGATCAAGCAGACTGTCAATCGCACCGGGCATCTGTCGCCGGCGGAAGCACAAGGGCTGCGCACGCCTGCACTCGTGAAGGCGCTTAAAAGCGAGGATGCCCTGGAAGGCGTCAGCGCCTTCCAGGAGAAGCGCGCGCCCGTTTGGAGGGGACGATGAGCGTGTTATAGGTCGGAGCCCAGGGGAGGGGAGGTTCCAATCGAATGCACGCCAGCATCCTGAAATATTTCGTCTCGGTCGCGCGGTCCGGGTCCATTCGCAAGGCCTCCGAGGAGCTTCACGTCGCATCCTCGGCGGTCAGCCGGCAGATCAAGAAACTGGAGGACGAGCTCGGGATCGCCCTGTTCGAACGGCTCTCGAACGGCCTGAGGCTGACCGTCGCCGGGGAAAACGTGCTGCGCCACGCCCGGGTCACGCTTGAGAATTTCGAGCTTCTGCGCAGCGACCTCGGCGCCTTGCAGGGAAAAAAGGCCGGTCGCGTGCAAATGTCTTGTCTGGACAGCCTGGCCATCCAGTTCCTGCCGGACATGGTCAACACGTTCCACAGCATCCATCCGGGCGTGAGCTTCCATATCCACACCGCCGGTCACGGCAACATCAGCAGCCTGGTTGCCGAAGGTGATGTCGACATGGGGTTGACCTTTGATCTCGCCCGTCCAGACGACACGGAGATGCTCTTTCGCGTACCGATGCCGCTGATGGCTTTCGTCGGACGGGGACATCCGTTGGCGAAGCAGCGGCAGGTCTCGCTCGCCGAATGCGCTCAGTACGACCTGCTTCTGCAACTCGATACGCAGCCGATCCGCTCGCTCATCGAAATCGAACTCTCGGTCTTCGAACGAACCGGGCGGCCCTTTGTGCTGTCGAACAGCCAGATGATGCTCAAGCCATTCATCATCTCGGGGCAGGGAGTGGCTTTCTTCACGCCGATCGGCTTCCTCGCGGAAATCAAGGCAGGCGATGTCGTTCCGATACCGCTTTCCGGATCGCGCCTTCAGAACCTGCATATCGGAATTCTCGTGCAGCGACGCCGGCAGCGAACCCACGCGGCCGAAGCCGTCATCGAATTCGTTGGTGCGGAACTGCTGAGGTTCAGCGACCAGATCATGGAGGCAATCAATCCTTGAGTGAACACCAGGTCCCCGGGCGACTTCTTTTGCATCCTGGCCACGAGGCCGCAAGGCGTGAGCCAAACCTCTTGCGGCATCTGCCTGACGGTGCCTCCTCGGCTGCGATCCCGGCCAATGCCCTCCTGATGCCGCCGCCCGTCAACGCGCATGACCACGGCTATGGCATCCGCACGCTCGATTTCGGCAATGTCGACGATGCTCTGGAAGTTTGGATCCCCGGGCTTCGGCTCCGACCGCGCACCGATCCCTACCTGGAAGCGCTCGTGGCATTCTCCCGGCTGGCGCAAACGGGCATCGGTGCGACCATGCATTGTCACAATTCGCTGAATGTCGACCGACTGGTGGAGGAGGCTGGTGCGGTGATGCGCGCGGCCCGCGACGTAGGCATCAGACTTGCGCTATCCTGCCCGCTTCTCGACTACGATCCGTGGGCTTATGATGGCGGGCCGCAGCGATTGCGGCCGTATCTCGCTCCGGCAGACTGGGACGAACTCAGTGCCTCGATCCCCCAATATGCCCCGCCTTCAATCCAGATTTCGGCGGCCGACTCGGTCGCCGCAGCCAACACCAACCCGCTGATCGATGTCCAGTACGGCCCGATCGGGCCGCAGTGGTGCTCCAATGCACTGCTCGAAAGCATCGCCGAGGCCTCTCACGCAACGGGTAGTCGCATTCACATGCATCTCCTCGAAAGCCCAAGGCAGAGGCTGTGGCTGGACAGGCGCTTTCCGCAAGGGGTCGTCCGATACCTCGACGATATCGGCTTCCTCTCGCCCCGCCTTGCCGTTGCCCATGGCGTTCAACTGCGGCCGGATGAGCTGGGGCTGCTGGCAGCAAGGGGTGTGCAACTTGTTTCGAACCCGTCGGCAAACTTGCGCCTGCGTTCAGGCGTGGCGCCGCTCGCTGCCATTCCGGCAAGCGGGCCCGCCTTCGCTTTCGGCCTCGACGGCACGGGGTTTGACGACGACCAGGACCTTTGGCGCGAACTGCGCCTCGGCCATCTGTTGCACGGTGGCCGCGACCTGGCGCGGACCTTTACGGCACGTCGCGTCTTCGATGCCGCGATCCATGTCGGCGCCAAGGTTGTGAATGCGCCAGCGAACGAAGACCTCGTCCTCGTGGACTACGGTGCGCTGATCGCCGATAGCTTGATAGACGATCTGGACGAGGCCGAGGTTCTGCTCACGCGAATGACGGCGGCGCACGCGAAGGGACTTTACGTCGGCGGACAGGAGATCATGTGCGATGGGAAGCTGACTCAGGTCGATTTCGAAGGTGCCCGGGCCGAACTCCTGCAGCAGGCGCGTGCGGACCTTCCGCGGCTGAACTGCGAGCGTGAACTCGTGACCAAGCTCGCCGCGGCGACGCGGGCCTATTATTCCGGCTGGTGAGCCCAAGCGGCGACGCCGCAAAAACATCTCGGGATACGTGCGGCGAGGGCCGAGATGGGACGGCTTTCTACCGGCCTCAAGTTTCGTTTCTCTGGGCAACCGTCGACCTGCGTCTGTGCAGCTGCCCTGTCTTGCTCCTGTGGATCAGGTCTGCTTATGCGACGGTTACCGCTTTCTCGAAGGCGGCAACGAAGGGATGGTCCTGCACCGTCGAGCACTCCTTGCTCCACCCGCCCGGTGAGCCCATTCCGGTGACGTCGGCTCCGAAGAACTCCTTGTTCACAGCGATGAAATGGCGCTGGTTGTCGGCGATCTCGTGATCCCAGACGATGGCATCGACGGGGCAGATCGAAAGACAGAGCCCGCAATTTATGCATTCATCGGGGTGGATGTAGAAGGTACGGCCACCCTCGTAGATGCAGTCGACAGGGCAGGCGGCGGTGCAGTCGCCATCCTTCACGTCGATGCAGGGTTCGGTAATGACATAGGCCATCTTGCTGGTCTCTGAAGAGTTGCTTGCACGGCCAATTATCCAGAGTTTCCCTTGCCGAAGAAGCACAGATATTCGCAACGTCGATTGCCAAAAAGGCAACGTCCGGTGCTTCTTCGATCTTGTTTGATGTCGCCGCGTGGCGAAGTTTTGCGGTAAGCGCCAACCTGAAACGAGCTTGATCACCCGGCCGTACAGCCCAGGATCGTGCGCAAGCGCCTTTGTTCGCTCGCCGGGCTTAGGGCTGCCGGAGGATACCTCTCAGGATCGTCTCGGTGATCGTGGCCGCCGCCTTTTCGTAGTCATCGGCTTTCAAACGGGGCTTTTTGAGCGCGTCGACGGCGACGGGTTCGAAGTCCGAGTAAAACTGGGTCGACGCCCAGAGCATGATGAAGAGATGACGTGGATCGACCGGCAGCATCTTGCCAGCGGCGATCCAGCCCTCGATGACCGCGACATGAGTATCCGTTACCTGACGGATGTGTTCGCGATCCTTCTTGGTCAGGAAGCGGGCGCCTTGAATGATTTCGCTGGCGAAGAGCCGGGACTCGGCCATGTTCTTGCGCGTGTATTCCAGCTTCGCCTTGATGTAGAGCCTGAACGCCTCCGCCGGTTCGCGCTCCGGCGAAATGTATTTCAGTGCATCGTCCCAACTGGCGAGCAGATGCGCGATGATGGCGGTGTAGATCTCCTCCTTGGACGAGAAGTAGTAGTAGACGTTTGCCTTGGGCAGGCCCGAAGCCTCGGCAATCTCGGCGATGCGCGTGCCATCGAAGCCCTTGCGGGCAAATATCTCGATCCCCGCCTTGATGATCAGCCGCACGTTACGTTCGCGGATGCGCTCTTCGGGATCTCGTACTGCCCTTGCCATATGGTTTCGCCTCCATCTCGCCGTCGCTTCCTACCAGGCAATCATGCGTGGTGGCGAGATTGCCTTTGCAATTGCCGCGTTTTCCAGCGAAATGCAAGCGTATCGCCCTTCGCCATAAGTTGACGATGTAGTCAAGAAAAGTTGACCGAGTCGTCATTTTTTTGCTTTTGAAAGTTGACACTTTGGTCAGCTTTTGTCTAGTCTCATCCTCAATGAACGGAAGGAGAGCCGTAATGCCGATGCGCTTGAAGGAGGCAATGGCGGAGACGTTTGCAGGCTGGGAGGGCGACCTTCCGAATGCATGGCGCGATGCGCTCGGCCCCGTCGGCGACGATTTCGCCCGTATCGATGCGGACCTCGAACTGGAGCCGTGGGAGCCGATCTTCCCGGCGCGCCGCGGCAAGGTTTTTCCCGGTCAGCCAAGGGGCGCGCATGCCCTGGCGGCGTTCGACGGAATTGCGCCCGATGGCGTTCGCTGCCTGGTTCTTGGGCAGGATCCTTATCCCGAACCGGGTTTTGCGACGGGGCGCGCTTTCGAGGCCGGCAATCTCGCCGCCTGGGGTGAGCTGGACAAGATGTTCTCGAAGAGCATTCGCGCCTACATGCAGCTGATTGCGGCCGCACGCCTTGGTGACGAAAGTCTGGCGCGCGATTTCGACCACTGGCCCGATGTGCGGCATCTGCTGTGCGACCCGGCGGGTTCGTTCGAGCCGCCGAGCCTGATCGCCGACCGTTGGGTCGGGGAGGGTGTTCTCCTGCTCAATGCCTCGCTGACGCTCTCTCGCTTCCGTGTCGATATCGATCCACACCAGTCGCGCGGGCATCTGTCCTTCTGGCGGCCGTTGATGCTGCGCGTGGTCGAAATGCTTGTGGCGCGAGGCAAGCCGGTCGTTTTCCTCGGCTTCGGCGCGGCTGCGGCTGACATTTTTTCGGAAGCCGGCGTTGCCGAGGGGCGCACGGACCATGTCGCCTATGTCCAGCGCGAGCATCCCGCCTTTGCCGACAAGGTGCTCGGCCGAGAAAATCCGTTCCTTCTCTGCAATTCTTATTTGGAGGCGATGGGCGGCCGGCCCATCGCGTGGTGAACCATGGCGCGTAACCCGGAATATGATTTCATCGTCGTTGGCGCGGGCTCGGCCGGTTGTGTCCTTGCGAACCGTCTGTCGAAGAACCCGGCAAACCGCGTGCTTTTGATCGAGGCTGGCGGCAAGGATCGCAACCCGCTGTTCCGGCTGCCGATGCTGATGGGCAAGCTGTTCCATTCGGGCATCTACAACTGGCATTATCACACCGAGCCCGAGCCTTATCTCAATGGCCGCTCGCTCTATTGGCCGCGCGGCAAAGTGCTGGGCGGGACCTCCACCATCAACGGCATGATCTACGTGCGCGGCAATCGCCACGACTACGATCGCTGGTCGCAGCTCGGATTGCCCGGCTGGTCCTATGAGGAAGTGCTGCCGGCATTCCGACGTTCCGAAACGCATGTACAGCGGAAGGATGCCTTCCACAGTGGCGACGGGGAACTCACCGTCTGCCGAGCCCGTGGCAACAATCCGCTGATGGACGTGTTCTGCGAGGCGGGCATCCAGGCCGGCTATCCGGCCAACGATGACTTCAACGGAGAGACGCAAGAAGGCTTTGGCCGCTACGACTTCACCATCCGCAAGGGAAAGCGCTGGTCCACATCATGGGCGTTCCTGCGTCCGGCACTCGGCCGCAAGAACCTCACCGTGCTGACGGGGGCGGAGATCACGCGCCTGATCATCGAAGGCGACCGGGCGTGCGGCGTCGAGTATTTTAAAGACGGCGTGCTGGGACGCGCCCGTGCGGGGCGGGAGGTGATCCTCTCCTCAGGGGTGGTCAATTCGCCCAAGGCGTTGCTTCTGTCCGGAATCGGACCCGCGGACGAGCTCCGGGCGCTTGGCATCGAGCCGGTGTTGGACCTGCCTGGCGTCGGCAAGAACCTCCAGGACCACGTCGACTGCGTCATGAGCTGGGAATGCCGGGAGCCGATCACGCTCTTCAGCGAGCTGCGGGCGGACAAGCTTATTCCCGCCGTTGCCCAGGGCATGCTGTTCGGTGAGGGCGTCACCACGACCTTCCCCTATGAAGCCGGTGCCTTCATCCGCTCGAACGACGGCCTGGTTGCGCCCGACATACAGCTGCACTTCATGCCGGCGCTGGAAAAGACGGCCAACCTGCACTTCCCCAATCCGTTCCGGAAGAAGCAGGCCGTAGAGGCCAACCACGGGTTCACGATCCGCGTCGGCCCCGTCAATCCGGTGAGCCGCGGCGAGATCACGTTGCGCTCGGCGAACGCGACGGACAAGCCGAAGATCCAGGCCAACTACCTCCGTGACGATTTCGACGTTCGCACGATGATCGATGCCATCCGGCTGACCCGTGACATTGTCGGCCAGAAGGCTTTCGACCGCTATCGCGGCAAGGAGCTGGCACCGGGGCCGGAAGCGCTCGACGATGCCGCTTTGACGAGCTGGTTGCGGGCGACCGCCATGACAACCTTCCACCCGGTTGGAACCGCCAAGATGGGCAACGACCCCATGGCTGTGGTGGATGCGCGACTCAAGGTGCGCGGTATCGAAGGGCTGCGTGTCGCGGACGCCTCGATCATGCCGGTCATCTCAAGTGGCAACACCAACGCGCCAGCCATCATGATCGGCGAGAAATGCGCCGAATTCGTCCTGAACGCATAGGAAGCAATCTGATGATCCTGGAACACCGCACCTACACCTTCAAGCCCGGCACGGTCGACAAGTGGATGAAGAAGTACGAGGCCGACGGCCTTCCCGTGCAGAAGCGCCATCTCAACAAGTTCGTCGGTCTCTATGCCTCGGAACTGGGAACGCTTCACACGACCGTGCTGATGTGGGCCTACGACAGCCTCGCTGATCGCGAAGCGCGCCGCGCGGCCATGTATGCCGATCCGGACTGGCAGAAGTTCATTTCCGAAGTCTGGGCGCTGGACGCGATCCAGAAGCAGGAGGTGATGATTATGAACCCGGCCTCCTATTCGCCGCCGCTTTGAGGCGGCAACTGGCGCCAGTACCGCCAGCGCCGTGGCAAATGCGAATGAGAAACAACAAGATAAAAGAGGGAACGATCATGACAGACAAGACTGGGAAGATTACGCAGCACATGATGCAGCGCCGGACATTCCTGCAGGCGAGCGCGGGTGCCGCGGCGCTCGGCTTTGCAGCCAGCATCGTGCCCGAATTCGCCCGTGCGTCCGGCGGGCTGGTCGCGCTGGTCCACACGCAAGCTGCAGGCGACAATGGTCCGGTGGACCAGATGATCGCCAAGCTCAAGCAGCTTTCGGAAGAAAAGGGCTTCGAATACCGCGCTGTCTACGCGCAGGATCCGGCGACCTACGAGACGGTCTACCGCACGCTGGGAGATGCGGGCGCGGCGATCATCGTCTCGACCTTCAACGAAGTGGCCGAGCCCTTCAAAGCGCTGGCGCCGTCCTATCCCAACACCAAGTGGATCCAGCTTTTCGCCGACCCCTTCGAGCCGGCAATCCCGAACGTGGTGACCGTTTCCTACGACTACTATCTTGGTTGCTATCTGTCGGGAGTTTTCGCGGCCAAGATGTCGTCGACCGGCAAGACCGGCTTCATCGGCGGCGTTTCCATCCCGCCTCTCAACGCAGACTTCAACGCCTTCAAGGCCGGCGTGCATTCCATTCGACCGGATGCCTCCGTCATCGCCGCCTTTGCAGGCTCGTTCCAGGACCCTGCAAAGGGTCAGGAAATCGCTACCCAGATGTACAATGACGGCATCGACTACATCCAGACCGATGCGGCGGCCACCGACGGCGGCATCATTGCCGCGGCCAACGAGAAGGAAGGGCGCATGGTGAGCTGCCTCGCGCCCGGACAGTATGAGCTCGGTCCGAAATCCCTGATATCGATCGTCAGCCTGGACTTCGGCGCCTCGCTCTACAACGAGGCCAGCAAGGCGGTTGGGCCCGAATGGAAGGGCGGAGCGCACGAGCATACGGGGCTTGGCACCGGCGTCATCGACTTCATTCTCTCGCCGGTCTTCACCGAACAGGGGCCGGCGGATCTGAACGCCAAGGCGAAGGAAGCGCTGGTCGAGGTCGCCAAGATTCGCGCCGGCATCCTGGATGGATCGATCAAGGTTCCGTTCAACACCACCCTTTGATCTCCTGACGCTGGCTCGCCGAGCCAGCCCGAAGTTTCGAAGGACGTCGGCACAGACCTTCCCTCTTGGGGAAGGTCACTGGGGTTCGCGGATCGTTTCCAGCCCTGTTGACAGCCGCGAACCTCCCGCTCTCGATGGGAACCATTGCATGTCCAATTCTCCGAAATCGGCCCTGGAGTGCCGGAACGTCACCGTCAAATTCGGAGACGTGACGGCGTTGTCGGAGGTTTCAGCTTCGTTCGCTCCTGGCCATATCCATGCGGTCGTCGGTCAGAACGGGGCCGGCAAGACCACCTTCGCACGGGTTGCCGCCGGCCTCGTCCAGCCGACCTCCGGCGCGGTCAACGTGATGGGAGACGACATCCGGACGGGGCGGGTCAGCGAAAGCCGGGCCGCGGGCGTGGAGCTCGTCCACCAGAGTTTTGCGTTGCCACCGTCCTTTACCGTCGCCGAGACCATGGAGTTTGGCGCTACGGGCAAGGGCGGCATCTATAGCCGCAAGGGGCTCGCTAAAAAATGGCGGGCGCATCTCGCGGGGCTCGACGTCCAGGTCGACTTGAACCGGCGTATCCGAGACCTGCCGATCGAGACCCAGCAGGGCATAGAGATTGCCCGCGCGCTGGTCACGGATGCGCGCGTCCTCATTCTTGACGAGCCGACCGCAGTCCTGTCTCCCGCGGGCATCGACATGCTGTTCGCGCGCGTTCGCCGCCTTAGGGAACGTGGGGTGACAGTTATCCTCATCCTGCACAAGATCCGCGAGGTGCTGGGCATCGCCGACACGGTCACGGTGCTGCGGGGCGGCCAGAAGGTCGAAGGGCCGCTTCCGGTGGCTGAGGTTTCGGGCGAGCGATTGGCCAACCTCATCGTCGGTGAGGCTGTAGCGAAGACGCTCGATCGGCACGATCGCGATGCATTGGTCGGAACGAAGTCACCGGTCCGTGGGGACTCCGATCAGCCGGCGCATGCGGCCGGCCCTGCCATCCTTTCGATGAAGGCCGTCTCCACCCGGCCGGACAGCGGGGGCATTGCCCTCGATGGCATCGATCTGGAGATCCGCCCGGGTGAGATCGTGGGTATCGCCGGGGTGGAAGGCAACGGGCAGAAGACGCTGGTGCGGGCTATCTCTGCTCTCGCCGACCTGACAAGTGGATCGATCCAGCTTGCAGGCCATGACGTGACTGGCGAACCTCTCGCCGACCGTCGCGCGATCGGTCTTAGGATCATTCCCTTCGAGCGCAACGTCGAAGGTCTCAGCCTCACGAGTTCGCTCTGGCAGAACTGGAGCGCGAGGGAGCTGCTGCAGGGCAGGCTGCTCAAGCTGATCCGTCCCTCGGCAGTGCGCGATGCCTGCGACCGGTCACTCAAGGAATGGAGCGTTCACTACCACAATTCCGCGCAGAAGGCGGGGTCCCTGTCGGGCGGCAATGCGCAGAAGGTGATCCTCGCCCGGGAGATCGATCCCGATGCGAAGCTGATCATCGCAGCCCAGCCGACCCGCGGCCTCGATATCGGGGCCACCGCCTTCGTTTGGCAGGCGCTCCGGCAGGCGCGCGACCGTGGCGCGGCCATACTGCTGATCTCGTCGGATCTCGACGAGCTCTTCGACATATCGGATCGCGTCGTGGTGATGCTGTCGGGACGCCTGAACGGCGAGTTCCGTGCGCCCTTCGACAGAGGGTTGGTGGGAGCGGCCATGACCGGTGCCGTTGCAGGGGCAAGCGCATGAAAGACAGTCTCATCACCGTCGTCCGCAGTCTGATCTTTGTGATCTTCGCGCTCATCCTCTGCGCGCTCGTGTTCCAGCTTGCCGGTTACAATGCCCCGGTGACGCTCTGGGCGGTGCTCGATGGGGCATTCCTGCGAAGCGGCGCGATCGAGCAAAGTCTCAGATGGGCGCTGCCGCTGTTCATAACGGCCGTCGGCGTCGGCATTTCCTTCCGGGCGGGTTTCTTCAACATCGGTGCCCAGGGCCAGTTCTATGTCGGTGCCATCTGTGCCGCCTTTGCTGCCGAAGCTCTGAAAGGCGGACCAGCCTTTCTGGTTATCCCGGCCTTGCTTCTTGCCGGCATGCTCGGGGGTGCTCTCTGGGCGCTGTGGCCGGGATTGCTGCGGCTCCGCTCCGGCACCGACGAGGTCATCACAACGCTGATGGGCAACTTTATGGCCGGCCTGCTTCTGGTCTATGTCACCTCAGGGCCGCTGAAGGATCCCTCAGGTTCCGGCCAGCAGGCATCGAGCCGCCCGCTTGATGCGGCCTACCGCATCTCGAATTCTCTCGGTCTCTCCCCGGCGATCATCGCAATCGCGGTGGTCGTTGGCATCTTCATGTGGCTGCTGGTGAACCGAACTTCCTACGGCGTCCTGGCAAGCCTTGCCGGCCGCAATGGCACGATGGTGGAATGGCAGGGCGCGCGCCTCTGGAAGCTCGGCCTCTCCAGTTTCCTCATTTCGGGGGCGCTTGCGGGCCTTGCCGGCACCATCGAGTTCATGGGGCCGAACGGCCGCATCGCCTCGGGCTTCCTGCCGGCGCACGGGTTCACCGCGATCCTGATCGCGCTTGTCGCCAATCTCTCCGTTCTCGGAACGGCGGTTGCTGCCGTGTTCTTCGGCGGCCTTGCCTCGGCGGCACTCTATCTGCCGATCATGGCGGGGCTGCCGTCGGCGGCGATCGACATCATCAACGCGGCGATCGCGCTGTTCATAACCGCGCGCTCTACCTTCATCGACAAGGTGCTGCGCCTTGGAGGGCGTTCGACATGAATGAGATCTTCATCGCCATCCTGCGCTCCGGTACGCCGCTGATCTACGTCACGCTCGCCGGCGTTATCGCGCAGCGGGCAGGGGTCTGGAACCTCGGTCTCGAGGGCCTGATGATCATCGGCGCCTGCGCGACAATTCTCGGCATCATGCTCACAAAGTCCGTCGGCGCCGCCATCCTCATCGCCATCATCGCCTGCGTGCTGGCCTCGGTGCTTCTCTGGTTCGTCATCGACAGGTTGAAGGCCAATCCTATTATCGCCGGCCTCGGGCTGACTGGTCTCGGCATCGGCGGTACGGCGCTCGCCGTCCAGTCTATCTTCGGCAGCCAGGCAACCGTAACGGCACCTTTCGGCATTCCAAAATTGGGGCCGGCCTTCGGTTCCTATGGCGTGCTGTCGGTCTCGGTTGCGGCCATGCCGCTCGTCGTCTTTGCCATGTGGGTGCTGTTGCGGCGAACGCGCTTCGGCCTGCGGCTGGCCGCCTGCGGGGAGCATCCGTTCGCTGCGCGCGGCGTCGGCGCCAACCCCTCGCGCATGCGGCTCGTGGCGCTTTCGATCGGTGGGGTGCTGTGCGCGATTGGCGGCGCAGAACTTGCCGCTGGCAGCCTGCAGTTCTTTGCCCAGGGCATGACGGCCGGTCGCGGCTTCATGGCGTTTGCTGCCGTCATCTTTGGCGCGGCCCATCCCGTGGGTGCCACCTTCGCCGCCTTGTTCTTTGCCATCGTCGGCGCCATCGGCATCCGGGCGCAGTTGACGTTCGGCGACAGGATTCCGCACGATCTCCTGCAGGCATTGCCCTATCTCGCGACGGTTTTCGGCGTCTGGCTGTCCGGAAAGCTTCGCGGCGGCGCGAAAGCCGCAAGCTCGTTCGCCGAGCTCAGGGATCAGTAATCATGATGCGCGGCGGACGCCATCCTCAGGTCATTCAGTGGTTTCCGGGGCATTTGTCATGAGCGAAATTCTCATCCGCAATGGGACGATAGTTGCGATGGACCGTGCTCACGGCGCAACACCATTTGCCGCTGACATCCTGATCGAAGGCACCGAGATCAGATCGATCGGGTCGGGCCTTGCCGCCAGGCCCGACGCCCAAATTATCGAGGCACGCGGCAAGCTGGTCCTGCCGGGACTGGTCAATGCCCATACGCATTCCAGTGAGACATTCCTGCGGGGGCGCTATGAGCGCATGCCGCTCGAACTCTGGCTGCTCTATGCCTATCCGCTGTTGATGAACGACCCGATCGGCGAGCGCCTGCTGTACCTGCGCAGCCTGCTGCTGGCGATGGAATCGCTGCGCAACGGCGTCACGACGCTCTGCGACGATTTTTTCGACCCGCCCCGGCACGATCTCGACCGGCTTGCCACCGTCTTTCGCGCCTACGACGATGCCGGAATCCGCGCCAATATTTCCAGCGCGGCGATGAATGTGCATACGCTTGATGCGCTGCCTTTTGTGCGCGAGATAATGCCCTCGGCGATGCAGGATCTTCTCGATTTTGGTCCGCCGATGTCGGCAGGAGCGTATGCGGACTATTGCCGCGCTGCCTTTTCCAGCCTGCACGGGATGTCGGGCCGCCTGCAGTTCATGATCGCACCTTCCGCGCCGCAGCGCTGCACGCCCGATCTCATGGCGGCCTGTATGGAGCTGGCAGTTGAAAGGCATGTGCCGTTCCACACGCATGTCCTCGAGACCAAGACGCAGGCGGTGACGGGGCTCGTTCATCACGGCAGGTCCTTGATCGCCTATATGCACGATCTCGGCCTTTTGAAACGCAACACGACCATCGCGCATTCGGTGTGGGTCAGCGACGAGGACATCGAGCTGATGGGGGAGGCGGGCGTCTCCGTTGCCCACAACGCCGTCTCCAACCTGAAGCTTGGGGCCGGGATCGCGCCGATCCGCCGCCTGCTCGATGCCGGTGTGACGATCGGCCTTGGCACGGATGGCGTTTCGTCGAACGACACGTCTCGCATCTTCGACGTCATGCGCGTCGCCGGTCTCGTTCATAGTGCCGCCGGTCCTGACTACGAGAAATGGCTCAGGGCGGACGAGATCCTCACCATGGCGACCATCGGCGGCGCCAAGACGGCGATGCTGGAACAGGTGACCGGTTCCCTGGAAGTCGGCAAGTCGGCCGATCTTCTTGTCCTGGATATGCGAAATTATCCCTTCGTGCCGCTCAACGATGTCGCCAAACACCTTGTCTATTCGGAAAACGGATCGTCGGTGGAAGCAGTGATGGTTGCCGGACGAATCGTCATGCAGGGCGGACGCCTGACCACGGTGGATGAACAGGCCGTCTTCGATGAAATTTCCGAACTCGTGCCGGCATATCTTGCCGAACACGCCGAGCTTGAGCGCCGCAACGCGATTTTCGAACCCGTCCTGGCAGAGGTCCATCGAATGGCGACCGGGATGGACATTTCTCTCAACCGATACCAAGGCGATGCCGTATGACGCGACATCGACGGCAGACGGTTTTCTGCTGTGACGTTGTCAACTTTGTTGCAATCCTCAGTAGCAATAAATTTGGGCAAACCGCATCGATCGTGTGGCGCGAACCATGACAACCATCTATGGATGATACTGCACGCGTAACTTGCGATTTTCTGGTTTACAAGCTGGGCGAAAGTTCTGCGGCACCTGGGCATGGATTGCGGGCGCTTGCGCGATTTGGGTGGCCTTCGGGGGAAGGCGGACGGGGAACCGATGACATCGACGATAGTTGTTCTTGTGCTTGCTCTTGCGGGCATGGCGTTCACATGGCTGAAAATGCTCAAGCGTTTTCAGTCGGCTCTCGCCGCCGCCGCTTGGATGCTTCTGGCCATCACCAATGCCGCGCATAGGCGGGGGAACGCCTGGTTCGCCTTCGCTGTTGCCTTCTTGATCAGCCTTATTTCTTTCCAGAGTGCGCACGCGCAATCGGCTGGTTGTAGTGCGATCAACGCAACGTGGGGGAGCGGCGTTTCCTTCTCGAATGGGGACTCTTTGTGGCAGGAGGGACTTAGTGTCCTCGCTGGCGAGAAAGTAACCTACACGGTTACCTCATCCGGTACCGCAACTCCGGGGGAGGCTGGCTTTGCGATGTACAAGAACGATGGTCTTGGTTTTCCTGACGGTACTTCATTTCAAGAACACGCTTCACCCGGCGCGGAATTGAATCTAACCGGTACATTGACAATACCCGCCGACGATAGCCGCTTCGTGGTATACGCTTGGAGCGATCGAGCGGGCGGAACCGTGCAGGCGACGGTCACATGCGCTGGAAAGAGCGACCAGACCATCACCTTCAACAATCCGGGCCCGCAGAATTTCGGAACGACGCCGACGCTGACGGCGAGCGCCAGTTCCGGGCTCAGCCCCGTCTTCACCTCCGCAACCACCGGCGTTTGCACCATTGACGGCGCAGGAATGCTGACTTTCGTGACGACCGGGACCTGCACGATCAATGCCAACCAGGCCGGAGATACGTCCTATAACGCTGCCCCGCAGGTACAGCAGAGTTTTGCCGTCAACCCCGCCGTTCCGATTGCCGGTGCGCTTTCGGCGACAGTCAGCGCCAACTCGTCGGCAAACCCCATCACGTTGAACCTTTCCGGTGGAACAGCGACATCGGTGGCGGTCGGCGCGCCGGCTGCGCACGGCACGGCGACGGCTTCAGGAACCACCATTACCTATACGCCGACGCCAGGCTATGCCGGCCCCGACAGCTTCACCTATACGGCAACAAATGCGGGCGGCACATCGTCGCCGGCGACGGTTACCATCGCCGTATCGGCCCCGACCATCGTTTTGCTGAACGTCTCGCTGGCGACGGGGACCGTTGGGACGGCCTATAGCCAGACGCTGACGGCTTCCGGCGGCACCAGCCCCTATACCTTCTCTGTATCCGGCACATTACCGGCTGGTCTCACTCTCTCGTCCGGCGGTGTACTTTCCGGAACGCCGACCGTTGCGGGGAGCTACAGCTTCCAGATTGTCGCTACCGACAGCTCGACTGGCCCTAGCGCGCCGTTCTCGGGCTCGCGGGGGTACACACTGAACGTCAACGAAATTCCCCCGGTTGCAGGCGCGGTATCCGCGACGGTCAATGCGAACTCGTCGGCGAACCCGATCACGCTGAACCTTTTCGCCGGTACGGCGACGTCGGTGGCGATCGGCACGGCGGCGTCGCACGGCACGGCGTCGGCCTCCGGCACGACCGTTACCTATACGCCGATAACAGGCTACTCCGGCTCCGACAGCTTCACCTACACCGCCACGAATTCAGCCGGCACCTCTTCGCCCGCGACGGTTACCATCACGGTGAACCGACCCACACTGGCCCTGTCGCCAGCGGCGGGGGCGCTGCCCGGCGGCACGACCGACGTTGCCTATAGCCAGTCAATGACCGCATCGCTCGGCACCGCGCCCTATACCTATGGGCTCACCATCACCTCCGGCACGCTCCCAACGGGACTGTCTTTCAATACCGCAACGGGCACTCTTTCCGGCACCCCGACGACGACAGGCACCGTCAACTTCACCGTGTCTGCAGTAGACACCTACGGTGCGAGCGGCTCGGCCGCCTATTCGCTGACGACCATATTGGGGCTGCAGGCGCCCGTCGCCGGCAATGCGTCCGCGACGGTCGATGCCAATTCGGCGAACAACGCAATCACGCTCGCCCTCACGGGCGGCGCCGCAGATAGCGTGGCGGTCGCGTCGGCCCCGACCCACGGCACCGCGTCGGCTTCGGGCACGACAATCACCTACACGCCGACGTTAGGCTATTCCGGCGCCGACAGCTTCACCTACACGGCCACCAATATCGCGGGCACGTCCGCGGCCGCGACGGTCACCATCACGGTGAGTGCGCTGCCGCAATTGTCGGTCAACGACGTAAGCCAGTCCGAGGGCAATTCCGGCACCACGAGCTTCACCTTCACGATATCGCTGGACAAACCGGCCGGTGTCGGTGGTGTGACCTTCGACATTGCGACGGCAAACGGTACGGCCAACGCCACTGGCGACTACACAACCAATTCCGCAAGCGGTCACGTCAGCCAGGGTGCGACCGACGCCACGTTCACAGTGCTTGCGCTGGGTGATACAGACTTTGAGCCGGACGAGACATTCTTCGTCAATGTCACAAACGTCGCCGGCGCGACGGTCGTCGACAACCAGGGTATGGGCACTGTCCTCAATGACGACGCAGCGCCTGCTCCGTCGATCGCCAACATCACCCCGAATGCCGGGGGCACGACCGGCGGCACGGTGGTCACCATTAGCGGTACGGGTTTCACCGATACGACTGCGGTTACCTTCGGCGGCGTTGCCGGGAGCAACCTCACCGTCGTCGACGACGGTAAGGTCGCGGTGACGACGCCCGCTCTTGCCGCTGGAGCCGTAGTGGTTGCCCTTACTACGCCGAACGGAACCGATACGTTCAATGGTGGCTTTACCTACCAGACATCGGTTCCGACGATCACGGCATCGGCCTCCGACAGCAATCCGGTGCTCGGCACATCGGTGACCTTTACGGCGACCTTGGCCGGCGGCGCGTCGCCGACGGGAACCGTCACCTTCAAGAACGGATCCACGACGCTTGGAACCGGCACCGTGTCCGGCACCACGGCCGCCTTCAGCACCACAGCGCTGAGCGTCGGCGTGCATTCCATCACCGCTGAATATTCCGGTGATGGCAACAACGCCGCTGCGACCTCGGCCGCCATCACCGTTACGGTCGGGCAGGTTGCCCCGACGGTCACGGCATCGGCCTCCGACAGCAATCCGGTGCTCGGCACATCGGTGACCTTTACGGCGACCTTGGCCGGCGGCGCGTCACCGACGGGAAGCGTCACCTTCAAGAACGGATCCACGACGCTTGGGACCGGCTCCGTCTCCGGCACCACGGCCACGTTCAGCACCGCGGCGCTGGCCGTTGGCGTGCATTCCATCACCGCCGAATATTCCGGTGATGGCAACAATGCCGCTGCGACCTCGGCCGCCGTCACCGTTACGGTCGGGCAGGTCGCCCCGACGGTCACGGTCTCCGCCTCGAACAACAATCCGGTGCTCGGCGCATCGGTAACCTTCACGGCGAGCTTGGTCGGCGGCGCGTCACCGACGGGAACCGTCACCTTCAAGAACGGATCCACGACGCTTGGGACCGGCTCCGTCTCCGGTACCACGGCCGCCTTCAGCACCGCGGCGCTGAGCGTCGGCGCGCATTTCATCACCGCCGAATATTCCGGTGACAGCAATAATGCCGCTGCGACCTCGGGCGCTGTCACGGTCACGGTGGCAGCCTCGGCCATAACGTTCAGCCCCGCCGGCGGCGCGCTGCCCGAGGCCATGGTTGGTGAGGCTTACAGCCAGCAGATCTTCGCAACGGGGGGAGAGGGAGCGCTAAGCTACAGCCTCAAATCCGGCACGTTGCCGGCCGGAATGATCCTCAACATCTCCACCGGCGAGTTGACGGGTCCCCTCGATACGGCGGCCGAGGCGAAGGACTATAGCTTCACCATCGAAGCGCGTGACGGTCACGGCACCACCGGAACGGCAAGCTACACTCTGACGGTCAAAACACGCGCCGTCACCGTCACTGACAAGACAGTCGACGTTCCGTCGGGCAGCATGCCGGTCAATGTCAACCTCGAGGCCGGCGCCACTGGCGGTCCGTTCACTGATGCGAGCCCCACATTCGTGGAACCGGCCAATGCCGGCACGGCGAGCATCGTGCGGGGTGAATTTGCCGCAGCGGGTCCGACGCCTCTCGGCTGGTATCTGAAGTTTATCCCGAACTCGGCCTACTCGGGTACTGTGCGGGTTGGCTTCAGGCTGATGAACGCGCAAGGCGCCTCCAACACCGGTACGGTGACCTACAAGATCGGCTACAATCCTGCCGAGGTCGCCGATAATATTGATGACCTCGTGCACGGTTTCGTCCAGACCCGGCAGGGCCTGATCGCCTCTTCGATCAGGGTTCCGGGCCTTCTGGAACGTCGGCAGCTGGGCAACGCCACGGATCCAGTCACTGCCCGTATGACGCCTTCGGAAGATGGCATAACGGCCAGCTTCGCGACCAGTCTTGCGCAAATGGAATCGGCTGGCGGCTATGCCCCGCCGTTCAACGTCTGGATCGACGGCACGCTGATGGCGCACAAGCGAGACGAGAACGACGACAAGTGGGGCAGCTTCGCCATGCTCAATCTCGGCGCCGATTATCTGATTTCTGAAAAGGCGCTGGTCGGCCTGTCGCTCCATTTCGACCGGATGACCGATCCGACGAAGGAGGACGCCGAATTGACGGGCAACGGCTGGCTCGCCGGCCCCTATGCCTCGCTCGAGATCGGCAAGGGCGTGTTCTGGGATACAAGCCTGCTCTATGGCGGCTCGGCGAACGACATCGACACAGCCTTCTGGGACGGTTCGTTCGACACGAAACGCTGGTTGATCGACACGGCGATCATGGGCGAATGGCAAATCGACGAGGCCACGGTGCTGACGCCGGAGCTCCGGGCTGTCTACTTCAACGAGACGGTCAAGGACTATAGCGTGCGCAACGGTGCGGGCGACGAAATCACCATCGAGGGCTTCGACGCCGAACAGTTCCGAATAAGTCTCGGTGCGGAGATCGCGCGTTCCTTCACCCTGGAGAACGGCTCCACTGTGACGCCGAAGCTCGGTGCAACAGCCGGTTATGCCGGTCTCGACGGCTCCGGCGCCTACGGCACACTGACCGCCGGCCTGACGCTGGAGACCGTCGATTTCTGGATGCTCGACGCCAGCCTCCTTCTCGACATCGAGGGTGACGGCCAGAAATCTCTTGGCGGACGGGTGAGGGCAGCAAAGCAATTCTGAGCAGGCCTGACCCCGACTGAAACAGAAAGTCGCAGTGGGACGCACAGCGGCTTTCGTCCCTCTTGAGCCAAGTTCCAACCTCTATTTCGCGTCATCGGAGGGTTGTTCGCCGTCTTGGCGTGGTGCAAAGCTCTACGCAGCGATCATCTTCCAAGGCTTATGGTGGCGTTTCGATCGGGTGACCGCTTGACAATGGAGCCGGGTTTGAATTAATGGGTAATCGATAACCCAACAAGGTCAGCAGCCGTGACAATCTCCCTTTCTGACATCGCGGAGCGCGCGGGCGTCTCAGTGAAGACGGTCTCCGGCGCATTGCACGGCGGGTCCGCTCGAATGTCGGACGAGACCCGTCAGAAGGTCAAGGCGATTGCTGAGGAGCTCGGCTATGTAACGAACCTGGCCGCGCGCGGCGTGCGTCAGGGCTGGCTTCCGCTGGTCGGCGTCGTGTCCGATGGGTTGATCACCTCGCCCTTCGCCACCGAAATCGTCCGAGGACTCGATGGGGCTGCGCGCAGCGCCGGCATGGCCGTCTTCGCTGTCAACCACAGCAGCGGACAGTCGATTGGCTCGGTGCTCGACGAAGTGCAGCAGTTCCGGCCGCGCGCCGTTGCCTACGCCGCCATGTATCACAAGGACGTCGATCTGCCGCCAACGCTGGCCGGTTCCGTCGGGGTCATGATCAACTGCCGCGAGGCCTCCGGCCGTGTCACGTCGCTGGTCCCGGACGAAGAGGGCGGGGCACGTGAGATCGTGCGTTACCTGCTGGCCGCAGGCCGGCGCCGTATCGCCTTCATCAACTTGCCGGGCATTCTGGCCGGCTCCTTGCGCGAGAAGGGCTTTCGTGCGGCGCTGGAGGAGGCAGGCATCGACCCGCTCGGCGTGTTTCCGGCCGTGCGCCGCAGCGTTTACAGCGACCGCGCGCCAAGCCTTGTCGCATCCCATGTGGAGGCACTTCTTTCCGGTCAGCGGCCGGACGCCATCCTGTGCGGCAACGACCGGGTGGCAATGGAGGTCTATGCCGCGCTTGCGCGTGCCGGCCTTCGCATCCCGGACGACATTGCGGTGGCAAGTTTCGACAACCAGGTCGAGCTTGCCTCGCGGCTGGATCCGCCATTGACGACAATGGCCCTGCCGCACCGCGCGATGGGCCGCCTTGCCATGGAGATCCTGCTCGCCGGGCAACCTGAGCCGCCGCATCTGCGGCAGTTGCCCTTCCATCTGGTCGAGCGGGCATCCGTCTAAATTCAGTTTTATGATCGCATTCAACAGGAGGAGAAAACAATGACTGCGCACTTGGGTAATCGTTTACGCAATGCACTCTGCGCCGCCACGGCGCTCTTGGGGAGCGCCGGTATTGCCGACGCAAAAACCGTCGTTCATGTCATGCACCAGGGCGATCCGGGCTGGGTGAAGGCCTATGGCGATGTCGCCAAGCGCTTCGAGGACGCCAATCCGGATGTCGACATCGAACTGATCTACGCGCCGCACGACGCCTATAACGAGAAGTTCAGCGCCGCCGTCATGGCCAAGCAGTTGCCGGACGTGATGGAACTCGACGCACCGTTCCTCGCCAACTACGTCTGGTCCGGATACCTGCAGCCGATCAAGCCGCTCGTCGATAAGGATGTCCTTGACGACATGACCGGCTCGAACATCGCCCAGGGCACCTATCCGATCGATAAGGACCTCTATGCGATCGGCCTCACCGACTCCTCGGTCGTCCTCTACGGCAACAAGAAATATCTTGAAGCCATCGGCGCACGCATCCCGAAATCCGTCGACGACGCCTGGACGCGCGAGGAATTCGAAGGCTATCTCGAAAAGCTCTCCAAGCTCGAGGGCGTGAAGTGGCCGATCGACACGTTCCGCGGCTACGGCATCAAGACCGAGTGGATCACCTACGCCTATGGCCCGCTGCTCGAAAGCGCCGGCTGCGATCTGATCGATCGCAAGGCGTGGAAGGCGAGCGGTACGCTCGACAGCGAAGCCTGCGTCAAGGCGCTCACCATGATGCAGACCTGGGTAAAGAACGGCTGGGTCGTTCCGACGTCGTCGGGCACGAACCAGTTCTATGCCGAAGGCCAGCCGGCAGCACTCGCCATGGGCGGACACTGGTTCTATGCGGAAGCCGCCGCCGCGATGAAGGACAATGTCGTCGTCATGCCGCTTCCGAAAATCGGAGAGAAGGGCGTCAGCCCGAACGGCACCTGGATCTGGGGTATTTCGGCGACCTCCGAAAATCCTGAGGCCGCGGGCAAGTTCCTGAGCTTCCTTCTGAAGGACAAGGAATATCGCGACTACGCCAAGACCCAGTCGGCCTATCCGGGTCTCAAGAGCTTTGCCGCCGAATCCCCGCTCTACGCTGAAGGCGGACCACTTGCTATCGCCTTCGAACAGGCCTCGAAGTCCGCGGTCGCCCGTCCGCCGCACCCGGCCTATCCGACGATCACCTCCGCTTTCATGCAGGCGGTCGACAAGATCTTCAACGGCGACGACGCACAGGAAGCCCTGACTGCCGCCGCCAGGAAGATCGACCAGGACATCGAGGACAACGCCGGCTATCCGCCGTTCGACGAACAGCAATAAGGCGTTATCGCAGGGCCGTCACTCTGACCGGCCCTGCGCCATCTCGGGAGGATGAGCGATGAGGAGGAGACCATGACTTTGCAACAGACGTCTGCGCCGGCCATTCCGCGCGCCGGCAGGCGACGTGACCGGCAGCGATTTTGGCAGGAAGTCGCAATGATCGCGCCCGCCGTGCTGCTGCTCGCGGTCTTCCTGATCACGCCGTTCCTTCTGTCCTTCTGGACGGCGATGACCAACCAGCCGCTCGTGCCGCGCCCGACGCCGGTGCGCTTCGTCGGCCTCCTGAACTTTCAGCGCGTCTTTACCGATCCGTTGTTCTGGACGTCGCTCTGGAACGTCACGCGCTTCACGGTCTGGGTGCTCCCGGTCCAGTGCGGCCTGGCCTTCCTGACGGCGCTGCTGCTCCACCAGAAACTGCCGATGCGCAATCTTCTGCGCGGCATGTTCTTCCTGCCGGCGATCACCTCCATGGTCGTCGTCTGCGTGATCTGGGGCACGCTGTTCCAGTATCCGAGCGGTCCGCTCAACCAGATCGTCGGCTTCTTGTCCGCTGGCACGATCCAGCCGATCGATTGGCTCGGCGACCCGAACTGGGCAATGTTCTCGATCGTGCTGCTGTCGGCCTGGCAGGCCTATGGCTTCCAGATGATCATCTACCTTGCCGGGCTGCAAGGCATTCCGGAAGAGCTTTACGACGCCGCCCGCATCGATGGGGCAAGCGCGCTCCGTCGTTTCTGGCACGTGACCATGCCGGGCCTGCGTCCCACCCATGTTTTCGTGCTGGTCATCACGACGATCCAGGCTTTCAAGCTCTACACCCAAGTGGCAATCCTCACCCAGGGCGGGCCGAAGGAAAGCACGGAGACCGTGGTGCACTACATGGTGCGCGCCGGTTTCGAGGAACAGAAGCTCGGATATGCCTCTGCCGTCTCCGTCATTCTCTTCGTCATCGTTCTTCTGATCGCGCTTCTCCAGCGCAAACTCCTGAGGCGCTTCGATGTCTGATCTCGTGCTCAGCCAGCCCGCCCCGCTGGCCATATCCCGGGGCAACAGCAAGACGGGCCTGCGCGTCGTCCAGACCGTATGCATCTTCATCATTGCTCTGGTGATGATTTCGCCACTCTTCATGCTGCTCATTGCCAGCCTCAAGGACGACCGCTTTCGCATCCTTGCGGACATGGGCAGCTTCCGCGCCTTCTGGGTGAGCGAGCCGACGCTCTCGAACTACCGGGAGATCGCCAATTTCTCCGGCGAGCTTGCCTATGGCCGCTATCTGTTCAACTCGCTGGTGATCCTCGTCGTCACCGTCGTGTCGGGACTGATCATCAACTCCATGGCAGGCTTTGTGCTCGCCTGGGGCTCGCTGCGCGGCAAGGCGGTCCTGCTTGCGCTTGTGGTCGCGCTCTATGTTATCCCGCAGGAGAGCATCATCATGCCGCTCGTCGTCATGATGTCGCGGGCAGGGCTGACGGACACCTTTGCCGTCCAGATCCTGCCCTGGGTAGCAAGCCCGCTCTATGTCTTCCTCTTCTACCAGTTCTTCGCGCAACTGCCGAAGGAACTCTACGAAGCGGCGGAGATGGACGGGGCCTCGGCCTTTCGCATCTACCGTTCGATCTACATGCCGCTCAGCCTGCCGGCGCTCGCAACGGTGTCGATCCTCATGGGGATCGAGAGCTGGAACCAGTATCTCTGGCCGACACTCGTCACGCAGACCGACCATGCACGGCCGATCTCGGTCGCAATTGCCACCTTCTTTGGACAGGACAGCATCTACTGGGACCGCGCCATGGCCGCGTCCGTCCTGATGATGATCCCCGTCCTCATTCTCTACCTCGCCTTCCAGCGCTGGTTCGTAAGCTCGTTCGTCGGCTCCGCCGTGAAAGGTTGACTATGACTTCCCAAACAAAACTCGCGAGCCCCGCGCTTGAAATCGTTGAGGCCGCGTTTGCCGCCGGCACGGTGCTGCATCTCTGGATCAAGGCGCGCGAAACTGGCGGCAAGGCGAAGCTCTTCGTGAGTGTCGAGCGCAATGACATCGCCGATCCGTCCACGCGTCGCACCGAGGAGTTCGAATTCTTCGCGGTGACGCTCGGGACCGATGGCCACACTGTACTTGCCTATGATGCGGAAACGACCGCGCTCTCAGTGGTCTACGCATTCCATCCGCAGACGGTGCTGGAGGAGGGGATCCGCGTGTTGCACCACGACATGCGTACCGCACCGCCTCAGGTGCCGGCCGGCTACCACTTCCGGCCGCCCTTCGGCTGGATGAACGACCCGAACGGTTTCGGCCGTTTCGCCGGCCGCGGCCATCTCTTCTACCAGCACTATCCGCACGGTTTGCGCTGGAACACCATGCATTGGGGACACGCCGTCTCGACAGATCTGATCCACTGGACGCACCTGCCGATGTTCCTCTTTCCGGCGGATCATCTGTCCGAAAGGGACGACGGCCGCGGCGGCGCCTTTTCCGGCTCGGCCATCCCCATTTCCGGACCTGAGGGGGAGGAGATCCGCGTCTTCTATACCGAACACGTTCGCGATCGGCAGCCGGAAGAGCAGATCCAGCTCTCCGCCCTCAGCCGCGACGGCATCGTCGCCGGTGCATCCGAGGTGGTTCTGCCGGTCCGTCCGGAAGGCTTGAACCTCACCACCGACTTCCGGGATCCCTATGTTTTCAGGGGCCCGGACGGCCGCTGGAAGATGCTGCTCGGCAGCCGCGACAGGTCGGGCGGCGTCGTTCTGCTCTATGAGACGACGGATCGACAAGGCGCTGCCGGCTGGACCTTCCTCGGTATCATTCATCGCGAGGACCGTTTCGGTATGACAGCAGCGGAATGCCCCTGCATGGTGCCGCTCGGTGGGAAGGCGGACGATCCGGATACCCGTTGGGCGCTGATCTTCGGCCTGCTGACCAGCCGCGATCCCGCAACCGGCCGGCGTAACCTGACGTCGGTTACCGTCGGCCGCTTTGACGGCCGCAAATTCCTGGCCGAGTTCGAGCAGGAGCTGGATTTCGGCTCCGACGCCTATGCCTTCCAGGCCTTCGTCGACGGCGACGAGCCGGTCGGCATCGCTTGGCTCGCCAACTGGACGGATTTTTCCAAGAAAGACGATTTCCCGACCGCCATGACGCTGCCGCGTCGTGTGCTTCTCGACGGAGATGCCGTTCTGACGCCGCCGAGCGTCGCAGCGGAAAGCCTCCGCCACATGCTGCTCGACGAAGCGGCGCTCGCCGCCGGCGAGACAGTTCCGCTCAAAAGCGGCGCGGTGGAGATCGTGCTCTCGCTGCCCGAGCCCGGCGCTGCGTTTGAACTCGCCTTCGATCACCCGGACGTCAAGCTTGGCGTGAAGCTTGATGGCGACGGCCTGGCGATCCTCTTTGACGCCGGCACTGGCAAAGAGCCGCCGCGATACCTCGCATCCGGCGCCAAGCCTTCGGAGCTGCGCATTTTTCTCGACGCAGGTTCCATCGAGGTGTTCGCCGACAACGGCCGCTGGACCGGCACGAAGCGCATTCCGGGTTTTTCCGCCGCTCGTTCGGCGACGCTAACCGGAGCCGCCGCCAGTGCAAAAATCTGGCAACTCAAGCTTTAAGGGAGGAAGACAATGGCATCGGTAACGATCGATCGCGTTTTGAAGCAATATGGGGCAGCCTCCGTCATCCACGGCGTTTCCGTGAATATCGAGGATGGCGAGTTCGTCACGCTCGTCGGCCCGTCCGGCTGCGGCAAGTCCACGCTTCTGCGCATGCTGGCGGGGCTGGAGGACATCAGCGGGGGCGAGATCCGCATCGACGGGCGCATCGTCAACGAGGTGGCGCCGAAGGAGCGGGACATCGCCATGGTGTTCCAGAGCTACGCACTCTATCCGCACATGACGGTCGCCGAGAACATGGGCTTTGCCCTGAAACTGCAGGGCCGCGACAGGGCGACGATCGACCGGCTTGTCAGGGAAGCCGCCGGTATTCTGGCGCTGGAACCGCTGCTCGATCGCTTGCCGAAGCAGCTCTCCGGTGGCCAGCGCCAGCGCGTGGCAATGGGGCGCGCAATTGTCCGCCATCCGAAGGTGTTCCTGTTCGACGAGCCGCTGTCCAATCTCGATGCCAAGCTGCGCGTGACGATGCGCAGCGAAATCAAGGAATTGCACCAGCGGCTCGGTACCACCATCGTCTACGTCACGCACGACCAGATCGAGGCTATGACCATGGCCGACAAGATCGTCGTCATGCGCGCTGGCCGCATCGAGCAGATCGGCAAACCGCTCGACCTCTACGACCGCCCAGATAACACCTTCGTCGCAACCTTCATCGGCTCGCCTGCGATGAACCTTTTTGAAGGCGACATCGGCGACGGTGGCTTCCGTATCGAGGGCGGGCTTTCCCTGCCGCTACCGGGGTTCCTGGGCGGCAAAGAAGCCCGAACCTACGGCATCCGCCCGGAAGACCTCGAGCTTGCCGAAACGGGCATTCCAGCAACGGTCCTGACGGTTGAGCCGACAGGCGCTGAAACCCATCTTTCGGTGCGCGTCGGCACGCAGACGGCCGCTATTGTTCTGCATCGACGCGCGGACCTTCGCCCTGAACAGCAGGTCCACCTCGCGCCAAAAGGAGAGAAGATCCACCTCTTCTCTGCAGGAGGCGCCAGGATTAACTGAAACGGCATGCATGTCGCGAGAGGCCGTTGACCCATTCGGGCAGAGACATCTCATCCGCCAAGCTCCTTTGGAGCGTATAAGGAGGCCGAGATCGATGCGGCGGTGGACGTTGGTTCGGAATCATTGCTCCGCACCAATGGCCGTGTGACGTCACCAGAGGACCGACGATACCTCGACGAACAACCCGTCGACCACCTGGTTCAGTGTGCCGGTAATGACCTCTAGCTCTACGTAGGTAGCGAGGACTACCGCTGCCAGCATGGACAAGGCCGATCCGATTTCGATCGCTGGCATGCGTTCGCGAGGAAGGGATATCGTAGCGCTCTCAGGAGTGGCGACGAACAGGTGATCGGCATCATGCCGGTTGTCGTTGGCTGCGCGAAGGAGACGAGACGGGCGAAAACGCTTATGTCCGCTCTTATCGCATATGCTGAGGCATCTTTCGCAGGGTGAAGTGGGCATCGGAAACGTCCATGACCGAACCAGAGTTGGATTACATTGTAGGCGACTCAACTGCATCGACCGTTCCCGGGGTAACTGTTGCGCTGAGGTTTGCGTCGCGCACGCGTTTCGCGGGAGGCCGGGTCAAGCGCGGCAAGGCAAGGATCAGCCGCAATCCATGTTTTCCGGCATATCCGGTAGTTCCATAATATAGATTATGCAATCATTGTGTGTAGCCGGGTACATTCTAATTTGAAGTGCGACATGCCAATGATTTCAATGGTTTCCCCTTGGAGATTTTGGCATGTCCCGACGCTATTCGCAGCTGAATCTGGC
>Ga0102592_1000188_pt1 | contig 151016 bp, 137 predicted proteins | sample AraplaCol_mMF_r2_FD_76861 | JGI IMG/M metagenome (GOLD analysis project Ga0102592, IMG submission 76861) | Arabidopsis root microbial communities from North Carolina, USA - plate scrape MF_Col_mMF_r2 (SPADES assembly) (version 2) | ecosystem: Host-associated > Plants > Roots > Endosphere...
GCTGAACTCGTAGAACAGCGCCTCCTGCGCCACCTGCCGCTCGCCCATCATCGCGTCGCCCTCCATCCGGACGCCGACTGAATCAGGACTTCAGAGCCGCAGCAATGCCGACTTTTTCAACGATATCCGCCAGTTCCAGACGTTGGCTGCTCCCCGAGAGCAGACTATGCGATGGGGCCTGTCGGGGCCGCTATTTGTATTCCGCGAAGGACGCATTCGTGGAGCAATCGAATGCGCCCTCAGGCAGGGCTAGGCGGTCCATCCGCCGTCGATAGTCAGGCTGGCGCCGGTCATGTAACCGGCTGCGGGGCTCGTCAGCCAAGCGACGAGGTCGGCGATCTCCTCCGGCTTGCCGATGCGGCCCAAAGGCAGCCTGGGTACGATATATGCCATGAGGTCGGCCGTCATATCCGTCTCCACCGGGCCTGGCTGAACGTTGTTGACGGTGATCTGGCGGGGTGCGAAATCGAGCGCGGCGCCGCGCACCAGTTGAGCCACGGCGGCTTTTGTCATGGCGTAGACGCTGGAACCGGGTGAGCCGATCCGGTCGGCGGTGTTGCTGCCGATAGTGACGATCCGCCCGCCATCGAGCAGATGCGGAGCCGCATAGCGGATCGCGGCGAACACGCCGCGCACATTGACCGCCAGCATGCGATCAAAGTCATCCATAGCGAATTGATCGACGGCGCCACTCACGAGGATGCCTGCATTGACGACGAGCACCCCCGGCTTGCCGAAGCGCTCGACAGCAGTCTCGACAGCCAGGCGCACGGCCTCGGGGTCAGCGCTGTCCGCGCGGATAGCGAGCCCGGCCCCTCCCCCCGCTTCGATGGCCTGGACGAGCGCGGCGGCTCGCTCCGGCGCACTGACATACGTGAAGGCGACGGGGCGTCCCTCGGCGGTGAGGCGGCGCACAACGGCTGCTCCCATGCCGCGGGCACCGCCGAAAACCAGGGCCGGCGCGGAGGGGGAAATGGCGGTGTTCATCGGCAATCTCCATTGTTGACTGATTGGTCCAAAATTATCTCTCTGTTATGGATCGATCAGTCAATAATATTCTGGACCAACCGATCAAAAATTTGTAAAGATCGCTCATGGCCAGACCTTCAGAATTCGACCGGGAAGAAGCGATCGCTAGCGCGATCAGGGTGTTCGCGCGCCAAGGGTTCGAGGCGGCCTCGACCAGCGACTTGCTCAAAGGCATCGGGATCGGCCGGCAAAGCCTGTACGGCGCCTTCGGAGACAAGCGCGGCCTGTTTCTAGAGGCTCTGCGCCATTACACGGCTGGCTCGCTGACGCAGATGCGCGAGGCCCTTGCGAAGGGGACGCCGGCCGAGAGCATCAAGGCGGCCCTGCTCGTGGGGCTGGGTTCCAGCGATGACGTCGAGAGCGGCTGCCTGGGCGTGGGGTCGATCGTCGAGTTCAGCCGCTCGGACCCTGAGATCAATGCCCTCAACGACGCAGCCGGCACGGCCGTGATCACGGCCTTCGCGGGGCGCGTTCGTGCCGCCGTGGAGGCCGGCGAGTTTGACACGGGGCTCGACCCCGATGCCGCCGCCCGGATGCTGCTGATCTTGCGTTCGGGCCTCAAGGTGGCGGCTCGGGGCGGCGCCGGCGATTCTGAACTCAGCGCCGCTGCGGACCTGGCGTTGCGCAGCATCGTGCGCCGCTAACGCGCCGCCGGCCCAATTCGTCGCTGGCCGGACTTTCCCGGCAGTAGCTTTGCGGGAAGCGGCACCATAGAGCGCCAATTGCGGACCATGAGACATTGCCCGGAAGCGGACGTTCACAGGTCCGACCCGGAGTGATCGCTCGCGACCCATTCCTGACGTCCGGAACGTCGGTTCGGGGGATCGATTTCACGACGGGTCGCGTTGCTGAGTCACACGCCGACGCGGCGCATCTGTGCGGGTGGATAGCGCGTGCCGACGATGGTCCCTGGAGCGAAGGCCGCATCCAGTTCAGTGATTGTTCGCCGAGCGGGCACGATCGCCGCGGCCGAAGCGTTCTCTTCGAGCCATCGCCGTTGTTTCGAGCCTGGCAGAGGTACGAGGAAGGGCCGGCGCGTCAGCAGCCAGGCGAGCGCGAGTTGGGCGGGCGTGCAGCCCTCGCGCGCGGCGCAGGAGCGCAACACGGCGACGGGCAGCAGGTTCTGCGCCAGGTTCTCCGCCTGAAAGCGCGGCATGTCGCGGCGGCGGTCCTTGGGGCCGAGCGTGTCGAAGTCGGCGATCGTGCCGGTCAAGAAGCCGCGGCCGAGCGGGCTATAGGCGACAAAGCCGATGCCCAGCTCGCCACAGAGGTCGAGAAGCTCGTTTTCCGGCTCGCGCGACCAGAGCGAGTACTCGGTTTGGAGCGCCGCGATCGGGTGCGTCGCATGCGCGCGCCGCAGCGTCGTGGCGGAAGCCTCCGAGAGCCCGATATGGCGGACCTTGCCGGCCTCGACCAGTCGCGCCAGAGCCCCGACAGTCTCCTCGATCGGGATGTTCGGATCGATCCGATGGACGAAATAGAGATCGATAGCCTCGACCCCGAGCCTCTTCAGGCTGGCATCGCAGGCGAGCGGCACGTAGTCCGGCTTGCCGTTGACGTCCGCCCCGCCGTCCGGAAGCCGGATATTCCCGAATTTCGTCGCCAGCACGACCTTGTCGCGAACGGGTGCGATCGCCCGGCCCACGAGCTCCTCGTTGGCGCCGGCGTTATAGGCGTCGGAGGTATCGATCAGGGTGACGGCGAGATCGGCCGCGCGGTGGATGGTGGCCACGGCCTCGGCCGGGTCGGGCTCGCCATAGATCGGCGTCATGCTCATACAGCCCAGCCCGATGGCCGAGACCTCGAGCGGGCCGAGTTTGCGGGTCTGCATGACGACCTCTCGCGCTGCGGGAGCGAGCCGCGCCCGGAGTTCCGGCGCGGCTGCTCGGCTTCGGACGATGCTACTGAAAGATCTCGTTGAACTTCTTCTTCACGACCGGCCCCTGCTTCCGCAGGAACTCGTAGTCGACCGAGATCAGCTTGATGTCCTTGACGGCCGGGCTGCCGGCGGGCGGTGCCATGTCGGCACGCGCTGCGTAGGAACCTTCCTCGGGGAAGAGCTTCTGGACTTCGTCGCTGATCATGTATTCGGCCAGGAGCTTGCCGGCGTTGGGGTTCGGCGAGCCCTTCACCACCGAGGTCGGCGAGGGGATCACGTAAGTGCCGTCGCTGGGATAGATCGTCTCGATCGGGTGGCCGTCCTTGCGGTCCTCGGCGGCGTAGGAGTCCAGTGCGCCGGCGGCGATGATGCGCTCGCCACGCTTGATCATGTCCGAGACCTGCTGGTTGCTCTGCACGATCATGATGTCGTTCTTGCGCAGCTTCTCGTAATAGTCTCAGCCCTTCAGCTTGGCGTTCATGCCGACGACGCTGAGCTGCAGCGAGGTGAAGGACGGGTCCGTCATCACCTGCTTGCCATTGTATTTCGGGTCGAGCAGAGCGTCCCAGGTCCGCGGCACTTCCGCGCCGGAGATCTTTTCGCTGCGGACGTAGATCGTGATGATGTTGAGGCGCTGGGCGATATAGCTGCCGTTCGCGTCCTTCGCGCCGTCCGGGATCTTGTCGAAATTCGCCGGCTTGAACGGCACGAACATCCCCTGCTCGCCGAGTTCAACGGCCGCGGCGGGGTCCGAAGTCGTCAGCAGGTCGGCGTTGATGCGCTTGGCCTGGTTCTCCTGCAGGAAGCGGCGCAGGATCGCCGAGCCGCCCGAGCGGAACATCTCGACCTTGATGCCGTATTTCGCCTCGAACATCTTGGCGATCTTCTGGCCCGTCTCGACCGGGGTCGAGGTATACCAGACGACCTTGCCTTCCTTCTTCGCGGCCTCGACATCGGCCTTGTCCTGCGCATTGGCGAAGCCGCCGGAGAGCGCGAGGACGGCCGAGACGGCCGCGATCGTCGTGAAACGGCGCAGATGCATTGTCTCTTCCTCCCAATGTTGCGGTTCGCCTCGCGGCGGAGTTGATCCCCGCTCCCGAGAGGCACAGCCGCGCGAGGCGGCCGCGCCCCTATGGCTGCGTCAATGTCCCGTGTAGACGGGCTCTGGCTGTTCGAAGAAGCTGCGCAGGATGTGGTAGACCATCCTGTAGTTCTTCTGCTGGAACGAGGCGTGCGAGATGCCCTTCATCACGATGAATTGCTTGTCGGGATTGGGCAGCGCCGCGAAGAACTTCACGAGATCGTCGAAGCCGGCGATGCCGTCATATTCGCCGCGCATGATCGCCGTCGGCATGGTCAGCTTCGCGGGATCCGTCAGCGGCAGCCGCGAGCACATGTCGACATAGGTGCCGGTCGGCATCGAGTCGTCCAGGGCGAGGATCGCGTCGGCGAAGGCATCTATCACCGTGTCCTCGGCCGTGCCAGGATGATCCCGGTTGAAGATCGAGTGGACGAAAGCACGGTCGATCGGCCGGCGCTTCATCGCCTGGAACTGCGGCAGCTTCTTCTTGCGCACCTCGAGGGTCGGCGAGCCCTCGCCGGTCCAGACGAAGGCGTCCAACGCCAGGCGCCGCACCCGTTCGGGATGACGCTCGGCGAACGCGGCCGCGCGCAGCGCGCCCGAGGAGATGCCATAGATCAGGAAGGGCCGGTTGCCGCGCAGCTTCAGGATGTAGTCGGAGGCAGCGGTGAGGTCGTCCGCGCCATCGGCAATGTTGCTGGTGATGTCGCGCGTCTTGGTGGAGCGGCCGTAGCCCTCCATGTCGACGCACCAGCAGTCGTAGCCCTGCTTGGCGAACCAATCCATGACCGAGGAATCGGGGCGCCCCGGCACCTGCAGGTCAAATGTGGGCTGCGAAGCCATGGAGGAGCCGTGCACGAAGAGGATCGTGCCCTTCTCGTCCGAGGGTTCGCCAGCATATTTCTCGAACAGGAAGAGATCGACGTCGCTGCCTTTCTTCGTCCAATGCTCCTGGGACGCGACCGGCGTCTCCTTGACGTGCTGGTTCATGAATCGCTCCTGTCAGGCTGCGGCCTTGGCCTCGGCGGCCGGCTCGCGGGGAAACACGCTGCACTGGCCGGGATCGATCGACACGACGACCGCGTCGCCTTCGGCGAATTGCTGCAACGGATGGGTCTGGACGCGCAGGGCAGTGCCGCTCGGCAACGCGACCGTGTATTCGCAGATGTTGCCGAGGAAGACGCGCTCGCGCACCCGCGCGGCGTCGCCTGCGTCCACGGCAGCCGCGAGCGTGATGTTCTCGGGCCGGACCGCGATCTCGACGGGGGTCCCTCCGGCGAGACCTTCCGTCACTGGCACGGCCATGACATGCCCCGTCTCGGCCTCGACCCTGGCCGCGCCGCCCTCGATCGCCGCTATGCGGCCCGGCACGAAGTTCACCAGCCCCATGAAGTCGGCGACGATGCGGTTGGCCGGGCGGGTATAGACGTCGAAGGGCGAGCCGTATTGCTGCAGCTCGCCGCCATGCATCACCGCGATCTGGTCCGAGAGCGCCAACGCCTCGGCCTGGTCATGGGTCACATAGATGAACGTCACGCCCGTCCGCCGCTGGAGCTGCTTGAGCTCGCTGCGCATCCGCTCGCGCAGCTTGGCGTCGAGGTTCGAGAGCGGCTCGTCGAGCAGCAGGATGTCGGGCTCCACCACCAGCGAACGGGCTAGCGCGACACGTTGCTGCTGGCCGCCGGAGAGCTCGTTGGGGAAACGTGACTCCAGCCCGCCGAGATTGACGAGCTGCAGCGCCTCCTCGACCTTGGCGCGCAGCTGCGCGCCGGAGATCTTCCGCAGCTTCAGGCCGAAGGCGATGTTCTCGTAGACGGTCTTGTGCGGCCAGACGGCATAGTTCTGGAACACCATGCCCATGCCGCGCCCTTCCGGCGAGACGACACCGGAAGGCGAAGAGAGGAGCCTGCCGCCGGCATGGATGGAGCCGGTGTCGGGCGTAACATAGCCGGCGATCAGCCGGAGTGTCGTCGTCTTGCCGCAGCCCGACGGGCCGAGCAGCGTGACGAACTGCCCGTCCGCGATCTCGAGGTCGAGATGTTTCAGGGCCATCATTCTGGCATGCTGGGGGCCATAGCCCTTGGAAATGCCTGCGATCGAGATTCCGGCCATCAGGCTGCTCCTCCCTGCGGGGCGACATCGCCCTCCTTGCGTCCGATCGCGCCGCCGCCGATCCGGCGGGCGATGGCGATAACGACCACGATGATGGCCATGTTGGTCATGGCGAGAGCTGCGACGGGTTCGGTGTAGCCGGTCTCGTAGAGGTTGTAGATTGCAACCGCCAAGGTCATCGAACTCGATGAGAACAGCAGGATCGAAGCTGAGAGCTCCTGGATCACCGGCACGAAGACCAGCAGCCAGCCCGCAAAGAGCCCGGGCCGCATCAGCGGCAGGGTGATCTCCTTCAGCGTGCGAGCCCAGCTGGCACCGAGGATTCGCGCGCTTTCCTCGAGCGTCGGATCGATCTGGCGCAGCGAGGTGTTGGCGGCCCGCACGCCGAGCGGAATGTAGCGGCCGACATAGGCCAGCAGCAGGATGGTCAACGTGCCGTAGAGCGCGACCGGCATCGACAGCCAGAACTGGATCAGCGCGACCGCCATGACGATGCCGGGCAGGCCGAGCGGCACCAGCGCGGCATAGTCGAGGAACTTGCGCCCAGGGATATGCGTACGGATGTCGATCCAGCCGATGATCGCACCGAGCAGCACCGCAATGGTCGCGGCCGCCATCGCCAGCCCCAGCGAGTTGACGATGGCGCGCTGCGTGACGTCGTAGTCGAACAGCACGAAGCGGTAATGCTCGAGCGTCAGCCCCTGCCAGAAGTTCAGGCCCCAGGACTTGGAGAGCGAGACCGCGATCAACGTGGCGTAGGGCAGCACGATCGAGACAAAGAACACGACCACGCAGAAGCCGAGGAGCGGCCATTTCCAGAAGCCGAGATCCATCAACTGCGGCCGCGCGCCCTTGCCGCCCAGCGTCACGAAGGAGCGCTTCGCCAGATAGGCGCGCTGGATGTAGAGCGCGGCCACCGTGATCACCACGAACAGCAGCGAGAGTGCCGAGGCGAGTGCGTATTGCGCGGGATAGTCGAAGAGCGAGTAGATCCGCGTCGGCAGCGTCACGATGCGGCCGGGCAGCCCGATGATCGCCTGCGAGCCGAAGAGTGCGATCGCGTTGACGAAGGCGAGCAACACGCCCGACAGGATCGCCGGCATCACCAGGGGCGTGGTGATCGAAAGCGCAGTGCGCAGCTTGCCCGCACCGAGGATCTGCGCCGCCTCCTCATAGGAGGCGTCGACCGATTGCAGCGCGCTCGAGGCTAGGAGGAAGACGTAAGGGAAGGTGTGCAGCACCGTGACCAGCACGAGGCCGGGCATCGAGAAGATGTTGAAGCCGAGCCATGGCGCGCCGACCACGTCGCGGAAGAAGACGTTGATCAGCCCGGCATTGTTGCCGAACAGATTGACGAAGGCGATCGCGGTCAGGAAGGGGGGCGACAGATAGGACAGGTTCGCCGTCAGCGCGATCAGCCCCTTGCCCGGGACGTTGGTACGTGCGACCGCCCAGGCCATCGGCAGGCCGAGCAGCAGGCTGAACAGCCCGGTCCAGGCGCCGAGGATCAGCGAGTTGAGCAGGGCCTGGAGATAGAGGCGGCCGGAGAGCGCCTCGGCGAAGTATTCGAGGGTGAACCGACCCTCGCTCCAGACGCTGCCGACCAGCAGGAAGCAGAGCGGAAAGACGACGAGCACGAAGAGTGCGAGGATCGCCGCGCCCATGACGATCCGCTCGATCGTGAAGATCCGCTGCCAGCCGCCCCCCCCGCCCGAGGGCTTGCGGACGGAGATCGCCTTGGTGGTAGCCGCTGGCCGACCCATCGCAGCGTCCGTCATCGCCCTGCCTCGCACAGGGCTGCGGCGAGAGGTTGGCCCCGTAGCCGAGCGGCGGCTCGGGCCCGGCCAGATCGGTGAGGGCTCTTGCAGTCCAGACGGCAGCGCGCGGACGTGCATGTCCGCATGCGCCGCGCCTGACGGCGGCACAGTGAAGGCATAGGGCGTTCCCTGCGTCGAACTTTCGTCGACTTCTGTCACAACCCTTGCAATTGGTTTGCGAGCTGTCAACCAATGTGTTGCAACGATCATTCACCGGGCATTTCCGGTCCTGAAACCTGTTTCACGCTCTATCGGGTTGTCACGCCCGCAAAAATTGGTAGACCAGCCCAGGCGACATTGACGCTCATTGTCTCGGTGACCCACAGAGTATGACCACCACAGCCCGACACGACGTTCAGGTCCGCGATTTCATCCTCAGCGGCATCCGCTCGGGGGCCTATCGCGCGAACGGCAAGCTGCCGACTGAGCGGGCATTGTCCGAGCAGCTCGGGGTTCCGCGCTCGGCGGTTCGCGACGCGCTCGCTGTTCTCGAAAGCGGCGGAGCGATCAAGCGCATCATCGGCAGCGGAACCTATGTGCGAGAGGACATTGCGCTGGCGGCCGAGCCGGGCGAGGGCGGCTCGGTACCTGCAGCGAGCCCCAACGAGATCATGCAGGCGCGGCTGCTCGTCGAGCCACAGCTGGCCCAACTGGCCGCGCTCAACGCGAATCAGGACGATTTCACCCGCTTCGACGAATGCGTGCTCCGCGGGGATGCAGCCGAGAGCTTCGAGGATTTCGAGCACTGGGACGCCGCGCTCCACGAAGCGATTGCCCGCTCCACCCATAACCGGCTGGTCATCGAGCTTTACGGCATGATCACGCGAGCCCGGGACCTCACCGAATGGGGCGAGCTTAAGCGCCGCAGCCTCACCGCCGAGCGCCGGGACCACTATCGGCAGGAGCATCGCGTCATCGTCGCCGCCCTCAAGGCGCGCGATGCCAGGGCAGCGGAAGCTGCCTTGCTCGCCCATCTCCGCCGCGTCCACGACAACCTGCTCGACCTCCGAGGGTCGTGATTGCATGTTTTGATAAACCAATTTTCCAAATTGGTTGACAGATCGAAGTCGCCTCCGTTACCGCTTGGCAATCCTCCACTGGATGAAAGCGGACATGAAGCTCGTCACCTTCAGCCCGAAAACGGGAAAAGATCAGCAAAGCCAAAGAATTGGCATCCTTCTTCCTGATGCCGTCGCCGATCTTTCGGCTGTCGACGAAGCTCCGCGCACGATGGCCGCTTGCTGCTCCCTCAACGGCGATGCCAAGGCCGCATTGACGGACTGGCTGGAGGCTGCCCCGCGCCTGCCGCTAGCCGATGTCCGCCTGCTCGCACCGTTTCCGCGCCCGGCGCGCAACGTCTTCTGCGTCGGCAAGAACTATCACGAGCATGCCAAGGAATTTGCCGACAGCGGCTTCGACGCGACCGCCAAGGAGGTGGTGCCCGAGGCGCCGGTCGTCTTCACCAAGCCTCCGACGGCGGTCATCGGCCCCGGCGACACCGTTCCAGGCCATCTCGATACGACCGGATCGGTCGACTACGAGGGCGAACTCGCCGTCGTGATCGGCAAGGGCGGCCGGGGCATCGCGGCGGATGCCGCGCTAGAGCACGTCTTCGGTTACACCATCGTCAACGACGTGACCTCGCGCATCCTGCAGCAGAAGCACCGGCAATGGGTTCTCGGCAAGGGGATCGACGGCTTCTGCCCGATGGGGCCGGCCGTGCTGACGGCAGACGAGGTGCCCGATCCGCGGGCCTTGCGCCTGCGCACCTGGGTCAATGACGAGCTCAGGCAGGACGCCCGCGTCTCCGACCTGATCTTCGATATTCCGACGCTGATCGCCACGATCTCGAGTTACATCACGCTCGAGCCCGGCGACATCATCGCCACAGGCACTCCGGTCGGCGTCGGCATCGGATTCAATCCGCCGAAATTCCTCGCCACCGGAGACGTCGTCCGTATCGAAGTCGACGGCATCGGCGTGCTGGAGAACCGCATCGCCTGAAACCAAGCCATATCAGACGAACATCGCCAAGAGCCGCCCGAGCGGCCTGTTTCTGGGAGAAAACCGTGAAGTTCAAGCAGATCCTGTCGATTGCATTCGCCGCTGGCCTGGCCTGCACGGCCGCGCAGGCGGAGACCTATCCGAGCCGGCCGGTCAAGATCATCGTGCCTTTCGGCGCCGGGGGACCGGCCGACATCTATGCGCGGGCCATCGGGCAGCAGCTCTCGGACGCGCTAAAGCAACCTTTTGTGATCGAGAACAAGCCGGGTGCCGGCGCTGTCATCGGCACGGTCGAAGTCGCGCGCTCCCCTGCTGACGGCTACACCTTGCTGCTGATGTCGAACACCCACACCGCCAACGAAACCCTGCTGCCGAACAAGGGCTACGATTTGAGCAAGGATTTCGCGCCGATCGCTCCGATCAACGCTGCCGATCTCGTTGTCGTCGTCAATCCGGCGGTGGAGGCGAAGACGCTGCAGGACTTCATCGCCTTGGCCAAGTCGAAGCCGAAGCAGCTGAACTATGCGTCCTCGGGCGTGGGCACGCCGTATCACCTCGCCGGCGAAAGCTTCAAGGCGCTGAGCGGCACGGATATCGTGCATGTGCCGCATCGCGGCAGCGGCGAGGCTCGCAGCAACGTCATCGGCGGTCATGTCCAGATGATGATCGACTCCGTAACCACGATGGTGCCGAGCATCACAGCTGGGCAGGTCAGGGCGCTCGCTGTCACCGGCAGCGCTCGCTCGGCGCTGCTTCCCGACGTGCCGACGGCGATGGAAGCTGGGCTGAAGGACTACGAGGCGACGATCTGGCTCGGCCTAATGGCTCCGACCGGCACACCGCAGCCGATCATCGACCGCATCAACGCCGAGATCCGCAAGGCGCAGGCGCGGCCCGATGTCGTCGCCGCCTATGCGAAGCAGGGCACGGTCGCGCTGGACATGAGCCCCGCGCAGTTCAGCGACTTCGTCAAGGCTGACATCACCAAATGGGCCAAGGTGATCCAGTCTGCCAACATCAAGACGAACTGACCGATCGCGAGATCGAACGGCCGATGACCGAAGCACGCCTCGCCGCCGCGATCAACGTCACCGTCAATGGCATAGCCCACGCGCTGCCATTGTCCGGCGATGCCAACCTGCTCGATGTGCTGCGGAATCGGCTGGGCCTGATGGCAGCGCGCTTCGGCTGCGGAGAGGGGCTTTGCGGGGCCTGCCGGGTTCTGGTCGACGGACAGCCGCAGGCGGCTTGCGATACCCCGCTTTGGGCGGTTGCTGGCCGTTCGATCACGACGGTCGAAGGGATCGGCAGCCCACAGAGCCCGCACCCTATCCAGACGGCTCTCATCGAAGAGCAGGCGATGCAGTGCGGCTATTGCATTTCCGGCATCGTCATCAGCGCCGTTGCCTTGCTGGAGAAGACCAGGCACCCGAGCGACGCGGAGATCAGGGCGGCGCTCGACCGCAATCTCTGCCGCTGCGGCGCGCATAACCGCATCCTGCGCGCCGTCGCGCGGGCTGCTGCCGCATTGCGGGCCGCGGAGCACCAGGGCACATGAGCACGGCCGACTCTGCTCGGGCGCTGCCTGCCAGCCTGCGGACGACTCCGATGCTTGATCGCTGGCTGTGCGTCTCGCCGGAGGGGCACGTCACGCTGAGCCCGGGCAAGGTCGAGATCGGCCAAGGCATCCTTACGGCCATCGTCCAGATTTGCGCGGACGAGTTGGACGTGGCGCCACATCGTGTCCGGTTGCGGCCCGCGGACACCTCGCACAGCCCCAACGAGGGCGTGACATCGGGCAGTCTCTCGGTGTCCGATTGCGGCATGTCGGTCAGGCTCGTCGCTGCCCAAGCCCGTTCCCTCTTCCTGGCCGAAGCTGCGGAGCAACTTGGAATTCCGGCCGAGAAGTTGCGTGTTGCCGACGGCTCCATCTCCGGGCCGGGCAATCTCACCACCAGCTATTGGGAGCTTGCCGCCAAGGTTGATCTGTCGCGGCCGGCGGATCCTACGGTCGAGCCGAAGCCGATCGCCCAGCGCGCAATGGCCGGCCGTTCGCTGCCCCGCATCGATCTCATCGGCAAGGCCTTCGGAACCAGGCCCTTCATCCACGACATCGTCCTGCCCGGCATGCTGCACGGCCGCGTATTGCGTCCGCCACGTCCCGGCGCGCGTCTCGTCCTGCTGAGTGACGATCTCGGAGAAGGCGTTGTCGCGCTGGTCCGGGACGGCAATTTCGTCGGCGTCATCTGCGAGACGGAGGCCGAGGCGGAGACAGCGCTTTCTCGGCTCGCGAATGCGGCGCGTTGGGAAGGCGGCTTCGCACTACCCGACCCGCACGACTTGCCCGGATGGCTGAAGCGTCAGGCCGCAGAGACGTCGGTCGTCGCCGAGCACGGAGGCATGGCTGATTGCGCCGAAGGCGCATTCCGACGCAGCTATGTGAAGCCCTATCTCGCCCACGCCTCGATCGGGCCCTCCTGCGCGATCGCTTCCTGGCTGGATGATGGACTGCATGTGCTGAGCCACACCCAGGGCGTCTTCAATCTCCGCGACGATCTTGCGATCGTCTTCGGCCTCCCGGTCGAACGCATCGTCGTGAGCCATGCCGAAGGCGCCGGCTGCTATGGCCATAATGGTGCGGACGACGCGGCGCTCGACGCCTGCCTGCTGGCCCGCGCCGTGCCCGGTCGCCATGTCCGCCTGCGCTGGTCGCGGGCCGACGAGCTCGCCGCCTCGCCGTTCGGCGCAGCGATGGCGATCGAGCTTTCGGCCGATGTTGCGGATGATGGGCGAGTCCGCGGTTGGCGGCACGAGATCTGGAGCAATGGCTATGTCGCGCGCCCCGGCCGCGCCAAGACGCCGGCCCTGCTCGCCGCCTTCGATCTTGCCGACGCCTTTCCACTGTACATCTCGCAGGATCCGCCGCTCGCCGGAGGCGGCGGCGCACAGCGCAACGCTGTGCCGCTCTACGATTTTCCGCAGCAGCGGATCGTCAAGAACCGCCTCCTGACCATGCCCCTTCGCACATCGTCGATGCGCGCTCTCGGCGCATTCGGCAATGTCTTCGCGATCGAATCCTTCATGGACGAAATCGCCGCGGAGCATGGGGTCGATCCACTGGAGTTCCGCCTGAGGCACCTTTCCGATCCGCGTGGTCGGGATGTGCTGACGCGGGTCGCGGCGATGGCAAAGTGGACGGAAGCGACGCTCGCAGAGGGGCGCGGTCGCGGCATGGCTTTCGCCCGCTACAAGAATACCGGCGCCTACTGCGCCGTGGTCGCCGAAATGGATGTCAATGAGGAGCCGCGCGCCTGCGAGCTCTGGATCGCCGTCGATGTCGGCGAGGCGATCAATCCGGACGGGGTCATCAACCAGATCGAGGGTGGTGCTATCCAGGCCACGAGCTGGACGCTGAAGGAAGCCGTGAACTTCGACGAGGCGGGCGTCACCAGCCGTTCCTGGGAAAGCTACCCGATCCTGCTGTTCACCGAAGTTCCGACCGTGAATGTCGAGATCATCGACCGCCCCGAACTGCCGCCTCTCGGCGCCGGGGAAGCCGCTCAGGGACCGACCGCCGCGGCGCTGGCGAATGCGATTTACGCGGCGATCGGGGTGCGCGTGCGGCGGATGCCGATCACCCGCGATAAGATCATCTCGGCTATGGAGTAGACGATGGAGCGAGTGAGCTTGCTGAGCGGCGGCGCCGCAATGGCCTTGGTGCGGGCCGTGGAACCACGCTTCCGCGAGATCGCCGGCATGGGCATCGACGGCACCTTCGGAGCCGTCGGGGCCATGCGTGCCAAGCTCGCGGACGGGCATCCGACGGACCTGGTGATCCTCACGGCTGCGATCATCGACGAGCTTGCGGAGGCAGGCATCGTTTCTCGCGCGACCGTGGCCGATATCGGCGACGTGGCGACGGCGATCGCGGTGCGTGAGCTGGACGATGCTCCTGCGACGGGAAGCGAGGTGGAACTGCGAAAGGCCCTGCTCGCGGCGGACGCGATCTTTTTCCCCGATCCGAAGCTCGCGACCGCAGGCATCCATTTCGCACGCGTGCTGGAAAAACTCGGCATTGCCGCCGCGGTAGCGGGGCGCCTGAAGACCTTTCCGAATGGGGCGACCGCGATGGCGGCTCTGGTCGCGTCCGGCGAGGCGAACCCGATCGGCTGCACGCAGGTGACCGAGATCCGCGCGACGCCCGGCGCCAAGGTCGTCGCGCCGTTACCCAAGGGATTTGATCTGAACACCCGCTACACGGCCGCCGTGTGCAGCAGCGCAGCGCAAGCCGACGCTGCGGCTCGGTTGGTGGCGCTCTTGACTGCGGGTGAGACGGAGGCGGAGCGCCGCCGTGCCGGTTTCACCTGAGCTGAACCTCGCCTGCGCGCTGGCGAGACCAGGCGACATCGCGAGGGCGCCGTGACGACCATCCCGCTGGCAACACTTCTGGCCCTCGGGGCCGCCGTTCTCGCGACGTCCCTGCTGGCCGGCATCTTCGGCGTCGCGGGTGGCATGATCCTGATGGGTGTGCTTCTGGTCTACATGCCGGTGCCGCAGGCCATGATCCTGCATGGCGTGGCTCAACTGGCGTCCAATCTCTGGCGTGCCGTGATCTGGCGCCGCTATATCGATGCCCTGATCGTATTGCGTTATCTGCTCGGTCTGCTCGTCGCTCTGACGGTGTTCGCGTCCGTCGCCTTCGTCCCCGACCGGGCGACGGTGCTGATCGTGCTGGGGCTGGTGCCGATGCTGGCGATGGTGGTTCCGGACAGGTGGGCACCCAAGGTCACCGGGCGTTTCGGTGCAGAATTTGCGGGGTTCAGCAGCGCGGGCATCCAGCTCCTCTCCGGAGTCTCGGGGCCGCTGCTCGACCTCTTCTTCGCCCGGACGTTGCTCGACCGGCGGTGTGTCGTGGCGACCAAGGCAGCGTGCCAGACCTTCACGCATCTGGCGAAGCTGGTCTATTTCGGAGGGCTCGCAGGCCTGTCCAGCGTCGAGATCGACACTGGTCTGATCGCCATGGCCATCGTGCTCGCTGTCCTTGGGACCAGTCTCGGCCGCTTCGTCCTCGAGAGGCTGAGCGACGTCCAGTTCCGGAGATACACGCGACTGCTGATCTTCGCGGTGGGCGTGGCCTGTCTCAGCCAGGGGATCAACATGGCGATCGCCTGACAGCGATTAATCTTCGCAGCGGAAGCGGGCTTATTCGGGTATCCCGCGCTTCAGCGCCGGGGCGGATGCCGCCAATGCACCTTGCCGTGCTGGAGGCCTGCTTCCGGGCTGTTCTTCAGTATCCGACTAGGACCCAAGCCGGCTGCGGCGTCTTGAAAAGTCCGGAGGCTGCGCAGCGCCACTTCCGAACATTGGAGTTTGCCTGGAAGCGGACTTTACCAGATCGGCCAGAGGAGCCGTTCCCGCCGCATAGCAGTACGGCGGATGTACTGCATCACCTTCCGATTAGGTTGCCACCCAAGTTGGCAGACAAGTGTGGATGCGGCGGTCACTTGAGAAAATCAGAAAGCAGTTTCTCGCCCTCTGGAAGCTCCCGTGGAACCGTTAGCCACAGCAGGGGTATTGGCACTCTGGTCGGCAGAAGCGAAACAGCAGAATTTGGCCCTCAGTTGCCCGCTGAATGTCCGCTCTCGGGCAGTTCAGCTCGCACAGCAGCGTGACGGCCGCCTCTGGCGCAGACCAGCATTCGTCATCGGCACTGGTGCCGAAGCGTCAGATTTGGATTTTACGCCGAGACCTTCAGAGACAAGGACAAAATCGTGCTCAGTTTGACGGAGCACACGGTGATTGCTTGATGCCTCAGCCGTTGCCCCGGCTCCAGTATGAAACCAGCTTCTGCCTTTCCTCGAAGCAGCTGAAGGCATCCGCTTGGCTACGCAATGCACGTACGATGCTCTTTTCGGCCGCGACCCAGAGATAGCCACCATCCGTCTCCATCGGGAGCGTGGGAAGGACGTCTAGCAGCTTGCTTCGCGCCGGGTTGGCGGTATCGCCGCGCAGCCAGACGACAGATGCTCTGTGGTGTATGCCCAGCTCCTGCTGGTCGGCCTCGTCGTCAATCTCGATGAAGACCCGGCTGTCGACATCCGCCGGGCAGGTCTCGAGAATGCGGGCGATGGCCGGCAGCCCCGTCGCATCGGCGATCAGCACCTGCCAACGCAGATCCGGCGGAGGCTTGTAGAGGCCGCGCGGATTGTTGATGACGATGCGCTCGCCAGCCTCGGCGCCGCAAGCCCAGTCGCTGGCGCGGCCGCCGGCATGCACGACAAGGTCGATGTCGAGTTCGCATCGCACCTCGTCGAAGCGACGCACCGTATAGGTCGAGTATTGGACGCGATGGCGCTCTGCCGGAAAGCTCCAGCGGCCCTCAGCGTCGATCTCGGGCAGGACGAGTTCGCCGGTCTCGGGATCGGGGAAGAATAGCCTGACATACTCGTCCGCGATACCGGTCGAGCGGAAACTCGCAAGCCCCTCGCCGTTGAAGGTGAGCCGGACCATCCCTGGCGTCAGCTGCTGCCGCCGGAGAACCGTCGCCTCGTGGAAAGGCCGTGCCGTCATCTGCCTGCCCTCTGTCGGAAACCGCTGGTCACGAGCGGCTTCCTTTCATGGCCGACACTGCAGCGCAAGCGTCTTAAGCTTTGATTTGTTTAGATTATTTCTAAAACTGCGACGTTGTGGACGTGCCCCGGGGCTGTTATGCCAAATCAGCGTGCGTATCTATCCGGAGCCCAATGGGTCATGTCGACGAGTATCGAAGATGTCGGCGGCCTCTATGCGACTGAGCAGCGCCGGCTCGAGCGCCGGGCCGCGCGGCGCGTCGGCGCCGCTCATGCCGCCGATGTCGTGCAGGATGTCTTCGTCGCGCTCTGGACGCGCGCCCGCGGCCATGTCGGGAACCCGTCCGCCTATCTGACCCGCGCCATCGACTACGCGGCGATAAGCCATGTCCGTGCCGAGCGTCGGCGCGCCAGCCTTCCGCAACGGATCACGGAAGAGCAATATGCGGCGCCCGCAGCTTTACCGGACCAGGTGCTCGCAGCCCGCCAGGACACGGCATTATTGGCTCGGACCGTCGCGGAGCTGCCCGAACGTACCCGCCACATATTCTTGCTCAACCGCATGCATGATTGCAGCTATGACGAGATCGCCGCTGGGCTCGAGCTGTCCTACAGCACGGTCGAGAGAGAGGTCGCGCGCGCGTTGCTGGCCTGTCGCGCCGCACTGCGCTAGCAAGGCCGGACGAAAGCCCGGATCGGGACGATGACGTTCGAAGACGAGGCAAAACCCGAAGAATTGCTGGAGAAGCAGGCCATCGCCTGGTTCACTCGCATGAACGGGCGCCCCTCTCCTGCCGAACGTTCGGATTTCGACGCGTGGCTCAGCGCTTCGGATGCTCACGCCCGGCAGTACCGCGCAGTTGAGGCAACCTGGACCGATCTCGGTGCCCTCACCGGCGCGCTGGACCGTGAACAATCGGCGTCCCTGGCCGCGGCGCTGGACCGTGTGGCGCAGGCAAAGCGAGCCAAATGGCGAGGCAGCGTGGCAGCGGGGGTGGCTCTGAGCCTAGCCCTGCTGCTGGGCGCCGGCTGGCTTTGGCTCGAACGTCCCCACCTGCTTCAGGACTGGCAGGCCGATCTCGCAACGGCCCGCGGCGAGCAGAGGACGCTCGCTCTGGCCGACGGGTCGACGGTGCAGCTCGACGCCGACACAGCTATCGCGGTCGATTTCACAGCACGATCGCGGCAGGTCAGACTGCTGCGCGGCACGGCCTTCTTCGAGGTCACGCGCGGCGAAAGGCCCTTCGTCGTGGCCGCGCAGGAGGGCGAGGCGGCGGTTCTCGGCACCACCTTCGAGGTGGCTACGCGCGAGGATGGCGCGGTTGCGGTCGCGTTGCTCGGGGGCAGCCTCGAGGTTCGCCTTCCGGTAAGCCGCCAAGCCGAGATCCTCAAGCCCGGCGAGAGCGTCGCCTACGATGCTGCCGGCCTCGGCAAGGTCCAGGCGATCGACCCCACCGAAGCGGCCTCCTGGCGCGCAGGGCGGCTGGTTTTCGACGACATCCCGCTCGAGACCGTGCTGCAGAGGATCGGGCGCTACCGCCATGGGCGCATCGTGCTGCTCAGCCAGGCCCTGGGCCAGCGCCGGGTCACCGGCAATCTCAGCCTTCGCGATACGGATGCCGCGCTCGCCGCCCTGCAATCGTCGGTCGGCTTCAGCCTGTCCTCGATCGGTCGGGTTACTTTCGTCAGCCCCTGACCGCCCTCCCCGGCAGCAGCAAAAAAATGCACGAAGCGTGAGGGTGAAGCCGCGGCCCGGACGACAACGGGGTAGAGGCCGAGCCAAGGACCGGCTTGCCTCGCTGTTTGGGAAGGGCTGAGTATGCGCAAGGCAAGGCTGAGCGGGGCAACGATCCTGCTCGCGACGACGTTCCTGGCCACGGGATTCGATGCAACCGGCTGGCAGCCCGCCATGGCGCAGGCTCAGACGCTCTATCGCTTCGATATCCAGGCCAAGCCGATCCGTGCGGCGATGAACGACATCGCCAGGGTCACGGGCATCGATGTCGCCTTTGCCGAAACGCCAGCTGCCTCGCGCATCGGCCGGCCGGTGAGAGGATCGATGAGCACCGCTCAGGCCGTGGCCGCGCTGCTCGACGGCTCGGGGCTCTCCTACCGCTTCAGCAACGCCACCACAGTCCAGATTCTGGATCCGGCGCGCGCTTCGGCAACGACCGGGGCGAGCGCAGGCGCGATAGAGCTCGACACGATCGACGTTATCGGCTCGGGCGTACCGGGTCTCGCTCCGGCTTATGCCGGCGGTCAGGTGGCAACCGGCGGGCAGCTCGGCGTTCTCGGGCAGCGCTCGGTGATGAGTACGCCGTTTTCGGTGACGAACTACACCTCGAAACTGATCCAGGATCAGGCGGCGCAGTCGGTGGCTGATGTCGTGAAGAACGACTCCTCGATCCGCAACGTCGAGCCCACCAATGTCGGGAATGCGAACTACTTCGTCATTCGCGGCATCCAGGTGGGCAATGCGGCTATCGGCTTCGGTGGCCTCTTCGGCATCGCGCCGAACGCCCAGTCGACGCTGGCCGGCATCGAGCGCGTCGAGATCCTGAAGGGCCCGGGCGCCTTCCTCGGCGGGCTTTCGCCAAGCGGTGTCGGCGGCGTGATCAATCTGGTGCCGAAACGGGCCGGCGACGAGCCTTTGACCCGGTTCACGACGACATGGATCAGTAATTCGCAGTTCGGCGGCCATCTCGATGTCGGCCGCCGCTTTGGCGATCGCAAGGAGTTCGGCGTTCGCGCAAACCTGCTGTACCGCGATGGCGGCACGCCGATCAGCCAGCAGTCGCAATTGCTCGCGAACGGCACGATCGGCCTCGACTACCGGAATGACGATCTGCGCATCTCGTTCGATGGCGGCTACCAGGTCCTCAACACCGACCGCATGAACAACACGGTGACGCCATTGGCGGGCGAGCTGATCCCGCGGCCGATCAAGCCGAACAAGAGCTATGTCTCGCCCTGGAACTACAGCAAGTTCGCCGACAGCTACGGCATGCTGCAGGCCGAGTACGACGTGACCAAGGACGTGACGGTGTATGCCAAGGGCGGCATCAGCCACATGGACTGGGATCAGGCAGTCGAAGCCGGCACCGGCCTGCGCCGCAACGGCAACTTCACCGCCAACGGCGCCCGTTATCTGATCGACATCAACCGCTATTCCGCCGAAACCGGCATCCGCGGCCGATTCAACACCGGGCCGTTCGAGCATGAGGTCGTGATCTCGGGCAACACCTTCTACCAGGCGCGCGCATCCGGCCTGCCGGCGGCGATCTCGTCGACGCCGTCGAACATCTACAACCCGACTTTCTCGCCGAATCCCGTCCTGCCTCCGGCCCGACGCTACCGCCAGAACGACAACACCTTCAGCAGCGTCTCGATCTCGGACACGATCTCGACGCTCGACAAGCGGGTGCAGCTGACGCTTGGCTTGCGCAAGCAGTTCGTCGACATCAACAACTATACGCTGGCAACCGGGGAACTCGCCTCCCGCAATGAGAGCGACGCGCTCACGCCCATCGCCGCGCTCGTGGTCAAGCCGTGGGAGAACGTCTCGGTCTATGCGAGCTACATCGAGGGGCTGACGGCAGGAACCGTGGTCGGCAACACCTTCGTCAATGCCGGGCAGGTGCTGCCGCCTTTCGTCACCAAGCAGTACGAGGCAGGCGTCAAGGTGGACTGGGGCAAGCTGATGACCTCGGTCGCCTTCTTCCACTCGACGCAGGCATCCGGTATCGCCGACACGGCCACCAACACCTTCAACGACAATGGCGAGACGCGCTATCAGGGCGTCGAGTTCAGCGTTGCCGGCGAGGTGGTTCAGGGCCTGCGCGCGCTGGGCGGTGTCACCTTGCTCGACGCCGAGCTGACCCGGACCGCGAACAGAACCTTTGACGGCAAGACCGCGCCGGGCGCCCCGCGCACCCAGGCCAATCTCGGCCTCGAATGGGATCCGGATTTCGTGCCGAACCTGACTCTGTTCGGCCGGGTGAACTACACCGGGTCCAACTATGTCGATGCAGCCAATCTGCAGAGACTCAAGGCCTGGACGACCGTCGATCTCGGCGCCCGCTACAAGATCGAACGCCCCGGTGCAAAGCCGATCACGCTGCAGGCAAATGTGACGAACCTGTTCAACAAGGGCTATTGGACGACCTATCCAGGCTTCAGCCTGCTCTATCCGAGCGAGCCACGCACGGTCTCGCTGTCCTCGACTTTCGAGTTCTGAGCGACGGACGACGTGTCGGTATCACCATCGCGACGCGATTTCGCTGCGGGCGGAGCGGCCATCATGGCCGGCTCCGCCTTCGGCGTTTCGGCAGTGCGGGCGGCAGGCACCCCAATCGCCGGAAGCGTGATCCCGTCCGATCCCCGGCGCGTCGTGGCCGTCGATTCCCGCATCAGCCTGGAGATGGCGTTGGCGCTGGAACTGCCGCTGGTTGGCTACAGCCACAGCAGAGCCCGGCCCTGGGTTCCCGTTCCCGCCGAGGTGCCATTCCTCGCGGCTCCTCCCGATCCGGAACAGATACTGGCGCTAGCGCCCGACCTCATCCTCTGCCCCAACACTGCGCCGCAGTCGGAATGGTGGCCGCTCGAGAAGATGCAGCGCATCGCGCCGGTGCTGACCAGCGATCACCGCAGCCACTGGCGCGACAATATCGAGCGACTGGCCGTCGCACTCGATCGCTCGGCGCTGCTGACTCCGCTGCTCGCGGAGCATGCCGAGCGGATCGGCGCGATCCACAGACGCCACGCCCCGGCAATCTCCGCCAGCCTCGTCGTCGCGGCGAACTACGATCCGCTCAAGCGTCGACTAAGCGTGCGCAGCGGCGGCACGGGCTATGGCTTCGTCATGCCCGCGCAGGTCCTGACGGATCTGGGCGGACATGCCGTCAGGGCTGATGAGCTGGGGCCCTATGGCGAGGTGGCGCTAGAATCCTTCGGCAGCGTGCTCCGAGACGTCGACGGCATCCTGCTGATCGACATGGGCGGCGGCGCGTTGCCGGCGCTGGCGCGCGAGCCGCTTTGGCAGCGTCTTCCGGCGGTCTCCGCCGGCCGGGTCGAAGTCGTGGCCGGCAACTGCATCTTCGGCTCATTCTACACTGCGCGCTATCTCGCCCGCGCCTGGGAGGCGCTGTTCGCGCGGCTAGGCTCATGACGCGACGGATTCTGGCCTTGGCGACCGGGCTCATTTTGCTGGGCTGCGCCTGCCTCGCGGCGCTGCTGCTCGGCGCGAGGACACTGAGCCTCGTTGACCTGATGGCGACGATGCGAGACCAGCAGAGCGAAGCCGCCCTCATCATCCTGCAGCTCCGCCTTCCCCGGCTGCTGATAGGCCTGTCGGTCGGGGCGGCGTTGGGGCTCGCAGGCGCGGTCATTCAATCGGTCACGCGCAATCCGCTGGGCGACCCCGGCCTGCTCGGCATCAATGCCGGAGCGAGCCTTGCGGTGCTGTTCGCGGCGGCCCTCTTCGACGTGGCAGACTCGGAGTCGATCGTTCTGCTCGCGGCCTTGGGGGCGGCCCTGGCGGCGGTCGCTGTTCAGGCGCTGGCGGGCAGAGAGGCGAGCGAGACCGGCCCGATCCGCCTGGTTCTGGCAGGTGTCGCCGTCACGGCTTTCTGCATTGGCATCGGCCAGGCGATCGCACTCTCCGATCCAGACAGGCTTGAATTGGCAAGGAACTGGCGGGTGGGCTCGCTGTCCGGCGATGGCGCTGCGATCCTGCCCGGCATATTGCCGGCAATCGGGGTCGGCGGCGTGCTGGCCCTGCTGCTCGCGCCGGGGCTGGACCTGCTCGCGCTCGGCGAGGAGCGCGCCACCGCGCTCGGCGCCGCCGTTGCCCCGATCCGGCTGGGGGCGCTGCTGGCCGTGGTTCTTCTGGCCGGCGGAGCGGTCGCCGCGGCCGGGCCTGTCGCCTTCGTCGGGCTGGCCGCGCCGCATATCGCGCGCCGCCTGGGCGGCGTAGCGGCGCGGATACAGCTGCCGCTCGCGGCGCTCATCGGCGCTGCCCTTATCCTCCTGGCGGATGTCATCGGCCGGATCGCCGCGCCGCCCGCGGAAATCCCGGTCGGCATTGTCGCGGGCATGCTTGGCGCGCCGCTTCTCCTGCTGCTGGTGCGGCAACGGAGGGGACTCGCGTGACGCCGCATGGGCGATGGATCTCGCCGCGCAGCCTGGCCTGTCATCTCGGGCTCGCCCTCGGCTGCCTCGCGCTCGCCGTCGCGGCGCTCGGCCTCGGCAGGCTTTTGTTCGCTCCGGCGGAAATCGTGCAGGCGCTGGCCGGCGAGAGCACGGCGGCCGCCCGTCTCGTCATCGTCGAATGGCGTCTGCCGCGTGTTGCGGCCGCGCTTTCTGCCGGGGCCGCGCTGGGCATGGCCGGGGCGCTGTTCCAGACCCTGCTCCGTAATCCACTCGGCAGCCCGGACGTCATCGGCTGCGATGCCGGCGCGTTCCTGGGCGCGATCCTGGCCATGCTCGCGGGCGCCTCCGTCGCGACTGTAGCCGCCGGAGCCTTTGCCGGGGGGCTCGCTGCGGGCCTGCTCGTCTATGCCGCCGCCGGCTCCGCCCGCGCCGCACCTTCGCGGCTGATCCTGATCGGCATCGCCGTCGGCGCGGGCATCAGCGCGCTCAACGACTGGCTGATCCTGGTTGCACCGCTCGACACTGCCCTCGTCGCGACCAGCTGGAAACAGGGTGCGCTCGCCAGTGTCGATCCGGCGCGGCTGGTCCTGGGAATGGCGCTCCTGGCCCCGCTCCTGTTGCTGGGGCTCGCCGGCTCGCGCAGCCTGCGCATGCTGGAGCTCGGCGACGACAAGGCTCTGTCCCTCGGCGAGCCTGCAGGACGGGCGCGGTTGCGACTGGGGCTGCTCGGGCTCGGGCTCACCGCGACCGCGACGCTGATCGCAGGCCCCGTCGGCTTCGTCGCATTGATCGCGCCGCAGGCGGCGCGGAGGCTGCTCGGCTCTCCCGGGCTGCCGCTGGCGGCCTCGGCCCTGTTCGGCGCGCTGTTCCTGCTGGCGAGCGACTGCGTGGCCCGCCTTGCCTTCGCGCCGCGGGCCTTGCCTGTCGGCGCGGTCACGGCCTGCCTCGGCGGTATCTGCTTCGTGCTGCTTCTGCTCGGGCTTCGACGCCGGGAGGCGATGCCATGACCTCTGCACCACGCCTGGAGGCGCAGGGCGTCTGGGTACGCCGCGGCGCCCAGGACATCCTGCGCGGTCTCGACATCGCCTTTCCGGACGGCGACTTCACGATCATCGTCGGGCCCAATGCCTGCGGGAAGTCCACCCTGCTGCGCAGCCTAGCCCGGCTTCAGGAGCCAGCCCGAGGCACTGTGCTTCTGGAGGGGCGGCCGATCGCATCGTTCAGGCATCGCGAGCGGGCGCGGCTGCTCGGTGTTCTGCCACAGTCGTCCGAGGCGGCGGAAGGTGTCACGGTCTCGGATCTCGTCGCGCGAGGACGCCACCCCCATACGAGTTTGCTCAAGCCGCGCTCTTCGGCGGATCACGCAGCCGTTCGCTCCGCGATGGAACTCGCAGGCGTGGCAGAGCTTGCTGATCGGCGCCTTGACGAACTGTCCGGCGGTCAACGGCAGAAGGCCTGGATCGCCATGGCCCTCGCGCAGGAGACCCAGCTCCTGCTGCTCGACGAGCCGACGACCTACCTCGATATCGCGCATCAGATCGAGATCATGGAGCTCTGCCGGCGGCTGCACAGAGCTGGGCGCACGATCGTAGCTGTGCTGCACGATTTGAACCACGCCTGCCGCTATGCGGGCCGGATCGTGGCGATGCGCGATGGTGAGATCCTGGCACAGGGGCGGCCCGAAGACGTCGTCACTGCCGAGCTGGTTGAGGCTGTCTTCGGGATTGCCTGCACGATGATCGCGGACCCGGTCACGGGGACACCGATGGTCGTACCGGGCAGGCGGGAGAGCGGCGCAGCCGGCGTTTGACGCACGACGTTCCGGAGCCAGCCCCTCGCCCGAGACCATTAACTGGGCCGGTTCCATCTCGACCGAGAATGTCCGGTTTCAGACGGACCGCAGGCGTCCGCTTATGGCGCAGCTCGGAAATTTAACTTCGGACGAAATCGGTCAATTCATCGTATTACCCCTGCAGATGAGATGATCAAATGTGAGCATGCGGCGGGAGTGGGACCGCTTTCGGTCCAAAGCCGCGATAATGGCCAGGAGATGGTGGAACCCTTGAAGAAGTCGGGGACTTGCCTCGATCTAGCGAATGAAATTCGCGGCATGAGCCGAGTTCAGCCGAAGCGTATAGGATCGCTCGAAACTGTGGCCCTTAGGGTCCGTGATCCTATGAGTTCTCTCGTATTAACGAAATCCAGAAATTCCTGACTGCCGCTGGTTAGGGCCGCGAGGCGGCGGCGCCGGGCTATAGTTGTACGTGGGCGTCTGATTCCGTACGCCGCCAATTGCCCCGATTACGCCAATAGCGAGCCCAAGCCCGTTCACCAACTCACTTCCCTCGTTGCTTTTCGAAGGTTGCTCGGGAACTCGGCTAACACGCGCGGGAGGCGGCGGCACGATGCCCATTACCAAGTCGTCAGGGGTACGCAGACTTCCGCAAAAGCTGCAGCAGGTTGTGCAACCCTTGTCAGCGTCGAGGGCAGCGCCCCAATAAACATGGTGTGTATTTATGTATTTCTCTCCTTGGGCGTGAGCTCCAAAGCAGATCTGCTCGCCCTTCTTGCACGAGAGATGATATTCATTCGTGCGGCTTTTGTGGAGAACGTACGCTTCCTTGCTAGTCGGCCAGTAACCTTTTGGCGGACCTTTATTGGAGAACCCCAGGTTGAAAAACCTCACGAGCAGAGTCTTTTCGGTCGAATTCGTCATCTTGAATGTCAAACCGTTTGGGTCGGGAGGCCTCGTGACTGGCTGAACACGCTCTTGCGAGCCCGAATCGTCTGATGGTACCGCTTCTGGTGTCTTCAACTTCGTAGACATCAGAGCTGACCCGTCCCTCTCTAGTGGCTTCCTCCGGGCGTGTTCAGCTTCATGTGCCGCTTCCTGTCGCTTCATATATTCGGCGCGAGCGGCTTCAGCTTCGATTGCAAGTCGCCGAGTCTCGATCAGTGCGTTCTTTCGGTCAACCGACTTTGGAAATTTCGCCACAAGCTCTGCGTTGCGGCCTATCAATTCGGACAGGTTGGCTTTTGCAGTATCAAAATCGGAAATCGAAACAGGCAGAATTTTTGCGGAACGCCACGAGGACCACCAGCTCAGCTGATTGCGCAATACATCGTCGCTGAGCCCGTTTATCAGCGAACTCCGGACCGAGCGCACAAGAGATTCAGCAAAATACGGATAAAGATCTTCCGCATCGACCTCCCCCGCAACAGAGATGATAATATAGCATTTGCAGTCAATCGACCAGATCCAGCTCGCGTTGATAAACCCCAGCGCATCAATGACCGTCTTAACCGAGCATTCGAGGGGACTTATATAAGTATCAGTGACTTGAGTGGCCTGCGTTGATGAGTCCTTCAGGGTGTTAACGAACGCGGCACATTCTGTGATCGACTGCACCGAGATTTCCGCGCTGACACGGACGAGAGGGCGTCCCGAGGGGTCCGTATTCCCTGCTAGTTGGACAAGCAACTTTCCGGACGAAATTTCACGGACAGTCTGGATAGGAGTTTCAATGAAAACAGAAACACCTCGCCCGTCTTCAAAATTAAGTTTGTAGTATTCGCTGGCCGATGAAGGGATCGTCCCTACCGTCAGAAACACGCAAACAATTAGTAGTAAAATGGCCAGCATCGCCCGCCAGGTCGGCATCCCTACGCTTTTCGCGCGTGCCTCTCCTGCACTTTGAATCTCTTGCTGGCGGCTGACATTCCGTATCTCCATGTCGCCATCCGTTGGTCCGCAGATTTCATTAAATCAACCCCACCCAGGCAAGGGAGGATTAGCCTATGCAGTGTGATGCAACGGGCTCCGCCCATGCTCATCCAGGAGTTCTACGACCATCTTTCGATAAAGGCTTCGAGCTCTAATCTCGAAACCTGCCGTTATCAAAATCGCACAGGGCAGCACATAAAGGAAGTAGAGCCTACGGACATATTCTCTGTCGCCCAACGCTTGCAGAGATTGAACAATAGACGGCGCGATGGCGTAGTAAATCGCGACTTCTTCAGCCCCCTCTGAAGACTGCAGTAAAATGTTGTCCCTGAACTTTCTGAGGACATTTAACTCAAAGCAATTGTCGGAAAGTCCGAGCGCTTCGCAGCAAATCGTCGTGAGAAAACATTCGCTGTCCGTTTCGCGGATCATGATCAGATGTCGAGCATCGTGCGAGCTTGGCCGAGCTACAGCCCATGCGTAGCCGCACTTCTCTTCTCCTCTTTTCCGATTCCATTTCTTGTAGCCGTTAGACACTCGCATGTGATTGTATTCTGTAAACCGGCCTTTGCAGATTTTCATCCATTCGGCCTCATCCTTTTTCCAATCGGCTTGTACCGATCGATGGCAAATAATCTGGGACGCGATCACTGCAGATGAAATGAGAAGCATTTTGCTGAAGCGGCTAGCCATCAAACAAATCCCGATTCTATCTTCGCAAAGCCGCGCGATTGGCCGAAATTAGTATTACATTGTTGAAATGGCATTTCCCGACAACTAGCTGTCGGGAAATGCGCCAAAGACCTGTATTCGGAAGGCAGCTCGAAGGACACTGCCATATGGTAGTCGCCGCGACAGTATCGTGTGGTTCGGCCCGCAGCGTCGGGAATAGGTGGCTCGTCGGTAGCCCACCCACCGAATTCCTGATGCGATTCGAGCTCTCACCCGCCGGCCGCAACATCGGGCTCTCTACTGCGAAAGCCGCTTCAGTTCGACTACAGCTGTTTGATGCTCGCGAGACGTCTTCTCGCACCCGGTGACAGCGGCTTCCAGCAGTGGCTTGGCTGCGGAAGCGGAGCCTCGTGAAATATGCCATTGTCCGACATAGAAATTGACATCGCACGTCTTCACAGGCGTATCAGCTGCCGAGCGCAGCTTTTGGAAGGACGTTTTTCCAAGGTAGAATTCAATGATCGGAGCCGGCCAATCCCGACTTTTCAATGCGGCGCTGCTAAGGCTTAGTTCGGCGGCGCCGTTCTGACTGAGGCGAGCGCGATTGAAGAAGCGCCATAGCATTCCATAACTGCTCCCGAGATCCACGGCCTTACTGAAGTCCTCCGACGCTGACGCGAAATCCGCACGGACATAATGTGCTCGGCCTCGGTCCCAGTGGAGGAAGGCAGCTGGGGGCAGCTGCGTGATCGCCTTGTCAAAATCCGGGATGGCGCGATCGCCATCGCCCGCAGCAAGTCGGGCTCTGCCACGATCGAGATAGGCGATGGTGAGGTCAGCGTTCAGGCGGATCGCCTCGTCAAAGTCTACAATCGCCCGGCCCCGGTCACCCTTGGCGTACCATGCCTTGCCGCGGCTCCAGTAAGCGCTGGCATATTTAGGACTGAGCCTTATTGCTTGGTCGAAGTCGGCGATGGCCCGGTTGTGTTCGCCTTTGCCTGTCAAGAGCGTGGCCCGTAACATATAGGCGTGGATGTACCTGGGGCTGATGCGCACAACCTCGTTGAAGTCAGCTATCGCGCGGTCATGTTCACCCTTTTCCATCCAGGCACGAGCGCGCGACAAGTATGTGCTGGAGCTTTCGGGATCGAGGTTGATTGCGTGGTTGAAGTCAGCGATCGCGCGATTCATATCGCCTTTGGCGACCCAGGCATCTCCCCGGTCGACGTAGGCGCTGACGAATGTGGGATCGAGGCTGATCGCGTGGTCGAAATCCCCGATAGCGCGATCCTGATCTCCCTTGAGTAACCACGTGTTCGCGCGATTGCGGTACGCCGCAGCGGATTTGGAATTGAGCCGAATAACCTCGTCAAAATCCGCGAGGGCGCGGTCGTGGTCGCTCTTGCGGTTCCAGGCGACGCCGCGATTTAGACGCGCCGATACAGACTTTGGATTGATGCTGATGGCTTGATCGAAGTCGGCTATTGCCCGATCCAGTTCGCGTTTACCGATCCATGCGACGCCACGATTGACGAAGACGACCGAGAGATCGGCTGCCTTCGGTTCGCCCTCAATGATTGCCGAGCAACTTTTAATCCGGAGATCAAAGCTCGAGGCCTGACCGCAATCTTCTATCGGTCCGGCTGTTGCGCCGGCGACTAACGGGAGCAACAGAAAAAGCAATCCGGGCGAGAAAACTTTTACGAGTATCTTCTGTTTGACCATAAGTTGTCTCTCCAGAAGCGTTCGGCCTGGCAGCGGGCAAATTCCGAATGAAGGCGCACTTACGGCGCCATCCGCGTCCGCTCCACAGCCGCCGCGAACTGTTCAGGTTGCGATTGATCGCAGCCTCTTACAGCTGCGTCCAGCAGCGGTACCGCCGCTGCCTTCTCGCCGCGAGAGATATGCCACTCAGCCAGGTAGAAATTCATTTCGCAGTTCTTTTGCGGCGTATCGGCTGCGCTTCGCAGTTGTTCAAGCGGAAGCGAGCTTAGGTAGTACTGGATAACTGGATAAGGCCAGTTCATGCCCGCTGAGAGGCTGTAGGTGGCTAGGTCCATTGAGCCATCTTCAATTAAGCGTGCTTGAGTGAAGAAACGCCATAGCATGGCGTAAGCGTCGCCAAGCTCGCTCCCCTGTTTAAAATCGTTGAAGGCGGCAGCCCAATCCCCAAGAATAAACTGGGCTTGTCCACGACTCCTGTAATTCTTGCCAATAGCTATTTGCAATTGCTCGACGTGATATTTGTCCACGGCTTGAGCCCGTGAGTTACTGCTGTGGCCGAGGCGCTTCAACTCGGTGGTGGCGCCGTCATATTCAATGAAGTTCTTCGGGCATCCCGCGACAGCTGCCTCAAGGAGAGGTTTCGCCATCAGCGGTTGCCCCTGTGCAACATGCAGCTGCGCCGAGTAGAAATTGACCTCGCAGATTTTGTCCGCCGTGTCGGCGGCAGCCTGCAATTGGTCGAGCGGACGCTTGCCCAGATAGAACTCAAGGATAGGGTTCGGCCACTGTTGGCTTTCAGTCATGAAGCTGTAAACGCTCAACTCTGGACGACCATCCTGCTTCAAGCGGGCTTGGATGAAGAAACGCCACAACATGCTGTATCTGTCGCGCAGATCGCTGGCTCGCTTGAAGTCGGGCAAGGCGGCGGCAAAATCGCCGCGTGCAAAGTGGATACGGCCTCGTGTCCTATGGGCTTCGATATCCGTCGGTGAAATTTTGATGGCTTCATTGAGATCGGCGATGGCTCGATCCAAATCGCCCGCCTCGTACCAAGTTGTGCCGCGACCACGATAATCGCCGGCTTTTGATTTGAGCTGGATGCTGTCGTTGTATTCGACGATAGCGCGAGCGAAATCGCCCTTCATCCGATAGGCCTTGCCGCGATAGGCATAGCCTGGCGCCTCCTTCGGATCGAGCGCGATGAGCTCGGAGAAACTCGCAATCGCACGATCGAAATCGCCCTTCGCGATCCAGGCGTCGCCGCGAAGAAGGTAAGCAAGGCTGTCCTTGGGGTTCAGTCGGATGACCCGATCGTAATCGGCTATCGCGCGGTCATTATCGTCCTTGTCCGCCAAAACACTGGCGCGGCGCAGGTAGCTGGTGTCGTTTGTGGGATCCAGGCGTATGGCCTCGCCATAATCAGCAATTGCTCGATCCTTCTCGCCCTTGGCCGCCCAGGCATTACCCCGATTTCGGTAGGGAAGGGCGGCCCGCTTTGGGTCCAGCCTAATGGCCTCGTCGTAGTTCGTGATGGCGCGATCAATCTCGCCCTTCGCCCGCCAGAAGACACCACGGTTGTTATAGGCGACGGCCAGCTCGGGGTTCAGGTGGATAGCCCGATCATAGTCGGCGATGGCGCGTTCCTTGTCGCCCTTGGAGTACCATAAGTTCCCCCGGCTGTTGTACGCACTAGCGTAATTGGGATCCAGACGAATGGCCCGTTCATAGTCGGCCATTGCGCGGTCCCTGTCGCTCTTCTCGGCCCAGGCATTGCCCCGGTTATGGTAAGCTATCGCAGATTTGGCATCGAGGCGGATCGAGCGGTCATAATCCGCGATGGCTCGATCATTGTCGCCCTTTTTGGACCACGCATTGCCGCGATTGTTATACGCCGAATCGTCCCGCGGATTTAGCTGAATAGCTCGATCATGGTCGGCGATGGCCCTGTCGTAGTCCTCTTTGTCGAACCACGACAAGCCTCGCTGGTTGTAGGCCCCTCCATCCTTGGGCTCGAGACGTACGGCCTGATCAAAATTTGCAATCGCAAGGTCGTGTTCGCCCTTGGCACGCCAAGCTGTCCCCCGATTGCGATAAGCTGCTGAAACCTTGCCCTTCTGCTCCCCATAAATGATGGCACCGCAACCACGGATCCTCCGATCGTGGTCGGCGCTTTGATTGCAGTCCTCGACGGCGCCGGCTAGCGCTCCGCTCGGGTTCGCTGCGACTAAGACAGCCAACAAGAGATGCTTGTGAAACGCTGTCAGATTTTGGAAGACGAGCCTTAGGCGCGAATAGAGCATGGGTATCAACTCGCATTGACCAGAAGCAGTATCAGCTCGGACTGACGCGACGTCCCGGTCTTGTGGAAGATCGTCTTCAGCCTGGTGCGGGCCGTTCCCTGCGTGATGCCGAGTCTATCGGCGGCCTCGACGATCGACTCGCCGAGCAGCAGGTGGTTGCAAAGTACGATTTCCGCCTGGGTCAGCCCGAAAACACCGGCTAATTGGTCCAAGCTGCCGCCGCTCCAGATTCTGGATACAAGAGGCACGGCCAACACCAGAACCATGCTCCAGGGTGGCAGCAACACGAGGCGTCCCCGTCCAGGGGGTTGCGCGATTGGCAGTGCCGCTAGCGAGACCTGCCATGCCCCGTTTGCCGTTCGGAAACCAATGCGCGAAACGGGCGTGGGCTTTCCCTGAGAGAGCCTCTCCAGCGTCGCCGCGAAACGCGTGTCCGCGTTCAAATCTGCAAGATGACACCGGCCATGTCGTACCGCGACTGCGCTTCCGGAGACGAAGAGTTGTTCGGCGAGACGGTTGGCGTGTCGAACACGCCGGTCGCCGTCCACGACAAATGCCGCGCAACGGCTGCGCTCCACCACTGCGGCTTCCGCAATCGCGGATTCCACATCTGACCGAAGAAGGCGGGCCAGATTGACCGAGCGCTCCAGGTTGCCCCGGATGTTGGACAAAACTTGCAGTGCCGCGACGTCGTACGTTGCCGACTGCGCAAGCGGATAATGGAGCAGAAGATGGACAGCCTCATTCCGCTCTCCAACGATCTTCATGCCAGCGGCTGCCACCGCGCCGTCCTGTGGAAGCAGCCAGTCATTGTAGAATTCGGTCTTTATGAAATTCCTGGCGGGGCAGACCTCTTCCGATGCGCCGATCGCTGTACCTTTGAAGGCGCCCCAGTAACCGTTCCAAGGGTTAATCCCAGCGAAATGCTCCGCATACGAAGTTACAAACGCCGGCTCCATGTTCTGAAGCGACAAGAAGTTAAGTCGGCTCTCTGGGAAGTTCATGTTCGCAAGCCCTCCCCAGGATCCAGGGAAGGCATCGCTCAGGATGGCCGGAACCCGATCCCAGGATCCGTCGCCAAACGTCGCCGCATCGATTGCGGCCGCCAGATTTTGACTGATGACCGAGACGCGGTCGTCATCATAGTTGTCAAGCATTCCGGCCCCATCCAGATGCGTGCCCGCCTCCAACGAGGGCCGCCTGCCGCGCCCGATTGACCGAGCTTCCCTTGAGTTACTCCACCATATTCGTGTCGAAGTGAAGCTGCTCAGCCAATAGGCAGCAACTACCAAATGGGGGTCGCGAGGCACCGCCCTGGCAGCATCAATCGAAGGCAGGCTCGCCCACGGTGGCCAGCAAGTTCATGCCGATACAGAAGTCTTGCAGATGTTGGAGTTCGACAACGTGCCTCAGCGTTTAGGTCCAAGCAACGAGCTCAGGCAGGGTTCCGAGCGTAGCGGCCGCCCAAGCCCATCTGCGATGCTCATAAGATGACGACCTATTTCAGGGTTTTGGTCGTATGCGGGCGCTGCCGCGTCGAAAGCCAACACGATGAGATCGGCAGCACCTCGTCATTTGGATATCCTGACCTGGACGGGCGGAGGCCTCCTCCGCGACGAAACACCATGGCGGCGTGGTTACAGGAGTGCCCAAACTGCCTGTTCGTAGCGCGGGACCTGTCGGTGGCGTCTCCGGAAGAGCATGATGTGGTCAAGGAAATCGGCTTCATCGAGGCAGGCTTGTCTGAGAACGTGCCTGATCTGGCGATCCGTTTCATGCGCCGGGCCTATATCGATGCTCAGACGGGGCAACCCCGAAACGCTGTCTTTCGCCTCTTGCAGGCAGCTTGGGTGCTGGACGATCGCCATCTCGATGCAAACGCGCCACGTTCTCAAGCGAGTGGCATGATCAGGGAGATGGGTAACCAGGCTGATCTGAGCCTCAAGCTTCTGCAGCTCGACTTGCTACGTCGAATCGCAGCGTTTGATGAAATGAATGCGGAAGCCGACAAGCTGCCCGTCAGACTGCTGGATGAGAACCAACGCAAAGTCCTCGTGGCGCAGCGGAGAGCGGCAATTGAGGGGCGCCGTGGCGCAATTTCGTTTCGTGAAGCACTTTACCCACGGGATCCCAGTGAGCCGTCGGAGCCGATTCCACCCGAATGGCGAGACATATTCCGTTGATTGGCCTAAAAATGAGCGTTGGTTGGCTGTTGGGATTGTTCCGTTCGAAAAGAACGCGGCCGTTTGCTGAGGATGCTGTGCTTGAGATTTACGGGGATCGTCCGCCTCGGAAGGATGCCGATCTGAGTGCTGCGATCACCTTGGCTTACGAGCAACTCCTGGCGGAGCGGATTCCTCTGCAGGAGGTTGAAAGGCTAACCACAAACCTCTTCAACGGGCCGATGCCATTCTCTACACATGATCTCGCGGCTTCTTCTGCGCTGGCGTTTTTCCAAACTCCCAAATATTTCAGTGTGCTCAGTGAGTGCCAGATCGATGCGAGACGGTGCATTTTGGACTGGCTGAAAGCGGGCGAGATCACACCCACGATCGGCATCGTCTTCGAAGAGACGCTATATCGCGATTATAAGCCCTTTTTGATAACGTAACTCTCTTTCGTTCTGCCTGTGCATAGTCGCAACGTACACGTCGCAAATCCCGAGTTGGTTCAATTTAGGCCGCGACGCTTCGCAAGCTAGGTCTGCTTTCGGGAGGGCAGCCAAGTTCCGCTTCTGGCGCCCCTCGGACGGATAGCCGTCAGCGCTTCAACTGCCGTCCTGGGCCAATCGTGCTCCTTCGATTTAGGCTCGGTCTGGGACTTACCGCGCAGTCAGGTCGGCAAGTATAGTGATAGTTAGCCCCATCGTCCGTATCGACGCGGATGACCCAGAGCAAGCCGTCGCGGCTATTGGCAACGATTCTGCGGTGGGAAGGGCGAGCGATGCAGGCGCTACGTGAAATGAAACCGTCCAAGGCGCGCCCCAATTGGGTGGTCCGGCGTGTTAATCAAACGCATGGTGGGCTTCAGCGGGAGAGGTTTGAAGTCCCATGCGCGATGTCCATAATTCGTCATTTACTCAACGATGCGGTCCGCCTGGGCTAGGATTTCCAATGGTATGTTAAGGCCAATGGCAGCAGCGGCCTGGAGGTTCACCGCCATCCGGTATGTGGTGGGCATCTGCACGGGGAGATCAGCCGGGCGAGCCCCTTTGAGGATCTTGTCGATGTAGTCAGCCGATTGGATATAAAGGTCGGTGATACCAAGGCCGTATGCAATCAGGGCTCCGAATGTAATGACGTAGCCCTGGTTCGTATACATGGTTGGTACTTTGTGATCTCGCGCAAGGGCGGTGATGTGTTCCAAGTTGCGGGCGAATAGCGCATCATCGATTAGGATGACGCCGCAGCCTCGCTCCCGCCCGCAGGTGTTAAATACAGGCTCGTAATCCTCTCGGGCCTTGACTGGCTGGATACGCCCCGTGAGCGAGAGTTGATGTGCTGCGGCCTCGAATGGCTCGAAATACACCTTTGCCCATGGCGCAACGTCGGGCGCATAGACAAGCACCACCGTGCGCAGGCCCGGCACAAGCGTCTTGAGTAGCTCGCCCCACTTGCCAGCAATTACTGGGTTTGTGTCAGTATAGCCTGTAAGATTGCCTCCTGGATGGGTCAGCGATGGCACCAAGCCGTTCCCCACCGGGTCCGTGACGTTGACGAAGATGATTGGTGTGGTCGAGGTGACCGCCCGCAGGGCATTCGTAGCAAGGGTATTGGTAGAGACGAGCACTTCAGACCCAGCAGCAACCAGCTCTTCGGCGCCTTTCCTGACTGCGCTCGGATCGCCCTCGCCCCAGCGGTACTCGATACGCGCGGTTTGACCGTTGATCCACCCGAGCTTCCTGAGGCCAGCGTCAAACGCCTCAACACGCCATTGCCCCTGAGCCGGGCGGCCCTGACCGATCAGAATGCCAATGACGCGTGCCCTGCCACTACCCTGTGCGAGAAGAGGCGACGGGCATACGGCAATTCCTGTGAGAGCGGCGAGTACACTCCGTCGTCGCAAGCCGAGGATCCGTTGAACCATGGCTTCTTACTCCCAGCAGTTGACCCCGCCAATACGGCCATAGGTGCCGAAAGCCGTCCCTGTGATCTGTGAGAACTGGCGCGAGCTTACTGCATTTTGGCCGGGATTCATGCAGAATTCGCCCAAGGCCGATGCTCGAAGTTCGAAATGCTGGGAGGCCAGCTTCATGGCAACCGCCCCCGGAACTGCTGGGCACATGGCGAATGTTGACCTGGACGCGCACATCTGTCCGAACGGAGAGACTCGCGATGCGCTGGTTTTCTGCGCACCAGTTCCATCCGCTCGACCGCGAAGTTTGTCCTGCTGCCCGGGAGCGGACATTCCAGGAGACCGCTAGAGGTCGAAGATCGCTCGCAGCATGCTTAGCCGCAAACGTCCGCTTTCGGGCAACTGCCTAATGTCCGGAAGTGGCGCTCAACGACAGTGGACTGTCTGCCTACTTTGCCGACTGGTTCAGCTAGTTTGCACGGGCCACTATTAGCTCGGCCATCCGTTCCGCAATCATGATCACTGGGAGGTTCAGGTTCGCGCGCGGTGCCGTCGGCATGATGGATGCGTCCACGACGCTGAGGCCTCCCACGCCATGGACCCGCCCAGTCGCTCCATCGACAACCGCATCAGGGTCATCCGCCGAGCCCATGCGGCAAGTACCGCAGCAGTGCCATTGGCCGAAGGCATGCGCCTTGACATAGGCCTCCAAGATGTCCGGCTCGTTAAGCAGCGATTGCAGGCTGATGCCGCTGGAGACGGCGCGCCGGAAGAATAGTTTCCGCAGCGGCGGCAGGGCATCGATCGCGAGCGCGATCGGCGCGGTGATCAGATAGTTGCGCACCGTCTGCCGGCCTAGCGACTTCGCAAAGCCGCTGTAGCTCGAAGCACCGGGCATCTCGACGATATCGGCCAGCGGGCGCGTCGCGAAGAGCCTGGCGATCAGGTGGACGGCAGCGCCCATCCGCTGGAGATCGCGATAATCGGACAGATAGTTGAAGTCCGCCGTCGGCTCCTTGCGCGGGTCCGAGGAGACGAGGCGCACCTCGCCGCGCGAATGCGCCTTGTTGATCCAGGAGATGATCGTGCCGATCCGCGGCCCGAGCGGATGCCAGGCGGATTTCGCGGCGACCATCAGGAACATGTCCGATGGCCCGCAATCCTCGACGCCGGAGCTGTAACGCATGCCAACATGAATGTGGCGGCGGGTCGAATTGCCCAGCCGCGCCGCCGGTTTGATGTAGCCCGAGAGCGAGATCCCGGGGTGCTCCTGCAGGTTGGCGCCGACCCCACGAAGCTCGGCGCGGACCTCGACGCCGAGCGAGCGCAGATGCCCGCCCGGCCCGATGCCTGAGCGCATCAGCAGGGCCGGCGAATGCATGCTGCCCGAGGAGACCACGACCTCCCGTGCCGCAAGCCTCTCCTGCCCGTTTCCTCTAGCAATATCGACGCCGACGACCTGCCTGCCCTCCAGCGCGAGTGAGAGGACTTGGGTCTCGGTCATGATCTTGAGGTTGGGCCGGCGCCGGGTCTCGGCGTTGAGATAGGCCATCGCGGTCGATACGCGATGCTGGCCGTTATTAGACAGCGTGATCGCGAAATGCCCATCGCCGAAGGCGCCGTTCTGGTCCTTGATATCGGGGAAACCCCGCGCTTCCATCGCGGCCTCTGCGGCGATGGAAAAGGCCGGCCAGCGCTCGCGCGGAATCCGGTGGATCGGGATCGGCCCGCTCTTGCCGTGCAATGGTCCGGCATAGTCGAGGTCGGTTTCCGCCTTAATGAAATACGGCAGCACGGCGTTCCAGTCCCAGCCCGCGGCGCCGGCCTGTCCCCATTCGTCGTAATCGTCCGGAGTGCCGCGATTGGCGATCTGGCCGTTGATGCTGGAGCCGCCACCGATCAGCATCGGCTGTTCGTAGCGCTTGGGCGGCGGCCGGTTCGTCGCGTTGTGCAGATGCGGCTGCGTTTGGACCATCAGGCCCGGCCAGTGGTTCTGCGGGTCGAACGCCGCCTTGCCGGGATAGGTGTCAAGGATCGCCGCGCCCTCCTCGCCGGGCTTGAGGTCACGCCCAGCCTCGATCAGCAGGACCTTGCGCAAGGGATCGGCGGAGAGGCGATTGGCCAGGACGCAGCCGGCCGAACCGCCGCCCACGATGATGATATCCCACATGGTCAGGCTCACGGTGTATGAAGGGAAAAGGTAGATCAGACGGAGAGGCCGAACGCCTCGAAGGCGGCAGCGCCCGCTTCGGCCACCTGCTGGTCCTGGGCGGTCGAGCCGGAACTCACGCCGATCGCGCCGACGACCTGAGCCCCGACGCGCAGCGGTATCCCGCCCGCAAGCGTGGTGAAGCGGCCGCCATGGAGGTTTTGGAGACCGAACCCGGGTTCCCCCGGCAGGGTGCGCGCAGCGATCGCCCTGGTCTCGACCTGCGCCCCGGCCGCGCTGAAGGCCTTGGCCAGGGCGATCTCGATCGAGGTGAACTTGGCGCCGTCCATACGCCGGAATGCGACGAGATGCCCGGTGGCATCGACGATAGCGATGTTCTGCGGCACCGCCATCCGCGCGGCTTCCTCGGCGGCGGCAGCGATGACGGCCGTGGCCTCGTCGCAGCCGATATTGACGACGCTGTGCATGTCTCAGCCCTTGACCGAGCCCTTGGTCAGGCCGGAGACGATCAGGCGACTGAGCAGGGCGAACGCGATGAGGATGGGGAGGATGGCGAGCGTGGCGGATGCCGTCAGTGGCCCCCATTCGCGCCCGAAATAGCCGATGAAATTGTAGATCGCCGGCTGGATCGGCCGCAGATCCGGCGTGTCGATCATCACCGAGCCCGCGACGAACTCGTTCCAGCAGGAGACGAAGGTCAGCACGCCCGCCGCGCCCAGTGCCGGGCGAGTCAGGGGCAGCATGACCCGCGTCAGGATCTGGAAATGCGTGGCGCCGTCGATGATCGCGGCCTCGTCGAGTTCGCGCGGGATGCTCTCGAGCGAGCCCTTGACGATCCAGATCGCCATCGGAAGCTGATAGGCCGTGTAGATCAACGGCAGCGTGAACCAGGAATTGGTCAGACCCAGCCGCGTGAAATAGAGATAGTTCGGGATCAGCAGCGCCGCCGCGCCCAGCGACAGCGGAATGCTGGCGACCACGAGCATGAACAGCGCCCGGCGCAGCGGGAAATCGAAGCGGTCGAAGGCATAAGCGGCCGGCAGGGCCAGCATGAGCACGCTCGCCACGGTAAGCACGCTGTAGAACACGCTGATCCGCATGTTGCCGAGAAAGCCGCTGTCGACGACGCGCTGGTAGTTCTCGGCGGTCGGAATGAAGTCGAATAGGACTGGAGGCGTCCTGAACAGGTCCGGCTGCGACTTCAGCGAGGTCAGCACGCCCCATAGCAGGGGCAGCAGGTTGAGACCGGCAAGCACCGTGAACAGGCCGGCGATCACGAGGCCCAGCAGGCCTGGCATGGCGATGCGCGACCGGCCGGGCACGGCGGCGTGCTGCGCGGAAGCCGGCCGGGGATGTACGGCGGACGTCGCGGCGCTCATCACGTCTTCCACTTCGCAAGGCGCACATAGCCGAGGACGAGAAGAATGTTGCCGGCGAACATGACCAGCGCGAGCGCGGTGGCCGAGCCGAGGTCGAAATTGACGAAGGCGCGATCGAAGACCTCGATCGGCAGGATGCGCGTCGCGTCGCCCGGCCCGCCACCTGTCAGGACGAGCGGGGTTTCGACGGTGTTGAGGTTGGACAGGGTCAGGACGATCGTCACCAGCAGCAGCGGCGTCTTCAGCAGGGGCAGGACGATCAGCCAGAAGATCTGCCAGGGATTTGCGCCGTCGATCTTGGCGGCCTCCTCGTAATCCTCGGGAATGCCCTTGAGCCCGGCGAGGAGGATGATCACGGCATAGCCGAGACGCTTCCAGACCGAGACGCCGATCAGCAGGGCCATGGCACTGCCGGGACTGTTGAGTAGTTGCACGTCGGCCATGCCTGCCATCCGGACCAGCGATCCGGCCAGCCCGATGTCGCTGACGAACACCCAGCGGAACAGCAGCGTGGCAACAACCGTCGAGATAATCCAGGGCAGGATGACGATCATCTGGACGACGAAGCCGAGCCGCTGGCCTAGCCGGTTGATCCAGACCGCCAGGGCCAGCGCGATAACGAGGGTCAGCGCAACGGCGGTGCAGGTGAACAGCGCGCTGCGCTCGAGCGTGGCCGCAAGCACGGGGTCGTCGAGCAGCCGCGCATAGTTTTCCAATCCGGCGAAATCCGTCGGGGCACCATACTGGATGCGAAACAGGCTGAACCAGAAGCCGTAGAGCACCGGCGAAAACAGCACCAGCATCAGCAGTGCCATCGCAGGTAGCACGTAGCTGACGCCGGTGAAGCGCGAATACATCGTCATCGAGCGCGATCCCTGATCGAAGGCGGAGCCGCAGCGGCTCCGCCCGGGTTTCGTCAGCGATTGTTCTGGCGATTGAAGCGGGCTTCCGCCTCTTCGAGAGCCGCCTTGACGGCTACGCCATCAACAATGATGCGCTGGGTCGCCTTGTTCAGCGCCTGACGGTAGCCGCCGACATTGAACTCGATCGGGGTCAGCCAGCCATATTTGCTCGCGCCCTCGGCGGCGACGCGGATATAGCCATTGCCGGGCTGATCGACGAAGGATGCGACCGCCTTGGCAGTCGATGCCATCAGCGGCGACTGCCCGCCGACCGTGACCCAGATCTTCTCGGATTCCGCCCCGAGCATGTAGTCGAGGAACTTGCCGGCCGCTTCCTTCTGCGCGCCCTTGGACCAGACGCCCACGGCCCAGCCGGCCATGACGGCGGGCGAATGAGCGACCTTGCCGTTGCCGGGCCACAGCATCAGGCCGACATTCTCCTTGCCGAGCTTGGCCTGGAGGGCCGAGATGCGCACGCTCGGTCCCTGGATCATCGCGACGCGGTCTGAGGAAAACTGCTCGAACAGGTCGTCGACCGTCCAGGTCGCCGATTGCGGCGGCGAGACATTGTGTTTCTTGATCAGGTCGGTCGCGAAGGTCATCGCGGCGACGCCGGCGGGGCTGGCGAAATTGGCCTTGCCGTCCGGCTTGAACAGCTTTTCGCCCTCCCCCAGCAGATGGGGGATCATCATATGGGGATCCGCCTGCTGCTCGCTGAAGCCCTGGGCAAAGCCGTAGCGGGTCACCTGCCCCGCTGCATTCTTCACCGTCAGCTTCTCGGCCGCGGCGCGTAAGTCGTCCCAGGTCTTGACTGAGGCCGGATCGATGCCAGCGGCCTTCAGCAGGTCGACCCGGTAGACGATCGAGATGTAGTTCGGCGAGGCGAACATCGCATATTGCTTGTCGCCCTTCGTCGTCAGATCCCAATAGGCGCTGGCATGGTCCTTGACCTGCTCGGCCGGCCAATTCTTGATGAAGAGCTCGTTGAGGTCCGCCAGCGAGCCGGAGCCGATCGCGTCGCCGAGGAAATCGGTCACGACCCAGCTGATGTCGGGTGCATTGCCGGCACGGTGGGCGGCCAGGAATTTCGGGGTCATCTGATCCCAGACCTGCGTCTCGACCACGATCTTAGTGCCGGGGTTTGCGGCCTCGTAGTTCTTGATGATCTGAGCCAGCGCGACTTCGCGCGGCGACGCCCCGGTCGCGCTCAGGAACGTCCACATGCGGATCGTCTTCGTCTGCGCCAAGGCCGGGTCCTGCGGGGTCAGGGCGCTCGCAAGCATGCAGCCGAAGGCAGCAAGCGAAGTCAAAAGCTGACGTCTCTTCATGATGTTTTCCTCCCCGAGAATGCGGCCGATTAGCTTCGGCTCTGCGTGAGTTCTTCGATCAGATTGCGGGCCTTGAGATCCGCCTGGGCATCCTTCAGCGAGCGGGCCAAATGGGCGCGCACGGCCTTGGCGTAGTCGTCCGTCTTGCGGTCTCGCAGCGCCGTGATGATGGCATTGTGCTCGACGGCTTCAGATGCGTGGCGCAGGCGCCAGGATTCGATGCCGCGCTGGATCCAGGCGTTGAGCACCTGCATCTGGATCCCGCGATAGGTCGAGAGCAGCAGGTCGTTGCCGCTGAACTCCACGATCTTGTGGTGGAAGCTGCCATTAAGCTCGTGGCGATCCTTGTGCGAGATCGCGTGCGGCTCGACAGCGAGGCGCTGCTGGATGGCCTCGATCTCGGCGACCGCCGTTTCGGGCAGGGTACCGGCCTCCAGCCGCTGGATCATCAGCTCGCCGGCCATGAGCTCGATCGCCAGCCGCACCTGCCAGAGGTCGAGCACCTGCTTGGCGTCGGGGTCGCGAATATGGTAGCCGCGCCGCTGGATGACTTCGATGAAGCCCTCCGCGGCGAGCCGCATCAGGGCCTCGCGCACCGGGGTCAGGCTGACGTTGAAATGCTCGGCGAGCTTCTCGGGATAGAGCCGCGTTCCCCGCTCGAAATAGCCGAACACGATCATGTCTAGCAGCGTGCGCCGCAAGGTCTCGGCCAGCGTCTCGCCGGGCTTGCCGACGAGCTCGCCGAGGTCGCCGGGGCTACGCACCAATATCGACATCGGCTCGCTCCTCTTTTTCCCCCAGGCCGTTGACGGCGTAGCGGGCCAGGCGCCCGAGGTCCGGCTCGCCACCGTGACCCGCGACATCCCGGGCGACGAGCTGCCCGCCTTCGGTGATGAGCGGACGCACCGCCATATTGTCGCGCAGCGGGTTGAGCAGCCGGTTCGCCTCATAGGCATGGAAGGCCGGAGCTGCCCGGCAGGTATGAATCGCGGCTGAAACCGCGACGCAGGTTCCGACGCCATGGGGCGCCATGGCGATGCCCGAGCGCGCGCAGAGCGCGCCGATCGCCATCAAGCCGGACACGCCACCGGCGCGCGAGATGTTCGGCTGCAGGAAATCGACCGCGTCGGCAGCGACGAGCTTGGCATGCGCGCTGAGCGTGAAGTCGTTCTCGCCTGCCGCGATCGGCACGGGCGAGGCCTTACGAACCTCCGCCAGCGCTTGCGGATCGTCGGGCGGCACGGGCTCCTCGAACCAGCCGATGTTGTAAGGCGTCAGTGCCTTCGCGACTACAATGGCCGTCGCCACGTCATAGGCGCAGTTCGCATCGAGATAGAGCGCTGCGCCTGGCCCCATTTCATCGCGCACCGCGGCGATGTGGTCGATGTCGATAGCAAGGCCGCGGCCGACCTTAAGTTTGATGGCGGTATAGCCTTGATCAAGGTAGGCGCGCGCCGCTCGTGCCGATTTGTCGGGGTGATCCTGGAACCCGACGGGGCTGACATAGGTGGCAACTGGCCCAGGCGAACCACCGAGCAATGTTGCCAGAGGAAGCCCAGCGGCTCGCGCCTCGAGATCCCACAAAGCGATGTCCACGCCGCTCAGGGCTTCGATCGCCGGGCCGCGTGTACTGCCCATCGCCGTGAAGTAGCGCTCGAGATCGCCAAGCATCTCTTTGGGCTCGGCGATGGTCGCGCCGATCAGCGCCGGCGCAATGACGCCGTTGATGATCGCGGTGGCCGCGCCGGCATGGGGCAGACCGAAAGCCTCGCCATAGCCGATAGCTCCGTCATCGCTTTCCACGATGACGAATGTCGCAACCTGGCCGGTGCGCGGGATCCGTCGAAAATGGGCGGCCGGGGTCAGCAGTTCCGCCGGCACCTTGTCGATTCCGCCGAACACATCCGCGAACCGCGCTTCGAGCTGAATCGCCCTGAGTCGAGAAATCTTCAAACATCTACCCTCCCATATTATAAATTATAATTTATTTTTTTGTCGACAAGTCAAGTGGCTCTCGATCGCGCACACGTCAGGCTTTGGCCTCCGAGCGATGCGAAGCCCGATGTGAATCGTATGCTCTCTCCCTGCCGACTACTGCCGGAAAGCGGCCCGCCAAACGGCGGCAAAGGGTCGGAGCCCATCAAACCAGTCGAGCTTCCCGGCAGGGGGGAATGTCCGGGCTTGGCGCAGGCTGGCCGCGGCGGAAGTTTCGCTGGAAGCCCCGTTTGCATACAAAAGCGGCGCCCAGCGCTAGAGATGCAAGGGTCCAGAAACTGCGCCAATTATTATGCGCTGCCTTGTGAGTCAGCGGCGAAAAGAAGGACCTTGTTGATGGCCTCTCTCAAGTGAATAAGAGCTTCGCGACTGCACTGAAGCTGGCACACGGCCTGAGCCACCATTGGTATGCTGCCATCGGTCATGACCGTCGGACGGTTTGAAGATAGCACGATGCTGAACATTCCAGCCTGATGAGCTAGAGCCGGCACGCCGTCGAATGCGAGCGTTGGTGCACCGTGATCGATGATGGTCGCAACAGGCGGTACAGGCTTCGACATCGCTGCTTTCCAGGCGATCGACGACTATCAGCGACTACTGCGATGGGGAGCTGATTCGCGCAATCGCCTAGAGACTGCATCCAAGTGCGCCCGGGCGGTTTGACGCGACAATGGAGAAAGTCTGCTAGCGGGCAATGCTTCGATGTGCGCACCTGGCGCGACAATGCTCTGCTCGCGACTGAGCGAACCCGGCAGAGCGGGGCCTTCGTCTGGTTCAGACCAAAAACTTGAAGTCTGGTACGCCCTCTTCTTTGCGTGCAGTGTTACGCCTCAAGCATATCGAGCACCGGGCAGGGCGTCGCAGGATCGCTTGTGCAGCGCGCGATCGTGGCACTCAGAATATGCTCGAGCCTGCCGAGCTCCGCGATCTTCTTGCGTACCTGCATTAGGTGCTGAGCGGCGATGTCCTTCACTTGAGCGCAAGCGGGACTTTCAGGTTCCGCCAAGCTCAACAGAGCGCGGACGTCATCGAGCGTGAATCCAAGGTCCCGCGCCCGCCGAATAAAGCCCGGTCGACTGATATGGCGCTCATCATACGAGCGGTATCCATTCGGCGTCCGCGGCGGGGCCGGCATGAGCCCAATGTTCTCGTAGTATCGGATCGTTTCGACATTGCAGCTCGTGGCGTGGGCAAGCTGGCCGACAGTCATGACCGCGGTCGTCATACGCAAGTTTTGCTTGAGCCCGTAGCGACTACGGGGTCCAGGGTCGCCTGGATCGTGGTGGAACGCCATGATGACTGCCCTCCTACAAAGCCAGCCCGTCGGAACGACCGACGGCTTTATCGGCTGGTTCCTGATTGGCGCACGTGCAGCTCATCAATCTGTACAACCGCCATGCCTTCGAACGGCGACCCGGCACCGCCTTGGCAGTCCGGATCGTGACCAGCAGTAATGGACATGCGATGCCCTTTAGATCGACCATCACAACTCCAGAAGAGCTTGCCCTGCTTGTTGAAGCCCTTGAACAGGCCTGGAGCGAGATCGCGCCAGGCGTCGAACAGGACAGGGCGCCCTCTGAACGCGAGCGCCTTGCCCGCATCATCGCGACAGTATGGTCGGCGGAGCTGGCCGCCGATCTGGTATCGTTGTCTCTCGAACGGTTCCACGAGAGCGCTTCAAGCCCCGATGGTACCGGCCGCGAGAGTGCCAACGATCCGTGATGGATGGCTGGTCTCGACCTGCACCGGATCGGTGAGTGAACGACTTACAGCCGTTCATCTCGGCAGGGGATAGACGATCCGCACCTTGCGCTCTCGGGGGGGCTCGGCTGTGGTTGCGACGGGATTGAGGGTTTCCGAGGAGGGCTGAACCCCGCTGCTCGTCTGAATATTTGCACTCAGGCGCGAACCGAGCTCGATTTCAGCCGCTCCCGCAAGAAAGCTCTTTTCGTGGTTATCGGCCGCCAATGCAGCGCTGCCGGATGTGAGGAGGGCAACAAGGGCCAATGTCGTAATCGTCCGCTGCATGTGCATGGGAGTCTCGTGGCTTGGTCGGGGATCAATGTCGGGAGGCGGCGCGCGACGTGGGGAAGGCCGTTGAACCCTCCCCGGGGAGACGTCGTCAATTGATCTCGCGCGTCACCTTCTTGGTCACGCGCTCGCCATAGGCGTTGGTGTGGGTGACCTTCTTCGTCACGCGCGTGCTCCCGTGATGTCCGACGTCGCGCCGAACGACGACCTTGCGAACGCCGTGGCCATGGTGAGGACGCCAGCCGCGATGAAGGCCGGAATCGACATGGCGGCGCTCCTTCACGATGACCGTCTCGGCCAACGCAGGCGCCGACGCCATCGGGGCCGCCATGAAGGTTAGGGGGGCTAGCAGCAGCAACAACTTCTTCATCTGTGCGCTCCAGGTGAATGGGGAGTGGAGCTCACAGAACGTGTCTTCCTTATAACGGTTCCAAATAGAACAATGCGGCGGTCGGCAATACCTCTCGCATTACCCCAACGGCTTCGCGGGCCGGGCAATATCTGCAACGACATCCCGATGAAACGCATGCTAACTCGGCTCCATGCGGGCAGCGTCGGCGTAACTGTCGGTCGATGCGCCGCCCGATTCCGGGCTCTGACAGCGCCCACTTGCGGGCGTTCGATGGAACTGACGCTAATAAATGGCGATATCGGGCTGACAGCCTCGGGCGACGGACTCCGTGCGCGTTTGCGGCGCCCCCTCAATGCGCGATTCTTTCAAATAATTATAAAGTCTACAATAATAATTGACAGCGTCGAAGCATGCGAATCTAACCCCCATCTCACCTTGCGACTGCGTTGGCAGGAGAAGATCGCCATGACGTCATACTCGTCCCTTGCACTTCGGATCGGCGTTCTCGCCGTCACCTTCGCCCTTGCCGGCGCAGCGCAGGCGCAGGATGGCATCACCGTCTACAACGCCCAGCATGCCAGCCTGACCCAGGCCTGGGCCGATGATTTCACCAAGGAGACGGGCATCAAAGTGACGATCCGCAAGGGCTCTGATACCGAGCTCGCCAACCAGATCGTCCAGGAAGGCGCCGCTTCCCCCGCCGACGTCTTCGTCACCGAAAACTCCCCGGCCATGGTTCTGGTCGAGAAGGCCGGGCTTTTCGAGACTCTGCCCAAGGATGTGCTCGACCAGGTCCCGGCCCAGTTCCGTCCGGCGAGCGGGCGCTGGACGGGCGTCGCCGCGCGCAGCACCGTCTTCGCCTATGACAAGCGCAAGCTGAAGGAAGCCGACCTGCCCAAGTCGATGCTCGACCTCGCCGACGCCAAGTGGAAGGGCCGCTGGGCCGCTTCGCCGTCGGGTGCCGATTTCCAGGCGATCGTCGGCGCGCTGCTGGTCCTGAAGGGCGAGCCGGCGACGGCCGATTGGCTCAAGGCGATGAAGGCCAATTCCAACGCCTATCGCGGCAACAGCGTCGCCATGAAGGCGGTGAATGCCGGCGAGGTCGAGGGCGCGGTGATCTACCACTATTACTATTTCGGCGACCAGGCGAAGACGGGCGAGAACAGCGGCAATGTCGGGCTGCATTATTTCCGCGGTCAGGATCCCGGCGCCTTCCTCAGCACCTCCGGCGCCGGCGTGTTGGAGTCCAGCAAGCACAAGAAGGAAGCCGAGGCTTTCGTGAAATGGATGAGCGGCAAGCACGGCCAGGCCGTGCTGCGCGACGGCGATTCCTTCGAATACGCCATCGGCAATGGCGAGGCCTCGAACGCCAAGCTGGAGCCGATCGCCAAGCTCGACGCGCCGAAGGTCGAGCCTTCGCAGCTCGACAGCAAGAAGGTCACCGAGCTGATGACCGCCGCCGGCCTACTCTGATCGGGTTGCACCGGCTCAACCTGCGTGCGAGAGGCCCTCGCACGCAGGTTTTCCAATGACCGTTTCGCTTTCCCTCGATACGCCGGCCCTACCGGCTTTGCCTCTCAGGCGGCAACGCAACCTTGCCGGCCCGACAATGCTGCTGCTTGCGGGCGGCGTCGCGCTCTGCGCCTTGCTGCCGCTTGGCTTCATACTCTGGATCGCGATCGAGACGGGCTGGCAGACCGCCCTCGCCCTGATCTGGCGGCCACGCGTCGGCGAATTGCTCGCCAATACGCTGCTGCTGGAATTCTGCACGCTGCCGCCGGCGATCGGGCTGGCGCTCGCGCTGGCCTGGCTGACCGAGCGCAGCGACATGCCCGGCGCGCAGTTCCTGTCCTGGCTTGCGGTGGCGCCACTGGCGGTGCCGGCCTTCGTCCAGTCCTATGCCTGGGTCAGCCTCTTCCCGAAATTCCACGGACTGCCGGCAGCGGCACTGGTCTCCGTCCTCGCCTATCTTCCGTTCCTCTACCTGCCCGTCGCAGCGCAGATGCGCCGGCTGGATCCCGAGCTCGAATACGCCGCCGCCTCGCTCGGGCAGTCGCCGGCACAGGTCGTCCGGCGGGTCGTGCTGCCGCAACTGCGGCTCGCGATCTGCGGGGGCAGCCTGCTGGTCGGTCTGCACCTGCTCGCGGAATACGGGCTCTATGCCATGATCCGCTTCGACACCTTCACCACCGCGATCATCGACCAGTTCCAGTCGAGCTATAACGGCCCCGCCGCGAACATGCTCGCCGGCGTGCTGGTCTTGAGCTGCGTCGGCCTGATCGGCCTCGAATGGCTGCTGCGCGGCCGCGCCCGCTACGCCCGGGTCGGCTCCGGTGCTCCGCGCCCGGCGCCGCGTCGGCAGCTGGGGCCCTGGCGGCTGCCCGCATTGGCCCTGCCGATCGCCCTCGCCCTGCTCGGTCTCGGCGTGCCTGCGCTGACGCTCTCGCGCTGGCTGATGAGCGGTGGCGGCGCGGTCTGGCAGCAAGGCGCACTGGCTGCCTCCGTGGTGACGACTCTCGGCTATGCCGGAGCCGGTGCCCTTGCCGCGGTATTGGCGGCGCTGCCGATGGCCTGGCTCTCGGTGCGGGCTCCCAGTCGGGCGACACGTTTCCTGGAAAGCTGCCACACCTATCCCGGAGCTTTGCCCGGTGTCGTGGTGGCGTTGGCGCTGGTCACGGTCACCGTACGGGTCGCCTTGCCGCTCTACCAGACGGTCGCGACGGTTGTGCTGGCCTATGTCCTGATGTTCCTGCCGCGCGCGTTGGTCGGCTTGCGGTCCGGCATCGCGCAGGTTCCGATCGAGTTGGAACGTGCCGCGGCTTCGCTCGGCCGTAACCCGGCCCGGACATTGCTCGCGGTCACGCTGCCGCTCGCGGCCCCCGGCGTCGCCGCAGCGATGGCCCTGGTCGCGATGGGCGTGGCAACGGAATTGACCGCAACACTGCTGCTTGCGCCCAATGGCACGCGCACGCTGGCCACGGAGTTTTGGGCGCTGACCAGCGAACTCGACTACGCGAAGGCGGCGCCCTATGCCGTGCTGATGATCCTTCTTTCGCTGCCGATGACCGCGCTATTGCACGCTCAGGCACGCCGATCTCTCAACGCATGACCCAGCTCGTCATCTCCGATGTTTCGAAGCGCTACGGCACCACGCCCGCGCTGGATCGCGTCTCTCTCGCCGTCGAGCCGGGCAGTCGGGTCGCGATCGTCGGGCCGTCTGGCTCGGGGAAGACCACCTTGTTGCGCGTCATCGCCGGCTTCGAAGCTCCCGATGCGGGCACCGTCGTGCTGGACGGACAGGTTCTGGCCGATGGGCGGGCCATAGCACCCGCTCATCGTCGCCGGATTGGCTTCGTCGCCCAGGACGGCGCCCTCTTCCCCCATCTCGATGTCGCCGGCAATCTCGGCTTCGGCCTCGGCCCAAACGAGCCGGATCGCGCGCGGAGGCTCATTGAGTTGATGGAACTGGTCGATCTCGATCCCGCGATGCTGAGCCGCAAGCCGCATGAACTGTCCGGCGGACAGCAGCAACGCGTCGCGCTCGCACGCGCGCTTGCTCTCAAGCCCGCCCTGATGTTGCTCGACGAGCCGTTCTCCGCTCTCGATACGGGCTTGCGCGAGAGCGTCCGGCAAGCCGTGACGGCTGTCCTCACCAAAGCCGGCATCACGACGATCCTGGTCACCCATGACCAGGGAGAAGCGCTGTCTTTCGCCGACCAGCTCGCGGTCATGCGCCAGGGCCGGCTGGTGCAGACCGGCCGTCCCTACGAGCTCTACTGGCGGCCGACCGATATCGAAACGGCGCTGTTCCTCGGCAATGCCGTGCTGTTCGAGGCCAGGATCGAGGCGGTGGGCGTCTCATGCATCCTGGGCCGGCTCGCGGCCGAAACCCGTGGTCGCCGGGGCCACGGCAGGATCATGCTCCGGCCGGAGCAATTCCGGCTCTCGCCGGCTGGGCCGGGTCTGCAGGTCGTCGTCGAGGACGTCGTCTTCCGTGGCGGGCAATGCGCGGTGACGTTGCGGACGAACGATGACGGCACCGAAGCCCGCTTCATCGCGCATGTGCCAAGCATGGAGTTCCCCGAGATCGGGAGCACCGTCTTCGTCTCGGTCAATGGCGCAGCGTTTCTGCTGCCCGAGGCCACCTGAGCGCCCGCTTCCGGGCAGAGTTCCGACATCCACCTTCGAACCAGAGCGGAACGCGTGACATGCTTGGCGCTGCCTGTCGGACGAGTTGCGGGATGACTCCTTATTGGTCTCGATCGATACGCCCGAGTTACTCACGCGCTCGCGTGCAGATAGGGCGCCATACGCTCGTCGAAGATGTCCATTAGCGCCGCCTCTGCGCCGCTCTGTGGCGCATCGCGCCGGCGCACGACGGCCAGTTCGAGTTCGACCGAAGGTTCGAAGTTGACCGCGACGCCGCCGAGCCGCTCATGATGTGCGGCCGTTATCGCATCGACGATGGCGAGGCCTGCGCCTTCCAGCACGAGCAGCGAAGCCAAAGGCAGGAGTGGCGTCTCGACGGGCATGGACACCTCGATACCGTTGCGGTTCAGCATAGCCTGAACCTGCGTGTCCATCAGTGTTCGCCGTGAGGCGCCGACCAACGTCTCGCCTTGCAAGTCCTGCGGCGTAATCACGCTATGCCCGCGCAAGCGATGCTCTGGTGGCAGGATGCACCTGCAGGCGAGCCGATAGCGCCGCGTGATGTCCAGATCGGCCAAGGGCACGGAGAGGCTGACGAAGCCGATATCGTACTGGCCGGTCATAATCTGCTGCGCCACCGTCTGGGATCCGGAAGAATCGAAACGGACGGAGACGCCGGGCATCTGTCGGGCGAAATCGACCAGGACCCGCGGAAACAGCGAGTGCGCGAGGATTGGCAGCAAGGAAACCGACAAAGTTCCGCGCCGCCCGCGGGCGATATCGCGCGTCGCGGCCGCGATCCGGTCGAGGCCGACGAAGGAGCGTTCGACCTCCTCCAAAAGCTGGCCGGCCTGCAGCGTCGGCACGAGCCGGCCGCTCGTGCGGTCGAAAAGGCTCAGGCGGGTATCGAGCTCGAGTTCCTTGAGCAGACGGCTCACCGCCGGCTGGGACAGGTTCAGCGTCCCGGCCGCCGCCGAAACGCTGCCGGTCAACATCGTCAGGCGGAAGGCCTGGAGGCCGCGATAGCTCAACTGGCGGGGCATTCAGATCCTATAAGGTTTCTGCATACGGCTCGATTGAGATTATATTTGAGCGCCTACCTCACGCGATGCAACATCGGATACCGGCCGACATGAAGTGGCCTATCACGCATATCTGGCGGCGATCGACCATAACAGGAAGACATGCCGGGACACGAAGCCGAGGTCAACGCGCGCATGTTCAGGGTCAGCTTCGACGTCGGTGGAACGTTCACTGATTTCACCATCCATGACGGGCGCAGCGACGTCGTTCGCCATTTCAAGGTTCCCTCCACCCCGGCCGACCCCTCCGAGGCGATCGAAACCGGACTGGCGGCGCTAATCTCCGATCTCGGAATCCAGGCGGACGAGATCGGCTTCGTCGGGCACGGCACCACGGTCGCGACCAATATGGTGATCGAGCGCCGCGGCGTCCGCACGGGGCTCATCACGACCAAGGGCTTCCGCGACGTGCTCGAGATCGGTCGGCAGACGCGACCGAACCTGTTCGACTACGCAGTGGGCAAGCCGGCCCCGCTCGTCCCGCGCGAGCATCGGATCGAAGTCGCTGGGCGCATCGACGTAACGGGGAAAGTGCTCGCGTCACTCGACGAGGCGGCGGTGCGCGAAGCGGCGCAACGGCTGGTCGCGGAAGGCGTCCAGGCGATCGCCATCTGCTTCCTGCACAGCTATCTCGACGATACGCAGGAGCGCCGCGCGGCCGAGATCGTCCGCGAAGTCGCGCCTGATCTCTACGTTTCGACGTCCTCGGGCGTCCTGCCGGAATTCCGCGAGTACGAGCGGTTCTCGACCACGGTCATCAACGGCTATGTCGGCCCGCGGATGGACCGCTATCTCGACCGCTTCCTGCAGCGGATCGGCACCCTCGGCATCACGACGCAGCCCTATACCATCCATTCCAATGGCGGGCTGATGTCGGTCGCGACGGTGCGCTCGCATCCGGTGCGGACCTGCCTCTCCGGCCCGGCGGCCGGCGTGGTCGGCGCGGCGGAAGTCGGCAAATCGGTCGGCCAGCCCAATCTCATCACCTTCGATGTCGGCGGCACCTCTACCGATGTCTCGCTGATCGAGGCCGGCGCGCCCTCCTTCGCGTCGAGCCGGCTGGTCGCGGACTATCCCGTGCGGACGCCGATGGTCGACGTCCATGTCATCGGGGCGGGCGGCGGCTCGATCGCCTGGATCGACGATGCGGGCGCGCTCAAAGTCGGGCCGCATAGTGCCGGCGCCGATCCCGGTCCGGTCGCCTATGGGCGTGGCGGTCAGGAACCGACCCTGACCGACGCCAACATCGTGCTGCACCGCCTCAACCCCAAGACACTGCTGGGCGGCCGCATGGCCGTCGATGAGGCGGCGGCGCGCCGCGTCATCGCGGAGCGAATTGCCGGGCCGCTCGGCATCGGTGTCGAAGAGGCCGCACTCGGGATCATTCGCATCGCCGTGGCCAATATGAGCCGCGCGATCCGGGCCGTCTCGACCGAGAAGGGCCACGATCTCGCCGATTTCGCACTCTTTCCCTACGGCGGCGCCGGGCCGCTGCACGCGATCGCAGTGGCCGAGGAATGCGACATCCGGCGGGTTCTGGTGCCGCAGGAGCCGGGAACCATGTGCGCCCGCGGCATCCTGATGTCCGACCTCAGCATGGACTTCGTGAAGAGCGAGATCTCGGTCGCGGATGCCGGAAGCTGGCCCGAGATCGCCTCACGCTTCGCTGCCATGGAGCAGAGCGGGCTCGCCTGGCTCGAGGCCGAGAACGTCGAGGCCGGGCGGCGCGGGTTCCTGCGCGTGGTCGAGGCCCGCTACAAGGGCCAGAACCACGAGGTCCAGGTCAAGCTCGACGATGAGGCGTCGCGCGTATCGTTCGAAAGCTTCGTCGCCGGCTTCCGTGCCGCGCATCGCCGGGAATATGGCTACGACGTCGAGGATCTGGCCATCGAGGTGGTGAATTGCCGCCTGAAGGTGGTGGGCTCGATCGAGCGGCCTCAGACCCGCGTGGCGCAGCCGAGCGCTGCGGCGCCCACCCCCACTGAGCGTCGCGAGGTGCGTTTCGCCGAAAGCTGGATCGACACGCCCGTCTTCGCACGAGCTTCACTCGGCAGCGGCGTGCGGCTGGAAGGACCTGCCGTCATCGAGGAAATGAGCTCGACCACCGTCGTCGGGCCGGGGCAGCGCGTCAGCGTCGATACCCTGGGCAATCTGGTCGTGGAGCTCTGACGATGAACGCGACGCTTCAGGCGAGTCTCGCCGCACTGCGCAGCACCGGTGAGGCGCATCTCGCCGATCCCATCGCCATGGAGGTGTTCTCCAACAGGCTGCTCTCGATCACCGAGGACATGGGCAACACGCTCGTGCGGTCCTCGTTCTCCACGAATATCAAGGAGCGCAAGGACTGCTCCGTCGCCTTGTTCGACGGGCAGGGACGGCTCGTCTGCCAGGCCTCGCATGTGCCGCTGCATCTGGGCTCCCTGATGGGCAGCGTCACGGCGGTGCTGAAGGCCTGCCCCGTCGAACGCATGCGCGATGGCGATGCCTTCATCTGCAACGACCCCTATCTCGCCGGCGGCACGCATATGCCGGACATCTCGATCGTCACCCCCGTCTTCATCGGCGGCAGCGTCCGCTTCTTCGCGGCCAATATCGGCCACCATTCCGATGTCGGCGGCTCGGTTCCGGGCTCGATCTCCGGCACGGCCCGCTCGATCTTCGAAGAGGGCATCCGCATTCCCGTGATCCGCATCGTGCGGGCGGGAGAGCTCGACGAGGATCTGCTCAACCTCGTCTCGCAGAACTCCCGCGAGGCCGAGGAGCGCTCGCTCGATCTCAAGGTGCAGATCGCCACGAACGAGCGCGGTAAGCGCTTGCTGACAAATCTCGCTGGCCAGATGGGGCTCGACGCAGTGACAGCGGCTGTCGATGACCTGCTCGCCTATACCGCGCGGCGGCTGCGGAACCGCATCCGCGACGTGGCGGACGGACAGGCGAGCTTCACGGCCTGGCTCGACGATGACGGCATCGGCGGCGAGCCGGTGCCCCTGAAGGCCAACATCACCGTGGAGGGCGAGCGCCTCCTGCTCGATTTCACCGGCAGCGGCCCGCAGGCGCGCGGCGCAATGAACGTCGCCGAAAGCGCCTTGCTCGCGACCTGCTATTACGTCGTGAAGACGTTGCTCGACCCCGAGCTCTTGCCGAATAGCGGCATGTTCGCCTGCATCGAGGTCGCCGCTCCCACCGGCTCGATCCTCAATCCGAGCTATCCGGCCCCGGTCGGGGCGCGGTCGATCACCTGTAATAAGGTCGCACGGGCCCTGTTCGGCGCCTTTGCCCAGTTGCTGCCGCCGGAGCGGGCGATGGCGTCCTCGCAGGACGTGGTTCCGGTCATCATCTTCTCCGGCCAGAGACGGCGTAACGACGGAACCTTCGTCTATCTGGAGTCGATGGGTGGCGGCGCCGGGGCTAGGCATGACGGCGACGGCATGGACGGCATCCACGTCCACATCACCAACACCTCGAACCTGCCGGCCGAGGCGTTGGAGAACGAATACGCCCTGCTCGTCGACGAATATGCGCTGGTCGAGGATTCAGGCGGCGCAGGCCGCCATCGCGGGGGCCTCGGCATAGCGCGCCAGATTTCGGCGACGCGCGAGGGCATCGTGTTCTCGGCGCGCTCCGATGGACACCGGGCCGGTGCTCCCGGCCTCTTCGGCGGGTTGGCCGGAAGAACCGCGCGCCTGCTGCGGGACCCCGGCACGGCGGATGAGGCGGAGCTGTCGTCCAAGATCTCCAATCTCGTCCTGAAGGCCGGACAATCCGTCAGGCTCGAGACGCCGGGGGGCGGCGGTTTCGGCCTGCCTTCCGAACGCGACCTGCCATCCCTGGCGGAGGACATCCGCTCCGGCAAATGCAGCCGCGCCCAGGCCGAGCGCGACTATGGCGCCGAGACGGTGGCGCGGGCGCTGGGCCAGTTGGACTGAGATTTCAAAAGCGGAGCGCGCGGGCGTTCGCGCCCGGGACTGCTCCAGCCATAACAAGGAGCGGGACGATGACCGATCGGAACTTTCACCCCAGCCGCCGCGCCGTGATGGCAGGGGGCGCTGCCTTCGCCGGCGCCTTCCTGGCGCCGCGCGGCTTGCGCGCTCAGGGCAAGGACACGCTGCGCTTCGCTCTTTCGAGCTTCCCGGCCAATCTGCGGCCATTCCAGCATGTCGGAACGAGCGCCGGCGCCATCAAGCTGATGATCCATCGCGGCCTGATCGGATATGATGCAGCCGGCAAGCTGCGCGGCGAGATCGCGGAGAGCTACCGCGCCGATGGCGAGCGCGCCTATGTCTTCGAGCTGCGCGAGAACGCCCGGTTTCACAACGGCGATCCCGTCACCGGCGAGGATGTGAACTTCACGATCGAGCAGATCGCGGGAGCGAAATCGACCGCCTATCTCAAGGCCGCCTACGAGATCGTCGAGAGCGTCGAGGTCAAGGGTCGCAGCGTGCGCATCGTCCTGAAGGCGCCATCGGCCACCTTCCCCTTCCATCTCGCCAGCTTCAACGCACCGATCATCTCGGCGAAATCGACCGATAACGAGGCGATCGGCTGCGGCCCGTATCGCATCACCGGGACCGAGCGCGGCACGCGCATCGATCTGGCCGCCTTCGACGGCTTCTATCGCCCCGGCTTTCCCAAGACTCCCAAGCTCGCCTGCATCGCCTATGCCGACGAGAACCTGCGGGTCGCTGCGCTGCAGGCGGGTGACGTCGATCTGATCGAATACGTGCCGTGGCAGAGCATGGAGTCGATCGCGAACAATTCGGCGCTGAAACTCGATGCCACCGACGGCCCGTTCATGGGGCTTGTCTTCAACGTCAAGCAGGGGCCGTTCGCGAACGCCAAGGTGCGCCAAGCCGTCGCCTATGCGGTCAATCGCGCCGACATCGTGAAGGCTGCCTTCTTCGGCCGCGGAACCCCGATGGAAGGGATGCCGGTCGTGCCGAACTCCCCCTTCTACGACGCCGCGCGCGAGTCGCATTGGAAGCAGGACATTGCCAAGGCCAAGCAGCTGCTGGCCGAAGCGGGCCTGCCCAACGGCTTCCAGACGACGCTGCTCTCCTCGGCCCAGTACGGCATGCACAAGGACACGGCCGAGATCGTCCAGCAGAGCCTTGCCGCCGTCGGCATTCAGGTCACGCTGCAACTCCCCGACTACGCGACGCGGCTGCAGATGGGTAATCGCGGCCAGTACGAATTCGCCGTGGTCGGCTATGCGCTCGACTATGAGGACCCGGATGCGATGTCGAGCTTCCTCGCGGGTTCGACGGCGTCCTATCAGCGCTCCTTCGGCTTCGAGAACAAGGCGATCACTGAGCTGCTCGCAAAGGGCCGTGGCGAGCTCGATCCGGCGGCGCGCAAGCGGATCTACGACGATCTGATGCGCCTGGCGCTCGAAGAAGCGCCCATGGTCGGTCTCGCCTGGCGCTCGCAGGGCTATGCCTTCCGGCGCGAGGTCGAAGGCTTCCGCAGCTTGCCCGGCTCGCTGTCCTTCTATTCGCCGGTCACGCTGGCCGAGACGGCCATCCGTTGATGCATCGCCGGAACGCTATCCGCACCATGGCGCGCCGAGTCCCTCGGCGCGCCCGCGGGACCATGCCGGGGGAGGCATATTTCGGATGACCGGTGTCTGGCTGGCTCATCGCATCCTGGTCGCCTTCTTCCTGGCCTGGATCGTGGCGACGATCGTCTTCCTCGCGCTGCACATGGTGCCGGGCGACCCGGCGGAACTCCTGCTCTCGACCGGCGGCGTCTCACCCGACCCCGCCGCCGTCGCCGAGTTGCGGGAGAAGCTCGGGCTCGACCAGCCGGTCCTGCTGCAATATGGCGGCTTCCTGGCCGGGCTGATGCGCGGCGATTTCGGCAACTCGCTGGTCGACGATTATCCCGTGCTGCACGAGATCGGCCTGCGTCTGCCCCGCACTCTGGAGCTGATCCTTGCCGGCACGCTCCTCGCCATCGCCATCGGCATGCCGGCAGGCGTGTACGCTGCCCTGCATCGCGGCGGCCGCTTCGACCGCGCGGCCTCCTGGATCACAGCGCTGCTGCTGGCCATCCCGGTCTTCGTGGTCGGCACGCTGCTCGTGCTGCTCTTCGCCCAAACGTTGAAGATCATGCCCGCGGGCGGCTTCGTGCCGTTGACGCAGGATCCGGCGCAACATTTCAAGCTGCTGGCGCTGCCGGCCGTCGCCATTGCCAAGGGGCTCGCCGCCGTGCTGTTCCGAATGACGCGGGCAGCGATGCTCGACGCGCTCGCCAACGACTATGTCCGCACCGCCCGCGCCAAGGGCCTCGCGCCTACCCGTGTGCTGGTCGTCCATGTGCTGCGCAACGCGCTGAACCCGGTTGTCACCGTCCTCGGTCTGCAGATGGGCGCGCTGCTCGGCGGCACCGTCCTCGTCGAGTACGTCTTCAACTGGCCGGGGCTCTCGACGCCGCTGCTCCGCGCCGTCGAGGCCCGTGACTATCCGATGGTGGTCGGCATCGTGCTGACGATCTCCGTGCTGTTCCTGCTGATCAATCTGGTGGTCGAACTGCTCCACGCCGCTCTCGACCCGAGGATCGGAGCACGATGAAACGGCTCTGGCTTCCTGGTGGCTTCGTCGCGCTGATCCTTTTGCTGGCCCTGGCAGCGCCCCTGCTCGGCCTGCCCGACCCGCTGCGCCAGGACATAGCGCACCGCCTCGCAGGGCCGATGCCGGGTTCCTGGCTCGGGCGCGACGAGTTCGGGCGCGACGTGCTCTCGCGCCTGATCTGGGGCGCGCGCACCAGCCTCGCCGTCGCCTTCGCCTCTGCGCTGACCGCCGGCGCGGTCGGGGTGGTGCTAGGGCTGATAGGCGGCTGGGGTCGCGGGATCGGATCCGTTCTTTCCGTGCGCAGCGTGGACATCATTCTGTGCTTTCCGCCGGTGCTGCTCGCGCTGCTGGTCGTGACCCTGATGGGGCCGGGCGCGGCGACGCTGATCTTCGTGCTCTCGGTGCTCTACCTGCCGGGCTTCGCCCGCGTCACCCAGGCCGAGGTGCTTTCGGTACGAGGCCGGGACTATGTCGAGGCGACCCGGGCGCTGGGTGCACGGACCTGGTACCTTCTGTTGCGGACCGTGCTGCCGAACATCGCCGGGCCGATTCTGGTGCAGCTCTCGCTCGCGGTGGCGGCGGCGGTGGTGCTGGAGAGCGGCCTGTCCTTCCTCGGCCTGGGCGTCGTGCCGCCAGCCCCCTCATGGGGCCTGATGATCCGCGGCGCGCGAGCCACCATGGAGCAGGCGCCCCTTCTCCTCGTCTGGCCCTGCGCAGCCCTCACGCTGACCATCCTGGCGATGAACCTGCTTTGCGACGCCCTGCGAGACGTCGTCGATCCTCGAACCGCCGGACGTTGATGCTCTGAACCGGAGGCCTGACCGATAGCGCCGATCGCCTAGCCGAGCTCCAGGGTTGTCACGCCGAACAATTCAGGCGCGAGGGGAATAGGTTCGCCGAAATACATTCGCGTTGTCTCGAAACCGGGCCGAAGGCCCGCATCCAACAGGACATTGATGAACTGCTGTCGCGCGGCTGGAACATCGATGAAGACGTCGCCATCGGCAGACGCCGCGAGCTTCTGAAAGAGTGCCGCAGCCGTCCTGTCGTCAATCGCCGATAGCCCGCCGATCTTCCAGCCCGATCGGCACGCACGCATGACGCCGTATCCTGTCACGATATCATCCGAGACGGCCACAAACGCCCGATGGGGAGGCGCAAGCCAGTTCGCAAGAAATCGGTCTCGTGATTCCGGAAAACTCCTTCGATCAAAGGCCGCAACCTTGGGCCATAGATCGGGCTTAACGGGGGTTAGCCTTACGTCGCTGGAGCAGCCCGCAAATGTGCCACCGAAACGGATGGTTCGGTAAGCTGGCGCAAAGCCCTTTCGGCGGTAGTTCTCGAACTGTTCATCGACCCCGTCCAGCCCGACCCTGCGCCCGTCGAGGTGGGCCAGGCCTGCCTCCCAGACAGCTTTGCCATGGCCCTGGCCACGCATGTCGGCACGGCTGATGTAGAGCCCGATGAAGCCGTAGGTCGCCCCATAGGCAACCGCCGAGATACCAGCGACCATCTCTCCATCGACGAACGCGCCGATGAAGCCCTCAGGGTCAGCCGCGCGGAACAGCGCGGCATCGTTGATCCCGGGATTCCAGCCCTCGGCGGCAGCCCAGTCAATGAGTTGCTCGACTTCGGCCATCTCGAGCCTGCGGACGAGGCGCTCGCTCATCCCTTCACGCCGCCTCCGCTCCCGACATCTGCCTATGTCCAAGCTAGCGCTTCGCGATCAGCGTTGCATAGCTCTGCCGCAATGCCAGGGCGAGATCGCGATCATAACCTCTGGGAATACGCTCCCCCTGATTTCGACTTGGACAGGTTGGAACCGCTGCCCCCAACATTGGGCCAAGAATGAATTTAAAGGGGATAGAATGATGAGGAATTCCGTCATCGGGCTGGCCGGCCTGTTGCTGGCCGCCTGCCTGCCGGTCGCGGGCTCCGCGCAGGAGACCGTTCTGCGCGTCGCCGGCAACGGCGATATTTCGACTCTCGATGCGCATCGCGCCAGCGCCACCTCCGACAAGACCATCGTCGGCTGGATGTATAACGGGCTCGTCCGCTTCAAGCCGGGCAGCGCCGATCCGCAGGACCTGGAGCCGGATCTCGCGGAGCGCTGGGAAACCTCGCCGGACGGCAAGGTCTGGACCTTCCATCTCCGCAAGGGCGTCAAGTTCCACGGCGACTGGGGCACGCTGAGCGCCGACGACGTGATCTATTCGCTGCAGCGTTCGGCCGACCCCAAGCGCTCGACTTTCTCCTCCGACTTCGCGGCGATCGACAAGGTCGAGAAGCTCGACGATTTCGCCGTGCGCGTCACGTTGAAATATCCGGACGTCAACTTCCTCGGCCGCGTCTCCAACTATCACGGCGGCAACATCGTCAGCGCCAAGGCGGCGGAGCAGCTCGGCGACAAGTTCGGCACGCAGCCCGTCGGCACCGGCCCCTTCACCTTCGTCGAGCAGGTGACCCAGCAATACGTCAAGCTCGCCGCCCATCCCGGCTATTTCCGGGGCAAGCCGAAGATCGATACCATCCTGGTGCGCCACATCCCGTCGGACAGCGCGCGCGAGCTCGCCTTCACCTCCGGCGAAATCGACCTGATGTATGGCCGGCGCGAGCAGCGCTGGGTCGATGCCGCCCGCAAGCGCTCCGGCTTCAATGTCGAGATCTTCCAGCCCGGCGAATTCAGGCTGCTCCATCTCAACCGCACCCAGCCTCCAATGGACGACGTCCGCGTGCGCCGCGCCATCGCTGCAGCGGTGAATGTCGATGATCTCGTGCGCTTCGTCGGCAAGGATGTCGGCCCCAAGGGCTGCTCCGTGGTGCCGCCGGGCTATCTCGGCGAAGATTGCTCGGTCCGCTACAGCTTCGACCTAACCAAGGCCAAGGCGCTGCTGGCCGAGGCCGGCCATAAGGACGGCATCACCATCAAGGCGATCGTCTCGAACATCTCCGCCCAGCAGCCCTTCATGGAGATCATCCAGGCGCAGCTCGCCAAGGCCGGCATCAAGCTGGAGATGCAGGTCGTCGACCACGCCACCTATCAGAGCCAGACGCGCAAGGATCTGAGCGGCCTCGTCTTCTACGGCGCAGCCCGCTTCCCGATCGCCGACACCTATCTGAGCGAGTTCTTCCACTCGCGCGCCACCGTCGGCACGCCGACCGCCGCGACGAACTTCTCGCACTGCGCGATCGCGGACAAGGAAATCGAGCAGGCCCGCACTGCAGCCGATGCCGCGACGCAGAAGGCGCTCTGGAAGGAGGCTCAGGCCAAGATCATGGACGATGTCTGTGCCGTGCCGCTCTTCGAGCTGCGGCAGGTCTGGGCGCGCAGCGACAAGCTCGACTTCGGCTACGAGCTGAAGGGCGCCATGAACCTCGCGCCGGCGATCACGGAGCTCACGACGGTGAAGGCGCGCTGATCGAGAGAGAGCGACGGGCCAGCTGACCATGGAGACCGTGCGCGAGCTCGCGGCCTATGTCGCTGCTGCCCGCGAGCAGCCGCTGACCGCGGAGCTGCGCGAGGCCGCCAGCCGCAGCGTGCTCGACCTCGTGGCCGCGGCGGCCGCCGGCATCGCCGCGCCGGGGCCTCGAGCGGTCCGGCACGCGGCGCGGGTGACGATGTCCGGCGGCGCGCTGCCGATCTGGTTCACAGGGCAGACGTCGGGCCTTGGCGGCGCGATCTGGTGCAACGCCTCGGCGGCCGCCGCGCTCGACCTTGACGACGGCCACCGCATCGCGCGCGGGCATCCGGGCGCGGCTGTAATACCGGCGGCCTTCGCGGCGGCTCAGGCAGCTGGAGCGTCGACCGAAGAGCTGCTCCGCGCCATCGTCGTCGGCTACGAGGTCGGTGTCGCGGTGGGCGCTTCGCGACGCTTCTATGCCAATACCGGGATGTGGTCGGGCTATGGCGTCGTCGCCGCGCTCGGCTTCCTCGAACATACACCGCAGGAGCGCTTGGCCCATGCCTTCGCCATCGCCGGCATGAGCGCGCCCAACCAGCTCCATGCAGGCGCCGGCCCGGCCTTCCGCGCGCAGGAGGGCAGCGACGTCAAGGAAGGCATTCCCTGGTCGAGCGTGACCGCCGCGAACGCGCTGCTTCTGGCTGAGGCGGGACATAGCGGGCCGCTGGGATTGCTCGACAACGATGAGCATTTCCGGCTGGAGGGGCTCGTCGAGAGCTTGGGCCGGCAGCACTATATCACGCGCAACTACATGAAGTTCCATGCCTGCTGTCGGCACGTCCACGCGCCGGTCGAGGCGTTGCTGGGGCTGATCACGCAGCACAACATCGATCCGCAGCACATCGAGGCCATCGATGTGGCGACCTATAGCGGCGCTCTGCGGCTCGCGAACCCTCCGCGCCCGCAGGGTTTCACCGATATCCAGTTCTCGATCCCGTATTGCCTCGGCCTCGCTGCGCTCGACGGCTCAGAGGCGCTGCTGCCGCTGACGGCGGCGGCGGTGGGCCGGCCGGAGGTCGTCGCCATCGCCGAGAAGGTCTCGTTGCGGCTCGATCCTGAGATCGACGCCCGTTTTCCGGCCGAGACCTTGACGCGCGTCACGCTGCGGGCTGCTGGGCGAAGCTTTACCTCTCCAGTGACGGCCCCGCGTGGCGAGGCGTCCGATCCTCCCTCATGGCAGGATCTGGAACGGAAGCTCCAGCGTGCGACCCGGCTGGTCGCGACGCCGGAGCAGCAGGAGCTCTTGCTCGCGGTGCTGCGGCGGCTGCGCGACGGCGACCATCGCCCTCTGCTCGAGGCCTTCGCCGCCGTCAGGCTCAGTCCGGCCTGAGGAGCGTCCGCGAGATTTCCGCCGCGGCCTCGCGCGCGCCTTTGAGGAAGGCGTCGACCAGGCGGGCGTTCCGGCTGTCGCGGATCCGGCAGAGCTGGAAATCGAGCTGGACCGCAGGTTCGAAGGGGCGGATCGCCAGCTTTTCGCGCAATCCGCCAACGATCAGCGGATGAACGAGCGAGACACCGACGCCTGCCGCGACGAACTCACACAGGGTCGGCGCCACATTCACGCTCATCACGACGTTCGGCACGATGCCATGCGCTTCCAGGGCATGCGTCACGCGCCGATGCGTGTGGCTTTCCGGCTCGAAGGAAATAAACGGCACGCCGTCGAGATCCTTGGGCGTGATCACTTTCTTCTGCGCCAGCCTGTGGCCGAGCGGCAGGGCGCAGACCATCGGATGCGCCATCAGGGGCTCCGCGACGATATACGGATTGTCGATCGGCACGATGATCAGCCCGACATCGATCTTGCGGGTGACGAGCCCGTCGGCGATCCATTGCGAGCTGCGCGACTGCACCGAGCAGAACACGTTCGGCTGGCCGGCGAGGAAACGCGTCGTCGCCTGCTGGATGAAGGGGCCGGAGAGCGCCGGCATGACACCGATCAGGAGGCGGCTCTGCTCGTCGCGCCGGATCGCCTCCACCGCATTCTCGACCTGCCGGACGCCGGCGAAGATGCGGTCGATCTCCTCATAGAGCCGCATCCCGCGCCGGCTCGGCACCAGCCGGCCCTTGACCCGGTCGAACAGCCGCAGGCCCGTATCCTCTTCGAGATGGGCGATCAGCTTGCTCATCGCAGGCTGCGAGACGTTCATCATCTCGGCGGCACGGCTGACCGTGCCGAATTCGATCACGGCCTTGAAGGCCTCGACCTGACGAAGGTTGAGCCGCCGCACCATCGCATAACCCTGAGGAATAGACCCGAGAAAAAGACGACTTTGACGAAATACAACAAGCCTTCCTAACGTCAAAGCCGGCAAGGGAAAATCGCATGCGGCCTGACATCGTCGTCATCGGGGGAGGAACTGTCGGGGCGGCCATCGCCTACGGGCTGGCGAAGCGGCGCGAGAAGGTGCTGCTGCTCGACGGCGACGACGGCGATTTCCGCGCGGCACGCGCCAATTTCGGGTTGGTTTGGCTGCAGGGTAAAGGCCTCGGCATGCCGGCCTATCAGGCCCTGACGCGCGGCAGCATCGATCTCTGGCGTGGCTTCGCCGACGAGCTCGAGCGCGGCGAAGGCATCGATCTGGTCTATGAGCAGAATGGCGGCCTCGCCTTCTGCTTCGGGCAGGCGGGCTTCGAGAAGCGCTCGCACGAATTGATGCGCCTGCATAACCAGCGCGGCGAGGGCGAGGCGGATTGGGAGATGCTGGACCGGCCTGCGCTGGAGAAGCTGCTTCCCAAGGTCCAGCTCGGCCCGGACGTGTCGGGCGCGAGCTTCGGCCGTCATGACGGGCACGCCAACCCCCTGCGGTTGCTCGCCGGCCTGCACGGCGCGTTGCTGCGCCATGGCGGCAGCATCCGGCACAAGGCGCGCGTCGAGCGCATCGAGAAGGCGGGCAGCGATTTCCGGCTCATCTTCGGCGGCGAGACGCTGGTCGCGCCGCGTATCGTCATCGCAGCGGGCCTCGGTTCGCCTGCGCTCGCCCGGCAGGTCGGGCTCGAGGTGCCGGTCCGTCCGGAGCGCGGGCAGGTGCTCGTCACCGAAAGGCTCGCGCCTTTCCTGCCGCTGCCGGCGAGCGGCCTGCGCCAGACCGGCGAGGGTACGGTGATGATCGGCGCCACCAAGGACAACAACGGCTATGACGTCTCGACGACGGCGGAGGCGGCAGCCTCGCTCAGCCGCAAGACGGTGCAGATCGTCCCGGCGCTGGCCGGGGTCCAGCTCGTGCGACAATGGGCCGGCCTGCGGATCATGACGCCGGATAGCTACCCGATCTACGCCCAGTCCGAAAGCCATCCCGGCGCCTTCGTCGCGCTCTGCCATTCAGGCGTGACGCTCGCTGCGATCCATGCCGAAGTTCTCGCCGGCGCGATCGCGACGGGCACTCTTCCCGACAGGTTTTCTCCCTTCCATCAGAGACGTTTCGATGTTCCGCAAGCTGCATGATCCGGGGGCTTCGGCCGTCACGATCCATATCGACGGACGCCCCGTTGCGGCCGAGGCCGGCGAGAGTCTGGCGGCCGTGCTTCTGCGCCAGCCCGAGGGCTGGAGCCGGACCACGCCCGTGCTGGAAAGCCCCCGCGCGCCCTATTGCATGATGGGCGTCTGCTTCGAATGCCTCGTCGAGGTCGAAGGTCTTGGTGAGGTGCAGGGCTGCCTGACGCCGGTGCGCGACGGAATGAACGTCACCCGGCAGCAGGGCCGCAGGAGGCTCTCGGCATGAGCGCGGATTACAGCGATATCCTGATCGTCGGCGCAGGCCCGGCCGGCATGGCCGCGGCGGTCACCGCCCGCAAGCATGGCCTGACGGTCCGCGTCGTCGATGACCAGCCCGCGCCCGGCGGACAGATCTGGCGGGACGTCGAGACTGTCGCCGCGACGCCGCGCCTGGCACGTCTCGGCGAGGCCTACCGGGCCGGTGTCGACCGCGCCGCCGCCTTCCGCGCCTGTGGGGCGATCTATGAGCCGCAGAGCCAGCTCTGGCAGATCGAGCCGGGATTCCGCGCCTTCCTGACGCGAGACGGACAGGCCCGCAGCGTGACAGCCGCCGCCATCATTCTCGCCACCGGGGCACAGGAGCGGCCCGTGCCGTTCCCGGGCTGGACGCTGCCGGGCGTACTGACCGTCGGCGCGGCGCAGATTCTGCTAAAGAGCGTCGATTCCGTGCCGGACAAGCCGGTCTGGATCGCCGGAAGCGGTCCGCTGCCGCTGCTCTACATGACGCAGCTTCTGGCGGCCGGCGGACGGATCGCCGGCTTCCTCGACACTACGCCGCGGGGGCGTCTCCCTGTGGCGGCGCGCCATCTGCCGGCTGGCTTGAGCCGACTCGGCGACCTCGCCAAGGGTCTCGGCTGGTCGCTGGCGCTGAAACGGGCCGGCTTCCCGATCATCCGCCACGTTGCCGAACTGCGCGCGGAGGGCGAAGGGCGCCTGCAGCGTCTGCGCTACTGCACCGAGGACGGGCGCGAGGGCACGGCCGAGGCCGAGGTACTGCTGGTGCATGAAGGCGTGGTGCCGAACATCCATGCGCCGCTCGCTTTGGGCTGCGGCGTGACCTGGAACGCCGCGCAGCACTGCTATGTGCCGGAGCTCGACGTCTGGGGCGAGACGACGCAAGCGAGCGTCTTCGTGGCCGGTGACGGCGCCGGCATCGGCGGAGCGGAGGCGGCTGAGCCGCGTGGGCGGCTGGCCGCATTGCGCGTCGCGGCCCGACTCGGAAAGCTGAGCGAAGCCGCGGCGAATGAGGCGGCGCGCAAGGAGCGAGGCGCACTTAGCCATGCGCTGGCGCTGCGCCCCTTCCTCGACACGCTTTATGCGCCGCGTCCGCAAGTCTTCGCTCCAGCGGACGAGACACTGGTCTGCCGTTGCGAAGAGGTCACGGCGGGCGACATCCGCGCCCGCGCGGTACAGGGCCGGCCCGGCCCGAACCAACTCAAGGCCTTCACCCGCGCGGGGATGGGCCCCTGTCAGGGCCGGCAATGTGGTTACACCATGGCCCATATCGTCGCCGCGGCGCAGGGGCGCCCGGTTGCCGAGGTCGGCTTCTACCGCATCCGCCCGCCGCTGAAGCCCGTGACGCTCGGTGAGCTGGCAAGTCTCGACGAGCAGGCGCCGGCAGCATGAAGGTCGAGGCGTTCGATGTCGCGGTGATCGGCGGCGGCCTGCACGGGCTGTCCGCCGCGCTGCATCTGGCACGTGCCGGTCGGCGCGTCGCGGTCATCGAGCGGCGCTGGACCGGGCGGCATGCCTCCGGCGCCACGGCAGCCGGCGTGCGCACGCTCAACCGCGACATCGCCGAGATCCCGATTTCGCTCGAGGCAATGGAGATGTGGCACCGGATCGAGACGCTGGTCGGCGACGATTGCGGCTTCCATGCCCATGGCCAGATGCGCATCGCCGAACGCGCGGAGCATATGCCGGCTCTTCTCCAGCGCGAGGCGCGGATGCGTTCGCTCGGCTACGCCCACGAGGAGATGATCGATGCGGCCGAACTGCGCCGCCTGGTTCCGGCCCTGAGCCCGCATTGCGTCGGGGCGCTGGTTGCGCGGAACGATGGCGCCGCCGATCCGCATCGCACGGTCATGGCCTTCCGCCGCGCCTGTGAGGCGGAAGGCGTCGTCATCGCCGAGGGCTGCGGTGTCGAGGCGGTCGAGCGGCAGGGCGCTGGCTGGCTCCTCGCCTGCGGCGAGCGCGGCTTCCGTGCGCCTATCGTGGTCAATGCCGCCGGTGCCTGGGCGGGCAGGCTGGCGGCGCAGTTCGGAGACAGGATCGAGCTCGGCGTCCGGGCCTCGATGATGATGGTGACGGAGCGCCTCGCTCCTCTGCTGGAGCCGGTCGTCAGCGTCGTCGGCCGGGCGCTCTCCTTCAAGCAATCCGATCAGGGCACCCTGGTGATCGGCGGTGGGCTTCAGGGTGCGGCCGATGTCGAGCGCGAGAGCAGCACGGTGAATTTCCGGGAGCTGGCCAAAGGCGCGCGGGCGGCCAGCGATCTCTTCCCCGTAGTGCGCGGCGTCCGCATCGCCCGCTGCTGGACCGGCATCGAGGCGCAGACGCGCGACCATCTGCCGGTGATCGGCACCTCGCCGAACGCGCCCGGCCTGTTCCATGCCTTCGGCTTCTCGGGCCATGGCTTCCAGCTGGTCCCGGTCGTCGGCGCGATCCTTGCTGATCTCGTCGTCGAGGGGGCCACACGGCGGGAGATCGCCGCCTTCGCGCCACGGCGCCTGATGGAGGAAAGAGCCGCGGCATGATGACCTTCGTTTTCAGGCGGGTCCTGCTCGCCCTCCCGACACTCTTGATCATGCTGACGGCGATCTTCGTCCTGGTGCGCCTGGTGCCGGGCGATGCGGCGTCGGTGATCCTCGGTGACCAGGCGAGCGCGGCCTCGCTCGCAGCCTTGCGCGAGAAGCTCGGGCTCGACCAGCCAGTCTCTGCCCAGTACCTCTCCTTCATCGGCAAGGTGTTGACCGGCGATCTCGGGCAGTCGCTCAGCAGTGGCCGCAGCGTCATCCACGAGGTGCTGCTGGTCCTGCCCTCGACGATCGAGCTCACCGTCGCCGCGATCGCGATCGGGCTGCTGTTCGGCCTGCCGCTCGGCGTCGCCGCCGCGCTCAGCCGCAACGGCTGGGTCGACTACGTCTCGCGCATCGTTTCGCTCGTCGGCCTGTCCTTCCCGGCCTTCGTCTCCGGCATCCTGATGCTGATCATCTTCGCGATCCAGCTCGGCTGGTTCCCCGTTCTGGGCAACACCAGCGGCTCAGGGGATTTCACGGACAGGATGCGCGCGTTGGCTCTGCCGGCGCTGAACCTCGGAATCATCATGACCGCCTATGTGATGCGCGTGACCCGCGCCGCGATGCTGGGCGTGCTGACCGAGGACTATATCCGCACGGCCCGCGCCAAGGGCGTTTCCCGGCGCCAGCTCGTCGTGACGCATGCCCTTCGCAACAGCCTGATCCCGATCATCACCGTGGTCGGGCTCTATTTCGGCACGCTGATCGGCAATTCCGTGCTGACCGAGATCATCTTCAACCGCCCCGGCCTCGGCAAGCTGATCATCGGCGCGCTCAGCGCTCGTGACTACACGCTGCTGCAGGGGCTGATGATCATCTTCGCCTTCTGCGTGATCATCGTGAACACATTGACCGACCTCGCCTATGGCCTCGTCGACCCCAGGGTGAAGTTCTCATGAGCGCCGCCGACACCACCGCCGTCGCCATGCGGCCGGGTGGCCTCTGGCTCGCCTTCCGGCAGAACCGGATCGCCTGGGTCGGCCTCGTCCTGCTGACGCTGATCCTGCTCGTCGCGATCCTCGCGCCCTGGCTCGCGCCCTATGATCCGCTGGAGCAGAATATCGTCGTGCGGCTGGAGCCGCCTTCGAGCGAGTTCTGGCTCGGCACCGATTCCTATGGCCGCGATGTGCTCTCGCGCCTGATCTGTGGCGCACGCATCTCGCTCTTCGTCGGCTTCGTCGCGATCCTGATCGCGATGCTGGTCGGCACCACCATCGGCGTCATCTCCGGCTATATCGGCGGTCTGTTCGACCAGATCGTCATGGGCCTGCTGGACGTGCTGCTCGCCTTCCCGACGCTGCTGCTCGGGCTGATGATCGCCGCCATGCTCGGCGCCAGCCTGGAGAACCTGATCATCGCCATCGCGGTGACGGAGGTCGCGCCCTTCGCACGCGTCGCCCGCGCGCCGACCATCACGTTGCGCCAGCGCGATTTCGTCGAGGCCAGCCGCTCCTATGGGTGCGGCCCCTTCCGCATCATGTCCCGGCACATCCTGCCGAACATGCTCTCCGACGTGGTGGTGATGAGCTCGCTCTGGCTCGCTTCCGCCATCCGCACGGAAGCTTCGCTGAGCTTCATCGGGCTTGGCGTGCCGCCGCCGGCACCGACCTGGGGCGGCATGATCCGCGAGGGTTTCGAGAACATCCTCGACGCCTGGTGGCTCGCCGTCTTCCCAAGCCTCGCCATCCTGTTGACCGTGCTTGCGCTCAACCTGCTGGGCGATGCCCTGCGCGACGCTTCGGATCCGAAATCCCGTTCGCGGTAATGGGCCTCTGGATGCCGGTACGCCGGCATCCAGCAACTCCGCAGCACCAGCATGTCTTTCGGCCGATGTGGCGTGCTGCCGCCATTCGGGATACTGTGCCAGCAGTTGCCGCGAGGAGAATGGGGCTCATTCGCAGGCAAACGGAGACGTCATGGGTCGATAACGCCGTCAAAACAGGCGACCGTCATGCGCCACGGGATCGAGACCGCGCCTAAAGATGGGGACTTCGTCATCCTCGAGGATGACGCGAAGGGAACCTATGACGTCGGTCATTGGTCGGCGGAAGCGGGCGGTTGGGTCGGCAAGGACGAAGAGCCCGTCAAGATCACGCCGACGCATTGGCATCCCTTTGCCCGCAACGCCTATTTCCAGGCGGAAGACGAAGGATCGGCTGTCGCAGGCCCCGTCAGCAAGGCCAGTCGAGCCCGCGCTCTCGCTGCGACCGTCGCGGTGATCGCACTCGCGACAGTGCTATTTTACTATCTGACGCACGAAGCCACCCCTCCCCTTGCCAGCGCTATCGGCAACGGCAAGGTCGCTCAGGACCCGCGCCCACCGAGCCCGGCCCCGCAGGCCGCCGCCGAGGGCGCGCGACCGATCAAGGCGGAAGCCCGCCCACCTGCAGAACAGGCGCAGGTTGGACGACAACGGCAAGCTGCGACCACTCCCGTGCCGGATGCGCAGCAATCGCAAAATCGGCAGCCCCCCGAAGACATGACTCTGGATAAGCTGGACGAGGCTCGGCGCACCATCGAGCGCTTGGAAGCGATGCAGCGAGCCGAAACGACGGCTGGGCAGCAGGCGCTCAAGGAGGAGCGTGAGCGGTCCGCCGCGGTCGCAGAGCGCGCCGCCGCCGATCGGCAGCAGCTCGTGGCCGGCACGGCGCAGCAAGCCCAAGTGCTCGACGAGGAGAGGGCTCGTTACGCCGCATTGGCGAAGGAACTCGCGGAGGCAAAGCGGGAAATCGCGACGCAGGCGGAACAACTCCGTCAGGCGAACAGCGAAATGGCGCTGTCCAGGCAGGTGGATGCCACAAAGACCCGACAGTTGATCGAGCAGCAGCGCCAGAATGTAGCCGCCTTGGCGGAGGCCGCGGCGGCGCGGCAGGAACTGAAGGCCAGTACCTCACAACATGACCAGGCGCTTGAGGTAGAGCGAGCCCGCAGCGCCGCATTGGAAAGCGAACTCGCGACGGTGCGGCGCGAAAGCGAGGCGCTGGCGGATCGCTCGCGGCAGGCCGGCTCGGAAACGGTGCTGCTCAAACAGGCTGACAGCGCGAAGACCGAACAGGTGCAGGAACAGCAGCGCCAGAAGGAGGCGGCCCTCGCCGACGCCGCATCGGCGCGCCAGGAGCTGGCGACGAGCACGGCGAAATATCGTGCGACGCTCGACGAAGAGAAAGCGCGAAATGCCGCGCTGGCGAGCGAGCTGGCGACAACGCAGCAGGCGAATGAGAAGCTGGACGCACAGTTCCGCCTGCTGGGAGAGCAGACGGAACTCCGCCGGCGCGCCGACGAAGCCGGAATAGCGGCGCTCGAGAACACCCTCAGGGACGAGCGCCAGAAGGCCGCTGCGGGGGCTGCCGAGCTCGATGCGATGCGGCGCGTGGCCGCCGCGCGCAGTCAGCCCGAAGCGGCCGCCAGCAGCCCGGTTCCACGGGAGATCGCCTCTGCCGGCGACACCGTCATGGCGCCGCCCGCTGCTTCGGACCCGCAAGGTGGCGCCGAGGCAGCGAGGATGATTGCGCGCGCCGGCGCACTGCTCGGACAGGGCGATATCAGCGCTGCGCGGATCGTGCTCGAACGGGCTGCAGAGCTGGGCAGTGCTCGCGCGGTCTTCATGCTCGGCGAGACATACGACCCCGGCATTCTCTCGGCCTGGAAGACCTACGGAACGCGGGGCGAGGCGAACCGGGCGCGCGAGCTCTACGCGAAGGCGCAGGACGGCGGCATTCGGGAGGCAAAGGCAAGGCTAGACGCCCTGGGACAGTGAACCGCTCGTTGGCTTCTGCGGCTCCGGCAGGTCGTCCGATCGTGGTGCTCACGAGGGAGTTCGAGGATGACGAGGTTCTCTGGAAGACGCCTTCTCCTGTTCTTTGCCTTGATGGTACTCGCCCCGGCGCTCCAGCCGGCCGGCCTCTCCGCGCAGACCGCCAAGGCAGAAGGCCAGGGTATTTCCGCGTCGCGCCGCGGCACGGCGCAGGCGACCGAACAGGAGAAGATGAACGCCTGGACCGTCGGCATGGCTGGCGGATTGATCGAAGGCGCGCCCCTTCGCCTCGCGGCGGAGATGGCCCGTATCGTCGATGACGGCCCGAACCTGCATGTCCTGCCGATCGTCACACGCGGGGCGACGGAGAATCTGAACTCGCTGCTCTATCTGCGCGGCATCGACACCGCGATCATCAATTCCGACGCGCTGGATGAGTACAAGGCGCAGCTGCCTCAGATCCGGCGCCGCATCACCTACATCCTCAACCTGTTCCCGTCGGAGCTGCACATCTTCGTCCGGCCTGAAATTCAGAGCCTGGAGGATCTCGCCGGAAAGAAGGTGAACTTCAACACCCAGGGAACCGCCGCCGCCTATTCGGGGCCTCTGATCTTCAGCCGACTTGGCATCAGCGCCGAGAAGATGTTCATCCCGCATCAGGTCGCGCTCGAACAGATGCGCAAGGGCGAGATCGCCGCCGTCGTCTTCATCACCTCCAAGCCGGTGGATGCCTTCGTGCGCGGGCGTTTCGACCCCGGCTTCAAGTTCCTCCCGGTCAAGTACGACAGCAAGTTCGAGGATTACTATCTGCCGGCAGTGCTGGAGGCGGGCGAGTATCCGGGGCTGATCAAGCAGGGTGAGCGCGTGCAGACCATCGCGGTGCCGACCGCCCTCGTCGCGTTCAACTGGCCGCCACAAACCAACCGCTACCAACGCGTCGCCCGTTTCGTCGATGTGCTGTTCTCCCGCATCGACAGGCTGCAGGCGCCCGGCTTCGATCCCAAGTGGAAGTCGATCAACCTGGCAGCCACCGTTCCCGGTATCGAGCGCTTCCCGGCCGCGCAGGAATGGCTGGATCGCCAGACGCGAGCACCGCGGGCCCTGAGATGAAGGCAATCCCGCTCTCCATCGCGTTCGAGATCGTCCGAAGCGCGGCGCTGGCGCAGGAGGCGCCCGATCCGGTGGCGAATCTACGCGCCTGTGCCGCTATGGAGCCCGCCGCGCGACTGGAGTGCCTGGACAAGCTGTCGCGCAGCATGGCGCCGAGCGTTCGCCCCGCGCCCAGCACCGATAACTGGGTCGTCAGCGAGACGACGTCGCCGATCGACTACACGCCGATCGTCACCGCGACGACATTCTCGGGTGCTGAGGCCCGCAACTCTCTGTCGCGGCTGACCATCTATTGCCGCGGCGGGCGCACGGAACTGGCCGTCTCGGGGCCAGCCGCGACCGCGGGCAGCACCGACTCCATGATCATCTATCGCGTCAATGGCGCTGCGCCGCTGCAAGTTGCGGCAGGGGCGTCGTCATTCGGCCTGGGTGCCGCCTTCAGGGCCGATGTCGTGCAGCTACTGCAGTCGCTGCCCGACGAAGGCAGTCTGACCGTCCGCATCGAGCCCCGAGGCGGCGCGCCCCAGGAGGGGCAGTTCACGCTCGCCGGGCTGAAGGCCGTGCGGGACAGGGTCTCAGGAGCCTGCAAATGGCCGAACGTCACTGCCAAGCCGAGCAACCGATGATCCTCGAACCCAACGGGAGAACTGGGATGACTGTTCGCAACAAGACTGCCGGGGCTGCACTGGCCTGCGTCGCGGCGCTCCTCGTCGCCACGCCGTCAACGGCGCAAGACAGGAAGCAGGCATCGACGACGCAGATTTCGAAGCGCCCTGAGGCCGAAAAGAAATCACACCGCGTCGTTCTGCAGGTGAACACCAATGAGCCGGCGACGATGAACCTCGCCCTGAACAACGCGACGAACGTCGCGCAGCACTACAAGGATCTCGGAGAGAAGGTCGAAATCGAGATCGTCACCTTCGGACCGGGCCTGCACATGCTTCGGGACGACACCTCTCCCGTCAAAGCGCGGATCAAGGAAATCGCGGCGAGCAATCCCACAATCTCCTTCAAGGCCTGCGGCAACACCCAAGCCAACATGAGCAAGGCCGAGAGCAAGGAAATTCCCATCATTTCCAATGCTTCGGTCGTCAAGTCGGGCGTGGTGCGCGTCATGGAACTGCAGGAACAAGGCTGGACCTACGTCCGGCCGTGATGCTCGCCATCGAACGCGAGCAACGCATTCGACGATAAGACATGGCCATCAGAACGACCCCATCGATCGTGAAGGGACGGCGCTGATCTGCGCCCGCATTTGCCTCTGCGAAACGACTATCGGGCATAACGGATGTTCAGTGATCCGGAGGTCCGTGTGGAAACGTCGCTCTATCTGCCCGTCAAGAACTTCCTCGAGGGCCTGGGCTACACCGTCAAGGGCGAGGTCGGGCATTGCGATCTCGTCGGACTGCGGGATGGTGATCCGACTGTGGTCGTCATCGGAGAACTGAAGCTGACCTTCAATCTCGAGCTCATCCTCCAGGGCGTGGATCGGATGAGCGTCGGCGACGAGATCTGGCTGGCGGCCAAGCTCTCCGCGCGAGGCAAGGGCCGGGAGAGCGATCCGAGATTCCGCAATCTCTGCCGGCGCCTCGGCTTTGGATTGCTGGGCGTCGACATGTCCGGCGGTGTCGATGTCCTCGTTTCGCCGGTGGCACCAACTCCGCGCAAGGACCCGCGCCGGCGGTCGCGTCTGGTGGAGGAGCACAAGCGGCGTAAGGGCGATCCGTCCGCCGGCGGAGTGACGCGTCAGCCCATCATGACCGCATACCGCCAGCAAGCCCTCGCCTGCGCGGTCGCGATGGCGTCGGCACCGCAGCGGCCGCGCGATCTCAAGCCCCTATACCCCGACGCGCAGAAGATCCTGCACCGAAACGTCTATGGCTGGTTCGAACGCTCCGAGCGGGGCGTCTACGCACTCACCGAGACCGGCCGCCTGGCAGCTGCGCGATGGGCTGAATCGGCGGTCACTCCAGGTGGGTGCTGACCAAGGCCGCGGTGTCGACCGGGACTTTCGCATCTCCACTCTCCGGCAAACGCGCCTGACCGATTTCAACGCGCGTTCCGGCTTCGTCGAAGAAATGCCAAGCCGCAGCGTCGAAGCCAAGCCGAACGCTTCTGCCTTCGAGGCGCTCCGTTCCCGGCGGCAGAAAGACCGCGAGTTCCCGGCCGTCGATCCCGCAATAGGCGATACGCGAGTTGCCCAACTGTTCGACCATCTCGACCACCGCAGCGTGCTCTCCTGCTGAGCCATTCATGACAATCTCCTCCGGCCGCACGCCGGCGACCAGCGGTGTTCCGATCTTCAGGCCGCAGCATTCCGTGATCGCGCGCTCGGGAGCGATTTCGAGCGCGATGCCGCCGTCGTCACGCACGAAGGCGGGCAGCAGATTCATGGCGGGCGCCCCCAGGAAGCCGGCGACGAATAACGAGGCCGGGCGGCGGTAGACGTCTTCCGGCGCGCCGACCTGCTCGACCCGCCCCTTGTTCATGACGATCAGGGTATCGGCGAGGGTCATCGCCTCGACCTGATCGTGGGTCACGAGGATCGAGGTCGTCCGTAGTCGCTTGTGCAGCCGTTTGATCTCGATGCGCATCTGCACGCGCAACAGGGCATCGAGATTCGAGAGCGGCTCGTCGAAGAGGAAGACTTGCGGCTCGCGCACGATGGCGCGGCCCATCGCCACGCGCTGCCGCTGCCCGCCGGAAAGCTGCGAGGGTTTGCGGTCGAGATACTCGCTCAACCCCAAAAGCGCTGCCGCCTCATGGACCTTGCGCTCCTTCTCCGCCTGGGGGACGCGGGCGACCTTGAGCGGATAGGCAATGTTCTGCGCGACCGTCATATGCGGGTACAGCGCGTAGTTCTGAAACACCATGGCGCAGCCGCGCTGCGCGGGATCGACCGCGTTTACGACCTTGTCACCGATCGCGATGGTGCCCTCGGTGACGTCCTCGAGCCCCGCTATCATCCGCAGCAGGGTCGACTTTCCGCATCCAGAGGGCCCGACGATGACCGCAAAGTCGCCCTCGGGGATGGCGACGTCGATGCCGTGGAGCACCTGCTTGCCGTCATAGGTCTTGCGCAGCGCAGCGATGGTAAGAGCGGACATCAGCGACCTCTCGGCATCATCGGATGCCCGATTTCATGAAGGATTGGACGACCTGGCGCTGCAGGAAGAGATAGATCAGCAGGACAGGCAGGCTCGCCATGGTCGAGGCCGCCATCAGCGGCCCCCATGCGTTGCCCTCGGCCGTCATGAACATCTGGATGCCGATCTGGATGACGCTGTTCTCGGGCGTGCGGCTGAGCAAGAGCGGCCAGAAATATTCGTTCCAGGTGGAGATGAAGACCAGAATGGCGAGCGAGGCGAGCGTTCCGCGCAGGCTCGGCGTAACGACCTCCCAGAGGGTTCGCCAATGGCCGGCGCCGTCCATGCGGGCCGCCTCCAGAACTTCCTTCGGGAAGCTGCGCATGGTCTGGGCCAGCAGCAGGATCGCGAGCGCGGAGGCGAAATTCGGCAGAATCAGCGCAACGACGCTGTCGAGCAGCCCCATCCGCGCAACCAGCAGATAATTCGGGATCATCACGACCTGGAATGGCACGAGCCAGGTCAGCGCGATCAGGGCGTGGACGACCCGGTCTCCGGGAAAGCGCCAGCGCGCAAAAGCATAGGCCGCGAGCAGTCCGGTCAAGAGCTGGATGGCTGTGACGACGACCGAGACGACGAGCGTATTGGCCAGCATTCTGACGATCGGAATGGCATCGAGGGCGGCCGCATAGTTCGCGAGCGAGAGCTCGGACGGCCAGAGGCTGGTCTCGAAAATCGCATTCTCGGGGCGCAACGAGGTGACGATCATCCAGTAGACCGGGAACAGGCAAAAGATCGACAGCATGACCATGACGAAATGGCCCGCCGCACGGCCGCTCCGTCCGTTGCGGATGTCAGTTGTCATGGACGGAGTACCTGTCGATCAGCCGGAACAGGACGAAGGCGATCGCGCTGAAGCCGAGGAAGAGGATGACGGCCGCGGCCGAGCTCCAGCCCACCGACATGGTCGAAAAGCCGAAATCCCAAAGCAGATAGAAGAGGTTCGTGGTCGAACCGAGCGGGCCACCTGCGGTCAGGACGTTGATGTAGCTAAAGCTCCATTGCGCCCCGAGGAGCGTCGTCATCATCACCAGGAACAGCACCGTCCCGCGCAGGAGCGGGAGGCGCACATCGCGAATGATCTCCCAGCGCGAGGCGCCGTCCATCCGTGCCGCCTCGATCAACGCCGGATTGATGTTGGCGTTGGACGCCGACAGGATCAGCGTCGAGAAACCGATCAGCTTCCAGCCGGTGATGGCGATGATCGTCCAGATCGCCCAGGCAGGGTCGGCCAGGAAGCGAACAGGCGCGGTGCCGGTCAGAGCAATGCCGGCATTGACCAGGCCGTGACCGGGATCGAGCAACCATCGCCAGACCACTGCGCCGACGACGGGGGCGATGATCATCGGCACGAAGATGATCGCGCGATAGATGTTGCGCGAGCGTGTCGGCAGGTCGTGGGTGTAGATCGCGATCGCGAGAGGGATCAGCACTGAAAGCGGGATGAGGCCGATCACGTAGACGCCGGTGTTGGCGACCGCATCCCAGAATTTCGGCAGCGAGAAGATGCGGACATAATTGTCCCAACCGACAAAACGCTGCGGCGCGTTGGGCAGCATGTTCCAGCGGTAGAAGCTGAGCCTGAAGGCGTCGATCAGCGGCCAGTAGATCCACAGGATCAGCGTGATGACGGCCGGCGCGAGATAGAGCCAGGGCGCGACGATCCATCGGGCCCTGAGCTTCGATGTCGTTGCGGGACGGTCCGCGAATGATGTGATGGCCTGCGCCATGCGCCGGTCGTCCTTAATCGCTCAACCGCGCCCGGAGCCGCTCGGTCCGAGCCGTCGAGAGCCCAATGGAGGAGAGGTATGAGGCGATGCCACCATGTCTCTCGCGTAGGTGCGCCAGCATCGTGCGGATGGTGATTTCGTCACTCGCCAGCATGAGTGCGATCTGCGCCGGCGCGGTGCCGTTCGCGAGCGCGCGCTGCCGCAGCCTTTCGAGCATGGCCTGGCCGAGTTCGGCGGTCAGGGCATAGTCGGCGGCGATGTCGTCCTCGGCGACGCCTGCAATCAAGAGCAGCAGCGCAGCGATAACCCCCGTGCGGTCCTTGCCCGCCGTGCAGTGGAACAGGATCACGCCCTCGGGCGCATCGGCGATGGTGGTCAGGACGTCGGCCAGCCGCCCACCGCAGTAATCCAGCGCCTCGCAATAGCGAGCGGCCATGTCGAATGGCGCCGGCAGCATCCCGATAGGCGCCAGCCGGTCGAACAGCGCGATGTTGCGGTAGTCGACCGTGTCGTGCGCCGCGAACGGGCTCGGCTGCTCGGCGAGCTCGTGGCGCCCACGGAGATCGATGACCAGGGTCAGACCGCGATTGACCAGTGCCTCGCGGCTGATCTCGCTCAGATGCCAGAGGTCGTCGCCGCGCAGCAGACGGCCCCAGGCCGTGGTGACTCCGCCGGCGCCAGCATAGCCGCCGAGGTCACGGATGTTATGGGCGTCAGGCAAGATCCACTGGCGCAGGGGCTGAGAAGGCATCGATGGCGCAACCTGTCGGAATGGGGAAGAGAGGGGAGCAGGCAGCGACGCCCGCTCCCCGGATCGCACTCAGGGCATCATCGCCTGTCCGCGGCTCTGGGCCTCGGTCAGGATCTTGGCGACATCGCCCTGGCTGAAGACTGCCTCGATGACGGCATCCTTCATCAGGCTCTCGACCTGACGATAATCCGGGCCTGGGAAGGCGACGTTCGGCGTCAGCCGGGCGAGCTGCTCGAGGTTCGGGCGGATCAGCGGGTTGGCGGCGGTCCAGGGGCCGAGATAGGCCGGGTCGTCGACGATATCGAGCCGCAGCGGGAGATAGCCGATCTTGCTGGTGATGACTGTGTAGCCGCGCTTCGAGGTCAGGAACTTGAGCAGTTCGTAGGAGGCGCGCTGCTTCTCCGGATTGGTCGAGAAGGCGAAGAGGGCGGCGCCGGAATTGGTCGGCGCGGTCAGCTTGGTGCCGAAGGCCGGCATCGGGGCGACGCGCAGCTCCCACTTGCCCTTCGCCGCGTTGGAGATGCTGTTCTGCAGGGCGCTCGTGTAGAGGAACATGCCGAGCTTGCCGGCGGACATGGCGTCAGACGGGCTCGCCGGGTCCATGCGCGAATGCCCGCCACCCGCGACCATGTCGCGCAGCATCTGGACGGCCTCGATGCCTTCGCGATTGGCGTAGGTCAGCTTGTTGCCGTCACGGACCTTGCCGCCGTTCGACATCAGGATCGCCTGGTAGACGAAGGTGCCGTCGGTCGGGCCATAGGCGCCGGGGAAGAAGCCCTCCGCGCCGGTCTTCTTGGAAATCGCCTCAGCGGCGGCGCGCACTTCGGTCCAGGTCCGCGGCGGCTTGTCGGGATCGAGACCCGCCTTCCGGAACAGGTCGGCGTTGTAATAGAGGATCGGCGTCGAGAAGGTGTAGGCGAGGCCGTAGGTCTTGCTGTCGACCTTGCCGAGATCGAGGCCGTTCGGGATCATGCCGGCCGTGAGTTCGGCATAGCCCTTCGCGCCGGCCATGTCCTCCAGCGGCTGCGCGCCGAGATCGGTGGCGAGATAGATCAGGTCGCGGAAGACGAGTTGCGCGACGTCGGGCTGGCGGCCGGCGGCCATGTCGGCCTGCAGCCGGGTGATGATCTCGTTGGACGGCACCGGGACCGTCTGCACCTTGATCAGCGGGTTGGCGGCCTCGAACTCGGCGATGAGCTCGCGCGTGGCCTGCGCGCCGACCGACGCTGTGGCGAGGTTGTAGTTGTAGAAGGTAATCGTGACCGGCTTGGTCAGCGGGCCCGCCATCTCGGCGGCAGCCGGGCCCGACAGGGCAAGGCCCAGCCCGGCCGCGGCCAGCAGCCGCGACATCAAACGTTTCATCATGGGTAGCCCCGTCCTTCAGGTTGCTCTGGGTTCAACCCGCCGTGGCTTCGGCCAGGGCGGCTTCCTGCCGCTCGCGCAGCATCGTGAGGTCGTAGCGGTTGAGCTCGGCGCGGTCGGAGGGCAGCGGCACCAGCGCCATGGTCAGGCCGGAATTGCGCACCGTGCCGATGCCGAACGAGGCGCCGCGGACCATGCGCAGCACCGTGCTCTCCAGAATGTCCGTCGCCGCATGCATCCCCATCCCGACGATGACCGGGATGCCGTGCCAGACCGAGAAACGGTCGTGGTGGATGTGGCCGCTCAGGATGGCCAGGATGTTGCGCCCGGCCAGCATCGCGGCCAGGCGCTGCGATTGGCCGAACTCGATGGTGCGCCAATGCGCCCAGTCCGGGGCGTCGCCGAGCGCCGGCGCATGATGGGCGACCAGCAGCTTCGGCAGTTCGGGATGATCGTCGAGCCGGGCCTGCAGCCAGTCGAACTGCTCCGGCTCGATCGTGCCGCCAATCTGCCCTGGCGTGCTCGTGTCGAGCACGATGACATGCAGGCCGTCGATGACCCGGTCATGGTCGTAGGAGGCCGTCAGCGCGTCCGAGCGGCCGAGCATGCCCTCGTAGAAGCCCTCGCGCGTGTCGTGGTTGCCGAGCGCATAGAGCACCGGCACGTCCGTCGCCTGCATCAGCCGGGCGAGATGCCTATAGTCCTCCGCGCTGCCGCGGTTCGTCAGGTCGCCGCTGGCGATGACGAAGGCCGGCTTCGGCTCGATGCGTCCGATCATGGCGAGGATCGAGGTCAGCGTCTCGCTGGTGTCGCTGAACAAGTGGTCGTCTGGGACTGCGGGGTCGCCGATGTGCAGGTCGGTGATGTGGACGAATGTGACGCTTGATTTCATCGGAGGCTCCGCGAGTTAGGAGCCCGATAGGTCCGGCAAATGTCACCGGAATGAACGAATTCAAACGTCGTTTGACAGTCAGGGTTCGCGGAACATCGGAGCGACGACCGACACGATGTGGCCCAGCAACGCCTCGGGGTCGGACATGTCGATCCGGCCCAGGGTGAGTATCTCGGTCCGCTGGCGGTGCCGGATGATCTGCGAACGGATGCCGAGCAGGCAGCTGACCCTGAAGCCGACCTCCGCCTCGTCCAGCCATGGCGCGATCTTGCGGAAATGCGCGATGAACATGTGGTGGGGTTCGACCTCGTCGATCATTGCCCGGTACATCTCGGGATGCTCGGATCCGAGATAGTTCGTGATCACGTGCCGCAGGACCGGATAGGCGGACTCGGAATCGAGCGCCCAGCGGATCGATGGGCCGACCAGCGCGCGGATCAGCGCCTCAACGGGGGGCGGCTTGGGTTGCGCGCTGTCGACGGCTTTTTGCAGAAGGGCGAGGCGCTCGGCGTTCAGGCGTCGATAGGTGCGCTCCGCCACCGCGATCAGCAACTGTTCGAGGCTGCCGAAATGATAGTTGATCGCAGCTGGATTGGTGCCGGCACGATCCGCGATGCGGCGCGACGACACCTCCGACGGGTGCTTTGCGAGAATCAGAAGCTTCTCACAGGCATCGAGAAGCGCAGTGGCTGTGGCACTTGCCGTCATAGCTCTCGCCGCTGGCCTCAACCTGGAAATGCGCTGCTTGTAGTCTAGCTGATCGGCAATGCCGCGCGAAAGCACGGGTTGTGGATCACGGTCGTGACGGGCGTGTGCAGGACGAAGCTTCGCAGTCGATAAATCGCGCAGACGAGGCACCGCGCGAGTGAGGTCCTTAAGGGCAGTCCACGGTCGCGCGCAGCCAAAACGATTTGCGCTCCCGGGACGCCAGAGTTGAGACCGTGCCGTTTTCGACGGCCGCCGTGAGCCCCTCGCGAGGCATGCTCGTAAACGGCTCCAGGCCGATATTGTAGTGGCGGCCGAACCAGGGATAGTCCCGCATCGCGCCGAATTCCTGCCAGCACCAGACATAGGGCATCACGGCTGCGTCCCAGGCGATTTCGAGCGCAAGCCCTTGGCCGTCGCGCACCCGATAGCGACCATCACGGAAGCCACGCAGATAGCTCATCTCCCCGGGCGTGCCTGCCTCCGGCAGGAGGGACATATCGACCGCCCGGCCGTCACTGTCGACGGCATCATGCCAGGGCATGACCCGATGATCCGCGAGGCGGCGCTGCGGATGGCTACGGGAGATATCGCCCGTCACGATCTCCACGCCCGGCGGCATCTCGATGACGGCACCAGGCCCCAGAAACGGCCGCCCGAACGTGATGTGGTGGCCCCACATCAGCGGGAGCTCGACCTCGCTCTCATTGATCGCGACTTCCTCGAAGAGCAGCGACGGCGAACCGGCTTCGAGCCTGACATTCCGGATCAGGCGATAGGGCAGCGCCTCCGTTCGAACGCTCTGTTCGACCTGCACGGCGGAGGAGGCGTCTTCCACGATCCGCCAGTCCCATGGCCTGTGCCAGACCTCGCCATGCATGCCATGGCTCCCGAAAGGAAGGCCTGGGCCAGCCGATGGGGCGCCCCCGACCGGGAAGACCTCCTGCCAGCCGCCGGGATAGCTGTCATAGAATGCCATGCGGGCATCGGGCGGGGTGACCGCCCGCAAGGCCGGATGGCGAAGCCCGTTGGCGGAGAGCCAGACGAAATCGGTGTCGCTGGGCTTGTGAAGGAATTCGACCAGATCGGCGCCGCGCCCAACGGCGAAGCTGACGCGCAGTCGCTCGTTCTCCAGCGTCAGCACGTCCAGCCCCTGCCAGACGACATGATTGATGCGGGCGCCCCAGTTCCGTTGCGGGCGATAATAGCCGTTCATCGACTAGGAGCCCCCCCGTGGCCAGAGTCAGTACAGCCAGTGCACAGGTGGCACGCCGGCCACATTGAGACGAGTCACCGCGATCGAGCCGCCGAGAAGGCAGCCGAGGTAACCCGTCCGAAGGTCAGCGCCGCCGAAGGCGATGCTCGAAAGGTTGCGGAGCTTCGTCGATGGATTGGCATCCATGTGCGGCCGCCCGAGCGCATTCGCCTGATAGGCCTGCTCGACCCAGGCCACATGAGCCGGATCGGTCTCGCTCAAGATGATCTCGCAGCTTCCGCTCTCCGGATCGATGCGCATCAACTGGTTGGAGATCACACCCGCGATCCAGATCCGACCCTCGACGTCGAAGGCGAGACCATCGGGAAACTGGCCCGCTCCGAACGCGTAGATCACCTCTTTCGGGCCGAGGCTCGCATCGTCGCGGAGCGCGAAGCGGCTGAGCCGCCGGCCATAGGTCTCGTTGACATAGAGCCAGCGCCGGTCCGGCGAGATCTGGCATTCATTGGTGAAACCGAGACCGTCTGCGACGATGCGCGCGCCCTTCTCGTCCATCACGGCTATGAAACCGCTCCTGGAATCGCTGCGGTAGTCGAGCGAGCGCGGCACCATCGTCGTCGACACGGTCAGCCAGAGCCGGCCGAGATGGTCGCGCACCAGATAGTTCGAGGGTGCGATCGGGGTGCCGTCGATCTCCGTCCAGTATGGCGCAACCTGCCCGTCGCGCGTCAGGCGCCAGACGCCGCCCGCCTCGCTGCCGAGATTGGCGAGGAGGAAGGAGCCGTCCGGCTCGAGCGCAATGCCGTTCGGGCGCAGGCCTTCGGGCAGATCAGCCGTGGTGCCGGTATAGAGCACTTGGCTGCCGTCCGGCTTGAGATGCGCCACACCGCCGCGCCAGTCGGCAGTGTAGAGATCGCCTTTAGCCGTCGCGAGGACGCATTCAGGGCGGCTGAGGCCGGAGCCGATCAGCGAGACATCGTCGAGAGCCAGTGTCATCCGCGCATAAGCCAGACCAGAGCCATCGGGATCGCCTCGACATAGGTCACGAGGAAGAGCACGCAGAGCGCCAGGATGAACATCGGGATCAGTTCGCGCGAGATCGCGACCATGCCGACCCGCGCGATCTTCGCTGCCACGAAGAGCGTGCCTCCGACCGGGGGCGTGTAGAGCCCGATCACCAGGTTGAACACCATGATCAGGCCGAGATGGACCGGGTCGATGCCGAAGGCCTTGGCGGTCGGGATGAAGAGCGGCGCCGTCAGCATCAGCGAAGGCAGCGGCTCCAGGAAGATGCCGACGAGGATCAGCGCCAGATTGAGCAGGAACAGGAAGACATATTTGTTCTCGGCAATGTTCAGGATCGCCTGCGCCAGATTGGCCGGGATCTGCTCGACCGTGATCAGCCAGGAGAGCGCGCCGGTGGCGCCGACCACGAGCATGACGACGGCGCTGGTCCGGAAGCTCTGCAGCAGCATGCCGGGGACCCGCTCCGGCTTGATCTCGCGATAGACGAACAGCGCCAGGACAAGCCCGTAGAACACCGCGACCGAGGCAGCCTCCGTCGGCGTGAAGATACCGGTCAGGATTCCGCCGAGGATGACGACCGGCATGCCGGACGCCGGCAGAATGGCGAGGAAGCTCTTCCAGATATCGGCCCGGCTCGGCATCGCCCCGCCGAGATCGCAGCCCAGCGAGCGGCCCTTCCAGACGCAGAGCAGGATCAGGACGAAGGCGAGCGTAAAGGCCGGGAAGACGCCCGAAACCAGAAGCTCGCGGATCGAGACATTGCCGACGAAACCGTAGACCAGCAGCGGGATCGAGAGCGGCATCAGCACGCCGATCGTGCCGGCGACCGCGATCAGCGCCGCAGCGAACGCACGCGGATAGCCGCGCTCGGCCATGCGGGGCACCATGATCGAGCCGATCGCAGCCGAATCCGCCACGGCCGAGCCTGAGACCGAGCCGAACATGGTGCAGGCGGAGACCGTGACGACGCCGAGCCCTCCCGGCATGAAGGCCAGCAGCGAACGCGCGAAGTCGATCAGCCGCCGGCCCACGCCGCCATGAGTGATCAGTTCGCCGGTGAAGATGAAGAGCGGGATCGCGGCGAGGTGCAGCGGTTCCAGGCTCGATATGTAGGAGAGGAAGATCGCCTCGAGCGGGTAGCTCATGCCGAAGATCCCGATCGTGGCGACCGTGGTCAGCAGGAGCGCCCAGACGAGCGGCATTCCGAGAAGGGCGAGCGCGAAGAAGACCGCGCAGATGACGGCGAGAACCATAGCGTCAGTCCTGGAAGGCTTCTTGCGGGAGGGGCTTGTCGCCGAGCAGCAGCGCCGTCTCGTAGAGCACGAAGACGAGCGCCAGCGCCGAACCGACGGGCATCGCGAGATACTGAAGCCCCATCGGGACATGGAGCACGGTCAGCTCCTGCCCCATCGTGCTCTCCGTGATGCTCCAGCCATAGGAAATCAGGAGCACCAGCAGGCCGACGACACCGAGCCGGGTGGCGAGCTCGACGGCCTTCTGCAGGCCGGGCGGCATCTTGTCGGTGAATTCGGTGATCCGCATATGCGCGCCCCGGCGCGCAGCCGAGGCCCCGCCGAGGAATGTGGCCCAGAGCAGGACGAATTCCCCGAACTCGGTATTCCAGGCGAGGTCGCTGTTCAGCGCCACACGCGCTGCGACATTGGCGAACATCACGACGAGCAGCATGGCGGCCAGCAGCGTCAGGGTAATATCGACCAGGTCTCCGAGCCAGCGCAGGGGCGCTGGCTCGGGCAGGTCGGGGCGATAAAGGAAACGCATGCCGGCCTCCGATAATGCTCTGCGACGAGGCTCAGCTCATGCTCTTGCGGATCTCGGCCGCCTCGGCGATGAACTGGTCGACCGCGGCTGCGCCGAACTCCTTGCGGGCGCGCTCGACCGCGCCTTCGCTTGCCTTGCGCCAGACCGAGAGATCCGGCTTGACGATGGTCGCGCCCTTGGCGGTCATCTCGGCCAGCAGCTTTTCGTCATTGGCGCGCACTTCGTTGCGGTTCCAGTCGCCGGCTTCCTTCGCCGCCTTGAGGATGCCCTCCTGATCGGCCGCGCTGAGGCTCTTGAAGGTGCGCTCGGCCATGGCGACCCAGCGCGGCGAATAGACGTGCTGCGACAGGGTGACGTGCTTGGCGACCTCGTAGAAGCGCTGCGAGTAGATGGTGTCGATGGGGTTCTCCTGGCCGGAGACCGTGTTCTGCTGGATGCCGAGATAGACCTCGGTGACCGGCATCACGACCGGCGAGAAGCCGATCGATTCCATGATCCAGCGGATCATTTCGACCGGGGCGATGCGCAGCTTCTTGCCCTTGGCATCGGCCGGGCTGTTGAGCGGGAAGTTCGTGGTGAAGCTGCGGAAGCCGGCCTCCCAGTTGCCGACGATGCGCATGCCCTTGGCGGGCAGCAGATCCGCCTGCTGCTTGATGAACTTCGAGGTGTCGTAGAGCTTCCAGCCCTGCTCGTAATTCTCGGCCAGATAGGGCAAGGCGATCAGCGACAGGTCCTTCACATGCGGCGTGAAGGTGACGACCCCGGTCAGGGCGAAATCGAGCCCGCCGACCTGAAGCTGGTCGAGCGACTTGGCGTCGTTGGCGAGCTGGCCGGAATGGAAGACCTGAACCTTGCAACGGCCGGAGGTGTATTGCTCGACCGCCGCGGCGAAGCGCATCGCGGCTTCGTTTGCGGCACCGACGGAGGTGTCGGTGTGGCTGAAGCGCAGCGTGCGGACGCTCTGGCCCAGGACGATGTTGGGAAAGCCGGTGATTGCGCCGCCGGCCAGCGCGGCCGAAGCTTTGAGAATATGACGCCTGTTCTGCATGGTGTGCTTCCTTGGTTGTCGTTTCCGTCCCACTGGGCGGCTCCGATGGCCGCCTTCTCGTGATTGGTGTTCATTCGGTCTCAGACCGGGATCAGGCGCCCCTCCTCGGCGGAGCGGTAGACCGCTTCCTCGATGGTGAGATTGCGCAGGTAGTCGCGGCCGGAATTGACGAGTGCCGTGCCCTTGGTCAGGTGCTCGACGACATGGCGGCTCTGGCCGTAGACGCAGTCGCCGCCATAGCCCCGGTCCTCCCAGCTATAGGCGTGCTCGCGCTCCTCGCCGCGTAAGGGGCGCAGGAACAGCCGGCCATAGCCGTCGAGCCGCAGCACGCCCCGGTCGCCCTCGACCATCAGCACGCCATTGGTCATGCGCGTGTCGTCGGCCGGGTGGTCGACATGGCGGTTGCCGTCGAAGAGACCGGCAGCGCCGCTGGCGAAGTCGAAGATCACGAGCCCCGCATCCTCGCCCTTGATGACCGGGTTGATGCGCCGCAGGCGTGCGAAGACGCCTGTGATCTCGCCCATGACGTCGCGGAAAACGTCGATCAGATGGATGCCGGTCTCATGGATCAGGAAACGCGGCATGCTCTGAAAATAGGGCTGACGCGAAAGATAGGCCTCGGGCCCCTGCCCGTCCCCCGGTCGCAGACGGAAATTGATGTTGAGAGGCGTTCCGATCGCACCTCCGGCAACGAGCCGCTTGGCCTCCATGAACCACGGCATGAAGCGGAAATTCTCGTGCACCGCCAGCATCGCGCCCGCTTTCTCGGCGATGGCGACGATCTCCTGCGCCTCGTCGAACGTCGGCGCCAGAGGCTTCTGGCAGATCATCTTCACGCCGCGTCGCGCGGCCGCCTCGACCAGCGCCCGGTGAGTCTGCGGCGGCGTGACGATGTCGATCAGGTCCGGCCGCACCGCATCCAGCATCGCCTCGGCATCTTCAAAGGCGTGCGCTCCTTGCAGCAGAGTGGCCGCGGCCTCGCGCTTGCCGGCATCGCGATCCGCGACGCCGACGACGCGCACCCCTTCCATCCGGCTCCACGCATCCTGATGGAACCGGCTGAAATAGCCGCAACCTGCAATAGCCACAGTCAGAGTCATTGCGGGTCGGCTTTGCCGCTCGCAATCAGCTCGGCGATTGTGCCGCCGATGTCGCGGGTGCCGTGCCGCCCGCCGATGTCGTAGCTGCGCAGGTTCATCTTGCCGAAGGCGTGGTCGACGCCGAGCTCGATCGCCCTCGCGGCATTGCGGGCAGCCTCGCTGCCATGACGCTCGCCCAGCCAGTCCAGCATCATCGCAGCCGACAGGATCATCGCCGTCGGATTGGCGATGCCCTTGCCGGCGATGTCCGGGGCCGTGCCATGGCTCGGCTGGAACATCCCATGAGCGTCGCCGATGTCGGCCGAAGGCGCGAAGCCCATGCCGCCGATCAAACCGGCGCCGAGATCGGAGAGAATGTCGCCGAACAGGTTCTCGGTCGGCAGGACATCGAAGTCCCAGGGCCGGCGGACGAGGTCGAGCGCCATCGCATCGATGTAGTGATGGCGCGCGTCGATATCGGGGTGCTTGGCCGCGGTCTCGTAGAAGACCTTCCGCATGAAGGCGAAGGAGCGGAACACATTGGCCTTGTCGACCAGAGTGACCCGGCCGGGCGTGCCGCGCGTCTCGCGGCGGCGGCGGGCGAGCCCGCAGCAGAATTCGGTGAGTTGCTCGGTGACCTTGCGGGTGATGACCTGCGTGTCGCGCGCTTCCTTGTCGTCGATGATTTCGCCTTTGCCGCGCGAGGCGAACATGCCTTCGGTCGACTCGCGCACGATCACGAAGTCGATGTCCTTCCAGCGCTCATGGGTGAGAATGGCCGGCGTGCCCGGAATGGCGCGGATCGGCCGAACGCCGGCATAGAGGCCAAAGGCCATCCGCATGTCGAGCTGCGGCGCGATCTCGGTCCCGTCCGGAAAGCGGATGTCCGGCCAACCCATCGCTCCGAACAGGATGGCGTCGGCCTTGCCGGCACGCTCCAGCCCGTCCTTGGGCAGGATGGCGCCGGTTTCCTTGTAATGATGGGCACCGCCGGGAATGTTCTCTTGGCGAAAGGATAGGTCGAAGCGCTTCTCGACCGCGTCCAGCACGACGGCCGCAGCCTCCATGACTTCGATGCCGATGCCTTCGCCGGGCATCACGGCAAGATGGAATGAGTTCGACGTCATAGCCTCTGGATTCCGTGTCGTTCGATGATGCTGGTGAGCTCGAGACCGCCGCGCTTGCGATGCTCGTGGTAGATTTCGCGGGCGCGCTCGACATTGCCGGCGAGGATGGCCTCGACCACGGCGCGGTGCTCGGCGGTGGACTGGACCGGCAACGGCCGCAGCGAGAGCGTGAACATGCGAGCGCGATGCGCCTGGTCCCAGACCTGCATGATCATCCCCGCCAGGCGCTTGTTGCCGCAGAGGCGCGCGAGATGGAGGTGGAAGGCTTCGTCCGCGGCGGCCCAGGCCTGCAGGTCGGGCGTGCCCTCCAGCGCGGATTCCATCGCGTCGCAGGATGTGATCAGATGGGCGAGCTCCGCCCTATCCGGCCTGCGTCGGGCCAGAAGCTCGACAGCCGTGGGCTCCAGGGACATGAGCACTTCGTAGATCTCACGCATGTCGCCGGGCGAAAGCGCCGAGATGCGCACGCCATGGCGCGGCACGATCTCGAGCAGCCCCTCCTGCTGCAACCGCACGAAGGCCTCGCGAACCGGTGTCCGCGAAGCGTCCAGCTCGGCCGCGATCTCGCTCTCGAGGATCTGCGCGCCCGGCGGATAGCGATTGTCGAGGATGTGCTGCTTCAGCTGCGCATACACCGCATCCGTCGAGCGCCGGGCGGTATGGGGCGTGTCCGAAGTGGTCAATGTACCGATCATCGAATCCGACAATGTATACGTTAATTGATAGCGCAAACGTACACGTGACGGAGCTGATTGCAAGAGGGTGCCTGCAAGTCGCCGAGCTGGCGCTTATACTGAGAGCGCGAGTCGCCCGACAGGCGCCCACGTTTAGTATTGGCAGGAATGGATCATGCACGACTTCATCGAGCGGCCGAGCCGCGATATCGTCGAGCTTCTGGCTCCCGCGCGCATCCTGCGGGCGGGCATCAACCTGTCGAACTTCCTGCTGGTGACGGGACGTACGCCAGGAGGCGACCCGGTCGGCGTGTCTCCAGATATGGCGCGGGCGCTGGCCACGCTGCTGGACGCGGATGTGCGCTACGTCTGCTACGAGTCGCCCGGGCTCGTTGCCGATGCGGCCGAGAAGGACGAGTGGGACGTCGCGCTGATCGGAGCGGAACCGCAGCGCGCGGCCGTCATCGCTTTCGCTCCGGCCTATACGGAAATCGAAGCGAGCTATCTCGTGCCTCGGAATTCGGCGATCCGGGACATTGCCGAGATCGATCGACCCGGCGTCCGCATCGCCGTGACCGATCGCACCGCCTACGGACTCTGGCTCGACCGGAACATCGCATCCGCCGAGCTCGTCCGAACGAAGACCCTCGATGAGGCGGCCCAGGTCTTCGCCGCGCAAGGCCTCGAGGCGCTCGCCGGGCTGCGTCCGCGCCTCATCTCGGATGTCGACGCGATTCCGAACACGCGCATCCTCGAAGGCCGCTTCATGGCCGTGCAGCAGGCGGTGGGAACGCCGATCCGCAAAGCAGAAGCCGTCGGCTTCCTGCGAAAATTCGTGCGGGGAGCGATCGAAAGCGGATTTGTCGCCGGCCTGATCGAGAAGCATGCCGTCGACGGGCTGACGGTCGCGGCGAGCGGGTCTTCATAGCTGCCCCTGGCCGCGTCGATGCACTGTCCGAGGGGCAGCTTTCCGGCAGAGCTGAACCGTCCGCTCCTGGCGCACTCAGCGAGACGGCGCCCTGACCCCTTTCCGAGCAAACGGCAAATTGGGCCTACGCGCTCTCGGCTGCAACGCGTCAGTGCCGCGCAAACCAGCGCAGCGCATTCACCTTGATCGCGAGGCTCGCGGCATCGCCGGGGGCCAGGCCGCGCAGGGTATCCGGCTGTACGGACGCGACGATCATCGTCCCGTCAGGCAGCCGGCCATGCAGGTTGGCGACGGAGCCCTGATAGGAGATCTGCTCGATCGTCGTCTTGAGCGTGTCGGGCAAGCCGGCATCTGCGATCGAGATCGCTTCGGGACGCAGCAGGATCTCTCCTTCCTCCCCGACCGAACCGAGATCGCCGTCAGTCTGCAGTTCGACCGTGATTCCGGCCGAAAGCGCAACCGAGGCGCGCGTGCCGTCCCTGCTGACGATGCGACCCGGGAGGAAATTCGCCCGGCCGATAAAGTCGGCGACGAAGCGGTTGGCCGGCCGCTCGTAGATTTCGCTCGCGCTGCCGAGCTGCTGGAGCTCGCCATCCTTCATGACGGCAATCGTATCGGCGATGCTCATCGCCTCGGTCTGGTCATGGGTCACGAAGATCGAGGTCAGGCCGAATTCGCGCTGCAGGCGCGACATCTCGAGGCCCGTGCTTTCACGCAGCTTGGCATCGAGATTGGAAAACGGCTCGTCGAGCAGCAGGATCGAAGGATTGATCACCAGCGCGCGCGCCACCGCGACACGCTGCTGCTGCCCGCCGGAGAGCTGCCGGGGCAGCCGATCCGCAAGGCCGGAAAGCTTGAGCTTGTCCAGCATGACGCCGACACGCTGCTCTCGTTCTGCCCGGGCAACGCCGCGCCGACGCAACCCGAAGGCGATGTTCTCGGCGGCGCTCATATGGGGAAACAGCGCATAGTTCTGGAACACCAGTCCGGTATCGCGCTTGTGGGCCGGCATCCTGGTGATGTCGGAGCCCCCGGCCCGGATCGAGCCCGAGGTCGGCTCGATAAAGCCTGCGACCATGCGCAGGGTCGTGGTCTTTCCGCAGCCGGAGGGACCCAGAAGCGCCAGCATCCGACCTTGCGGAACCTTTGCGCTCAGATCGGAGACCGCGACCGCTGAGCCATAGGTCTTGCGCAGATGATTGATCTCGATGTCCATGATCAGTTCCGGGAGCGCCCGAAGGAGCTCGACAAATGGTAGACAAGCATGAAGCCAAGCGTCGCGAGCACGAGCAGGCCGGAGACCGCCGCAACCGAGGGCTCGAAGCCGAGCTGCACCGCGGAATAGATGGTTACAGGTAGGGTCGGAGCGCCCGGCTCGGCCAGGAACAGCGCGAGCACCACCTCGTCGAAGGAGGTGATGAAGGCGAGGACCGTTCCCGCGACGATGCCCGGTCGGACGACCGGCAAGACCACGAGAAAGAAGGCCGCGACCGGCGACGCACCGAGATTGCGCGCAGCTTCCTCCAGGCTGCGGTCGAAGCGGCGCAGCACCGGCAGGGAGACGCGCAGCACATACGGCGTGCAAACGATGACATGCCCCGCGACGAGCTTCCACGGGCCGACCAGAAGACCGGTACGCGTGAAGAAGAGCGTCAAGCCGACGGCCAGCACGAGCGTGGGCAGGATCAGCGGGGACAGGAACACCGCCTCCAGCAACCGCCGCCCGGGAAAGTCGAACCTTGTCAGCGCATAGGCGGCGGACACGCCCAGCGTGCAGGCGATGATCGCGCTGATCACGGCGATGCGCAGGCTGACCAGGAGCGCCGTCAGATAGCGCGTGTCATGCAGCGCAGCGGCATACCATTTGAATGTCAGGCCTTGCGGCGGGAACGCGAGATAGCCGGTATCCCCCAGCGGAGCGGCGACGACGACAAGGATCGGCAGCAGCAGGTATCCGAAGGCCAGGGCTGTCAGGACCAGCATGGCGATCCCGAGCGGAGAACGCAGCGATATCGTCATCGCGATGGTTCCTTTTCGCTGCGGCCTTCGAGCAAGGCGCCATAGGCCAGCGAAACCGCCAGGACGACAACAAGCAGGATGGTCGCCAGAGCCGCCGCGAACGGCCAGTCCAGCAGTTCGACGGCCTGCTCGTAGATTGCCGTTGCCATGACGTTGGCGCGCGCGCCGCCGACCAAGCTCGGCGTGGCAAAGGCGCTGATCGCCAAAGAGAAGACGAGAAGCGAACCGGCGACGATGCCGCCGCTCGCAAGCCGGAAGGTGACGAGACCCAGCGCCACGCTCGGGCGCGCGCCCAGGCTCATCGCGGCGTATTCGAGATCGCGATCGATTGATTTGAAGACCCCGTGAAGGGTCAGGATCATCAGCGGCAGCAGGACCTGCGCGAGGGCGATGATGACGCCCGTCATCGTGTACATGGTCTGCACCGGCTGGTTGACGAGGCCCAGCGCGAGCAGCGACCGGCTGAGCAGCCCGTCGCGAAAGAAGAGCACCATCCAACCGAAGGAGCGCACCACGGCGCTGACCAGCAACGGAAAGGTCGTCAGCAGCAGGAGAAAGCTCGCCCAGCGCGATTGGGATCGCGCCAGGAGATAGGCCGTCGGGACGCCTAGCAGCAGGGTGATCGCCGTGACTGAGAAACCCAGCCAGAGCGTGCGGCCCAGCATCTCCCAGTAATAGGAATCGACGAAGAAGCGCTCATACTGCGCGAGCGTGAAGCCGGCCTTCTCCGTGGCGCTCATCGCCAGCAGCGATGCCTGCGGCCAGATAAAGAAGACCGCGTAGGCAAAGGCGCAGGGAGCGAAGAGCAGGACGGGCGCGAAACGCGCCACGCCCGAGCCTGTAGCGGCAGTGCTCACCTTGCGATCTCACGATTCCAGCGCTCGATCCAGCTGGCGCGCTTGGCGTTGATCTTGTCGCGATCGAGCTGGGCGAGCTTGTCCACGGCAGGAACCTCGGCGGCCAGATCCGCAGGCAGCTTGGTGTCGGGGTTGGAGGCGGTCCAGCGCATCGTCCGCGCGATCTCGATCTGCGCTTCCGGCTTCAGCATCGCATTGATGGCAGCGCCGGCGACATCCGCATTCTTGGAGCCCTTGGCGACGCAGGCGGTGATGTTTACGGCGGGGCTGCCCTCGACCGGTGTGGCGAAGGCGACCGGCAGGCCGGCCTGCTGCAGCTTGAAGGTGTTGCCGGTGTCGTAGGGCATGATCCAGATGTCGCCCTGCCCGAACAGGGTCGGCAAGTCGGAGGCCGCCTTGAAGATCGTCTCGCCCTTGATCTTCTTCATCGCCTCGAAGCCGGGCTCGATATTGTCCTCGCTGCCGCCGAAAGCCTTGGCGAGCATCACGAGAAAATCGACGCCGTAGCCGTTGGTGATCGCCGGGAAGGCGATATGGCCCTTGTATTCGGGCTTCAGGAAGTCCTTGTAGCTCGTCGGCGGCGTCTTGATCTTGTCCTTGTTGTAGACGATGCCCTCGGCGATCACCGCCCAGGTCACCCAGTGCCCGTCCGGGTCCTTCAGCGCGGCAGGAATCTGCGCCATGCGCGAGACACCGGCCATCGGCTGGCTCAGGCCTTCGCTCTTGGCGAACGCCTCCTGGCCGCCGGAGAACTGGAACATGTCGATCTGCGGATTGCCCGCCTCCGCCTTCATGCGGGCGAGAGCAGCCGCCGACTGCATCGGAACCTGGGTCGAGGACGCCCCGCTCTCCTTGTCGAAGGGCGTGAAGACGGCCGCCTGGATGATGTCCATGGTGGAGCCGCCGAAGCCCGAACTCACGAGCTTGCGGCCGGCAAATGACTGCGCCTGTGCCGCGTCCGGCAGCAGCGGGAGGGCGACGGAGGCGGCGAGCGCCGCCATCGCCTGGCGGCGGTTGATGTGGCTGATACCCATGATAATCCCCTGTTGTTGGGCCGGGTATCGAAACCCGGCCATGTTACCGAGTTCGCCTACGATTCAGGCCGCGTCGTATCCCTTGGTTCCGACCAGTTCGAAAACCTGATCACCGTTGTAGATCGGCATATGCGGGCGACGGATCGATCCGACCCAGGCCTTCTCGACCGGGCAATGAACCTCCTCGACCACGTCACCAAAGAGATCGACGATATCGGCGAGATGCTGCCCCTTCACCACATCGTCCCCTGGGCCGACCTTGGGGATGAACAGGCCGCCATGCGTCGCCTTGTGATGGATCGCATCGCCGCCCAGGCGGAACTGCGCCGGCACGACCGGCGCGCCCGGCAGCATGCCACGCGCCTTGCAGACATTGAAGATCGCGAGCGTCAGCCGGTCGAGGTCGTCCGGCGTCACGCGGGCGCCGCCGCCGCTCTCGACGATCAGCGAAGGCTTGCCGCTCTTGGTATAGTGGGTGAAATGGCAGCCGGAGAGGCCCTCTTCCAGCGAGTTCCAGACGTTCGGGGCGCCGCAGGCGCGCCCAAGCCGCTCGGACTCCGCGCCTTCCGCCGTGCCGTTGTTGTGGAACAGCGTATAATGGCAAGTGATCGTCAGATCGCCACCGGAATGCAGGTCGAGCATCGCGTCCGAGTTGGCGAGCGACAGCTCGAGCAGCCGATGGGCGAGCTGGTAGGTGTGATGGCCCTGGCGGTCACCCGGGAAAACGCGGTTGAGGTTGTAGCCGTCCTGGGGGGTCAAGCGGTTATAACCGCGGAAGCCGAGCGGGTTCGCGAGCATCAGGCAGACGACCCGCCCAGACAGTTGGCTGAGATCGACCGTCTTGAGGAAGCGCTGAATCGCCAGCGGGCCGACCACTTCCGGGCCGTGGATGCAGGCCTGGAGCCAGAGCGTCGGGCCGTCCTTCTGGCCTTCTGCGATCAGCACCGGAGAATAGATCGGACCATCGGGGTACGAGCCGAGCTCGACATGGCCCTTGGTGATCTGCCCTTTGGCAGGCTTGGCGGTCCCGATCATCATCTGCGGCGCACTCTCGTTCGCGGTCGTGCAGCGGCTGATCGCTGCTGCTATAAGAAAACCTGACGTACCACATATGTCAACGCCGTTATCGTATATGGAACAATCATGAGCTCGCTCGAAAACGGATTGCGCATCCTGTCGCTTCTCAACGAGGACCGGACAGTCCTGCGTGTCGGAGAGGTTTGCCGCGAGCTCGACATGCCCAAGGCATCGGTTTCCCGGCTTCTGAAAACCCTGTCGGAAGCCGGCCTTCTCGAGCGGGAAGACCGTGATCAAGGATATGTCGTGGGCGGCCGCCCGCTTGATCTCGCGGCCCTGTACCTCGCCCGCCACAGCCTGCTGGATCTGGTTCGCGTCGCAATCGACGACCTTGTTCGAGAGTTCGGTTTCACCGGGCATGCAGGAATCGTGTCAGGCCACGAACGCGTTCTGCTGGTTGCGCAGCAAGGCACCTATGCCTTGCAGCACACCGGTGCCGTGGCCGAACGCAAACCCGCCTTCGACTCGATCATCGGCCGGGCCATTCTGGCGCGCCTGGACGACGACCGCGCCCTGGCGCAACTCGACGCACAAGGCAAACTGGGCCTGCGCGCGATGCTGAGCGATCAGGAAGTGGTGGCCGAACTGGCGGCCATCAGGAAAAACCGGATCGCGCGTTCGTCGAGCCTGATCACCCCGGGCATTTCATCGATCGGAGCAGCGATCGCAGATCCCGGTCGCAACGAGGTCATGGGGCTCTGCTTGTCATTCCCGACACTCGCGGCTGACGATGCGGTGCAAGACCGAATTGCCGCAAGTGTCGCACAACACGCTCACGCCATCGGGGCGCGCATGCGGGATCCAATTTGGTCCTGAAGGCGAGCCAAGCGAAAGCGGCGCCGCTCCCACCATTGATCGCCCCTCGTTGCCGTCGCTTCCGCTGCGACTGACGCCCTGGCGCGAGACGAGCCCGGCCGGCAGGACGCAGATGGCGGGCATCCGGCCGACGGCGCCTCATGGCTTCAACTCGACATCGCAAGCGCCCGATAGCCTCGACAGGTAGGTGAAGACCGTAGCGACCTCTTCCACATCGCCGTATTTCGCATCGATGTCGAAGAGAGCCGCCTCATGCGGGCCGGGATGACGGTCTCCGACGCACTGCCGCACGACGATCGGCCGAAAACCGTACTGCATCGCGTCGACGGCGGTGGCTCGCACACAGCCCGATGTCGAGCAGCCGACCAGCAGCACGGTGTCGATGCCCTGTGCCGTCAGCGTCGGCGCAAGCGACGTGCCGAAGAAGCTGCTCGGATATGCCTTCTCGAACACGATTTCTTCCGCAGCCGGGGCGACGGCGGGATCAAACTCCGCCATAGGCTCGCCGCGAACCATGGCGCGCAGCGCAGGCACCTTCTGGACAAAGAGCCCGCCGTCACGGCCGGAAGGATGATAGATCGGCCGCGTATGCAGGATCGGAACACCGATCTGGCGAGCCAACGCGAACAAGGCGCTCGTTTCGGCAACAGCCCTGACAACGCCTTCCGCGAAGAACGGCGCGCCCACCGTCGTGTAGGAGCGTACGAAATCAATGGCTATGATGGCTGGCTTGGCCCCAAAGCCGAGCCGATGACGGAACACCGCCTTGTAGTTCTCCGCTGCGGTTTCGGTTGCCTCGGCCGGAGGGGCTGCGACGAAGGCTTGCGGCCCGTAAGCCGGCTCGTCCTCCTTGCGCTCGACCGATTGGCGCAAGCCGATGCTCGTGGGCTGGCGCTGCGCCAGCTCGAGCCATCGATCGATATGGCCCGGTTCCAGCTTGCCGAAGCCGCGGCTCGCGGCCAGCGCCTCGATCATCTCGCGCGTTAAGCTCATGGCCTGGCCTCCGTCATTGCCCGCCTGGCGCGCCAGGGCGTGCGCTCTTCATAAGCTGCGGCGAGAGCGAGGATCGTCGTCTCGGCGTGGCGGTTCCCGACGATCTGCCAGCACAGCGGCAGCCCGGCCTCGGTGAAGCCGATGCACTGCATCAGGGCTGGGTGGTCGGACAGGTTGAACGGGGTCAGCATCGTCTCGGTGGTAAAGGCCGTCATTTCCGGCTCGACCCCGAGGCGCGGCGCGACATGCAGCGGGCCATAGGTAACCAAGGCGTCGTAGCGGCCGATCAGCGCGTCGATCGCATCAGCGATCTGGGCGCGGCGGCGCTGGGCGGCGATATAGTCGACCGCGCTGACCAGCGAGCCGGCCATCAACTTGTCGCGCAGCGCGAAGCCGAGTTCGGACGGCCGCTCGCGCAGCTCCTTCTCATGGATCGCGGCGGATTCGGGCGGGCCGATCAGGCGCGACACAGCGAAGCAGTCGGCGACGCTGACCGGCATCGCCACGGTCTCGACGATGGCGCCCTGGCTGCTCAGAAGGGCGACCGCCGCCGCGAAGGCCTCAGCCAGAGGCTGGTCTGGTTGCGGCAGCCCGAGGCCGGGGTCGGTCACCACCGCGATCCGCAGGCCAGCAAGGCTGCGCGCGGCTGCGGACGGCTTCGCCGCCGGTGCCAGCTCGCCGAGGATCAGCGCAGCGTCGGCCGCCGTCCAGGCCAGGATGCCGGGCTTGTCGAGGGTGTAGCAGTTGGGCAGGATCCCGCTGCGGTCGAGCACGTCCGAGGTCGCGATCAGCCCGAGCGTGCCGGTCGCGGAGGCCGGCAGGCGCACCGAGCCGGTCGTGTCAGAGCCCAGCGCGAAGAGCGTGGTCCCGGCCGCGACACTGGTGCCGGTCCCGGTGCTGGAGCCGCCGGCGAAGCGTTCCGGATCCCAGGCATTGCGCGCCGTCGGGAAAGGCAGATCGAAATACTCGCCGCCATTGCCGGTGCCGAACTCCCAGGTGTTGAGCTTGCCGAGCAGGATCGCGCCGGCCCGCTTCAGCTGCGCGATCAGCGCCGCATCTTCGACGGGCACGTGGTCGAGGCGCACGCGGGAGCCTGCCGCCGCCGGCATGCCGGCCGCGTCGTAATTGTCCTTCACGCCATAAGGGATGCCGTGCAGCGGGCCGCGCAGCCTGCCCGCCTTGATCTCGGCCTCGGCCTCCCGCGCGGCCGCCCGCGCCGCATCGGCCGCAACGTGGATGAAGCTGTGGATCATGCCGTCCACGGCCTCGATCCGCGCCAGGCAAGCCTCGACCAGATCGACGGGCGACAGCGTGCCCGCGGCGATGCGCTGCGACGCCTCGGTGACGCTCAGCTGCCAGAGCGCCCCGCCTCCGTTCGCATCAGCCATCATTGCGCGCCAGATAGGCCAGGACGTTCTCGAGCGGCTCGACGTCGCCGAATTTGGCGTCGATATCGAACAGGTTATAGGCGATCGCGCCCTCAATCCGGTCGCCGACCGCTTCGCGCACCACGATCGGCCGGAAGCCCTCGGCAATCGCATCCTCGCAGGAATGGCGCACGCAGGCCGAGGCCGTGACGCCCGTCAGCACCACCGTGTCGACATCCATGCCCTTCAGCATGCTCGACAGATTGGTGCCATGGAAGCCGCTGGCGCGCTTCTTGGTGATGACGAACTCGCCCTCGCGCGGCGCCAGATCGGCATCGATCTCGGCTTCCCAGCTGCCGGATTTCATCGCCTCGATCGGGACCTTGCGCGACCACAGCCCCATATCGGTGTTGGGGCCGGAGGTGACGTCATAGGCTGTCGTCGTGAACACGACCGGCAGCCCCTTGGCGCGAAAGGCCGCGAGCAGCTTCTGGTTCGCCGGGATCACGCTGTCCATGCCGCCGCAAGTGAAGGGCGTGCCGGGGCGGGTCCAGCCATTGGCCATGTCGATAATGACGAGCGCCGCCTTCTTGCCGTAGCCGACGCGACGCTCGAAGCCGCGCTCGTTGTAGAAGGAGGAATTGCGCGCGAAGATCGATCGCAGCGTCTGGTCCAACACATCGGTCATGCCGCTTGTCTCCTGTTCTGCAATCGGGATCAGGCCGCCGGTTCCCAGACCGGCGTCTCGAGATCGATGACGGGGGCGAGAGCGGCGGCCATGGCGAGCAGCCGTGCATCCTCGAAGCGCGGCGCGACGATCTGGATGCCGACCGGCAGCCCCTTCGCGCCGGTGGTGCAGGGAATGCCCAGGCAGGGCACATGCAGCAGCGTCCACATCGCGTTGAAGACGTGGTCGCCGGTGTTGTAGCTGCCCTCGGGGGCCTCGCCGCAGGCGGCCGGCGTCAACACCACGTCGAACTCCGCATAGAGCGCCTCGAAGCTGCGCCGGCATTCGGCAGCAAGGTTATAGGCCGCGACCATCTGCTCGGCCGTGATGCCGAGCGTGTTGTTGGCGCGGTCGTGGAAATCCTTGTGCAGCCGCTCGCCGAATTCGAGAGACGCATCGAGGAAGGAGGCTATGCCTTCGCCCATCATGATCGTGTTCTGCGCCTCGAACATGCCGCCGAAGGGCTCCGGCAGGGTCAGGTCGACCAGCGTGACGCCGGCCTTGCGGAGGCGTTCGCAGGCGAGGTCGAAGGCGATCTCCCCGGCAGGCTCGATCTTGTTCCAGAACGGCGAGCGGCAGATCGCGACCTTGAGAGTCGAGAGATCCGGTGTCGCGATCTCGCCGACGCCGTGCAGCCGAAAGGCCTGGGCAACGAGGGCCAGGTCATCGACGGAGCGGCCATACCAGCCGATCGTGTCGAGCGTGTTGGAATACTGCTTCGCGCCTTCCCGGCTGATCGAGGACCATGTCGGTTTCAGGCCGTAGATGCCGTTGAACGAGGCCGGGCGGATATGCGAGCCGCCGGTCTGGGTGCCGAAGGCGAGCTGGACCTGCCGGTCGCCGACCGCGGCGCCCGAGCCGGACGAGGAGCCGCCCGGTGTATGGGCCAGGTTCTTCGGGTTGCGCGTCGCGGCCCGGCGACCGGCCGAGGCGAACTCGACCGTGTCGGTCTTGCCGAGGATGACCGCGCCTGAAAACCGCGCCACGCCGACGCAGGCCGCGTCACGGGCCGGCTGATAGCCCTGAAACACCGGCGAGTTATAGGTCGTCGGCATGTCGGCGGTGTCGATCATGTCCTTCACGCCGAAGGGCAGCCCGTGCAGGGCGCCCATGCTCGGGCGCTTGTCGAGTTCGCGGGCGGTCGCGATCGCCTTCGCCTTGTCGAGATGGAGCCAGGCCTTGACCTGGGGATCGCGCGCCTCGATGCGCGCGATGCAGGAGCGGATCAGGGTCTCGCTGGTGAGCTTGCCGTTGCGGATCCGGGCAGCGGCTTCGGAGGCTGTCAGAAAACAGGGTTCCATCGGATCTGGCTTTCTCAGGCGGCGGACAGGATGCGGAAGCGCTCTTCCGCATTGACGTCGATGACGGATTGCAGCGCCCGCGCCACGCCGAGCAGGCGGGCATCGGAGAGGCGTGGCCCGACCAGCTGGATGCCGACCGGCAGGCCGCGCTCGCCATGGATGGCGGGGATCGCGACGCAGGGCGCATGCAGCAGCGTCCACAGCCCGTTGAAGATCCAGTTGCCGACGGTGTGCAGGCCCTCGGGCGCCTCGCCGGTCGCGGCCGGAGCCAGGATCGCGTCGTAGCCCGAAGCGATCGCGTCGAACTCCTTGCGGCAGATATCGGCGAAGTCATAGGCCTCGACGAGGCGCTTCGGCGTCACGCCGCGGCCGCCCTCGACGGTCAGGCGCAGCTCCGGGTGGATCGTCGTGTTGTTGCGCAGATACTCGTCATGGAGCGCGACGCGGCCGTCGCCCCACATCACCGCCATATGGGCGTCGGCGAGATCGGCGAAATGCGCGGGAACCGCGATCTCCTCGACAATGGCGCCGGCCTTCCGCAGCCGGTCGACGCTCGCGGCCATGGCGGCCTTGGCGCCGGCTTCGGCCTGGTCCCAGAAGGGTGTCTCGTAATAGCCGATCCGCAGCCCCTTGGCCTCCGGCGCGGCGATCACTCCGGCGCCGTCCAGCCGGAAGGCCTGCGCAACCAGGATCAGGTCGTCGACGCTGCGGCCATACCAGCCGATCGTGTCGAGGATCGCTGAGATCATGTGGACGCCTTCGCGGCTGACCGTGCCCCAGGAGGGCTTGATCCCGTAGATGCCGTTGAAGGAGGCGGGGCGGATATGCGAGCCCGCCGTCTGCGTGCCGAAGGCGAACTGGACCTGGAAATCGCCGACCGCGGCGCCCGAGCCGGAGGAGGAACCGCCCGGCGTGTGCCCGCTGTTATAGGGATTGGTGCTGGCGGCCTTGCGCGAATTGAAGGCGAATTCGACCGTGTCGGTCTTGCCGAGGATGACGGCGCCGGCTTGGCGCACGATCGAGACGCAGGCCGCGTCCCGCGTCGGCCGGTGGCCCTGCCAGGACGGCGAGTTGTAGCTCGTCGGCATGTCGAAGGTGTCCATGATGTCCTTCACGCCGAAGGGCAGCCCGTGCAGCGGCCCCTTGACCGGGCGCTTGTCGACCTCACGCGCCTGCCGGATGGCCAGATCGGGATCGACATGAAGCCATGCCTTGACTACCGGATCGCGCGCCTCGATCCGCGCCAGGCAGGAGCGGATCAGCGTCTCGGACGTCAGCGTGCCAGCCTTCATCGCCGCGGCGGCCTCGGCCGCGGTCAGGAAACAGGGGTCGGTCTTGCTCATTTCAGGCCTCGGATCGGCGCGACGGTGAAGAGATGGGCGGGCTCGATCTCCTCGCTAGGCATGCGCGGAATGGCGAGGCCGGCCTCGCGGACGGTCGTCGCCAGCTCGGCTAGCCGGGCGAACTGAGCCTCTGGCAGGCCTTTCAGCCCGTGCCGCTCGGCATAGAGGCGGATCTCGTCGAGCCCCGTGGTCTTGCTGTCGGACATGCGTATCTCTCCGGATCAGAGCGAGGGGCGGCGATCGCGCCAGGGCGTCGCGGATTCGTAGGCCTGGGCGACGCGGAGCACCGTTTCCTCGTCGAAGAAGCGCCCGACGATCTGGGCGTTGAGCGGCACGCCGCCGGAATCGTAGCCGGTGCAAACCGACATCGCGGGGTGTCCGGTCACGTTGAACACCGTGGTCGCCGTGTCGGCGGTGAAGGGGATGATCGTGTCCGGCTCGTCGAAGCGCGGCGCGACATGGAAGGCGCCTGCGATCAGCAGTGCGTCGCAGGAGCGCACCAGCGCGTCGGTCGCATCGACCAGCGTCCGGCGCAGCCGCGTTGCGGCGAGATAATCGGCGGCCCGCAGCGTGAAGCCGGACATCATCTTCTCGCGCAGGGCCTGGCCCATCAGCGCGCTGCGCTCGAGGAAGTCGGTCTCGTGGATCGAGTAGGACTCGCCCCAGTTGATGACCTTGGTGACGGTTCGGTAGTCGGCCAGCGGCGCCGGCAGCCTGACCTCGCGGATGATCGCGCCCTGTGCCTCCAGGATGCGCACCGCCTCGTCCATAGCAGCCGCATTGGCCGCATCGAGTGCCTCGCCGCCCGGGCCGAGATCGCGCACATAGCCGATCACCAGCCCCTTCGCGCCGGCATGAAGCGACTTGCGATAGTCCGGCACGGCGACATCGGCGCTTGAGGGGTCATCGGCGTCATAGCCGGCGATCGCCTGCATCACGATCGCATTGTCCTCGACCGTCCAGGTCAGCGGCCCGGTGTGGTCGAGCGTCCAGCAGTTCGGCAGGCAATGCGCGCGGCTGACCCGGCCGAAGCTCGCCTTGAAGCCCTGCAGTCCGCAGGCCGCCGCCGGCAGGCGGATCGAACCGCCGGTATCGGAGCCGAGTGCGAACATCGCCGTACCTGCCGCGACCGAGGCTCCCGCGCCGGTCGAGGAGCCGCCCGTAAAGCGGGCCAGGTCCCAGGGATTGCAGGCCACCTCGAAGGGCAGGTCGTGATAGACCCCGCCGTTGCCGGTGCCGTATTCCCAGGTGTTGAGCTTGCCGAGCAGGATCGCACCCGCCGCCTCCAGGCGCGCCACCGCCGTCGAGGTCGTGCTGGACACATGGTCGAGCATCAGCCGCGAGCCGCCGGTCGTGCGGATGCCGGCGACGTAGTAGTTATCCTTCACCGCGAAGGGGATGCCATGGAGCGGCCCCTTCCAGCGCCCGGCCTTGATCTCGGCTTCCGCCGCCGACGCCGCGGCCCGCGCGCGCTCCGCCGTGACGGTGATGTAGCTCTTCAGGGTCGCGTCGACCGCCTCGATCCGGGCGAGGAAGGCTTCGACCAGCGTCACCGGCGAGAGCTGCCCGCCGCCGATCAGCCGCGACGCCTCGGCGACGCTCAGAAAATGCAGCGGCTTCTCCGCAGCGGTGAATTCGGCATTCGGGCTCGGCTTGTTCATGCGCTTGGCTTTCATTCGGCAGGCATGCGCGAGGGCACGGGAAGAGGCATGACTCCGGCCGCCCTCAGCAGCCGGAAGACGTAAGGCGAGGAGAGGATCACCAGGAAGATCCGGACCAAGTGGAAGGCGACGATGATCGGCACGTCGAGATGGAGCACCTTGGCGGTGATGCACATCTCGGTGACGCCGCCCGGCGAGGTGGCGAGGATCATGTTGGCCGGTGCGATCCCAGTGGCCTGCGCAACGGCGAGCCCGACGGCCGCACAGCCCGTCATCAGCACGAACTGGTTCAGCATCGCCGCGGGGATGAAGCGCTTCATGCTCGCAAGCAGGCTGCGCTCGAACTGCGAGCCGATCTGCGTTCCAACCAGCACCTGGCCCACAGCCGACAGCCAGGGCGGGACCGAGGACAGGCCGGCATCCGACAGGCCGAGAATGCAGCCCGCTGCCATCGGCCCGAGAAGCCAGGCATTCCGGAACTTGAAACGGTGCAGCAGTGCCGAGAACGCCAGCGAGAAGCCGAGCGTCACCACGAGTCCCGGTATCGAGAAGGGCAGCACGAGCGGGCCCGTCAGGCTGCTGCCGCCCGCGCCGCTGAATGTCAGCGCGCTCGGGATCACGATCGTCACCGTGACGACGCGCAGCAACTGCGTCACCGCGATCGGCAATGGCCGGCCGCCAAACCGCTCGCCAATCATGCTCATCTCGGCGACGCCGCCCGGCACGCTGCAAAAGAAGGCGGTGACCCGGTCGATGCCGGCCGTTCGCGCCAGCATGAACGAGGCCGCCCCACCGACGACCAGCGTCGTCATGCTGGCGAGGATGATGACCGGGAGGTGCGACAGCACGGTCTGCGCCGCCTCCGGGGTGAAATAGAGTCCGAGCGCCGTTCCCAGGACGAGCATGCCGGCGATCCGCCCGATGCGCGAACCCGCGACCGGCAGGCCGAAGAAGGTGGCGAGCCCGCTGAACACGATCGGGCCGATCATCCAGGGCAGCGGCGTGCCGACCCAGTTGAACAGCCCCCCGCCGACCGTACCGATGGCGAGGCCGAGCCCGACCCGGCCGAGAGATCCGAGATCAAGCATCGTCGCGGCCGTCAGCTCACCTTCAGCAGCGGCGCCTGGCCGAAGCCGGAGGCGCCGTCATATTGCAGGCATCGGGCGGCCTGGCCGGCGTCGAGCGGAACGAGCTCGGGCGGCAGCGTCAGGCAAGGCTCGCGCGCCGACGAGCAGCGCGGCGCGAAGGGGCACCCCGCCGGCAGGTCGGTGAGATCGGGCGGTGCGCCGGGGATCGGATCGAGCGTCACGCCGCGCATGTCGGCATGTATCGTCGAGTTCATCAGCCCCTGAGTGTAGGGATGGCGCGGCGCATCCATCACCTGCTCGACGGTGCCGGTCTCGACGAACTTGCCCGCATACATCACCGCGATCTTGTCGGCGACCTCACAGGCGACGCCGAGATCATGCGTCACGAAGATCGTCGCCATCCCGAGCTCGCGCTGGAGCTCACGCAGCAGCAGCAGGATCTGGATCTGCACGGTGGCGTCGAGAGCGGTGGTCGGCTCATCCGCCAGCAGCAGCTTCGGCTTGCAGGCAAGGGCGAGCGCGATCATGGCGCGCTGACGCAGGCCTCCCGAGAGCTCGTGCGGATACGCCTCGAGCCGGCGCTTGGCCGAGGGCACCTGCACCAGTTCGAGCAGCTGCAACGCCCTCGCATGCGCCGCGCGGTAGGAGATGCCCTCGTGGTAGACCAATGTCTCGGCGATCTGCTGGCCGATCGTGAAGACCGGATCGAGCGCCGTCATGGGCTCCTGGAAGATCATCGAGATCAACCCGCCGCGGATCTGGCGCAGCTGGTTGTCGCCGAGCGAGAGCACGTCGATGCCGTCGACCTGCACATGGCCTTCGAGCTTGGCGGTCGGCGGGAACAGCCGCATCAGCGCGCGCATCGTCACGCTCTTGCCCGAGCCGGACTCGCCGAGGATGCACAGCGAGGAGCCACGATCGAGTGTGAAGGATACGCCGTTCACCACGCGGACATCGAGGTCGCGCCCGATGAAGCGCACGGTCATGTCGCGGACATCGACCAGCGGCGCGGCGGATTGTGGTGCGGCGGCGTTCAATGCACGGCTCCTTCGGCCGGGGCCGCACTGTGACCGGAGCCCGGATGATGGGCGTGGCAAGCGACGGGATGGGCGGCCAGGCCGAGCACGCTGCCGAGCGCCGGAACCTTGTCGGTGCAGACGCCTTCGGCGATCGGGCAACGCGTGCGGAAGCGGCAGCCACTCGGCGGGTTGATCGGGTTCGGCGGGTCGCCCGAGAGCGGGGGCTTCTCCATGCGCCGGCGTGGATCCATCGAGGGCCGGGAGGCCAGCAGGGCGCGGGTGTAGGGATGCTTCGGTGACCGGTAGATCTCGTCCACCGGGCCGATCTCGACCGCCTTGCCGAGATACATCACCAGCACGCGATCGCTGATGTACTGCACCACGTTCAGGTCGTGCGAGATGAAGATGTAGGTCAGCTCGAGCTTGCGCTTCAGCTCCTGGAGCAGGTTCAGCACCTGCGCCTCGACCGATTTGTCCAGCGCCGAGACCGCCTCGTCGAGGATCAGCAGCCGCGGGCTCATCGTCAGGGCGCGGGCGATGTTGACGCGCTGGCGCTGTCCGCCGGAGAGCTCGTGCGGATAGCGTTGCGCGAACATGTCCGGCGTCAGACCGACCATGCGCAGCATCGAGGCGGCGCGGGTCTTGGCCTCCTTGCTCGCGATGCCCTGCGCGACCAGTCCGAAGATGATCGAATCCTCGATCGTCATCCGCGGGTTGAGCGAGGAATAGCTGTCCTGGAAGACCATCTGCATCTGCCGCCGGAGGTCGCGGACGGTCAGCCCGCGCACGGCGCCGACGGCGTCGCCGTCGAAGATCACCTCGCCGGAATCCGGCGTCATCAGATGCATCAGCAGCCGCGCCGTCGTCGACTTGCCACAGCCCGATTCACCGACGATGCCGAGCGTCTCGCCCTTGTTGACGATCAGGTCGACGCCATCCACGGCCTGGACCCAGGCCTGTGGCCGGCCGAGCAGCCCGCCGCGGATGGGGAAGTGCTTCTTCAGCCCCTCGACGATGAGGAGGGGCTGGGCGGGGCCACCGCGGTCGCGCGGATCGGCCTCGTTGGGGATGCTGGTCATATGCGTGCTGCGCTTGCCAGGAGGGGAAGGGACGGTGCTCATCGGGGCCCTCACTGCTTCACGTCCATCGCCGCGCGCAGCCCGTCGCTCATCATGTTGAAACACATGGAGGTGACGAAGATCATGATGCCGGGAATGATCGCGTTGATCGGCGCGACATAGATCGCCTGGCGCAGCGCGTTCAGCATCAGGCCCCATTCCGGCTCGGGCGGGGTGACGCCGAGCCCGAGGAAGGAGAGGCCCGATGCGAGCACGATCGAGACGCTGATCAGGCTGGAGGAATAGCTCAGGATCGGACTGGTGACGTTCGGCACGACATGCGCAGCGACGATCCGCCAGTTCGCGGCGCCCGTCGCCCGGGCCGCCTCGACGAAGTCCTGGTTGCGCATCTGCGTCGCGACGCTCTCGGCCACGCGCGCCACCGGCGGAATGAAGACCAGCGTCAGTGAGAAGATCGTGTTGCCGATGCCAGCGCCGAGTACGCCGGAGATCGCGACCGCGAGCAGAACCGACGGGAAGGCGTAGAAAATGTCGATCACGCGCATGATCAGCATGTTGACCGCGCCGCCGACATAGCCGGCGATGATGCCGAGCGTGCCGCCGATCAGGGTCGCTAGCAGAACCGGTGAGAAGCCAGTGAACAGCGACAGCCGGCCACCGTAGATCAGCCGCGAGAGCAGGTCGCGACCGAGCTCGTCGGTGCCGAGCCAGTAGCGGGCATCGCCAGGTGCGATCAGCCGGCGCGCCATCGAGGTGCGGTAAGGATCATGCGGCGCGATGAAGGGCGCGAAGATCGCCGCGAGCACGATCAGCATGAGGATCCCCAGGCAGATCATCGTGACCGGGTCGCGCATCATCCGGCGGAAGACGTTGCGCCAGAAGCTGCGCGTCGCCGGGCGCTTGCCCTTGGCCGGAGTTCCAGCGATTGCGATAGTGGATTGGGACATGGTGTCGTTCCCGTCAGGCGCGCTTGATGCGCGGATCGACTGCGGTCTGAAGGATGTCGACGCCCAGGTTGATCAGGACGAAGAACATCGACAGCACCAGGATCGTGCCCTGCAGCATCGGCAGGTCGCGCGTGAAGATGGCGTTGTTCAGAAGGAAGCCGGTGCCGGGCCAGGAGAACACGGTCTCGACCAGGATCGAGCCGCCGAGCAGCTGGGCCACCTGCAGGCCCATCACGGCGAGTACGCTCGGCAGGGCGTTCTTGACGACATGGACGAAGACGCGCCGGCCCGGCAGCCCCTTGGCGTAGAGCGTCTGCATGAAGTCCTGCTTGCGCACATCGGCGATCGTGCCGCGCACCGCACGCGCGATGATGCCGGCCGGAATGACCGAAAGCGTCAGCGCCGGCAGGATCAGGTATTGCAGGCTTTCCCAGTTGAAGCCGAAGGAGCCTGAGCCGCCTTCGCCCATTCCGGTCGCCGGCAGCAGGTTCAGATTGACCGCGAAGATCACGATCATGACCATGCCGAGCCAGTAATGCGGGATCGATACGCCGGTGGTTGAGACGGTCGTGATGGCCCGGTCGGTCGGGCTGCCGACGAGATAGCCGGAGGCGACGCCGAACAGGCAGCCGAGCACGAAGCCGAAGAGCACCGCGACGGAGGCGAGCGTCAGCGTGTTGACGATGGCCGGCAGCACGTCGGTGAGCACGGGCCGGTTCGTCATGATCGAGGTGCCGAAATTGCCGCTGCAGACATGGCTCAGCCATTTCAGGAACTGCACTGGCAAGGGACGGTCGAAGCCGTAGGCGACGCGGATCTGCGCAATCGTCTCCGGCGAGGCGCCTTCCGGGATCACCGCGCTGAGCGGGTCGCCCGGCGCGAGATGGATCAGCGCGAAGCAAACCAGCGAGACACCGAGCGCGATCGGGATCGTGTAGAGGATGCGGCGCAGCACATAGACGAGCATGCGAGGTGCCCTTTCCGGGACGGCAGGGCCGAGGCTCGCCGGCGGGGCAAGATCTGTCCCACCGGCGCTCCCAGCCCGGGGAGGCGGATTATTCGACGACGACCTGGGTCAGATCCTGGAACCAGCTTTGCGCCTGGACGAAGCCCTTGACGTTGGGGCGCAGCGCACGCGGGTTGAGGTCGTGGACCATCCAGATCCACATCGCCTCGTCGACGATGCGGGCATGAAGCTCGCTCAGCACCTTGGCCTGCTCGTTGGCGTCGAAGGTCGACTTTGCCTTGACCGCCAGTTCATCCGCCTTGGGGTCGTTGTAGCCGCCCCAGTTGAAGCCGGCGGGAACCTTGGAGCCGGAATAGGCCGTCGCGATCAGGCCGATATCCGGATCCCAGTAGCCCCAGGAGTTGTTGACGCCGTGGCGCCCCTTGTTTTCGGGAGCCCAGGCGCCCTGCCGACGGCGGGTGCGCAGCGCCTCCCAGTCCAGCACCTCGAACTCCATGTCGATGCCGACGTCGCGGAAGTTCTCCTTGATGAACTCGTTCATTGGCAGCGGCTGCATCTGGCCGGAGCCGGCCGGGGAGATGATCATCTTGATCTTGGCCGGCTTGTCGGGGCCGTAGCCGGCCTCCTTCAGCAGCTTCTTCGCGGCTTCCGGGTCATATTTGATCTGGAAGGTCGGCTTGCCGAACCAGGGATGCTTCTCATCGACCATGCCCTTGGCCGGCGCGGCGAGACCGCCCAGCATCTTGACCAGCCCGTCGCGGTCGATCGCGAGATTGGCGGCCTTGCGGACACGGACGTCCTTGAACGGCGAATCGTCGAGATAGGAGATCTGATAGGGCCAGATATGCGGATAGACGTTGGTCACGATCTGCATCTTCTGGGCCTTCAGCCGCGGCACGGAATCCGGCGGCGGCGCCTCGACCCAGTCGACCTGGCCGGAGAGCAGCGCCGCGACGCGGCTGGTGGCGTCCGGCATCGGCAGCAGCACGAGCCGGTCCGACTTGGTGATGCGGGTCTTGTCCCAATGGCCCGGGAAGCGGACGAGCTCTGCGCGCTCGCGCGGCTTGAAGGATTCGAGCATCCACGGCCCGGTGCCGGAGGGTTTCTCAGCGAACTTGCCCCAGTCCTTGCCGAGCTCTTCCCAGCGCTTCGGGCTGGACATGAAGATGCTCGCGAGGTTGTAGGGCAGCACCGCGTCGACGACCTTCGTGGTGATCTCGACGGTATAGTCGTCGATCTTCTTCCAGCTCGCGATCGAGGTGTAGTACTGGCCACCCTGGTTCGACTGCGCCTGGTCGAACTGCGGCGACTCCTTGTTCATCAGCTTGTCGAAGTTGAACACCACGGCATCGGCGGTGAACTCCGAGCCGTCATGGAACTTCACACCCTTGCGCAGCTTGAAGGTCCAGACCTTCTGGTCGGCCTCGCTGACGGTCCAGCTCTCGGCCAGCGCCGGGATGACCGGGGCGGCCTTGTCGCCCTTCGAGAGGTCCCAGCGCGTCAGCCCGTCATAGATGGTGAGCCCCATGAAGCGGATGCCTTCGGCACCCTGGCTTGGCTGGCCCGTGGTCAGCGGGATGTCGCCCGCGGTCATCGCGACCCGCAGCACGCTCTGCTTGGCCTGCGCCAGCGCGCCTTCCTGTCCCGCCACGGTGCCGATCGCACCCAGCGAGACTGCCGAAAGAAGTTTCAGGAACGAACGTCGAAGCATGATTTCAGCCTTTCCCCTGTTGTCGTTTGGCCGGTCATCGCGCGTTTCCCCGTCTGCTCTGCCGTTCGGCCTTGTTCTGGTGTCCCGTGCCGGCGGATCGTTCAGACCTGCACCGGCATGAATTTGCGCGGATCGAAGACATGCGCCGGCTCGTCGGCCCGATCGCGCCCGCGCCGCAGCCGCATCAGCGTCGGCTCGACATGCGAGTAGGCCTCGACCAGCTCCTCGAAGAGTTCCGGCGTCAGGTTCAGCCCGGCATTCTTGGCGAGGACGGCGATCTCCTCTCGCGTGGCGGGTTCGGGCGGGACGGTCTTGCTCATGGTCGTGATCCGCTGCGTTCAGGAGAGTGCGGGCTTCGCGAGATGCCAGTCGGTCGCGCGCTGATAGGCATCGCCGACGCGCAGCACCGTCGCCTCGTCGAACGGCCGCCCGCCGATCTGCAGCGATAGCGGCAGCCCCTTGGACGAGAAGCCGCAGGGGATGTTCAGAGCCGGCATGCCGGTCAGGCTGAACGGCATGGTCGCGAGCTGGCGCTTCTTGAAGAAGTCGAATCCGTCGGGCTCGGCCGGGTCGGCAGGCGCCATCCAGCCCGCCGTGACCAGGAGGTCGAAGCGGCCGAACAGCGCCATCGTCCGCGTTGTCAGCTCGGCTCGCCAGCGCATAGCCTGGACATAGTCTTCGGCCCGCACCAGCGCTCCGACCATGACGCGGCTGCGCAGCAGCTTGCCGAAATCCTGCGGCCGCTCGCGCATGTCCTGCTCGTGCACGGAGAACAGCTCTGCGGTCGAGATCGCCGTCTTGGCGTCGACATAGTCGCGCAGGGGATCGAGCGTCACCGTCTCCACGCTGGCGCCAAGGCCGCGCAGGACAGCAACGGCAGCGTCGACCGCGTCGACGACCTCCTCGGTCGCCTCGTCTTCATACCAGTGACGGACGAGCCCGATCCGCAGGTCTTTCACCGAGCCCGTCAGCGCAGCGAGGTAATCCGGCACCGGCTCGTCGATCGAGCCCGGATCGCGCGGGTCATGGCCGGCGCAGGCGCCCAGCATCACCGCACAGTCTTCGACGGAGCGCGTCATCGGCCCGCAATGATCGAGCGAGAAGGTGTTCGGATGCACGCCGCGCCGGCTGACCCGGCCATAGGTCGGCTTCAAGCCCGAAATGCCGCACATCGCCGCCGGCCAGCGGATCGAGCCGCCTGTATCGGTGCCGATCGCCGCCGGCACGAAGCGGGCGCCGACGGCCGCGCCCGAGCCCGACGATGAGCCGCCCGGTAGATAGTCAGGGTTCCACGGATTGCGCGCCGGCGGCCAGGGCAGATCCCAGGACGGGCCGCCGATCGCGAACTCGAAGGTTGACGTCTTGCCGATCAGCACGCCGCCGGCCGCTTCGAGCTTGGTCGCGACGGTCGCGCTCTCCTGAGGGAGGCGCTGCTCGAAGATCTTCGAATGCGATGAGGACAGGATCCCGGCCGTATCGACATTGTCCTTGAGCGCGAACGGAATGCCGTGAAAGGGCCCCCGGTCGATGCCGTTCGCCAGCTCCCGCGTCGCAACCGCCGCCTGGTCGAGCGCCCGCTCTTTCGTGACCGTGATGAAGCTGTTCAGTGCGCCGTCATGACGTTCGATCCGGTCTAGGCAGGCTTGCGCGAGATCCTCGGCAGAGATCGTCCCTTCACGCATCAGGCGCCCCATCTCCAGAACGCTGCAGTCCAGCAGCGTGTCTGCGATCCGTGGCGCGTCTTCGATGGCCGACATGGCTATCCCTTTCGGGTCCGCATGATTGTGTACAATCCGAACAGGCACTCTCGGGCCAGAAGCGGAGGCAGCTTTGGACCTGTCAGCAATCACCGTGCCAAACGCGGTTGCCGGCCATGCGCCTGAGGGGCGTCGCTTGCATTTGAGGCTCGAACGCTCGCGTAGCTGCAGACTTCTTTGGCGCTTCAGTCGGTTTCCGGACTGAAAGACACCGAGACATCGATGCTGCGCTTCAGGCGTTGATGACGCGCACTCCGTCCAGCCGACCCATCTGCGGATGATCAAAGCCGTAGAGCAGGGAATGATGCCGCCGAAACGGCCAGCAAAGGCCAGGGCGAGCCGACGTCGCTTGGGCGACGTTTAAAATTGTCGTTCATTTTCAAATGATTATTGTTCAATTGATCAAATCGCGAGCGCCTGCGTAAATTGTGTACAAAGCATGAGCTCGGTGAAAATGACTATGGCCGGCGCGTTTCGCTCTGGTTACAGCGGGGCTGGGGAGGCCGTCATGGTGACACGGACCGAGTCAGTTACCCGCCGGCTTCGCGCAGCGGTTCTCGATGGCAACTACGCGCCCGGAGCGCGGCTCAACGAAATGGCCTTGGCCGAGACGATGCAGGTTTCGCGCACGCCGGTCCGTGCGGCGCTGAGCGTCCTGTTCGCGGAAGGATTGCTCGATCACGAGCCGAACTGCGGATACGTCGTGCGCTGCCTGTCCCTGGACGAGGCCGTGCACATCTATGCGGTCAGGGCGAACCTCGAGGGGTTGGCCGCCCGCCTCGCCGCCGAAGCGGGCATCGCCTCCGCACAGCGCGAGCGGTTTGAGGCGACCCTCCAGGAAATGGAGACACTCGTCAGCGGCGACGCCTGGGGCGATATCGAGCGGCAGCGCTGGGGCGATCTCAACATTGCGTTCCACGGCATGATTTGCAGCGCGAGCGGCAACGGCTATCTCGGCAACTCCATCCAGCGGACACGGACCCTGCCGCTCCTCACGGAATCCGGTGTCAGGACGTTCCTCGCCGAACGGGCTGTCGTCTGGTGGGATCGCGCCGCCTACCGCCGATCCCAAGACGACCACCTCGACATCGGAGAGGCCATTCTGGCGCGTCAGGGCGTGCGGGCCGAGGCCGTGATGCGGGAGCATATTGAGCGCGCCGGTCGGCTGATAGGGCGCAAGCTTGCCAATCAAACGGATGCCGCGCTCGCGCTTTCATAGGCCGGAGGCCAGCCTTACTGGCGCGGCTCCCACTCCCGGCGCGCGAGGGCAAGCCAGCCATTGTCGTAGATCGGTTGCCCAACGATCGACAAAGGCCCTCCGGCATCGTCCCTGAGCTGGTTGAGCGGGACGCCGTTTGCATCCGTGTTGAGACTGGGTCGACCAGCGATCCGAGCGCATCCGAGCATCAGCGGGAACGCCCCATTGGCCAGACGCAGGCCGCCTCTCGTGTCGCTCGGATAATGTACACCGAGGACCTCGCGGAGCTTCGCGATGCGCTCGGCCAGCATCCAGAACGGACTCGGCTGGCCGTTGGGGTTGGTGGGGCTTGGCGGGAGAGGTCCCAGCGCCACCGGCACGACCTGCTCCAGGCATTTCGCAATCAGGTAGGACTGGGTGGCATGCCCGCTAGGATAGGCCGGATGCCCCGGAGGATCGATCGGCGCGAGCAGGCTCGGATCGAGGCGGACAGGCCGCGGGCGATTGAATATGTCCTTATAATACATGCACAGATATTGCCCGATCCGCAGTGCCGTTGCCGAGAGATAATAGGTGTATGGATGGGTCTGGAGGCTGAATTGCAGCAGGGCTCGAAAATAACCGATGATACCGTTGCGTTGAGCTAAGGCTTCAGCCATCGCGCCGGATCGAAACTGCGCCAGTCGGCGCAGGTGCTTCAATTCCCGCTGAAGCGTCGAGCAGTTATCGCCATCGACGTCAGATATCAGATCGATGTCTGCCTGCATGTTGGCGAGCTGCATGAGTTTGGTCCAGGCAGCCTCACCTGCGGCATTCTGCAACTGCACGAACTCCGCAAGAACGAGCAAGGACGCGTTGTCGGGCGTAAAATCGGTCAGGCGCGGCTCGATCACGTGGGGTGCGATGGGCCAGCAATCGGTCGGCAAACTGGGTGGCCAGGCATGGCCCAGGCGCGGCGGCCAGCGATGGCCGCGATAATCGCTTTCGCCTGTCCGGATTCCCATTTCCGGCGCGGCGCCGATGGGGCGGAAGACGGAGCGGCGGCCGCCGCCCAGCGCATCGAAGTTCTCGAAGCCCTCTGCGCCGTCGGCCCCATCGGCTCCGTCAGCCCCGTCGGCCGGCCCGAATGCTGCATCGCGCGCCATGTTCCCCTCCGGATTAGGAATTTGAGTGCTGTCAGTCCCTCGCTGTCAGTTCGGCAGACCCGCTTCCTGCAGATGCGTGGTGAAGGCCTCGCGCAGACCCGGTTCGAAAAACGGGAGGCGCGTGCGCGAATAGGCCCCCAGCGAGAAGCCGGGGCGCACCGCCATGAACCGGGCAGCGACCTGCCGGGCATCCTCCGGCACGCCCGCCGCCGCCAGAGCCGCCGCGAGCAGCAGGAGCGTCGCTCCGTGCAACGGATTTTCAGCCAGGGAGCGACGTTGCCATCGCACGGCCTCCTCGAAGCTGCCGCTGGCATAGTGCGCAATGCCCAGAAACATGAGCTGCGAGTAGCGCATCGGGTCATGCGGCGAGAGCCGCAGCCCTTGCTCGGCGCGACGCACGGCCTCCTCGCCTTTTCCGAGATAGGCGAGCGTCGCGCTCGACAGCGTCCAGACGAGGGGGTGGTTCGGGCAGGCCACGAGAGCCTCGTTGAAACACTGCAGCGCAGCGTCGCTGTCTCGCCGCAGCATCGTGTTCATGTGCCCCATGGTGGCCAGGGCCAGTGCGTTCGTCCGGTCGATATTGGTGGCGCGCGTCGCGAGCGCCAGGGCTTGCGACGCGTCGTCATCCGGATCCTGCGACCACCCGCGCCCGATCCGCACGCTGTGCCATCGTGCCGCCCAGGCGACCGGCAGGGCAAAGTCGGGCTCTTCCACCATGGCCTCGGCCAGGTAGCTGCGCGCGCGCTCGAACGTGTCGTAGTCAGCGCTCCCGATCGTATAGAGCGCGCGCAGCATCCGGTCATAGGCGGTCATGCTCTCCGGCGCCTTGCGCATCGCGCGCTGGAGTTCGGCCGAGCGGACCTGTGGCGCTAGTCCCATCGCGATCTTGCGGGCGACTTCGTCCTGCAGATCGAAAATCTCGCCGATGCCGATACGCGCGCGCTCGCCCCAAAGCGTCGCGCCCGAATGCGTGTCGCAAAGCTGCACCGAGACGCCGTATCCCCGAGTCATGCGGCGCATGCGCCCGAGGAGTGCGTAGCGTACGCCCAGCGCGCGGCCGACTTCCCGGGGGTCCGGCTGGCGCCCGCGGAAGATCGCGCTCGAAGCCGGGGAAACGACGAACAGCTCGTGCAGGCCGGCCAGCGACATGCCGACGTCCTCCGCGAACCCGTCCGCGAAATGAGCATCGTCCGCGTCCCCGCCCTGATCGAGCAGCGGGAGAACGGCCAGGGACGGCAGCCCCGCTGCCGCCTGAATCGGAGACGTGACGGGCACCAGCTCGGTCTCGATCGCGAACAGGCGCGCGCGCTTCTGGAAGCCCTTCAGCTCGGCATATCCCAGCTCTCGCAGATCGACCTGAGCCGAGGCATCCAGCGCATCGCGCGCACGCTCGGAGATCACGATCCCGCCGGGCGCTGCGTGAGACTGCAGCCGCGCCGCGAAATTCACCGCGTCTCCGAAAATCTGGGAGTTACTCTCGAAGACGTCGCCGATATGGATTCCGATGCGGAGCACGACAGGCACGGGGTCAACAGAGCCTGCGGCCTCGAGATCGGCCCTGACGCCGTGCTGGATCGCGCGGGCCCATGCGACGGCATCGCCCGCGTTCTGGAACCCGGCCAGGACACCGTCGCCCAGCACATCCACGATCCGGCCTCGGCACCGTTGCGTCTCAGGCTCGATCAAGCCGCGCAGGAGAGCCATCCACCGCCCGTAGGTTCCATGCTCGTCAGCGGCCATGAGCGTCGAGTAGCCAACGACGTCAGCGAAGGCGATGGCGACCGTGCGACGCTCGCCATGGCCCGGCGTGGCTACATTTCCGCTGGCGTCGACGTCGGAAGCGAACACCATCGGCACACCCGTCTAAGGCTGGATCCGATCGGTCGGGACGCCGCGCGCCGGCACCCGGGGTCTGAGGATTATCATGGCGCTCGAAACGCCCTGACGCTAGTCTTTTGAAAGCGCGGTCGGCGCAAGCCGGCCCGCGGCAGGATCGGGGGGCTCAGCATGTCGGACCCGAACGAAATCCGCCTGGTATTGTCGGTCGCAGGGTGGGATGATCTGCGCGAGGCTTACGAAGCCTGGGACGCCGACGCAGTCCAAAGGCAACTCAACGCGAGAATGCGCCTGGGCCGCGACGACCTGTTTAGCGTGGTTGCATACCCGTCGAACATTCCAATCCCCGATGGCGTCGACATCAGCCGGGAACAGCTCCGCAAGTTTCTGGTATTCGGGATCATTTTTCATGGCGACCACGAAGCGCTGGAAGCCTTTGCCAACAGCGTGCGCGAGACTTTTGGGCCCGAGGCCGGCGTCGGGGCGGATCTCGTTGTCAGCCCCGCGCAGGATCATTTCTGGACTCATTGGTGCCCCAACGAGGCCCGCGACGGGCTGATGGGGGATCGCGCCACGGCGCTCAGGATGATCCGGGCCGACCAGGCGCTCCTCATAGAGGCAGAGCTCCCCGGGCCTGAGCCAGTCAATCTGGTCTTCGTGGATACCGGCTTGCCTCAGGCTCTGCTTCCCGCAGGCGGCTTCAAGGGTTGGCCGGTTCTGGAGGATCCGACGCGCCCGGGCGGTGACGTTCGATTTCCGGGCCATCCGCTAACCTCTCACGGGGAAATGGTGGCGCGAAACGCGCGGGCCGTTGCGTTGGCGGCGGCGCCTCCGGCCAGGCTCAAACTCCTGGACTGCCCGGCAATCCCCGATGGCATCACGAAACTGCCGGTCTTCCTGCATTCGGTCGTCGCTGCACTGTTTTCTATACTCGTCACTATCACCACGGGCTCGCGGAGGACGGAAGGCTGGGTGATCTGCAACGCTTGGGGGGTTTTCGATCCGACCGTGAAACCGGGCCAGATCGATTATGCCGCCAATCCCCACCACCCGATCGCGGTTGCCTTGCGGTTGCTGGATGTGATTGGCGCCGACCTTGTCTTCGCGGCCGGCAATTGCGGCCAGTTCTGCCCGCACCCACGCTGCTCTCCGGAGTTCACCGGCCCCGGCCGCAGCATTAACGGGGCCAATGCGTTGCCGGAGGTGCTGACGGTGGGGGCTGTGCGCAACGATCGGCTTTGGCTGGGATATTCGGGCCAGGGGCCTGGAATCGACGGCATGGCCCATGACAAGCCCGACATCTGCGCGCCCAGCCAGTTCGCGAGCGACGACTATCCGGGCAGCAACACCGGCACCTCCGCGGCATGCGGTCTCGCGGCAGGCGCTGTTGCGCTCCTGCGCACGAAATGGCGGCGCTCTCCCATACCGGGGCCCAACGAGCTTGCGAATAGGATCCGGGAGGCGGCGGTTCAGCCCTACGGGCCCGCAGGCTGGCAGCAGCGAACCGGGTACGGCATTCTTAATCTCGTGGAGACCGCGGCAACCATGAATCGGCACGCAGCGACCGCAGCGCAGCCGAAGCTCCGCTCGACAACCGAAAGCGCATAGCCCGCTTCCAGGGCTGCCCCTCGTAAAGAAATGCTCCTGTCGGCCCACGACCCAGGCTTCTCACCGGCCGACGCTGTGATTGCCTGAGCTTCGTCATCAACCTGTCGTGAAGCCGTTTGCAGAACCGGGTTTCCAATTCTGCGACCGGGCCAGATGCTTCGCTTTTTCCTCCTTCGCCTTCTGCGCGCTCTGCTGACCGTCATGATCTGCGTGTCGGCGGTGTTCATCGCGCTGCGCCTTGCCGGCGACCCGGCGCAGATCATGCTGCCGAGCGATACGCCGCCGGATGTGGTCGCCCATTATCGTGACGCTTGGGGCCTCGACCGGCCCTTAGCCGAGCAGTATCTGCTCTATATCAAGAGCGCTGTTCGCGGCGATTTCGGCCTCTCCTTCGCCGATGACCGGCCGGCTTTCACCGCCGTGATCGAAGCCCTGCCGAAGACCTTCTTGCTCGGCTCATCGGCGCTGATGCTGGCGCTTCTCGTCGGGCTGCCGCTGGGTGTCCTGGCCGCCCTTCGCCACAACCGCGCCGCCGATCGCCTCGCCATGACCATCGCGGTGTTCGGCTACGCCATCCCCGTCTTCTTCTTGGGCATCCTGCTCATTCTGCTTTTCGCGCTGAAGCTGCGCGTGCTGCCTTCAGCCGGCTCGGACAGTCTCTGGCACCTGATCCTGCCGACGGTGACGCTCGGCCTGCCGCTTGCGGGAAGGTTGGCGCGCTTTGCGCGCACGGCGACGCTCGAAGTGCTCGGCAAACCCTATATCCGGGCCGCGCGGGGCCGAGGCGTGATGCCGCTGGCCGTGATCATCCGGCACGCCCTGCCCAATGCGGCCGTGCCGCTGCTGATGTTCATCGGCATCGAGATCGGCCATATCCTGGCTGGCAGCGCCGTGGTCGAGAGCATCTTCGCCTGGCCCGGCGTCGGCCGGCTGCTGGTCGATTCGGTTTCGACGCGTGACCTGGCCGTGGTCCAGGCCGTGATCTTCACCGTGACGATCATCATGGTCGGCGCCAACCTCCTGGTCGACATCGCGCATATTCTGATCGATCCACGGCTCGGCGGGTTTTCCCGCGCTCTGGGGAAGCAGGCCTGATGAGCACGGTCGGTCTCGTCTCCGCGCCGGCGCCGGTCGCGCGCGCCTCCAAAAGCAGGATGTCTCCGGTCGTCAGGATCTCGGCCGGCTTCCTCTTCTTCGTCGTGCTGGTGGCGCTGCTGGCTGATTGGCTGGCGCCCCTCCCCTACACGGCGCAGAACCTCGCCGCGCGGCTGAAGCCGCCGATGACAGAATCCGGCGGCATGACCTACTGGCTCGGCACCGACCAGCTCGGCCGCGACATCCTGAGCCGGATGATCTTCGCCGTCCGCACCTCGATCCTGATCGCGGTGATGGGCACGCTGATCGGCGCGGTCTTCGGCACGATGCTGGGTTTCATCGCGGCGCGGCTGCGCGGCTTCGTCGATCAGGCCATCATGATGCTGGTCGATGCACAGGCGGCGATCCCGGCGCTGTTCCTCGCGCTGACCATGCTCGCCTTCTTCGGCAACAATATCGTCCTGTTCATCATCCTCGTCAGCATCGACGGTTGGGACCGCTACACGCGGCTGGCGCGCGGCCTCGTCGTTTCCGAGCAGGAAAGCGACTACATCAACGCCGTCGAGGCACTCGGCGCCGGATCCTCGCGCGTCATCCTGCGCCACCTCCTGCCGAATATCGCTGCGGCGCTGGTGGTTCAGGCGACGCTGAACTTCCCCGGCACGATCCTGCTCGAGACCTCGCTCTCCTTCCTCGGGCTGGGCGTGCAGCCACCCGGCACCTCGCTCGGGCTGATGCTCGGCGAAGGACGCCGCTATTTGCTCAACGCCTGGTGGATCGCGGTCTTTCCGGGCCTGACGATCTTCCTGACGACGCTGTCGATGAGCCTGTTCGGCGATTGGCTTAGGGATCGCCTCGACCCCACGAGCGAGAGGCATTGAAGCGATGCGGCGCAGTGCCTTCCTCGATGCGGATCGTCCCCTCGCCATCGCCCATCGCGGCGGGGCGCTGCTCGGGCCGGAGAACACGGCGGAAGCGTTCGCAGCCTCGATCGCAGCCGGTGCCGACATCCTGGAAACCGATCTACGCTTCAGCGCGGACGGCGCGCTCGTCTGCCTGCACGACGCCGATCTGGCGCGCCTCGCCGGCGATGCCCGTCGGGTCGCCGAGACCGATCTCGCAACGCTGCGGACCGCCCTGCCCGGCCTGCTGACGCTCGACGCAGCGATCGCCGCCTCCGCGCCGCTCGGTCTCCTGCTCGACGTCAAGCTGCGTGAACCACGCATTCTGATGCCGATCCTCGCCGCGCTGGATGCGGCGGATGCGCTTCCGCGTGCCCTGCTGGGCCTGCGCGACATCGATCTGATCGCCGCCGCCCGAGCGCTGTCGCCGGATGCCACGATCCTCGCGCTGGTGCCCGATCCCGACTCCGTAGCCCAGGCGCGGGCCGCTGGCGCCGACTGGTTCCGGCTCTGGCAGGGCGATGCGACGCTGGAGCGGCTCGCCGCCGTGCGCAAGGCCGGTATGGGCTCCGTCATCATGGTCGGCCAGCCCCGCTCGGTGGCCGAACCGGGCTACCCGCCCTTTCCCGTCGGGCGCATCGATCAGGGTGGCGTCGCACATGTCCTGGCGCTCGGTCCCGACGCCGTGATGCTCGACGATCCGCGCCTTCTGCTCACGGCACGCGCTGTCACCCGCCCGTCGTCAATCTGATGCAAGGCAGTCGCATCGCGGCGCCGACGAGCCGGCGCCGAGCGGATGTTTCACGAGGATTTCCCATGCCCGTCCTGTCCCGCCGCCGTTTCATCGAAGGCGCCGCTGTCCTGCCGGTCGCGCTGGCCGCGTCGCCCGCCTTCGCTGCGGATGACCGCCGCCCGAACTTCACGGTCGCCGTGGCTGATCTGCCCGCGACGCTGGAGCCCGCGCGCGAGCTTTCCAATGTCGGCACCCGCGTCACCTACTCGATCTTCGATACGCTGATCCGGCGCGATTTCCTCGGCGCGGCCGATGGCGGCGGCTCCGAGCTGAAGCCGCATCTGGCGACGAAATGGGAGCGGGTCTCGCCGCAGGAACTCGTCGTCACGCTGCGCCAGGGCGTCAAGTTCCACAATGGCGACGAGCTGACGTCCGAGGACGTCGTCTACACCTTCCGCGAAGGCCGGATGTGGGGCGAGAAGGCCCAGATCCCCGGTGGCAGGCCCTATTTCGGCATCCTCGCCAGCGTCGAGCCGGTCGACCGCTACACAGTGCGCTTCAAGACCAAGGTCGCCGACGTTCTGCTGGAGCAGCGCCTTGCCTCCTGGTGCGCCTGGATCGTCAACAAGCGCGCCTATGAGGCGATGGGCTTCGAGGCCTATTCGCGCAAGCCCGTGGCCACCGGCCCTTACCGTGTCGTCTCCCATTCGGCGGCCGATGCGACGGTGCTGGAAGCCTTCGACGACTATTTTATGGGCAAGCCGACGGCCAAGCGCGTCACCTTCAAGCGCGTGCCGGAGCTGGCGGCGCGCGTCGCCGGCCTGGTCGCAGGGGATTACGACCTCGTCACCAACATCCCGCCCGACCAGATGAGCGTGGTCGGCGGCTACAAGGACATCGACGTGCGCTCGGTCGTTCTCGCGAACGTCCACGTCCTCGCCTATAACGACCAGGACAAGGTCCTCGCCGACAAGCGAGTGCGCCAGGCGCTGAACTATGCGATCGACCGGCAGAAGCTCGTCGAAGCGCTCTGGCAGGGCACCGCGGAGGTCCCGGCGAGCCACAACTTCCCGGAATACGGCAAGATGTTCGTCGAGGGCCGGAAGCTCTCCTACGATCCGACCAAGGCCAAGGCGCTGCTCAAGGAGGCCGGCTACAAGGGCGAACCGATCGTCTATCGCACCATGGCGAACTACTACACCAATGCGCTGGAAGCCGGGCAGATCCTGATCGAGCAGTGGAAGGCCGTCGGTATCAACGCCTCGCTGCAGGTCGTCGAGAACTCCACCCAGATGCGCGCGGCGAACACGCAGATCTTCAACTGGTCGAACTCGACGCGCCTGCCCGATCCGCTGGGCTCGATCTGGGTCGCCTGGGGCCCGGCCGGCGAAATTCAGGTCTCGAAATTCTGGACCTCGACGCAGGCCTTCAACAAGGCGGGCACGGCGCTCGAGGCCGAGACCGATCCTACCAAGCGCAAGGCGCTCTTCACCGAAATGCTCGACAGCTGGGAGGACGAGGCGCCGGCCACGATCCTCTACCAGCCGAGCGAGGCCTACGCGATCAAGAAGTCGATCGGCTGGCGCCCGACGACCTTCTATTTCATGGATCTGCGGCCGGATAATCTGAGCTTCCCGAAGGCCTGAGAGTCGAACTTCCGGAAATGAAAAGGGCGGCCACGGGCCGCCCTTTTTACGTCAGAGATGCAGGCGAAAGCTCAGTGCCCGCCGCCGAGGATGAAGCGGCGCCCGTCCTGCTCGACGATATCGACATGCTGGACGAAAGCGCCGCTTCCGGCCGAATGCCGAAGCTCGCGCGCCTCTTCGCGGGCCGGCGTGGCAAGGTTGCGCCCCATCATCGTCGCTGCGGGCTGCAGCCCCAGCAGCCCGAGCACGGTCGGTCCGATGTCGATGATGCCCGCCGGCTCCTGCGAGACCTCGCCCTGACCGCCGGCGTCGCCGAGGATCAGCACCGTGTTCAGTTCGTGCGGGTTGATGCCGCCATGCATGCCGCCGCCGAGCGGCACGTCGCCCGGCGTCATCGCGCCGAGGCCGGGCAGGCCGTACGGATCTGCATCCACGGTCGATTTCAGGATGAACATCAGCTCCGGCTGGCGCTCGGCATGGCCGGTGCCCATCAAATCGAGCGACAGCGTGCCCGCGACCTCGCCCTCGACCCCGTTGCGGTTGCGCGAGAAGACATGGCCAACGGTCGGGTGCTCCATCAGCCAGGCCGCGATGCGTTCGATCTCGCCGCGATCGCCCTCACCCAGGCGTATTTCGCCGCTGATGCCGCCGGTGGCGACGAGGGTGGCGCCATTGATGGCCTTGGCTGCGCTGAGATCGAAGCCGCCTCTCACCGCCGTCTCGAACAGAGGCTCGACGCTGCCGGTGGAGATCTGCCCGTGATCGGAGGCGACGATCACCGCGATGCGCTCCGCATCAGCTTGAGCCTCGACCCAGTCGAGGATCGTGCCGAAGGCCCGGTCCGCCTCGCGCAGTCCGGCCATGGCTTCAGGCGAACCGAGGCCGCGGTAGTGGAAGGTCGTATCCGGCTCGTTGAACCAGATCAGCGCCACGTCCGGCCGCGTCGGCAGCACGATATCGGTCATCACGCGCCCGCCATAAGCGAGCTCCTGCAGCCGCGGCAGCTCGCGCTCGGGCAGAGGGCCGAGACGCTTGATCGCCTCCTCGACAGCCTCCGGCGTCTGTGTCGCGTCCGGCCCGTGCATGGAGAAGGTCCAGTGCCCGTTGGCGCGGGCGCGCGGATTGATGAAGTGGGCGGAGCCGGCCGAGCCGGTATGCACCACCGCCAGCCGCTTGCCGGCGCGGGCCAGCACATCGCCGAAAGTGTCGGCGGCCAGCAGCCGCCCGTCATGATGAGCCTCGGCCCGGCGGATCTGCGCGGCGTCGCTTGTGTCGAAGATGCGGTCCGCGATGGCCGCGCGATGGTAGAAGGCGTTGCCGACGATGCCATGGACGATCGGCGGCGCGCCAGCCGCGATCGAGCTCGTCGCCACCCGCGTCACCGAGGGGAAGACGCTGCGCGCGCGGCGGAACCACGTCCCGCGCGCTGCAAGGCGCAGGATGTTCGGCGTCAGCTCGGGCGTGACGAGATCGGGGCGGAGGCCATCGAAGACGGCAATGACGGCGCGGTCGGCGGTCGGCAGGTCGGGGCGGCTCATATCGTCTCCGGAAACTGATCGAGGCGGGTCAGGCTGCGGCCGCCGCCGTTGCATCGGCGACCAGATGGCAAGCGGCGAGGCGGCCATCGGCCACGCGCCTGAGCTTCGGCACCTCGTCCCGGCAGCGGGCCACGGCGCGCGGGCAGCGCGGATGGAAGGCGCAGCCCGAAGGCCTGTCGACGGGATTCGGCGGGTCGCCCTTCAGGATGATGCGCCCCTGCGTGCCGCGCAACGGCGTCGGCACGGCCGAGACCAGAGCCTCGGTATAGGGGTGGGCAGGCGCATGGAACAGCGCGTCCGGCGAACCCTGCTCGACGATGCGGCCGAGATACATGACCGCGACCTCGTCGGCGATTTGCCGCACCACCTTCAGATCATGGCTGATGAAGAGATAGGCGGTGCCGAAGCGCGCCTGCAGATCCTGCATCAGGTTGATCACCTGCGCCGCGACGGAAACATCCAGCGCCGAGATTGGCTCGTCGCAGACGAGCAGGGCCGGATCGAGGACCAGCGCGCGGGCGAGCACGACACGTTGGCGCTGCCCGCCCGAAAGCTCGTGCGGGTAGCGCTCGAACAGATCGGGCCTCAGCCCCACGGCGTCGAAGAGTGCGAGCGCCTTCTGCCGCTGGGCCTGCGCACCGCCCTCCAGCCTGTGGATCACCAGCGGCTCGACCACCTGCTCCCCGACCGGCAAGCGCCGGTCGAGCGCGGCGAGCGGGTCCTGGTGAACCAGCTGCATGCGCCGGCGCAGGGCGCGCCAATTCTGGTCGCGCTGCGCATTGACCGATTGGCCTTCGAAGGTGATGCGCCCTCGCGTCGCCGGCAGGAGACCGAGCGCGAGCTTGGCGGTGGTCGACTTGCCGCAACCGGACTCGCCGACAATGCCAAGCGTCCGGCCGCGCTCCAACGAGAAGCTGACGCCGTCAACCGCATGCAGGATGCGGTGCCCGCCGCCGGCGGTCGAGACCGGGTATTCGCGGGCGAGTTCATGCACGTCTAGAAGCGCCGTCATGCCGAGGCCCCTGCCCGCTCCGGCACCACAGACTCGAGAGCGGCCATCTCAGCGATCCCCAAAGTCTCGCCGAGCCGCAGGCAGGCGGCGCGCTGGTCCTGGGCTGCCAGCGTCAGCTCCGGCAATTCGTTCTCGCATCGCGGGATGGCGAAGGCACAGCGCGGCGCAAAGGCGCAACCCGGCGGAATGGCCGCAGGTGCGGGAACGGTACCGGGAATCGGCGTGAGCCGCCGCCGCGGACCGTCCAGCGTGGGCAGGGCGTTGAGCAGGCCTTGTGTGTAGGGATGGCGCGGGCGGGTGAGCAGGTCGTGCGTTGTCGCCGTTTCGACGATGCGCCCCGCATACATCACAGCAATGCGGTCGCAGAGATCGCCGACCACGCCGATATCGTGGGAGATAAGGATCAGCCCCATGCCGGTCTCACGGCGGATATCGCGGATGAGGTCGAGCACCTGGGCCTGGATGGTGGCGTCGAGCGCCGTCGTCGGCTCGTCGGCCACCAGCACATCGGGCCCGCCCGCCAGCGCCAGGGCAATCATGACGCGCTGGTTCATGCCGCCCGAGAATTCATGCGGATATTGCTTCAGGCGGCGCGGGCCATCAGCGATACCGACGCGGTCGAGCAGGCGAAGCGCCTCGCGGCGTGCCGGCTCGGCGGTCAGGCCGCGATGCAGGCGCAGCACCTCGGCGAGCTGCGTGCCTATACGCTGCACCGGGTTGAGCGCACTGCTCGGGTCCTGGAAGATCAGGGCGATGCGGCCGCCGCGCACCCGCGCCAGCTCGCGCTCGGAGAGCTGCCCGATATCCTTGCCATCGAGCCGAACTTCCCCGCCCGTCGTGACATGGGGGCCGAGCAGGCGCAGGGCGGCGAGCCAGGTGATGCTCTTGCCACAGCCCGACTCGCCGACGATGCCGAGCGCCTCGCCGCGCGATAGCGACAAGTCGATGCCACGCACGATCGGCGCCGCGCCGGCCAAGGTGACGGTGAAATCATGCAGGCGAAGCAGGGGCGATCCGGCTTGCGCTTCGAATCGCGAGAGGGAGCTGTCGAAGCCATGCTTCGCCAAGGTCGATGCTGACTGCATGGCGGCCGACATATCGCCGGGCTCATGACCGTCTTGTGACAGCATGATCGAACATCAGATGCTGGATGCGGACAGTCGATCGAACCGGCCTCGAAATTAAAGTCGAAAGCCGGTGCGGTGGAGCCAACTTCGGCTTATCGACCACCCGAGAGAGCTCTTCCGGGCGAGATCGGATCAACGCGCAGCGCATGATGTTGCCCCGCGCTGAGCCTCAAAGCCGCCGCCAACAGACAGGCAGGCACGATAGCGTCGCTGTTCAAGCACCACCGGACGTAATCCACCGAACGGCTCATCTCGCCGGCGAGCTTTGCTTCGATCTGCTCGGCCGGGATGAGGCCCGTCAATGCGAGCGCCATCTGGCGCCCTGACGGAGGTTTGGTGCGCCATCGGTTGATGGCGATGGAGTGATCGAGCGAAGGATGGAACACGACAATCTCCAGCACTTACGAAGCCGGAACGCGCCACGAGGCATTTGTTTCCACGTGGCTCGAACACTCTGGAGAGTGCGCTCTGCTGGGAGCGGCCGGCCGGGCTGCGCTAAGTTCGAAGGGTCGTGTCCGACCACAAGCCGAGCAGAGGGCCGTCCTCGCCTCTCACGGGGTCCCGGAGAGGAAAGTTCAGCGTGGAAATCCTGTGAAGCATCGCCGAAGTTGGCGCATCGCGCCGAATGTCCGCGCTCTGCCCCGGCGGGTAGGCCCCTACGACCAGAAGGTCGTTTGACTGCGAGACCCGGCGATGCCCCGTGCCGGCCGGCAGGACGAGGACATCCCCAGCCTTGGCATCGATTTCACGTCCCCCCTCTCCGCCCAGCACGAGCTTGGCCGAGCCCGCTGCGATCCCGAGAACCTCATGGCCCTGGGTATGGTAGTGGTGGAAGTCATAGACGCCGTTGCGCCATTGCGGCGGCCATCCATTTTCTTCGAAACGCTTTTCCATCACGGAAGCCAAGTTCGGATCGTCCGCGTCGAAAGCACCCTCGTAAATCAGGGCCGGCAGCTTCGGATTGTTCGGCACAAAGCCGCGGGCCTCGAGATGGATCGCGATCACCGTCTTTGGCATCTTGGCTCCCCAGGTCGAACAGCGATCGGTCTTCTCGATCGCCGTCCCCCGTGATCCTCGTCGAAATAACGGCCTTAACCGCCTCGCATCGTATCCAGCATCGGCGGAGGTTCGATATCGGGTATGTTCTTCAGGTCATCCGGCAAGGCCGTGCTCGAGCACGCGAGATGCAGATTCCGATTGAACTGCTTGCGACGAACGTTCTGCCGGTTTGTCACGTCCACGGTCGTTAACGCGCTGGAAGGGCTTATAAGCCCGATCATGACCGACGATTTCAGCCGCTCCTTTTCTTCGGCGCCGAAGTTATCGGCCCGCTGGCGGGCTTCCTTGCAGGATGCGCTCTGCCACTTCCGGTCTGAATGGTTGAGGTATCCGGCATAGCTTGCCGGCTCCGTGACGCACCCGACGCAGGTGAGGCCAAGGAAAACAACTGCGACCTGCGTTCTCATAGAGCTGCCTCGCGGCGAATTAGGCCCCCACGACGGCAGCCAGACGAAGCCGAGAACTTTTGAGGCTGAGGGTGGTTCCGGCGGCAAGCGGCCGGGCGTCAATCTTGCGCGATGCGGTAGACGCGGCAGCGCTTCAAGTGGATCTCAGCCCTCTCTGCCGAGCGCCTCGGAGCCGGCGGATCAAACCGGACCCAGCCGAAAAATCCCGACACAACGGGAACCGAACTGGGGGCAACGCGTTTGGCGTCGTTGGGAGTCCGCAAATGATCGTCAGCGAACGCGTTCTGGGTGTGATGCTAAGGGCCACGATTGTCGTGGCCATCGGGCTTGGCATCGCCATCCCGTTGATCCTATCGCGTTGAACCCTTCGATTTAATGGCGCTCCAATAAACTAGGTGGCTGCGGGGACCAGCCCGGTCCGGCACGCGAAGGCCACTGCGTGAAAGCTTGGCGGAATTTTATCCCGCCAAGCTCAGGTCAGCTCACGTCACACAAGCGTGATGGCATCGTACCCCAACGCGTCGTTGATGTCCTGGATGGTCTCGAACGTATCACCACCGGAAACACCGTCGATCTGGATCGTGCCGAAGCCGAAGTCCAGCACTACGCTGCTGCCGCTGTCGTCGATCGTCACGGCGACCGTCGCGGGGTCTAGAACATCGACCTGGATGACGTCTTCCGAGCCCGCATCAAGATCAGTGACCTCGTCGTCGCCGAACGGGGTATCGGTTCCGTCACCGAAATAGAACGTATCGGTGCCTGCCCCGCCGGTCAGTACGTCGTCGCCTGCGTCGCCATAAAGCTGATCGGCACCGTTGCCGCCGTCGACTTCGTCGGCACCATCGCCGCCGTGGATCACGTCGGCACCTGCGTCACCGTCGATCTCGTCATCGCCGGCATCGCCGTTCAACGTGTCGGCTCCCCCGCCGCCTGCGAGCGTATCAGCGCCGTCGCCACCGCTGGCCACGTCATTGCCTGCGCCGCCCTCAAGCGTATCGTCGCCCGCATCGCCAAGCATCGCGTCGGCACCGTCGCCGCCGTCGAGCGTATCAGCGCCGTCCCCGCCCGACATGACGTCCGCCCCCGCGCCGCCGTCGAGCGTGTCGTTCCCGTTGTTGCCGGAGAGGACATCATTGCCGTCGCCGCCATCCAGGGTGTCGTCGCCGTTGCCGCCGCTGAGCGTATCGATACCGGCGCCACCGTTCAGCGTGTCGTCGCCGGCATTACCGTTCAGGGTGTCGTCGCCGGCATCTCCGTTGAGCTCGTCAGCGCCGAGTCCACCGGACATCGTGTCGTTGCCGTCGCCTCCGGAAGCCGTGTCATCGCCGACGCCACCGTTCAGCGTGTCGTCGCCGATGCCGCCGTCCATCTGATCGTTCCCGGCGCCTCCTTCGAGCACATCCGCTCCGGCGCCACCGGTCATCGTATCGGCGCCGGCCCCGCCATTCAGAGCGTCGTCGCCGTCGCCGCCATCCATCGTATCGTCTCCGGCTCCGCCGTTGACCGTGTCATTGCCGGCATCGCCCGAAAGCGTGTCGTTGCCGGCATTGCCGTTGACCGTGTCGTCGTCGTCACCGCCATTGACCGTATCATCCCCGGCATTGCCATTCAGCGTATCGATGCCGGCGCCGCCCAGGATGATGTCGTTGCCCGCGCCACCGTTGACCGTATCGGCTCCTGCTCCGGCGTTGATGTTATCGTCGCCCGCAAAGCCATTGATGACGTCGTCACCGCTCGTGTCGGGAGGAGGAATGATGTCGTTGCCAGGAGTACCATCGATATTTGCCATTGCGCTGTCTCCTTTTGCTTTGATCCTCCTTGCGCGCAGCCGCCTTCAGTCGTTGCGCTGTGGCGCGAACGTCAGCGAGGGATTTGCCCAGACTGCTTGCGAAGGTGCCGGACGCTAGAGATAGACGGCTGACGGAGACAATCCCCAATTGGAGACAAAAATCCGGATCAATAGCCATCCTATTGGGAGATCGCCTTCCTATATACAGTACCTTGCCTACGTAAAATCCGTTTCAGGCGACTGCAATACACTGCGCGATATGCCTCGCGCGCGTGGAATATGGATCCGAGCTTCTGTAGGCGACGAAGCATTTCTGTCCCCAAATGGGGACTATGAAGAAGGGTATCCGTCCGTAACTTCAGTGTGGGTCAGAGCCGCCGTGGGCAGACGGAGGGCTCGGGCTTCGTGGCTTGGACGATCTGAAAGCGGGGGACGAACGTAGCGTTTGGTAAGTCAAGGAGGCGACATCATGGACGCTTTTCGAGACGTGAGCGCAGTGACCTCTATCGATACAGTGACGACGCCCGAGTTTCTTTCCATGAGACGAAACCCCGGCGAGGTGCGGCAACTGCATCGAAGCTCATCGCCAGCCCTCCCCTGCCATTTGAGAAGCTTCGGCCATGCGAGGCTTTTCGCGAGCGGATGCTAGCGGCCCGGCGGTTGACCTTGAACCGCTCTCCAACCTCGACATCCGGTCGATCTTCCTCTGACCCCTGAGCTCTCATGGCCTTTGCGTCCGCGACAAGCTCTCCTGCCCAGCTCCATTCCGCCGGCGACGCCGAAACCGCCCGATTGGGTAGTATTGCGCTGTTCAGGGCCATCCCGGGCAGTGGCTCGTTCCTCTGGGTGGCGGCCTTCAGCACCGCCATCAACGCTCTGCTCCTGGTTCTGCCGTTCTATTCCATCCAGGTCTTTGATCGGGTGATTTCCAGCGGCAATGTGGAAACGCTCATCGGTTTGACGGTCCTGGCCGTGACGGCGGTGGGGTTCAGCGCGTTTTTCGACGTTCTGCGCAACCGCCTTCTCGGCTGCTTCGCTATCAACCTCGAGCGCTTGCTGGCTCCTTTGGTGTTGAAGGCCGCAATTGTCGATCCCGCCAAGCGAGGCGAGGCCGGGATTCATCAAGTGGTTCGCGTGCGGGAGCTCCGGAATACCCTCGGGAGTTCAGCTGTCTGTACGCTCATCGATGCACCGTTCCTGCCGCTCTTCATCATTGTTCTGTATCTCATCCATCCCTGGTATGGATCGATCGCGCTCGGCGGAGCCGTTCTCCTCGTGCTGCTGGCCCTCGCCAGCGCCCGCACGGCACGAACGGAGCGGGCCCAGGCCACGGGTGCCGCGATGCGGGCCCAGCGCGCGCTCGACGGGATCGTCCGGCACGGCAATCTCGTTCGGGCCATGGGCTGGACGAACGGGGCGATTCGCGAATTCGTGACGCTGAACGAGCGGGCCGTCGCCCCGATCGCCCGGGCGAATGACAAGGTCGCTCTGATCGCCAGCATCGCCCGCATGATCAGGATCGTGCTGCAGATCGCCGCGGTCGGGGCCGGAGCCTGGCTCGTCCTCAACGACGAGGTGCTTGTCGGCAGCATGATGGCCAGCTCGATCATCATCAGCCGCACGCTGGCTCCCATCGAGCAACTGGTGGGGAGCCTGCGCACATTGAGCTCGGCGCGTGACGCCTGGGCCGAGGTGCGCGCCGCCGCCGTGGTGGCCGTTCGGGAGCAGCGCCGCACGCTGCTGCCCCCGCCGCTGGGGGCTCTCGATGTCAGGTCGATCTCATTTCGAAACCCGGACGCGAAGCGTCTTGCGCTGTCTGGCATCACGTTCCGCTGCCCGCCCGGCAGCGTCATTGTCGTCATAGGGCCGACCGGCGCTGGCAAGTCGACTTTGCTGCGCCTGCTCGCGTCACTCGCCAGGCCGTCGGCCGGCACGATCCGCCTCGACGGAGCGGCTCTCGAAAATTGGGACCCGGATCAGCTCGGGCGCTATATCGGCTACCTGCCCCAGGACGTAGAGCTTCTCGGCGGCACGGTTTCCGAGGCCATCGCCGGCTTCGATGAAGCTGCGACGGACGAAGATGTCGTTGCAGCGGCCCAGCAGGCCAATGCGCACGAGATGATCCTGGCGCTGCCCGCCGGCTACGAGACCGAGATCGGGCAGGACGGGAGCAAGCTCTCTGGCGGACAGCGCCAGCGCATCGGATTGGCGCGCGCGCTCTTCGGCAAGCGAAAGCTGATTTTGCTCGACGAGCCCAATTCCAATCTCGACCCGGACGGCGAAGAGGCGTTATGCGTTGCCATCAAAGAGGCCAAGGCGCGTGGCACGACGCTGGTCATCGTGACGCACCGCCCGCGTCTCTTCACGGTCGCTGACCTCGTTCTGTTCATGCGGGATGGCGCAGCGGTAGCTTTCGGACCTCCAGAGGAGGTTCTGCCTCAGACGATGGCCGGCGCCACGCCGATGCGCACTCGGCAGCCGACAGGCCCCGCCAAGCCCATGCCGACCGCTCTCGATGGGAGGCTATGATGGCTGCCGACGCCAATGTTCTTTCCCTGGAAACGATGGTCAGCAGAACCGGCTCGCTGGCCGAGCCGCTGCGCACGTCCACCACAAGCTGGACCGCGGCCGCGGAGCCACCGCGAACCGACCCGCGATCGCTCGTCAGATGGGGATGCGTCGCCCTGTTCCTGCTGGTCGGCGTCTTCGGCGTGTGGGCAGGAACAGTGCCGCTCGCCAGCGCCGTGATCGCACCCGGCGTCGTCAAGGTCCTGTCGCAACGACGTTCCGTCCAGCATCTCGAAGGCGGGATCGTGAAGGCGATCTTCGTCCGCGAGGGCGACAAGGTCGAGCGCGGGCAGGTTCTCGCGCGGCTGGACACGACGCAGAGCGAATCCGCTCTGGGGGTGCTCGAAAGCAACCTTTTCGCCAATCTCGCGCTGGAAGCGCGCCTCAAGGCGGAGCAGGGCGACGGGACGACGGTTCAGTTTCCGGACGAGCTGAAGGCGCAGAAGGATCGCCCGGAGGCGCAGGTGCCGATGGCCAGCCAGCTTGCCGAATTCGAGGCACGGGCCGCAGCGCTGACCGGGCAGCGAAATGTCATCGATCAGCAGACGAAGCAGTTGGCCGATGCCGTCCGCGGGCTGGAAAGCAAAAGCGCCGGGCTGATCCGGCAGCTGGCTTATATCAAGGAGGAGATCAAGGACTCCGATTTCCTCCTGGAGAAGGGTCTTGCCCGGAAACCGAAGGTTCTGGCGCTGAAGCGGGCCGAGGCCGATAACGAGGCACAGAACGCGAGCAACACAGCCTCCATCGCCCAGATGAAAGGCAAGATCGCCGAGTTGGAAGATCAACGCCGCCAGCTGCTGTTCAATCGGCTCGAGGAAATCGCCAAGCAACAGCACACCAACCGCGAGCAGATCGCCGACCTCAGGCACCGTATCGCGGCTGCCCGGGACACGCTCCTGCGCAGCGAGATCAGGGCTCCCGAAGCTGGCGTCGTGGTTGGGCTCGATACGCGCAGCCTCAACGCGGTTCTTCCGCCGCGGCAGACATTGCTCGACATCCTCCCGATCCAGGATCGCCTTGTCGTCGAGGCCGAGGTGAGGCCGACCGATCGCGATGAGCTGCGGATCGGTCAGCCAGCCCGCGTGCGCGTCCTCGCCTTCAGCACAAGACGTTCGCCCATGATAAGCGGCTCGATCACGATGGTGACGGCCGATGCTCTGGTCGAGCAGAAGACGGGTCGGACCTTCTACAAGGCTGAGGTCGACCTGCACCCCGCAGCTGAACTGCGGGACTATTTCACGTCGCTTCAACCCGGGATGCCCGTCGAAATATTCATCGAGACGGGCGAACGGACCTTCGCGGAATATCTGCTGCAACCGCTGACGGTTCGCATGCAGCGCGCTTTCAAAGAGAGCTGACTGAGTTCGAGGAAGGGGGATCGGCCTGCTGGCGCCAAGCCAGATCGGAGGAATCCAAGATGCGCGATGATGGAATGCTCGCCTTGCAGCCGAAAGCGCCTGCCGCCCCCGCGCGACCGTCGCTCGAGGTGTTCGGAAGGGCGCTTCTCAATCTTCTCGAATGCAGGAGATGCTTTGTTTTCAGCTTCTCGCCAGAAACCGGCTTGGTTTCGCAAGCTGTGAGAGTTGGCTTCACCTATGACGCCTCGCCCCCGCCAGAGCTGATGAATACGCTAGCGCGGCGTCCGGAATGGCAGGCCGGCACGTTGCTGTCTCTTGATCCAACAGACGTGCCCGTCACCGAACTGCTCGGGAGGAAGCAGGAAGAGCCCAGCCATGCGTTGGCCGGGCGCCTGCCCGCGGACGGCGGCGAAGAGATCCTCTTTATCGTCGGCTGGCGCGCCACCCCGTTCTCCGGAACGGAGAACGCCTGCTTTTCGCGGGCAGCGCGCGTCATCTGGGCCACGATGCAGGGCGTGAAGCATCGATCGACTGGCGATCTCGACCCTGGCAAGCTCGTCGAGGAACTCGCCGTTCCAGCCTTCACAGTCGACCCAAATTGGCGAGTCCAAGAGATGAATGAACCCGGCCGGCAGCTGCTACTAGCCGGGAATCCGCTTCGTCTCGATCACGGCGTGCTCGTTGGTCCCAATGCCTTCGTCAACAACGTGATGCAGCAAGCCCTTCGTCACACCGCGGCATCGCGGTCCGAACGCGTTTGGGCGAGTACGCTCATCCCACTCTCGACGGAACATCGCTCCTTTGCGTTCGCATGGATCGGTGCCGCGCCGACCGCTCAGCGCCAGCTGGACCGCCTCCTCGTGATCATCCCCAAACTCGATGCCGCTGCAGGCGCCAAGCGGATCGCGTCCACTTTCGGGCTGCCTTGGGCGGAAGAGAGGATTGTTCATCTTCTTTTACGCGGGGAGCCGCCCGGATGTATCGGACGGCAGCTTGACCTGACGGAGTCGACCGTACGGACCTATATCAAGCGCATCATGCTCAAGATCGGAATAAACCGGCAGCTTGAATTCTTCCTGCTCTATATCCTCACGCAATCTCCCTTTGGCGACGAACATCGTTGCCACGGGATGACTGGTGAAATCGAACGGTTGGAAGCTCTTCCTCAGAACGGCGAAGATCTCTACGAAGCCGTGAACTAGATATCGGCAGCCGGAAGCCCTTCCGATCATCGCTGACAACGGCAGCAGCCACTCGGCCGCGACGGGCCTATCCGGCTTGTTGAGCTAGGTCCCGCAGAACGTCGCCAAGACCCGCTCATGCGTTGCTGGCGGGCGGGCGAAAGCCTCACGGCCCGGCTGCGCGTCGAATGGCCTTTCGAGAACGCTCAAGAGAAGCTCGAAGGGCCCGAAATCATCCCGCTCGACTGCGGCCTCGATTGCCGCTTCGATCTGATGGTTGCGGGGAATGTAGAGGGGGTTGGTGCTCAGCATCATATCCTGCCGCGCCGCGACGGACGCCGTCTCTCTCGCGAGGCGCTGGCGCCAGCGGCCCACCCAGGCGTCGAACCTGGCAGGATCGCCGAAGAGGGCTCGGCAGGCGTCTGGGCTTTCCTGCTGCATCTGTTCAGCGAGTGAGCGGAAGACCAATGTGAAGTCGGTCGCGCCGGCCTGCATCGTGTCGAGCAATTCCTTGATGAGCGCGAAATCCTCCGCCTCCTCAGTGAAAAGACCCAGCTTTCGGCGGAAACCGGCGATCAATCGACTCTGAAATTGCAAGTCGAACCTGTCGAGGGCCGTCTGCGCTAGCCTGATGGCCTCGTCCTGATCCTCGGCCAGCAGCGGCAGCAAAGTCTCGGCGAAGCGGGTCAGATTCCAGAGCGCGATCGGCGGCTGGTTGCCGAAAGAGTAGCGCCCATGCTCGTCTATCGAACTGAAGACGGTCGTTGGATGATAGGCGTCCATGAAGGCGCAGGGCCCGAAGTCGATGGTCTCACCCGCGATCGACATGTTGTCGGTGTTCATGACGCCGTGGATGAAGCCGATCGCCATCCATTGCGCGACGAGCGCCGCCTGCGCTTCGATCACCGCGCCGAGCAGATCAAGGTAGCGTTTCTCCCCGGAGCAGGCCGGATAGTGGCGTGAGATGACGTGGTCTGCGAGATGGCGCAGGGCCTCGAGATCTCCGCGTGCAGCGAAATACTGGAATGTGCCGATCCGTATGTGGCTGGAGGCCACGCGGGTCAGGATAGCGCCGGGCAGCAGCGTCTCACGCCTGACGGCCTCGCCGGTCAGGACCGCGGCCAGCGCGCGAGTGGTCGGGACGCCCAAAGCCGCCATGGCCTCGCTGACAAGATATTCCCGCAAGACGGGCCCGAGTGCGGCGCGACCATCGCCGCGGCGGGAGAATGGCGTGGGGCCGGCACCTTTGAGCTGGAGATCGTGACGCGTGCCCTTGGGGTCGATGACCTCGCCGACGAGGATCGCGCGCCCATCGCCGAGTTGAGGACTGAAGCCGCCGAACTGATGGCCGGCATAGGCGGTCGCGATCGAGGCGGCGCCGAGCGGCATGGCGTTTCCGGACAGCATCGCCACACCCGCCGGGCCCTGCAGCCAGTCAGCGTCGAGGCCCAGCTCCGAGGCGAGGGCTGTGTTCAGTCGGATAAGCCGAGGCGCGGCAACAGGCGTTGGCGCGACCTCCGCGAAGAAGCGTTGGGGCAAGCGCTTATAGGAATTGTCGAAGGCGACCGCGATCATGGCCTGTAGATATACCGGGAACGCTGGGCCGCAATAACGGGAAGCCGCCTTCCTGCCGGGCAGACGGCGATTGCCACCCGGCAAGTCGTCGCGCTGCGATGCAGGATCGCCCACGCGCCTCCTCGATCGCTCGATGAACAAACGATAACAGACTGGTTCATGAACTGTTTCTGCGCATGCGCGTTGGATGAGCACAGAAGGAGACACCTGATGCGTACATTCCTCGTCATGGCAGCTTTGGGCGTGGGCGTAGCTCTCGCGGCTCCCGCAACAGCTTCGGAGAACTTGCCTGCAACGATCGCGGGGAAGCTGGATAAGCAGGCTGCCGAGTACTCGTGGTCGGCTGCCGCGGAGCGCCGGCACATGATCATGCGCGAAACCACGCGGCAGCAGAGATATGGTCGCGGTGGCTATGGCTACGGCTCGCGTCATGGTTATGGCCCGCGGCATGGATACGGTCCCCGTGACGGGTACGGCCCGCGCTACGGCTATGGACCGCGCCCTGGCTACTACCGCCCGTATTGGTAATCGTACTTGGCGAGGGCGCACTATCGCCCTCGCCATTGAGCAAGGCAGACGCGCGGCCTATCTGCGCGGGCTGTGCCTGCCCGCTCCACGCCCGGCTGGTTAGCTCATGCTGCCGTGACGATCTCGGCGTGATCCAGCGCGAATGCAACGCCCTCGGGCGGCGGCGCATCGCTCACGAAGACGTTTACGGATTGCCAGCCGCAGACCTGAATGAGCCCGTGCCTCGCGTATTTCGAGCTGTCGAGCAACAGCATGACCTTCTTCGCGAGAGGGATCATGGCACGCTTGAACTCGGTCTCGAACATGTCGAAATCCATGCAGCCGCGCGATGGCGAGGCTGCAGCGACGGACATGACGAAGAATTCCGGAGAGAACTGGCTGGCGAAGTCGATCGCCGTCGCTCCGACGATCGTCCTGTCATCGGCGCGCAATTCGCCACCAGGAAGGATGACGCGATGCTGGGGGCCGCAGGATGAAAATATGCTCGCCACCTCGACCGAAAAGGTGATCGCCGTCAGGTGACGGCGCTTGGTCGCGAGCTCACGAGCCAGGAAGCAGGAGCTGGAGCTGTTGTCGAGCAGGATGGTTGCGCCATCCTCGACAAGTTCGGCCGCCGCGGCCGCGATCCGACGCTTGGCGACAGCCTGCTCCTGCAGCCGCCGCTCGAACGGCGCCTCCCAGCCGACATCGTTGAGGCGCACGCCGCCGTGGAAGCGCTCGACGATGCCGTTATCCGCAAGCGATTTCAGATCCCGGCGGATGGTCTCGTCGGAAACGTGGAAGTGATGTGCGAGATCCAGCACGGTGCTCGCCTGGTTTTCGCGCAGCCAGCCGACGATCTGCTGCTGCCGCAACGTCTGGGACATTCTGCGATCTCTTAAATGGCTGCGAGCGCACGGCCGCTGACGGCGTCAAACAGACGGGCCCGGGTCAGGTCGAAGGAGAGTGAGACCTCGGTTCCGCTTTCCGGAGCCTCGGACACCGGCATGCGGGCGACGATGCGATCCGCGCCGACGAGGATTTCCGCCAACGCCTCGGAGCCGATCAGCTCCGTGCGTTCCACGACGCCGCGCATCATGCCTTCCGAGGGCCTCGTCAGCAGGATTTCCTCCGGGCGGACGCCGAGAAATACGTCCGCAACGTCAGGACGAGCCGGCAGTGCCGCGGCGAAACGCTCGTGCTGGAGCAGGCTCCCCTCCCCCTCACGCTTCACCGCGCAGCGCAGCAGGCTCATCTCCGGCGTGCCGATGAAGGTCGCGACGAAGGTGTTGGCCGGGCGCATATACAGCTCCATCGGCGCCCCGACCTGCTGCAGGCGGCCCTCGGAGAGAATGGCGACGCGAGTGCCGAGCGTCATCGCCTCGATCTGGTCGTGGGTCACATAAATCACCGTAAGCCCCAGTTCCTTGTGCAGGCGCTTGAGCTCGCCGCGCATGCGGGTGCGCAGTTTGGCGTCGAGATTGGACAGCGGCTCGTCGAACAGGAAGACCTTGGGCTGGCGCACCAGCGCCCGGCCGATGGCAACGCGCTGGCGCTCGCCGCCCGAGAGCTGGTTCGGCTTGCGCTCCAGCAGATGCGAGATGTGCAGGATCTCAGCCGCCTCGCGGATGCGCTTGTCGACCTCGACCTTGCCGAGATTGGTGGTCTTGAGCAGGCCGAAGGCCATGTTCCGATAGGCGGTCATATGCGGGTAGAGCGCATAGGACTGAAACACCATGGCGATGTCGCGCTTCTGCGGCTGGGCATGGGTGACGTCGGCGCCGTCGATGAGCAGCCGCCCGGAGCTGATGTCCTCCAGGCCTGCGATCATGCGCAGCGTCGTCGACTTGCCGCAGCCGGAGGGGCCGACCAGCACCATGAACTCCTTGTCGGCGACCGTCAGGTCGACCGCATGCACGGTCGGGCGGCCGGCATAGGCCTTGCTCACGCCCTGAAGAACGACCTCGGCCATGATCCCGATCCTTACTTGATACCGGCGTGCATGAAGCTGTCGACAAAGCGACGCTGGAAGATGACGAAGAGCAGCAAAAGCGGCGAGACCACGACGACGGTCGCCGCCATCAGCCGCGTCCAGTCGGCGCCGCTGTCGGATTTGGCGAGCAGCCCGAGCCCGATCGGCAAGGTGCGCACGCCCTCGCTGTTGGTCACGAGCAGCGGCCACATATAGTCGTTCCAGTGCGTCACCACCGTGATGATGCCGAAGGCGATCAGCGTCGGCTTCACCAGCGGCAGATAGACGTGCCAGAGGATGCCAAAATGGCCGCAGCCGTCGAGCCGCGCCGCATCGGCGAGTTCGGTCGGCACCTGCCGGAAGGCCTGGCGCAGCATGAATGTGCCGTAGCCCGAGGCGACGAAGGGCACGATCATCGCCGGCAGCGAGTTGAGCATGCCGAATTCGCGCACAGTGACGAAGTTGGTCAGGAAGGTCGCGTAAATCGGGAACATGATCTGCAGCAGGAACAGCGTGAAGAGCAGGTTCTTGCCGGGGAAGTTCAGCCGCGCGAAGGCATACGCCGCCAGCGTGATGGTGGTGAGCTGCGCGACTAGGATGCCGCCCGTCACCAGCACCGAATTGACGAGATAGGTGCCGAAGGGCGCGACCGAGAGGGCGGCCGGGTAATTGCTCCAGACCAGCACCTGCGGCCAGAAGCCGGCGGAGGGATCGAAGACCTCCGTGCGCGCCTTGAGCGAAGTCACCAGAATCCAGAGCAGCGGGCTGAGCCAGAGCAGCGCGAGCGGCACCAGCACGAGGTGAAGCCAGCCGTGCCGCAGCGCGGTGAGCACGGAGCGCGGTGCGGCGCCGACGGAGACAGCAGGGCTCGCGGCAGTCTGGCTTGGAAGGCTCGTCATGCTCAGCGCCCCAGATAATGCACGCGCCGGCCGAATACGGTGGCGATCACGGCGATCAAACCGCCGACGAAGAGCAGCAGCACATTGGCCAGCGTCGAGGCATAGCCGATGTCCTGATACTGGAAGCCATTCTGGTAGATGTAGAAGGTCAGCACGTTGGTGGCGTCGGCCGGGCCGCCATGGGTCATAACGTAGACATAGTCGAAGATCTGGTAGGAGTGCAGCAGCCCGATGATCACGACGAAATAGAGCGTCGGCGAGATCAGCGGCAAGGTGATGTGGATCAGCCGGTCGAAGGCGGAGACGCCGTCGAGCCGCGCCGCCTCGTAGAGATCCGAAGGCACCAGCTTCAACGCCGCCAGCAGGATCAGCATGAAGTAGCCCGAATATTTCCAGACGCTCATCACCATGATCGCCGGCAGCGCCCAGGTGCTGTCATAGAGCCAGGCGGTGTCGGGCATGCCGATGAAGCGCAGGCCCTGATTGATCGGCCCATAGCTCGCCGAATAGAGGAAGACCCAGACCATGCCGGCCGCGACCGAGGGGATCATCACCGGATAGAAGAAGGCGGAGCGGTAGATCGCCATGCCGCGCAGCTTGGAATCGAGCGCGACCGCCATCAGCAGCGCGCAGGTGATCGCCACGGGAATCGTGATGATCGTATAGAAGGCGGTGTTGCCGAACGCCTTCCAGAACAGGCGATCTTCCCAGAGACGCTGGTAGTTCTCGAGCCCGAGCCAGATGATCTTGCTGTCGCCCAGCACCACGTCGTGGAAGCTGAACCAGAGCGAACGCAGGATCGGCCAATAGGTGAAGGCCGCCAGGAACAGCAGCGAAGGCAGCAGCAGCAGATAGGCGAGGCCGGCCTCGCGCATGCGGGCCTGAAGCGTAGCGCCGACGACCATTCACGCGTCTCCAGAACAGGGAAAAGCCGCCCGCCGCATGAGGCGGCGGGCGGCGATCGTCATCAGCCGCGGCGACGCAGCAGGCGCTGGATCTCGCGGTTGGAGGCGGCATTGGCCTCCTTCAGCGCCGCATCCGGCTTGATCTCGCCGGCGAGCGTGCGATCGAGCGCGCTCTTCAGATATTCGCGGACCTTGCTGTAGCCGGGGACCTGGAGGAAGGCACCGGCATAGGCCGACTGGTCGAGCGCCACCTTCGCCTGCGGAACCTCCTGCAGATAAGCCTTCATCTCAGGCGTCTCCCAGGACGACTTGCGCACGGCGAGATAGCCGGTGTCGCGGCCCCATTGCGACTGCACCTCGGTGCTGGTCATCCAGCGCGCGAAGGTCCAGCTCGCCTCGATGGCGGCGTCGGACTGCTTCTTGGCGATCATGATCGGCCCGCCGCCCTGGCAGGCGCCGAAGGTCTTGTTCTTCGGCATGAAGGCGACGTCGACCTCGAAGGAAGACGACTTGCGCAGGTTGGTGAGCGAACCGGTCGAGTGGTAGAGCATGGCAGTGCGGCCGGCCATGAAGTCGTTGGCCGAGCCTTCCCAGGTGGAAGCCTTCGGCATCACGCCGGCCTGCTCCATCTTGACCCAGAATTCGAGCGCGTCGAGGGCGGCCGGGTTGTCGAACAGCACCTTGTCCTTCGTCCACGGCACCAGCTCGTTCTGGCGGCAGTAGCACTCGAAGACCCAGTCATGCCAACCGCCACCGATGGTCAGGCCCCAGCGCTTCAGCTCGCCCTTCTCGCGGACGGTCAGCGCCTTGGCGACGTCCATCAACTCCGTCCAGGTCTCCGGCGCCTTGGCGATGCCGGCTTCCTTCATCGCGGTCTTGTTGAGGTAGAGCACCGGCGTCGAGGGCTGGAAGGGCAGGCCATAGAGCTTGCCGTCGGAGACGCAGGTCTCGAGGAAGCCGGGGATGAAGTCCTTGTAGATGTCGTCCGCCTTGGCCTTGGCGGTGACGTCGGCGAGGCCGTCGAGCCCGATGAACGCCTGCAGCGCGGAGTTGATCGGCAGGAAAGTGGACGGCGGATCGCCGACGCCGATGGCCGTCATGACCTTCTGCTCGGTGTTGTCGTAGTTGCCGGCGTAGATCGCCTCGACCTCGATGGACGGATGCGCGGCATTGAACTTGCCGATCATGCCGGCGACGAGCTTGTTGATGTCGCCCGACACACCGACCGGATACATGAATTGCAGCTTGGTCTTGGCTTGCGCCTGGGCGCCGCGCAGGAAGGTGGCGCTGGCGACCGTGGCGGCGCCGGTGGCGAGAAGGCTGCGCCGCGAGATTCCATGCGGTGCTTGGCCGAATGTGGATTTGCTCGACATTTACAACTCTCCAGGCGACGTGAGGACAACGGGACCTGGAAACCAACCGCGGTTTCCCAAGCCGGCCGCGGACGAGGCACGACGCGTTTGATCGCGTCATGCGCAATCGTCGAGCCTGCCCGGGCGTAAGCGCTTCTGCTTTCCGGCTATGACAGTGACATCACATCGCCGAGGATAAAATTGGATAGACCGCTGCAAATTTGGACAACCTGCACAAATATCAACATTTGACCTCGCGATTCTTGACGAAGTGCCTCCCGCTGGAGCACCGGAAGGGGACGTAAGTGGGGCGACTGGACGATGCTCATTCTGCAGTTGACCGATTTCCATGCGACCGCCGAGGGGATCCTGCTCGGCGAAGTGGATACGCGCGCCGCCTTCGCGCGGCTGATGGCGGGCATCAAGCGCCTCGAGCCGCAACCGGATCTGATCGTCGTCAGCGGCGACGTTGGCGAGGCCGGCACGACGGAGGAATACGAATTCGTCGCGTCCGGGTTGCGAGCGCTCGGCGTGCCCTTCGTCGTGGTGCCGGGCAATCATGATCTCCGGGAACCGTTGCGCCGCGTCTTTGGCGAGGAAACGGGGAGCGAGCCTTCTCATCTCGCCTTCCAACGGCGCTTCGACGGAATCCGGATCATCGGGCTCGACACCCTCGTCGAGGGTCAGGCTCACGGCGCATTGTCCGGCGAGCAGCTCGACTGGCTGGAGGGGCAACTCGACAAGACGGGCGCCGAGCCGACTCTGATCGTGATGCACCACCCACCCTGCCCGACCGGCATTCCGTCGATGGATGCCATCGGCCTGAGAGAAGGCGCAGAGCGGCTCTTGGAGCTGCTGCGTGGCCGCACGGACATCCTGGGCATCCTGTGCGGCCACGTTCACCGTGCGATATTTGCCCGCTTCGCGCAGACGCCCGTGACCATCGCCCCCTCGGTAAGCCATCAGTTTGCGCTGGATTTCGAGCGGGCAGGCCGCTTCGACATCGTTCGGGAGCCGCCTCAGCTCCTTCTGCACCGGATCGGTGCGGGCAGGGATGCGATAACGAGTTTTCTGATTGCCCTGTGATGCGCCGTGGATTCCGCTCCACGATGGTTACGCAACGGCATCCGGCGGCACCGAAACCTGACGGGCGAGCGAGATGAGACGAACGCGGCATGTGCCGCAAAATCGGGGCCGAATGGTCCTGATTTCGTTTCCAATCAAGGCCCGTGTAGCCTATAGAGTGTCGGGTTCCCGGCTATTCGCCTGTTCGATATTGTGGCGCCTTTACCGCGTTAAATCAGCTTAGACTCCTAAGCCTGCGCATAAAAATTTGAAATCAGCTTCTCAATCGCCCCCCGGAGCCCATCAGGCTCGGGTCTACTGTCGATTGCATCTTGGATTACCAAGATTTTCCGTGAGGAAAGGCTAAATCCAGCGAAATATTTGGAGGGGAACATGTCGTCTGGAAACAGAATAGATGAATTTTCGTCAGTTCAGAGCTTCCTTGGTCGGACATTTTTTTCCTGGCAGATGCGGACACGCTCGCTGCTCTTCGGGTCAGCTGCGCTGATATCGCTTGCCGCATCGGACCCGGCTTCGGCGCAAGCTCCGACACCACGACCTACTCAGCAACGGCCGAATATCGTCGTCGTGATGGGAGACGATATCGGCATCTGGAACATCGGCGCCTATCACCGCGGCATGATGGCGGGCCGCACGCCGAACCTCGACAAGCTGGCCGCCGAAGGCATGCTTTTCACCGATTACTATGCCGAGGCGAGTTGCACCGCGGGCCGCGCCAACTTCATCACGGGCGAACTGCCGATCCGGACGGGCATGACCACGGTCGGCCAGGCGGGCGCGCCCACCGGCCTGCCGGCCCAGGCGGTGACGATCGCGACCGCGCTGAAGGGAATGGGTTACGCCACCGGCCAGTTCGGCAAGAACCATCTTGGCGACAAGAACGAATTCCTGCCGACAGTGCATGGGTTCGACGAGTTCTTCGGCTATCTCTACCATCTCGATGCGATGGAAGATCCCTGCCATCCCAACTATCCGCAGGATCTCAGATCGCAGGTCGGCCCACGCAACATGGTCCACTCCTTCGCCGCCGCCAACGACGACCAGACGGTCGATCCGCGCTGGGGCAAGGTCGGCAAACAGACGATCGCGGACGCCGGCGAACTGTGCCCGCAGCGCATGCAGACCGTCGATGACGAGATCCGCGACCTGTCCTTCAAGTTCCTGGACAAGGCGAAGGCGGACAACAAGCCGTTCTTTCTCTGGCTCAATCCGACCCGCATGCACATCGTCACGCATCTCTCGCCTAAATATCAGGGGCTGCGCAACTCGAAGAACGGCTGGTCCATCCACGAAGCCGGAATGGCGCAGCTGGACGATGATGTCGGCCTGCTGATGCAGAAGCTCAAGGATATGGGCGTCGACGACAACACTATCGTCGTCTTCACCACGGACAACGAAACGGAGGTCTTTACCTGGCCGGATGGCGGGCAGACGCCGTTCGCACAGAGCAAGGGCACGGTGATGGAAGGCGGCTTCCGGGCGCCGGCCATGATCCGCTGGCCTGGCCGTGTGCCACCGGGCAAGGTCGAGAACGGCCTGATCTCCGGTCTCGACTGGTTCCCGACATTCCTGGCCGCCGCCGGCAATCCCAACATCGCCGAAGAGCTGAAGCAGGGTAAGCAGATCGGGGATCGCAGCTACAAGGTCTATCTGGATGGCTATAACCAGATGGACCTGATCACCGGCAAAGGTCCGTCGAACCGCAACGAGATCTGGTATTTCGGCGAGAGCTCGCTGGGTGCGGTCCGCATCGGCGACTACAAATACCGCTTCATCGACCAGCCCGGCGGTTGGCTCGGCGACAAGACCAAGGTGGACGTGCCCTACCTGACCAATCTCCGTCTCGACCCGTTCGAGCGCACCGGTTGGCCGGAAAACGGGACCAAGACCGGATCACAGAACTACTTCTCCTGGTTCCAGTACGAGTTCTGGCGTTTCGTCTTCGTCCAGCAGCAGGTCGAGAAGCTGGCCATGACCGCCGTCGAGTTCCCGCCCATGCAGCGAGGCGCGAGCTTCAACCTCGACGCGGTCAAGGCCCAGATCGAGGCGGCCCGGTCGGCGATGGCCAAATAGGCCTGATCTTCGACATGGCGCGGCGGCTGACCTTCCGGCCGCCTTCGCCACGTCACCACATCAGCACGCCTGTCATGCTCAGCATCGAGGAGGCCGCCATGAAGCGTTACGTCGCCATCGGTTGCGTGCTTGCAGCAGCGCTCGCCCTGCCGGCCTGTCAGACGCCGCAAACGAAGCAGGCCGAGCTCGCCCGGCTCTGCGCCGATCCGGCCAATCGGCAAATCGGCAGCTTCTCCTACACCGAATGCCAAGCGCTCTATCCACTGACCAACAAGCAGCGCCAGCAGAACTATTTCCTCGGCGCCCCGGGGGCAGACTAGCGACAGGAGGGGAACCCATGCCGTCCCGGATGGGCAAATCTCGTCCAACATCGCCGTTTGGCTTGGCTGCACCTGTCATCTCTGATCCGCCACACTTCGCATTGCGACTAGACGGATCGACAACGCGATGGAGATCGAGATGAAACACGTTTTCGCTGTCCCCGGTCAGGTGAGTCGCCGCGTCTTGCTGTCAGCGATCGCTGGCCTGCCTATCCTGATCGGACAGGTTCGCCTGAGCGTCGCCCAGAGCCAGGCCGATCCGCTCCCATCCTGGAACGAAGGAGCCAGCAAGGCATCGATTATCGATTTCGTCGCCCGGGTGACCACGCAAGGCGGACCGGGTTTTGTTGCACCGCCCGAGCGGATCGCCGTGTTCGACAATGACGGGACGCTTTGGGTCGAGCAGCCCATGTATGTCCAGCTCGCCTTTGTTCTCGATCGCGTGAAGGCTCTCGCCGCTGAGAACCCTGGCTGGAAGACCCAGCAACCCTTCAAGGCCGTGCTGGAGGGCGATATGGCGGCGCTGGCGGCCTCCGGCGAACACGGATTGATGCAGCTGGTCGCTGTCACCCATGCGGGGATGACTGCGGACGAGTTCACCAGGATCGCGAGTGACTGGCTCGCAAAGGCGCGCGATCCGCGCTTCCACCGGCCTTATACCGAGCTGGTCTATCAACCGATGCTGGAACTGCTCGCCTATCTGAGAGCCAGCGGCTTCAAGACCTTCATCGTGTCAGGCGGCGGCGTCGAGTTCATGCGGCCCTGGACCGGGCGCGTCTACGGGATACCGCCGGAGCAGGTCGTAGGCTCCTCGATCAAGACACGGTTCGAGATGCGCGACGGCAGGCCGACGCTGTTCCGTCTGCCGGAGGTCAACTTCGTCAACGATGGACCCGGCAAGCCCGTGGGCATCAACGAGCAGATCGGCCATCGACCGATTGCTGCATTCGGAAACTCCGACGGCGATCTCGAAATGCTGCAATGGACCACGATGAGCGGAGGTGTGCGGCTCGGATTGATCGTCCACCACACCGACGCGATCCGCGAATACGCCTATGATCGCCAATCTCATTTTGGGAAGCTGGACAAGGCGCTGGATATCGCCCCCCAAAACAGGTGGGCGGTGGCCGACATGAAGCGGGACTGGAAGCGCGTCTTCGCCTTCGATTAGACGCGGGCGGTCCTTCATACGCGTCTGCCGGCGATACGATGTCCGGGCGGCGGCCGACGACACCGATAAAAAAGCGGGCGCTGTCGCCCGCCTCTTGCATAGCCCGTTTCAGGCCTTCGCCCGACCACGCGGCGAAGGAGTCTTTCGCCGCTGATTGCCGAGCCCCATTTGCTTGGCCAGCTGCGAACGCGCCTCGGCGTAGGCCGGCGCGACCATCGGATAGTCGACGGGGAGGCCCCACTTGGCGCGGTACTGATCAGGCGTCATGTCGTACTGCGTCCGCAGGTGACGCTTGAGGGACTTGAACTTCTTCCCATCCTCGAGGCAGATCAGGAAATCCGGCGTAATCGACTTCTTGACGGGAACAGCCGGGACGAGCTTTTCCTCGACGATCGGCGCCTGTTCCTTGCCGAGCCCGGAAAGGGCCGCATGGGTGCTTGCGATCAGCGCGGGCAACTCGGATGTCGGCACGCTGTTGTGTGACACGAAAGCTGAAACAATGCCGGCCACGAGATCGACAATGGCCTCGTTATTTTCGGACAATTCTATTCTCCCAACAAACAGGAACCTTGATTTGGCTGAATAGTGAATGCGTCCGCCGGATCAAGGTTTTTCTGGGCGACCAAACGACACGGCGACTGCCTTCTTGTCGTGAATAGGTCCTCTCGCTTTAGAAGCCGACCACCAAGACAACAGCCGATCTCGGCCCACCAGCATGACCACCGAGCCCACTCGCGCTTCCTTCAAGGCGAGCGTGGAGCCGCCTCCCCGGTTATGCGCGCATGCTGCGCGGCGTTCTTGATCTCGGAGAGCAACGCTTGCGCGGCGGGCGACAACATGGCGCCGCGCCGGCGGGACACGCCGATCGGGCTCGCCAATGGCAACAGGCTGACCGGAAGACGAACGAGAACACCCGTTGCCAGATCGTCGTGCACGACTTGCTCAGGCATGATTCCGATCATGTCGGTCGACAGCAGGAGAGCCCGGTTCGTCAGGATCGAAACGGATTCGACCGCTGGCCGAGGCATGGCGCAACCCAGGCTGCGGAACGCGTCGTCGATCTGTCTGCGGATCGTGGTTTCTACCGTCGGCAGAATCCAATCGCCCTGCTCCAGGATCCGTCGCTCGATACGGCGCCTGCGCGCGAGCGGATGGCCGGCACGCACCACGACGCAGACGCGCTCCTCGTAGAGCGGATCATGGGCAAGATCGTCACCTAGGTCCGCCGACGGCAGACGGGCGACGACGAAGTCGATATCGCCAGCGCGAAGCCCGGCAGCGAGCCGCTCATAGGGACCGTCGACGATCACCACCGAGACGCGCGGCCGGTCCTGACGGAGGCGCTGGATGGCCTGCGGCAGAATGAAGGCGGAAGCTGCCAGCAGCGTCCCGACGACGACACGCCCACCGGCTCCCGTGGTCAGGTCGTCGATTTCCTCGCCCGCCCTCTGCAGTTGCGCCAGCATGATCCTGCCGTGGCGCGAGATGACGTCGCCATGGTCGGTCAGCGTGACACCGCGGTTGTGACGCACGAGCAGAGAAGCGCCGAGACGGGCCTCTGCGTCCTTCAACATCTTCGTCGCGGCCGGTTGCGACATATTCAGCGCGGCGGCGGCCCTGAGGACGCTCCCATGCTCCGCCACCGCCACGACCAGGCGAAGCTGCTTCAAGGTGAGGAGATGAGCGAGGCGCAAGCCGACCGCCGATGTTGCTATAACAGGAAGGAATATCAGACGCGTACAAATTCATTACGGCGCCGCTGCATGCAAGTCTATCGTCGCCGTTGTGAAGCCGGCACTGCGGAAATCAGATCCGCGGAGACCCCGGTCTGAGGGGGATCCGGTGAAAGACATCGACGGCGTGAACCATGTCGGGATGGCGGTGCGTGATCTCGCCGCAACCGTCGCAATCTTCGAGCGGATGGGCTTTCAGCTCACGCCCTATTCGCCGCAATCGGGAGCCTGGAAACCCAATGAAGCGGTGCGATCGCTGGGCTCGGGCAATCGCTGCATCATGTTTGCCGACGATTATCTGGAGGTTCTCGCCAGCGAGAACCCGAAGGAACCGAGCCCCCGCATCGAAGGCTTCCTGGCCCGGCATGAAGGCGCTCATATCGTTTGTTTCAACACCGAAGAGCCGGGCGCGGTCGATCAGCGCCTTCGGCAAGACGGTATCGAGACGTCGGGCGTCATCCCTCTACAGCGCGAGATTGATACGCCCGACGGAGCGCGCACCGCGAGATTCGAGCGAATCCAGTTTGCGCCGGGCGCTTCGCCGGAAGGTTATATCCAGGCCGCGCGTCACTTGACGCCGGAATACATTTACCAGCCCCGCTATATCGAACATGCCAATGGCTGCTTCCAATTGTCCGAGACGATCGTCGTCGTCGACGACCTCGACACCTATGGCGAGCGCTATGCCCGCTATCTGGCGACGCAGCCGGTGCGCGACGGCGCAACGCTTCGGTTCGATCTTGCTCGCCGCACCCGCCTGACGCTCGTCCCCTGCGATGCAGCAGCGGCCATCCTGCCCCGCTCGCTGTTCCCGCCCCTGCCCTGCATCGCAGGCGTTGCCTTTCGCACGCGCGCACTCGAAGCGGTTCGCGCGCACCTGACGGCACAGGGCTTCACCGTCACGGAGACGGCCGGACGCCTGGTCGTGCCCGCGGAAGAGGCGAGCGGCCTGGCGATTGTGTTCGAGAACTGAGCCGCCGGCTTTGTCGCCTCAGGCGCCGGGCGCGTCATTCCATTGCTGAACAATCAATTCGGGGAAGAACCATGAAGAGCGCGATTCTCAGCTTCGTCGGCCTCTTGTCCATAGCGACCACACTGCCAGCGACCACGGCCTTCGCGCAGAACTTTCCCAATCGCATGGTGCGCTTCGTCGTGCCTTACCCGGCTGGCGGGGGCGTCGACGGACTTGCCCGCCCCATCGCGGAAGCGCTTGCGAAGAAATGGGGGCAATCGGTCATCATCGAGAACAAGCCCGGCGCCAGCACGATGATCGGGGGCGAGCAGGTCGCGCGCTCGCCCGCCGATGGCTACACGCTCTTGTTCACGAGTGACTCGACGGTCACCAGCAATCCGCACTTGTTCAAGAAGCCGTCCTTCGATCCCGTCAAGGATCTCGCGCCGGTGACGCAATTGATCGACTTGCACCAGATGCTCGTCGTTCATCCTTCCGTCCCAGCCGGGACGCTCCAGGAGCTCGTCGCATTCGCCAAGGCCAATCCCGGCAAACTCAACTATGGTTCTTACGGCAATGGCAGCCAGCCGCATCTCCTGTTCGAGATGCTGAAGAAGCAGACCGGCATCGACATCGTGGCCGTGTCCTATCGCGGCATCGCGCCAGCCCTTACCGATACGATCGGCGGCGCCGTCCAGATGACGCTCGGAGGGGCAGCTACCACCGGTCAGTATATCGAAACCGGCCGGCTCAAGGCCCTCGCCGTCGGCCGCAAGACCAGACTGCCCACGCAACCTTCGGTTCCGACTCTCGAGGAGGCGGGCTTTCCCGAGATCGACCCGGGCTCTTGGTTCGGCCTGTTCGCTCCCGCCGGCACTCCGCGCGAGATTGTCCTGGAGATCCAGAAGAACGTTGCCGCGATCCTGAAGGAGAAGGATTTCAGTGATCGCTACGTCGAAGGCATGGGCTACACTGGAATCGGAAGCTCTCCCGACGAATTCAGCCAGTTCATCAAGAAGGACCTCGAATACAAGGGTCGGCTCATCGCTGCTGCCGGCGCAGAAATACAGCAGTAGCGAGCTCCGAGCCGGCGGATCCCCCGGCAACTATCCCCAATCTGGCGAGAACGATCATGACCGACCACCGCTGGACACGCCGCACCCTCATCGCGACAGGCGCAGCCGCCATGCCAGGAGCCGTAATGTCCCAACAACCCGCCTTGCCGACGGGTCCCGCCGCTCCGGCCACCAAGGGCCCCCGCATCTGGCTCGACATGGACCAAAGCGAGCTCGACAACGCGTACGATCAATCGAGATATGCCGCCAACCGCCAGCAGGTTCTCGGCCGATATGCGGTCAACAGCCAGCTCGTGCGCGAACGGATCGGCGCTCCGGAGCGGCTCGCATACGGGCCGACGGAGAGCGAACGCCTCGACCTCTACGCCACGAAGCGCCCGAACGCGCCGATCAACATCTTCATTCACGGCGGCGCCTGGCGGGCCGAAGTGGCACGAGACTACGGGTTTCCCGCGGAGCTGTTCGTCAAGGCGGGCGCCCACTACATCGCGCTCGACTTCAACAACGTCACGACGACCGACGGAAACCTGCTGCCGATGGCCGATCAGGTGCGCCGGGCGGTGGCCTGGGTCTACCGGAACGCGCGCCAGTTCGGAGGAGATCCGGACCGGATCTACATCAGCGGCCACTCCTCCGGCGGTCACCTCGCGGGAGTGGTCCTGACGACCGACTGGAGCGGGAGCTTTGGCCTGCCCGCCGACATCGTGAAGGGCGGGCTGTGCGTCAGTGGCATGTACGATCTTAAGCCGGTCCGGCTCTCGGCGCGTTCGTCCTACGTCAAGTTCACCGACAAGGCCGAAAACGCGCTGAGTCCTCAGCGGCATCTGCATCTCGTCAACGCGCCGGTCATCCTCGCCTATGGGTCGTTGGAAACCCCCGAATTCCAGCGGCAATCCCGGGATTTCGCGGCGGCGATGACTGCCGCAGGCAAGCCCGTGAAGCTCATCAAGGCCGAGGGCTACAATCATTTCGAGATCGCCGAAACGATTGCAAACCCCTATGGCGTTCTCGGCCAAGCCGCACTCCAGCAGATGCAGCTGGGCGCCGGCTAGGCCGATCGGTTCGAGCAGCGCGAGACCAATGTTTCACCAGCCTCGCGAGGCCCGTTCAGGTCATCCGCTTTGGGCCAAGCCATCATCTTGAGAGGGACCAGCAGATCGTCAGCCAGGTCACGTCGCCTCCCCCCGAGCCGGCGAGAGCGTCGGTTGGTCAATGCACGGCGAGCATGACCCGGCCGACATCGAGACGATGATGAAGCCGCCCCGCTCGAGCCCTCGATCGCGGACTTGAGCTTCGACTTTCCCATCTCGATTTGCCAGATGACTTACGCGACTTGCAGTCATTCTTGCGACACAGCGCGCAAGCCCTGCTGCATTCGGGGCGCTTCACGGCGATACACTCAATTAACGTCTTCACTGCTGAAGAATGACGAAACTTGCGCAGCTCGGAACGGGACGGCGTTCGCAAATCGCGCCCTTGCCCTGCTCCGCTGCCGGACCGGCGCGGCATCGGCGGCCTCCGCTCTCGATTGATCGTTGGCGGCCGCACAGTGTTGCAGCGCTTTTTGCCACTCCAGAACGGTCGCCAGCAGGCGGCCGCATCGCCTGCAGAAGACTTCACTTTCGGCGTCAAGGCGGCGAGGCATCGAGACGTGTGGTGACTTGCACACTTCGCAGAGAATCATCGCGTCCTCCAAAGCGGGCCGATGGCAGCGTCGGCCTTATCCAGAAGGGGTATCGTCACCCGCCGCCGTCAAGAGACCAAAGTCTGACCTTGATGACGGTGACGCAGGATCTTCGATACAATGCGCTGGGCCGGGGCCGGCATCATCATGTCGGTGGCCGATGCTCTTCCCAAGGCCGATAGCAGGCCTGAGCCGCCTGGAAGGGCACAGAGCCTTTCGTCGATTGACATAACAGGCCCCAGCAACTCCGGCATCTTAGCGTCTGCTACATTTGCGGATTAGTTAGTCGATAATAAAACAGCACAGGGGGCTACCGCTGAGAGAGATGGCTTCTCGAAGGCTGCGCTCGACGAACAATCCCAAACAGGTGAGGAATCCATGCTGACAACCCTTCTGAAGCGCACGGCTCTGAGCGCTGTGGCGCTGGCCGCGCTCTCGACGGCGGCCTTTGCGCAGGTCGCCGAGCTCAAGATCATGGCGCCCGCCGCGCCCGGCGGCGGCTGGGACGGCACGGCGCGTTCGATGCAGCAGGCGCTGACCACGGCCGGCATCGTCAAGAGCGTGCAGGTGACGA